>ERZ1673748.63-NODE-63-length-181447-cov-9.112436_pt1 | contig 181447 bp, 163 predicted proteins | sample MGYA00580196_ERZ1673748 | MGnify/ENA primary metagenome ERZ1673748 (study PRJEB41218, sample SAMN15661796) | gut metagenome | host: Homo sapiens | place: Canada: London | collected 2015-08-20/2019-03-30 | study: EMG produced TPA metagenomics assembly of...
GCTGCCGTCCGGGGATGGTGATGGGGCGATAGCTGAAGTCGCCGTCCTGCTGGGCGGCCACCACGTCGCCTACGGTGACCCGGTAGTCCTCATCGGCGGTGGAGAGCATATCGTGGGAAGTGCCGGTGCTATCCAGAACGGCAAGGGCCGTTACGGTGAAGTACCGGAAGTCCGCCGCCTTGCCACGGCTGTACAGGTACAGACCCTCGTAATCGGGGACATCGCCCTCGGCGGGGCCGAGAGGGGTATCCCAGTCGGTGGCGTCCCGCTTCAGGATGCCCTGACGATACACGGCGTCTCCATCGCCCACATGGGCGATGCCCACCACGCCCTGCATATGGATGGTGGCGGTGAGGCGCAGCTCACTGGTGAAGGTGCGCTGGCCCACGGTGACACCGGCCTGCACCAGCAGAGTCTCCTCGCCCTCGCCCTTACCGGTGACGGTGACCTGCTGATCCCGACTCACCGGGGACAGCGTGACCACCCGGTCAGAGCCGCTGACCACGTCCCATTTGACGCCGGTGAGCACTTGGCCGGTGCCGTCCCGTGCGGTGAGGGTGAGGGTAGTACTCTCGCCTACATACTGCTCTACGGAGAGTTGATCCACGGAGATGGAGAGCTTGGCGGTGACGTCCACTGCCAGACGGGCGGTGTAATCCTCCAGTGTGGCGATGATCTCGGTGGAGCCAATGGCCTGTCCCACGATGCGGACCTTGTAGTGGCCCGTGCCGTCCGGCTGAAGCTCGGCAGTGACGATGCCGTCCTTGGTATAAGACAGGGTGGGGAGCTCCGTGCCGGGATCCGTGCCCTCGAACCGCAGATCCAGCGTCACGGCGGATTCACCGCCGGCGGTGTCGTAGTCGGTGATCATGTCCAGCGTCAGCAAGCCCTTGCTCCAGTAGAGGCCAGATGACGGCCACCAGCCGTAGTGCAGACGGGCCCGGCCAAAGACGTTATCCTGCACCAGCACGGTGGGGAAGGGGAAGTCCTGACCCTGCAGGGCCTCGTCGCTGCCGGGGAAGCTGTATTTGCCGTGGACCTCGGCGCCGTTTTCCTTGGTAGTGACCCACGCAAAGCTGCTGCCCAGAGCGGCGGCGAAGCTATCGTAGCGCTGTGCAGTGCCGGTGTTTTGGGTGACGATATTGGCACCGGTGCGCTGGGACATCTGCTCATAGGTCAGGCCCGTCAGGCCCTTGATGCTATACGTGTTGGAACCACCGTTCCAGCCGTAATTACGGAGGTAGCTGAGATCGCCGTTGAGCATTTTTCCCCGTGCCGCTTCTGTACGCAGCAGCCCGCTAAGGGAGTTGCTTCCGGAATTACCCTTGCCGTAGTATTTGGGCAGATCGTCGAAAGAAATGCTGTTCTTGCTGCTGTTGAGGTAGTAGCAGTTATTGATATAGAGCTTTGCATTGGTGCTGGCACCGGCTCGGTCGGCAATACTGCCCATAAGGGAGATGCCGGTGATGGTACCCTCCATGTCCGGGAACTCCATGTAGGTGTAGCAGTTATTGAAAGTGGGCTGACCATCCGAACTGTCGACGCGATTGACAAAGTTGGTGAAGCTGGCGGAGAAGCCGCTGCCGCCCATACCGCCGATATAGACATAGGTATCGGGGCCGGAGACGCCGCCGGAATTCATCTTGACCCGGACGGCAGAGCTGCCGTCGGCAAAGACATTGTTGTTGCTGCCCACGGGGACACGCTCCTTCAGGGTCTCCTCCCCAACGGTGATGGTACCCCCGGTGTAGCAGTCCGTTACCGCAAAGCGCACACCGCCGGCCAGACCGCCTACACGCACATAGTTGCCGTAGCGGGCGGCGTTCATGTAGCCGTTGGTATCGACGTGGGTGCAGTTGATCTGCAGATCCACCACGGCGGAACACTTGTTGAGGTTGACGCTGGAGACACCCACCAGCCCGCCGATGGCGGCCTCACCCAGATGCTGCTTGTTACGGCTGTTGTCGGCCACAGTGTAGCCGGCGATGGCGCAGTTGGTGATGCTGCCGTTGCCCATGCTGCTGTTGTAGTCATAGGCGATGCCCACCAGACCTCCCAAGGCGTAGGAGGTGGAATACTGGCGCACCGTCCGGGTGCCGCTGGAGGGCGTGGGATCGGTATTGCGCTGGATGACGGCACCGTTGTCACTATAAAGGACGATGTTCGCGATCTCTGCGCCGGCGGTGGTGCCGAAGAGGCCCACGTTGTAGCAGTAGGAGTCGATGTTCACGTTCTTGATGTAGTAGCTCTGGCCGTCATACTTACTGCCGAACCAGTTGTACAGCACCATACGGTAGTCGGTGCTGCTGCCGCTGTCATAGACAGAGCCGGCGATGGGATGGAAGCTGTAATTCAGGGAGGCATCCGTGGGATCCGCCAGACTCTGGCCGTTGAGGTTATGGCTCTGTTTCCACGTGCGGATGGGACGGGCGCCGCTGGTGGAGTCGCCGGCAATGGCATCCTCCTTGATCTGGTAGCCCCAGGTGACACGGGTATATTGCAGATAGGGGTAGTACTTGTACATACTCCCGCTGCCCGTCACGTCACGGGTGGAGCTGCCCTGATTGTCGTAGTAGCTCCAGTTGATGTATTGCAGCTGCTCCACGGACCGCACCTGATAGGGCAGAGCATCCGTGCCGGGCTCCACGCCGGTGGTGCCGCCGGTAATGCCGGTGCTGACGGCGGTGACGGCGTAGGAATCTGCGAAGAAGGGACTGACGGTGTAGGTGAACCACACATCCCCCTGAGACAGGAACCAGTAGCCGTTGCCGGTGGTGCCGCTGAGGAGCCGCAGACCGGTGTCGGAGGTCTGATAGGTGACGAAGCTGAACGGAGGCATCTGCTTCTCCAGCTCCGCCGCCGCCTCGGTGTTGCGGCCGTCCAGAGCGATGCGCTGGATCTCCAGCAGGGGCTCCGTCTCGCCCTTGGACCAGTAGTAGCCGTAGCCGTAGGCGGTGATCTTGCCGCCGTCGTCGTGGGCGGTGCAGAGGCTGCTGCCCTCCTCGTGCTCCCAGTATACCATGCCCAGCGTACCCAGATCGGCGGGGGTCACCCAGTCGCCGTAGTGGACGGGACTGCCGTGGCCGGTGAGACTGGTGGGATAGGGATAGGCCTGCCCGCCGGTGTTCAGGGTTTTGCTGTGGTGATAGGTGTGGCTGGCATCGGCGGAAGAGAAGCCGGTGAGGGTCAGGGCCTTCAGTCCCTGCTCATTGACGGCCCGTGCGCCGGACTGGTCGCTGTAATCATACAGATGGACCTGTCCCACGAAGCGATAAGTACCGCCGCTGAGATAGCAGCAGCCGGAGGTGCTGCCGGTGGCCGGGGCGAAGCCGTAGGTATCGGCACCGGGGGAGGTAAGGGCCGTGGCGCAGTAGCTGCTGCGGATCGAGCCGATGTTCTCCCCGGCGAAGCCGCTGAGGGCCACGCCGCCGCCACGGATCTGGAGTACCTCCACGTTGGCCATGGCGTAGCTCTGGCTCACCAGACCGCTGTTGCCGCCGGTGAAGCCGCCCATCAGCAGACGGGCATAGTTGCTGCTGGCGGTGAGGGAGGGAGTACTGATGCTGCCGGAGCGGATGGTCCCGGCGGTATAGCCCACGAAGCCGCCCATATACAGGACGCTGCCCTGATAGGCGTGGGCTGTGACGGAGTAGCCCGCCGCAGCGCAGTTGTAGACGGTGCCGTCATTGCGGCCTGCCAGAGCACCGACATAGGCGGTACGCAGGCGCAGGATGCCCCGAAGCGTCACGGAGTAGTCCTGCTCTCCGGTGGTGAGCACCACATTCCGCAGACTCCCCTGATTCAGACCGAAGAGTCCGGCGTAGTCGCCGCCGTTGGGACTCTGGAGCGGCACAGCGGCGATGGGATAGGTGCCGCCGTCATAGATGTGGGTAAAGGGGACGACGGCACTGCTGCCGATGGGCTGCTGGCTGGTGACGGCGGCGCCGCTGCGGCCGTAGTTCTCCCAGTCGTAGCCGGAGTAGTCGATGCTGCGCTCCTGCTGGAGGGTGGTGTCCTTGGCCAGCAGGGGGCTGTACTGCTCATAGTACAGGCTCAGGTTATTTAGCTGCCGATGAGGCCGCCGGTGGTGCCGGAGGCGTAGAGGTAGCAGTCGGCGTAGGAATGCTCTACATAGACGGTGCGGGCGCCGCTGATGTAGCCCACCAGACCGCCGGCGCAGCGTCCGCCCTCCAGCACCGTGGAGGCGAAGCTGTTGCGGACGGTGAGGTCATAACCACAGCGGCCCACCAGACCACCGGCGGTGGCGCCGCTGATCCAGATATCCTGCTCGTTTTTGCTGCTGAGCTTGTCACGGGTGGGGCTCAGGTAGACCTGACAGCCCTCAATGGTGGTGCCGCCCCGGAGGGAGCCAGCCAGACCGCCGGCATTGCCGCCGGCGCTGATCTCGGCACCGCACAGACGGATGTTTCGCAAGGTGCCCCGGAAGCTCTCAAACAGGCCGCCGTCGCCGTCGGTATCCACCGGCAGCTCATAGATCACAGGGTGATAGGACTGGGTGCCTACGGCGACGGTGCTGTCGTAATAGGTGAGATTCTCGTTATAGATGGGGGTGAACCTCCGACCCGGATAGCAGCTGTCCCAGCCGTCGTCCATGCCGGTGTTGACGAACTGGATATCCTGCTCCTGCAGCGCCCGTGTGATGGCGGTGGGCAGACCGGAGCCCTCGTCCAGATTTTGCAGATGCCGGGCATAGGTAACCACGGCGGTGGTGCCGCCGTTCCGGACCTCGGCAAAGAGACTGTTGGTGGTGAGCTTGCCAGTGACGGAGTCCACCAGACGGCTGTCGCTCTCCACCTCCACCTTCAGGGTCAGGTCGGAGCCGGGGGTCAGCTGCCGGAAGCGGCGCTGCTGGGAGAAGCGCTTGCCCTCCGTCAGGTCGTCCAGCACCATGGTGACGGTATAGGTGCGGTAGGAGACGTTGACTTCGGAGCCGGTGAGCTCCATCCGCCCGGTGGAGTGGCCCTGTGCGTCCGTCACCGTCACATAGAAGTGCAGGGGGTCACGGGGCGTGTCACAGGTGACCTTCAGCAGCAGACGCTCCTTGTTGATGATCTCCATCTTGGGGGTCAGCTTGCCGGTGTCCTCGCTGCCGTCGGTGGCCCACTCCATGGAGTAGGTGCGGTATTCCATCAGCAGACGGTCGTAGCCCTTCAGCAGCTCCTGCATCTGGGTATACTCCGTGTGAACGGAGGCGTAGGCGGCCTGCGCCGCATCCAGCCGGCGGTACTGGTCGATGACGCCGAACTTGGCCACGCAGCCTGCCAGAATGACGATGGCCAGACAGCCCACCAGCAGGGTCAGACGGGGATTGCCCTTCTGTTCCCGCATATTCAGATTGATGCCCTGCTTATGGGGGCATTTGAGGGTCTTGCGACCGGCCTCCGAAGGCCCCTTTTTCATCTTTTCTGCCATTATCGCAGGCCCCCCTTGATGCCAAGATCCACGCCGCCGATGGCCCGCAGGTACATCCAAGGCTCCTCGGTGGACATCCGCTGGCCCAGCAGCTCGGCGGAGGTGTGCAGCGTCATGCCGGTGGTATCGGCGATGGTGTCGTACAGCGGCTGAATGGCGCTGCCGCCGCACAGGCACAGCTGCGTCAGCTCCTGCTCCCGGTTGTTGTAGTTGAAGAAGTTCACGGCCTTCACCACCTCCACGGCGATGCGGCCATACAGCTCACGGGCCTGCTCCGACTCCAGCACATGGTTGTGGTTCTGGCGCACATATTCGTGAGCCACGTGGACGTCCACGCTGCACTGATCGGCCACCAGATGCTCCAGATCGGACATCCCCACCTCGATCTCCCGGCGGCTGGCGAAGTGGCCGCCCCGGTAGATATACAGGAAGGTGGCGCTGTGGCCCAGATTTACCACGCACAGGTCACGGCCCTCCTGCCGGGTGCGGCGGTAGTAGGCCTGCAGCACGGCGCTGTAAGCGCACTCGCTGGGGGTCAGCACCCGCAGGCGGAAGCCCGCCCGGCGCAGCATGGTCCGATAGCTCTCCACGGTGCTCTTCAGGGTGGCGCAGGCCAGCAGATTCATCTCCGTGGGCTGGCCGGACTCGTCCCGCAGCACCTCCCGCATGGAATAGTCGAAGAAGTACTTGTTCTTCTCCTCCGTCAGATAGTCCCGGAACTCATAGGGCAGGTTATACAGCAGCTGCTGCTCCGTCATGGCGGGCATCACCAGCTCACGGGTGAACACCTCCGTGGAGGGCAGCACCAGCGCCGCATGGGTCAGGGGGATGCCGTTACTTTTGGCCGTCTGGCGCAGAAAGTCCGCCATGGCATCCATGGACAAAATCCTCGAACCGGAGACCATGTTGTCCGGCAGCTCCGCCGTGACGGCCTTTTTCAGGTCCGCACCGGCGAAATATACCAGCTTGACGCTGCTCTCACCGATGTCAAAGCCAACGATCTTTTCCAAAATGCTCGTCCTCACTTTCAAGAATTACAGCAGCCCCAGATACCAGTCGATGATCTGTTGGCCGCACAGCGCCGTCAGCCAAGCGCCAAGGGCGATGCTGGGGCCCCACGGGATGGCCTCGCCGCCGCCCCGTTTTTTTTGCAGGAGTCCCCACACGATGCCGATGAAGCAGGCCGCCACCAGACACAGAAGGTTCCGCTTCCAGCCTAAAAACAGCCCCGTCAGGAACAGGAGCTTGATGTCGCCGCCGCCCATGGCCTCACGGCCCAGCAGCTTCTCCATTCCCAGCACCAGAAGCAGCACGCACCCCGCCACCGCCAGACCGCCGATGGCGCCGTCCAGCGCCCGCCGGAGCGGCTGGGGAGCGAAGAAAAGAGTGATGATAAATAGCACAACGCCGACCGTTATAAAACGGTCGGGGATGATGTACCCCTCCAAATCCGCAAAGGAGCAGACCAGCAGGATGCCGGCCACGCACCAGCCTTCGAGAGTTTGGAGCGAAATATCATAATGCAGCAGCAGCGTCACGAACACCAGCGCCGAGACGGCCTCGGCCAGAACGTGACGCCGGGAGAGCTTGGCCCCGCAGTAGCGGCAGCGTCCGTGGGCGGCCAGATAGCTGACCACCGGGATCAGGTCCCGCACCGCCAGCACATGGCCGCAGGCGTCGCAGTGGGACCGGCCATGCAGCACGCTCTCCCCATGGACGATGCGCCAGGCTGCACAGTTCAGAAAGCTGCCCATGCACGCACCCAGCAGGGCGGCCAGAAGGCAGCAGTAAACAGTTAGGAAGGGATCGGCATACAGCATGGGGAAGGCTCTCCTTTAGATGGGACTGCTCTCACGGAGCGGGGAGGGACGCCAACCCACGGCCATCCCCGCCCGATGAGAGACGGGTCGCCCCGCACCGGCCCGGCCGGGCCGGTGCGGGAGCTGTTGCGTGTGAATGTGACAAGAGGAAATTAGTGAATATCGGGCGTACCCAGAGTCCAAGTGTAGACCTTGCTGTTGTCGTTGGCAGTATCGGTCAGCTTAGAAGCGGTGTAGGTGATGGTGCCGTTGGCGACGGTCAGCTTGTCAGGATAGTTCAGGGTCAGGGTATCGTTACCAGTGGGACTCTTCAGGAAAGTATCCTTATCAGCGGGAGCCTTGGTGTTCTCGGTCAGCATAGCGGTCTGTCACTCGGCATAGGTAGCACGGACATTGGCCACGTCAGCGGCCTCCTTGGACTTGGTCAGGGCACCGTTGAACACGGGGATGGCGATGGCCACCAGCACAGCGATGATGGCGACGACGATCAGCATTTCCATCAGAGTGAAGCCCTTCTTGTTCTGTAGTTTCTTCAGCATAGTTCTACATCTCCTATTATTTTTTTACGGTTTTTATCTTGATCCGTACAGGGTTGTTATACGGATAGGATACGAATTTGGGTGCGGCGGCCTTACATTCCGCCGTAGAGGGTGAACAGCGGCAGATACACCGCCAGCAGCAGCACCACCACGATCACCGCCAGAGCGATGGTGATGATGGGCTCCAGCACCGACAGCAGGCGGGCGGTGGTGACCTCCACCTCGTTGTCAAAGTATTCACCGATGACGTCCAGTGTCTCCTCCAGCGAGCCGGACTGCTCGCCTACGCCCACCATCTCCGTCAGCATTTTGGGGAAGTACTCGATCTGACCCATGCTCTCGGAAATGGTGCGGCCACGCTCCACCTTCTGCTTTACCTCCTGCACGGCCAGTGCGAAGGTGTAGTTGCTGATAATGTTGCCGGTCACATCCAGAGCCTTGGGGACCGGCAGACCGGCCGTCAGCATGGTGGCCATGCTGTGGGCGAGCTGTGCGGCGGCGTTGAGGGTATGGAGTTGGTGGAGGGGGCCTTGGTGAGGCTCCATGCGGCGATGGCCTTCCGGCCCTGAACAGAACGGCGGGCCACCATATAGGCGATGCCCAGCCCGGCGGCGATCAGCAGAAGCAGCCACCACCAGCCCACGAAGAAGTCACTGGTGGCCAGCAGCACACGGGTGATGCCCGGCAGCTGGGTGTCCATCTCGGCAAAGACATCGTTGAAGGCCGGGACGGCCACGGCGATGATGATAATAAACACGACGATGGCCACCACAATGACCATGGCGGGGTAGGTCAGGGTGCTGACCACCTTGGCCTTGGTCTTGGCGGATTTATCATAGTACCGGTGCAGCCGCTGGAAGCACTCCTCCAGCGTGCCGGACTGTTCTCCGGCCCGGACCGTCTCGATGAAGGTCTTGGGCAGATAGGGGGCGTTGTTTTCAAAGCTCTGGGCCATGGAGTAGCCTGCGCCCACCTCCTCGGCCACCTTCTCCAGCATCTGGCGGATGTGACGGTTCCTGGTCTGGGCCGCCACCATCTCCACACAGTGCTGAATGGACATACCTGCGGAGAGGATAATGGCGAACTGGGAGCAGATCAGGGCCAGCTCCTTTTCCTTGATCTTCAGGCCGATGGGGCGGTTGAAGATGTTTTCCTTCTTCTCCCGTACCTCCTCCAGCCGGGTGATAACGGCTACGGTCTCCCGCAGGCGGCTGGCGGCCCTCGAACTCGTCATAGGCCCGGATGACGCCGGATACAGCCGTTCCGTCCTTGGTCTGGCCCTTGTAACGGTATGTGGTCATGGCGTGTCTCCGCTCCTTCCGTGCCGGGTTTTACGCAATTACTCGTCTACTGTGGTGTTGATGATGCGGGCGGCCTCCTCGGCGGAGGTGACACCCTCCAGCACCAGCCGGCGGCAGCTCTCCCTCATGGAGCGGAAGCCGTTTTTGCGGGCCTCCTCCGTCAGCCGCTCCTCGTTGGTGCCCTCGCTGATGAGCCGCCGCAGGCGGCCGCTGAGCATCAGGATCTCGAAGGCGGCCCGGCGACCGGTATAGCCGGAGTGATGGCGCTCCGGACAGCCCTCGCCCTTATAGAAGGTGACATGGCTGTCCTCCGGCATCCCCAGCAGGGCCAGCTCCTCGGCAGAGGGCTGATAGCCCTTCTTGCAGTGGGGACAGACCTTCCGCAGCAGACGCTGGCTCACCACGCTCCGCAGGGCGCTGGCCACCAGCCACGGCTCCACGCCCACGTCCTTGAGCCGGTATACGGCGGACACGGCGTCGTTGGTGTGCAGAGTGGAGAACACCAGATGACCGGTGATGGCGGCCCGCATGGCGATGGAGGCCGTCTCGCCGTCCCGGATCTCACCCACGGAGATGATGTCCGGGTCCTGACGCAGGATGGCTCGCAGGCCGCTGGCGAAGGTCATGCCGGTCTTTTCGTTGATCTGGCACTGGCTGACGCCGGGGATGTGGTACTCCACCGGGTCCTCCAGCGTGACGATGTTGATCTCCTCGCGGGACAGATCCCGGATCATGTTGCACATGGTGGTGGACTTACCGGAGCCTGTGGGCCCCACCAGCAGAATGACGCCGCTGGTGTTTCGCAGCAGAGCGTTGTAGTTGTCAAGATCCTGCCCCTCCAGTCCCAGCTGGGATTTGCTGAGGGCCTGAGCGGACTTGTCCAGCAGACGCAGCACCATCTTCTCGCCATACACCGTGGGCATGGAGGAGATACGCAGGTCCAGACTGTGGCCCCGCACCGACTGGATGGCGTGGCCGTCCTGCGGGATCTTATGCTCGGCAATATTCATACCGCCCATAATTTTCAGGCGGGAGGTCACGGTATTCTGCAGGCCGGAGGGCACCGTCAGGATGCGGCGGAGCAGACCATCGATGCGCATCCGCACCACCATCTCACCCTCCTGCGGCTCCAGATGGATGTCGCTGGCCCGCTCGGTATAGGCCCGCTCGATGAGGGCGTTAACGAAGCGGATGGTGGGGGCGGACTCCTGAGGGTCCGCCGTGTCCTGCGCCATTTGGGCGGGGATGACATCGCTGCTGCTGCCGGCCTCTCGCTTCATCTCCTCGATGACCCGTGCCGTACCCTCGTTGCCGTACAGGCGGCTGATGGCCTGCTCCACGGCCTTGCGGGTGGCGATCATGGGGATGATGCGCTTACGGGAGGCGGTTTTGACCTCATCCTGAGCCACGAAGTCCAGAGGATCGCTCATGGCCAGATACAGGCTGTTGCGTACCAGCTTCACCGGCACCACGCAGTATTTCTTGGCGATGTTCCGGGGGACATACTGGGCCAGCTCCACGGGGATGGAAATGGCCGTCAGGTCCACAAAGTCCACGCCCAGCTGCACTCGCAGAGCGTCGATGAGCTGCGCCTCCGTGATGAAGCCGTTCTGAATCAGCACATCGCCCAGCCGCTGCTTTGTCTCCTTCTGGAGTGCCAGAGCACGCTCCAGCTGTTGCCCTGTGATGGTCCCGGACGCCACCAGCAGATCGCCCAAGCGCATATAGGCCATTTCACTCACCTCCCGATCGAAAGTCCGTCATGTACGGACAGGAATAAAACGCACAGCCCGCATCGACGCATTCGCCAACGTCGGATCCTGTACGCTTGCAGGCTATAATATACCCCAATTCCACTGCAAAGCCAGCCGATTTCTCGTGATTTATTCAAAAAATTCTCACAAATTCTCCATAGAATGACATATTAGCCCGATATGAGAAAAGTATGAGAAAAATGTTGAAAACTGGTATTTTTTGACTGACCGAATGACAGAAATGACAAAATGGAGCCAGTATTTTCTAAAAAGAAAAGAGGGCAGCTGCAGGCTGCCCTCTTGCGGGTGAACCGTATTTCAATGAGCAAGATTTTAACGGGCTGGCAGATGCGGCTCCAGCCAGTGCCAGATGTCCTCATAGACCGTCTGGCGCATGGGGCCTTCGTTGAGGATCTCGTGTCTCAGGCCGGGATACAGCTTCAGAGTCACGTCCGACAGGCCCGCCTTGCGGAAGGCGTCGGCGGTGCGGCGGACGCCCTTGCCCATATCGCCCACCGGATCCCGGTCGCCGGAGATCAGCAGCACCGGCAGGCTGCTGTCCATGCGGGCCAGATTCTTGGGGTTCTGGTTGAAGGCGATGCCGTGGAGCATCTGGCGGAACAGCCCCACCGTGGCATCGGCGCCGCAGAGGGGGTCGGCAATGTAGCGGTCCACATTTTCGGAGTCCGCCGACAGCCAGTCATAGCTGGTGCGGTTGGGAGCAAAGGCCTTGTTGTAGCCGCCGAAGGCCAGATCGTTCACCAGCTTGCTGGCGGCGGAGGGCCCCTGTGCGGCGCAGACCACCTCCGCCACGGCACGGCCTCCGGTCAGCTTGGCCTGTGGCTGCCAGCCGGTACCCATGATAATGGCGGCCCGCAGGGTGCCGGGATAGTGGATCAGGTAGCTGCGGGCCAGAAAGGAGCCCATGCTGTGGCCCATGAGGCACAGCGGCACACCGGAAAACTCCCGCCGCAGCTGCTCGTGCAGCAGCTGGATATCCGCCACCACCGTCTCCCACGGGGTGCCGTCGCCAAAGTAGACGGGGGTTCCGCCCTCCGGCAGGGAGCCGCCGTGGCCCAGATGGTCGTGGCCCACCACCGCCAGCCCCTGCTCATTGAGGTAGCGGGCGAAGCCGTCGTAGCGGCCGATGTGCTCGGCTACGCCGTGGGAAATTTGCAGCACGGCACGGGGTGTTCCCTCCGGCAGCCACTGCATGGCGTGGAGCCGGGTCTTGCCGTCGCTGGAGAGAAAGGTGAACTCGGTGAGATTTGTCATGGAAATTTCATCCTTCCTATGGTAAAATAAGAACCATTCTATGGACAGTATACCACAAACCCACCAAAAAGAAAAGAGGAGACGGCTATGGCATCGTATATTCTGGCACTGGATCAGGGGACGACCAGCTCCCGTGCCATCGTATTTGACCGGGCGGGGCAGATCGCCGCCAAGGCCCAGCACACCTTTCCCCAGATCTATCCGCAGGCGGGCTGGGTGGAGCACGACCCCATGACCATCTGGGACACGGAGCGTTTGGCGGCGGCGGAGGCCATCCGGGGGCTGCCGGAGGGCAGCATCGCCGGCATCGGCGTCACCAACCAGCGGGAGACCACCATCGTTTGGGATAAGGCCACCGGCCAGCCGGTGTATAACGCCATCGTCTGGCAGTGCCGTCGGACGGCGGAGCTGTGCGAGGAGCTGAAGCGGCAGGGACTGGAGGAGCGCATCGTCTCCACCACGGGACTGCTCATCGACGCCTATTTCTCCGGCACCAAGATCCGCTGGATCCTGGATAACGTCCCCGGCGCCCGGCAGCGGGCGGAACGGGGGGAGCTGCTGTTCGGCACGGTGGAGACGTGGCTCATCTGGAGGCTGACGGGGCAGCACGTCACCGACTACTCCAACGCCTCCCGCACCATGCTCTTTGATATCCACCGGCTGTGCTGGGATGAGGAGCTGTGTCGCCTGCTGCGGATCCCTGCCTGTATGCTGCCCCGGCCGGTGGAGAACAGCGCCGTCTACGGCACGGTGCAGCCGGGCATCCCCGGCCTGGAGACGCTGGCAGGAGTACCGGTGTGCGGTGCCGCCGGCGACCAGCAGGCGGCCCTCTTCGGGCAGGCCTGCTTCCATCCCGGCGAGGCCAAGAATACCTACGGCACCGGCTGCTTTACCCTGATGAACGTGGGGACGGAGCCGGTCCGCAGCCGGGCGGGGCTGGTGAGCTCCGTGGCATGGAGCGTAGGGGGCAGGACCACCTATGCCTTGGAGGGCAGCGTCTTTAACGGCGGCAGCACCATCCAGTGGCTGCGGGACGAGCTGCGGCTGGTGGACTCCGCCCCGGAGTGTGACCGGCTGGCGGAATCCGTGGAAAACTCCGGCGGCGTGGTGGTGGTTCCGGCCTTCACCGGGCTGGGTGCGCCCTATTGGGATATGTACGCCCGTGGGGCCATTCTGGGCATCACCCGTGGTACAAGCCGGGCCCATATCGCCCGTGCGGTGCTGGAGTGCATCGCCTATCAGGTGACGGATCTGATGCTGGCCATGCGGCAGGATGCCGGGTGCGACATCACGGCCCTGCGGGCCGACGGCGGCGCCAGCGTGTCGGACATCCTCATGCAGATGCAGGCAGACCTGCTGCGGATCCCGGTGGATCGCCCCACCATGGTGGAGACCACTGCCTTCGGCGCAGCATCGCTGGCGGGATTGGCCTGCGGCCTGTGGCGGGATACGGAGGAGCTGGCGGCTCTGCGGCGCAGCCAGCGGATGTTCCTGCCCCAGCGGCCCCAGGCAGACTGCGACGATGAGTACCGCCTGTGGAAAAAGGCCGTCAGCCGGGCCTGCCATTGGGCGGAGTGACAGAGGAGGATACACAATTATAAAAATGTAAGTGCGTAAAAAAAGGAGGCCGGACTCTGTCCGGCCTCCTTTCATGGGAACCTGGTGTTATGGGAGCCTGTAGGTTCACTGCCCCATCAACTGAGCTCGGACTGGCCGGTATACAGCTGATAGTACTTGCCCTTCTGGGCCAGCAGCGTCTTATGGTTGCCCCGCTCGATGATCTGACCCTGCTCCAGTACCAGAATGGCCTGCGCATTGCGGACGGTGGAGAGCCGGTGGGCGATGACGAACACCGTGCGGCCCTCCATCAGGGAGTCCATGCCCTGCTCGATGAGCTTCTCCGTGCGGGTATCGATGGAGGAGGTGGCCTCGTCCAGAATCAGCACCGGGGGATCGGAGACGGCAGCCCGTGCAATGGCCAGCAACTGGCGCTCCCCCTGACTGAGACTGCCGCCGTCGCCGGTGATGACGGTGTCGTAGCCTTGGGGCAGATGGCGGATGAAGGTGTCGGCGTTGGCCAGCTTGGCGGCGGCCCGGACCTGTTCATCCGTGGCGTCCAGCTTGCCGTAGCGGATGTTGTCGGCAATGGTGCCGGTGAAGAGGTGGGTATCCTGCAGGACGATGCCCAGCGACTTCCGCAGAGAGTTCTTGCGGATCTCCCGGACGTCGATGCCGTCGTAGGTGATGGTTCCCTGCTGGATGTCGTAGAAGCGGTTGATGAGGTTGGTGATGGTGGTCTTTCCGGCGCCGGTAGAGCCCACGAAGGCAATCTTTTGACCGGGCTCGGCAAAGAGGGAGATATCGTGGAGCACCGCCTTATCCGGATCGTAGCCGAAGGTGACGTGGTCGAAGCGCACGTCGCCCCGCAGCTCTGTCAGGGAGCCGTCGGGCTTCTTCCATGCCCAGTGGCCGGTGCGCTGAGGTACCTCGGTGAGGGTGTCGCCGTGCTTCTCCACCCGGACGATGGTGGTCTGGCCCTCGTCCTCCTCCGGCTGGGCCTCCATGACGGCAAAGATACGCTCGGCGCCGGCCATGGCGGCCAGAATGGTGTTCACCTGCTGGCTGATCTGGCTCACCGGCTGGGACACCTGCTTGACGTACAGCAGATAGGCCCCCAGAGAGCCGATATCGAACACACCGCCCATGGCCAGCAGTCCGCCTACGCAGCAGGTGACGGCGTAGTTGATGCGGGAGAGATTGGCGGTGGCGGGCATCATGGACCCGGCGTAGGTCTGGGCCATGGTGGCCGCCGTCTGATAGGTATCGTTGCGGGCAGAGAACTGGTCGATGGCCTGCTGCTCGTGGTGGAACACCTTGATAACCTTCTGGCCCTCGATCATCTCCTCAATGTAGCCGTTGAGGTCGCCAAGAGCGGCCTGCTGCCGCTGGAAGCTGACCCGGCTGCGTCCACCGATGACCTTCACCACCAGCAGCATCAGCCCCAGAAAGGCGAAGGTGATAAGGGTCAGCGCCCAGTTCAGGTACAGCAGCATCCCGATGGTGCATAGGAACGTCAGGGAGTTGGACAGCACATTGGCGAAGCTGTTGTTGATCATCTCGGACACCGTGTCGATGTCGTTGGTGAAGCGGCTCATGAGGTCGCCGGACAGGTGGGTGTCGAAGTAGCGCAGGGGGAGCTCCTGCAGCTTGTCGAACAGATCCTGCCGCAGGGCGGCCACCGTGCGCTGGGACACCCGCACCATGATGCGGGAGTACACATAGGAGCACAAGGCCGACAGCACGAACACCAGTCCCATCAGCACCAGCAGCTTCAGCAGACCGGCGAAGTCGCCGGGGAGGATGTAGTCGTTGATGGCGGGCTTGAGAAAGTAGCTGCTGGCCACGGAGCCCACGGAGCTGAGCAGCAGGCAGATGGCCACCAGCACCAGCAGACCCTTATAGCGGCCTACATAGTGAAGCAGCTTCTTCACCGTGCCCCGCAGGTCCTGAGGGCGCTGATAACCGTGGCTGCGGGGGCCGTGGCCGGGTCCGCCGGGACGGCGGGGCGGCATGGAATTTTTCTGTTCAGCCATCGATGCTCACCCCTTCCTGCTGAGACTGATAGACTTCCCGATAGATCTGATTGGACGCCATCAGCTGTTCATGGGTCCCCATACCGGAGATCTTGCCGTCGTCCAGCACTAAGATCACGTCGGCGTCCATAACGGAGGAGATGCGCTGGGCAATAATAAGCTTGGTGGAGCCGGGCAGCGCCTCCTTCAGCGCCGCACGGATCTTGGCGTCGGTAGCGGTGTCCACGGCGGAGGTGGAATCGTCCAGGATCAGCACCTTGGGCTTGCGGAGAATGGCACGGGCAATGCACAGGCGCTGCTTCTGCCCGCCGGAGACATTGGTGCCGCCCTGCTCGATGCGGGTGTCGTAGCCGTCGGGCATCCGGGAGATGAACTCGTCGGCGCAGGCCATGCGGCAGGCGGTCTCCATCTCCTCGTCGGTGGCGTTCTCGTCGCCCCAGCGGAGGTTATCCCGGATGGTGCCGGAGAACAGGGTGTTCTTCTGCAGCACCATGGCGCAGCCCTCCCGCAGCGTCTCCATGGTGTAGTCCTTGACGTTGTGGCCACCCACATAGACGGCCCCCTCCGTGGCCTCATACAGCCGGGGGATCAGGCTCACTAGTGTGCTCTTGGCGCTGCCGGTGCCACCCAGAATGCCCACGGTCATGCCGCTGGCAATGGAGAAGTTGATGTCCGTCAGGTTCCACTCGGCACTGTCGGGATGGTATTTGAAGTAAACGTGGTCAAAGCGGATGGAACCGTCGGAGAGGGTGAGTTCCCTCTCGGTGCCGTCGTCGGCAATCTCCTTCACGGCATCGTCGTCGGTGATCTCCGGCTGCTCCTCCAGCACCTCCACAATGCGCTTGCCGCAGGCGATGGAGCGGGTCAGTACCATCATCACCATGGCCACCATCATCAGAGACATGAGAATTTCGGAGGCGTAGGTGAAGAAGGCCAGCAGGTCGCCGGAGAGCATCTGACCACCGGCCACATAGTGGCCGCCCAGCCACATGATGGATACGATGGTGCCGCCCATGATGAGGTTCACCATGGGGATGAAGGTCACCACGAAGCCGAAGGCCCGCTCCGCCGTCTGGCGGAGGGTTTCGCTGCGCTGGAAGAACTTCCCCTTCTCCCGGTCCTCCCGGACGAAGGATTTCACCACCCGGATGGCGTTCAGATCCTCCTGCACCACCAGATTCAGACCGTCAGTGGCCTTTTGCAGGGAGGTGAAGAAGGGCCCCACATACCGCAGCACGATGAACACCATCAGTGCCAGCAGCGGCAGGATCACCAGAAAGATCTGGCTCAGCTGCAGGCTGAAGCGAAGGGCCATCACCAGAGCGGTGATGAGCATCACCGGGGCCCGCACCAGCATCCGCATCCCCATCATCAGGGTCATCTGCACCGACGAGACGTCGTTGGTGAGCCGGGTGATGAGGGAGGCGGTGGAAAAGTGCTCGATGTTGGAAAAGGAGAAGCGCTGTACCTGCCGGTACTCCGCTGCACGGACGTTGGAGCCGAAGCCCATGCCGGCCTTAGCGGCCAGCGCCGCTGCGCCCACGCCCAACGCCAGGCAGATCAGGGCCATCAGCACCATCTTCAGGCCCATGGTAAGGATGTAGGTGCGGTCGCCGGCACCGCCGTTGCCGCCGATGCCGTAGTCCACGATGTTGCTCATGGCCTTGGGCAGCATCAGCTCCAGCACCGCTTCGCCTGCCGAGCAGAGGATGCCCAGCAGGATGTAGACCCGGTACCCCTTGGTATACGGGGCAAGCTTGCGTATCATAGTTCTGTTTCCTCCGTTTGCGCTGCGAGATTTTGCGCCACCCGTTCCAGATAGCGGTGCAGGGCGGCCAGCTCCTCCGGGGAGAAGCCCTGTTCCATCTGCCGGTTGGTGTCCTGTGCGATGCGGATGAAGTCGCTGCGGAAGCGGCGGCCCTCCTCCGTCAGCCGGAGGACACGGCACCGGGCGTCCTGCTGGCAGGCATCTCTGGTGAGAAGGCCCTTCTCCTCCAGACGGCCCACGATGCCGTTGATGGTGGAAGGCTTCACGGCCATATACTGCTCCAGCTGCCGCTGGGTGACCGGCTCCGACTGGCGGTGCAGGTACATCAGCGCCCGGCACTGGACCGGAGTGGCGCCGTACTGCCGCAGCGAGCGGTCCATGACCATCCGCATCCGATGCTCGCACTGGCCCAGCAGCCGTCCCAGATGATCGCTCTGACAGGTACTGCTCAAGGCAGATCCCTCCTCTCTGAATCATTAGCTGGCTAAATGTTAGCGTGCTAAATATTACCACGGAATGGAAGCACCGTCAAGAACAAATGGAGCGGCACCGTGTAAACGATTTGTGAACGGAGAGGTCAGGCGGCGGAGCGGCGGCGCAGGAGGTTTTTCCAGCCCAGCAGATCGATGTCGTGATATTGAAGCAGCAGACGGACGGTGAAGAAGCTGTCGGCGGTCAGCAGCAGCCATACCGCCAGCGTCAGCCACGGCGGCACGGCGGTAAGCCACGGCCGCAGCAGCGGATGGATATAGCGGGCGGTCATGGCTGCCAGAGGCCCCCAGATCAGGGCAAAGGGCAGCCATACCCGGCGGTTCAGGTCCATTTTGGTGGAGGAGTAGTCCCAGAACATGACGCCCAGCAGCCTGTCGCAGCAGAAGTGGACGGCGTACTCCACGGCGGTGGCGGTAAGCCCGCCATAGAGGGCCAAGTGCCAGAAGGTGTCTGTCATATCCGGCGGCAGAGCCAGCACCGCCAGCATGGCAAGGCCGTATACCGGACACACCGGCAGCAGCAGATACCCCTTGCGGACGGTATGGCGGGAACGGGTGACAAGGGCATAGACCTTCTCCAGCAGATAGCCCAGAAAGCCGTAGGTCAGAAAGCTCCAGAGGTACATGGGCAGCGTCTCCTTTCTGGAGACAGTGTGTCCCGGAGGAGAGTGGGTATCCCCACTTGCCAAAGCCATTTTTTTCTGCTATGCTGATACCGTCGATAAGCAAGGGTCAATGCGCCTGATATCGGTGGTACTATCGAATGTGAGAGAGGAGGAGCGGCCATGGATCAGCAGTGGGAGCAACTGCGGCAGCGGTGTCTGGCCTGCCGGGCGTGCAGTCTGGCACAGGAGCGGACCCAGGTGGTGTTCGGCGTGGGCGATCCGGCGGCGGAGGTGCTGCTGGTGGGGGAGGCCCCCGGCGCCAACGAGGACAAGCAGGGGGAGCCCTTTGTGGGCCGGGCCGGGAAGCTGCTGGACGATATGCTGCAAATGATCGGCCTGTCCCGTGAGCGCATCTATATCACCAACAGCGTCAAGTGCCGCCCGCCTCAGAACCGGGATCCGCTGAACACCGAGAAGGAGGCGTGCAGCGGCTATCTGCGGCGGCAAATGGAGCTGATGCAGCCGAAAATTCTGGTGTGTCTGGGGCGCATCAGCGCCATGGAGCTCATCAAGGCCGATTTCCGCATCACGCAGGAGCACGGCCTGTTTTTCCGGCAGGACGGCATGGAGAAAATGGCCATGTACCACCCGGCGGCCCTGCTGCGGGACCCCGGCAAGAAGCCGGAGACCTTCGAGGATCTCAAGCGCCTGCAGGCCAAGATCCGTGAGATCTGCGTCCGGACAAAGCTGGATTTTTAACGACGCACCGGGCCACACTACTTTCATTATTATTTTGTGGGAGGAACACCATTATGTACAAGAATATTGAAAAGCAGAAGGTTCTGCACATGGCGGAGCAGGTGGACTATCAGGACGGCCAGATCATCAGCCGCACACTGGTGCAGAACAGCAAGCTCAGCATGACCCTCTTTGCCTTTGAAAAGGACGAGGAGATCAGCACCCATGCCGCCGGCGGCGACGCTATGGTGACGGTGTTGGAGGGTACCGGCCGCTTCACCGTGGGCGGCGAGGTCTTTCTGGTGTCTCAGGGCGAGACGTTAATCATGCCCAAGGATATCCCCCATGCGGTGTACGGGCAGGAGCGGTTCAAGATGCTGTTGACGGTGTCGTTCTAAAAATCTGGTGCAAGATCCATTGGATCTTGCACCAAAGGCCCCAGCCCGCTGCGTGCATCATTTCTGCGTCAGACCGCAGAAATTCCATACTTGCGGTCTGAGAGGCATTTTGACTGACGCACCGGTCGTCAGCCAAAATGGATCAGACCTTTTCGCCGCCTGCGGGCGGCGAACTATGCGCGGATTTTGATAGGCCAACGGTCTGCATGGCCTTTCCGGAGCGGTCAGAAGCTTTTTGCTGACTTTCCATCCCGTGTGCTGCGGCACACGGGATGCTTTTTCGCAAAAAAGCAGGGAAAACCGCAAAATAGGGGGTTGCAACTGCCGCATCCCTGCGTTAGAATGGGGCTTACAACCATGAAGGAGGGTGCAGAATGCAAGGTGAAGGATTGAAAAAATTACAGAGCGGACAGCCCATCTCCACACGGGAGCAGCTGCTGCTGATCGCTCAGCTGAGTTGGCCGGCCATTCTGGCCCAGATATCCTCCGTGGTGATGCAGTATATTGACACGGCCATGGTAGGCCAGCTGGGCTCCAATGCCTCCGCCGCTATCGGTGTGGTGGCGACCACCTCGTGGCTCTTCGGCGATCTGTGCATTGCGCTGACCATCGGCTTTAACGTGGCGGTGGCGCAGGCGCTGGGAGCCAGACAGTCGGAGAAGGCCCGCGGCATCATGAAGCTGGCCTTTCTGGTGTGCATGGCCTTCAGCCTTGTGATGATGGCCATAGCGCTGGGCATCACCGGGAATCTGCCTCGCTGGCTGCGGGCAGACCCCGCCATCTGGCAGGATGCCAGCACCTACTTTCTGGTATATGTTCTGTCGCTGCCCTTCATGCAGCTGAATAACCTCTGCGGCGGACTGCTGCGTTCGGCGGGCAACATGAAAACCCCCGGCATCTGCATGGCGGTGATGTGCCTGCTGGACGTGGTGTTCAACGCCTTCCTCATCTTCCCCGGCGGAACGCTGCGGGTGCTGGGGGTGACGCTGCCGGGCTTCGGTTTGGGGGTTCTGGGTGCCTCCATGGGAACGGCGCTGTCGCAGGTGACCATTGCGGTGGTGCTGACCTATATCCTGCTGGTGCGGTCGCCGGAGCTGCACCTGCGGCGGGGCGAAAAGGCACGGTTTACGGCGGCACAGCTGAAGCGCTGCCTGTCTATCTCGGCTCCCGTCATGGGCGAGCGCACCATTCTTTCCACCGCCCGGATGGTGACCACCGCCATCGTGGCCCCGCTGGGCATCATCGCCACGGCGGCCAACTCCTTCGCCATAACGGCGGAGAGTCTCTGCTATATGTCCGCCTTCGGCGTGCAGGCGGCGGCCTCCACGCTGGTGGGCCAGAGCGTAGGCGCCGGGCGGAAGGATCTGACCTATCGGCTGGGCTGGCTGACGGTTGCGCTGGGCATGGGCTTGATGGTGATCACGGGGACGCTGCTGTATGTGCTGGCCCCGGCCATGATCGGCATGATGGCGGTGGACGAGGCCGTCATTGAACTGGGCGTGCGGGTGCTGCGGATCGAGGCATTCGCGGAGCCGTTGTTCGGGGCCTCCATCGTGGCCAGCGGCGTGTTTCAGGGGACCGGCAGTACGCTGGTGCCTATGCTGCTGAATTTCGGCACCATGTGGGGCATCCGTGTGCCGCTGTCGGCCATTCTGGCGGCCAAGTGGGGCCTTGTGGGTGTTTGGGTGGCCATGGCCCTGCAGCTGGGTGTGTGCGGTATCTGCTTCCTGATCCGTCTGGCCGGCAAGCGCTGGCTGCCCAAGGAAACGCTGCAATAAGAAAAATACACGGCACAGGGCCGGAGCGGGATACCGCTCCGGCCCTGTGCCGTGTATGGAAAAAGATGGGGATCAATAGGAGCCCAGGTCGGCGGACTTGTCGCCCACGGGATCGGTGCCGAACTGATAGTCGTTGCCGGGGAGAACGGCGTTGAGGATCACACCCGCCAGAGCGGCGATGGCCAGACCTGTCAGGGTGATGCTGGCGCTGCCCACGGTGAAGGTGATGCCGCCGGTGGCGCTGAAGCCCAGTCCGCAGACGAAGATGACGGCGGCGATGATGAGGTTGCGGGATTTGGTGAGATCCACCCGGTTCTCCACCACGTTCCGCACGCCCACGGCGGAGATCATGCCGTACAGGATGAAGCTGACGCCGCCTACGATGGCGGTGGGGATGGAGTTGACCAGTGCATCGAACTTGGGGGAGAAGGAGAGAATGATGGCGTAGACGGCTGCCAGCCGCACGACACGGGGGTCGTAGACCTTGGACAGGGCCAGCACGCCGGTGTTCTCGCCGTAGGTGGTGTTGGCGGGGCCGCCGAACATACCGGCCAGAGCGGTGGCCAGACCGTCGCCCAGCAGCGTCCGGTGCAGACCGGGGTCGGCGATGAAGTTGCGGCCGGTGGTGGAGGAGATGGCGGACATGTCCCCGATGTGCTCCATCATGGCGGCAATGGCGATGGGGGCCATCACCAGAATGGCGGTGAGGTCAAACTTCGCCAGTACAAACTGCTGCAGGCCGACGACGCTGGCGCTCTTCACGGCGGAGAAGTTGATGAGGGGCTGCATGACACCGTTGGCATCCGGCAGTTGGGCGCCGCAGAGGGTAGCCACCAGCGCCACCAGATAGCTGCCCACCACACCCAGCAGGATGGGGATGATCTTCACCATGCCCTTGCCCCAGATGTTGGCCACGATGATGATGGCGATGGCTACCAGCGCCAGCCACCAGCAGGTGCTGGCATTGCTGACGGCGGTTCCCGACAGATTCAGACCGATAAGGATGATCATGGGGCCGGTGACGATGGGAGGGAAGAACCGCATGACCTTCTGTGCGCCCACCAGCTTGAACAGCAGCGCCAGCACCAGATACAGCAGACCCGCCACCACGATACCGCCCATGGCGTAGGCCAGCTTGTCGCTGTCGGACATGGTGGCGTACTTTCCGGCGTTGAGGGCCGCCATGGCCTGGAAGCCGCCCAGATACGCAAAGGACGAGCCCAGGAAGGCGGGGATCTTCAGCTTGGTGCAGACGTGGAACAGCAGCGTGCCGAGACCGGCAAACAGCAGCGTGGTCTGGATGGACAGGGGCAGACCATAGCTCTGCACCAGAATGGGGACCAGCACCGTAGCGCCGAACATGGCAAACAGGTGCTGCAGGCCCAGCAGGAGCATCCGGGGGACGCCCAGCTCACGGGCGTCGTAGATGGCGTCGTGTCCGAGTTTTTTGTTCATGTGACAGTTCCTCTCTTTCATTTGTGTGTTCTATGAAAAAATAATTGCTGACCGGCTCAGGCGCAGAAAGCGCAAAAAAATGACCGGTAAAAATACCGGTCAAAAAGGAAAAACAGAAACAGAGGGAGCGGAAAATTTGGTGAGCAGCGTGCAGACCTTCATTTTCATCACTCCCTTCGAATTGTCCTGCTTATTATACGGGCCTCCGGCGGGAATTGCAATGCACTGTTGTTCCAAGAAATGCTGCCCCGCCGGCATCCTATTTGGCGGAGTTATCCAAAGCCCGGCGGATGGGCGGCGTCAGCAGAGCCGTCACCAGAATTTTCAGGGCATCGCCGGGGAGGAAGGGCAGCATCCCCGCCCACAAAATGGCGGAGAGGTCCATGCCCTTGCCCATATAGCCGTTGAGGATCATCGCCATGTACGGCAGCCCCACGGCATACAGCACCGCCAGTCCCGCCAGCGCCGCCAGCGCAATGCGCCAGAAGGAGCGGGTACTGCGGGCCAGACGCCCGATGACCCATGCGGCGGGGATCAGTCCCAGCAGAAAGCCGAAGGTGGGGTGCAGCACATAGGAAAAGCCGCCGCCTGCGGTGAAAACAGGCAGCCCCAGCAGTCCCAGCGCTACATAGATCAGCTGCGAGAGCGCCCCGCAGCCGCTGCCCAGCAGACAGCCCGCCATGGCGGTGAAGAAGAATTGCAGGGTGATGGCGGAGGGACCCAAGGGAATTTTCAGAAATGCTCCCACCGCCGTCAGGGCGGCAAACAGGGCGGTGCGGACAAGCTGTCGAGTGGTCATGGCGGTGCTCCCGGTATTCAAATAAAGATAACGGCATTATACAGGAATCCGGCGGCGGATGCAAGAGGGGGAGGTTTACAAATCCCCACGGGCGTGGTAAAGTATTGCGGAAAGTGAGGTGCGGCCATGGAGCGGCGTGTGTATCGCTATGAGACAGTGGGTTCTACCAATACGGAGCTGATGGCGCTGGCCCGGCAGGGAGCGGCGGAGGGTACCGTGGTGCTGGCCAGGCAGCAGACGGCGGGCCGGGGCCGCGTGGGCCGCAGCTTCCAGTCCCCGGCGGGGCTGGGGCTGTACGGATCGGTGCTGCTGCGGAGCAGCCCGGAGGACGCCCCTCGCATTCCGGCGCTGGCGGCCACGGCGGTGCGCCGTGCCATCCGCCGCAGCTGCGGTCTGTCCTGCGGCATCAAATGGCCCAACGATCTGGTGCTGTCTGGCCGGAAGGTCTGCGGCATTCTGGCGGAGGCCCTGCCGGGGCCGGAGGGCAGCCTGTGGGTCGTCGTGGGCATCGGCATCAACGTCTGCCAGCGGCGGGAGGATTTCCTGCCGGAGCTGCGGGAGACGGCGGCATCGCTGTCCATGATCGCCGGGGCAGAGATAGACCGGGCGGCGCTGGAGACGGCCTTTCTGGAGGAACTGGAGGCCCTGCGCCGGGAACTGCCTCAGGAGACGGCGGAGCGGCGGCAGGAGTACGGAGCCGCCTGCCTGAATTTGGGCCACCGGGTCCGGGTGCTGCGCCCCGGCGGAGAGCGGGAGGCGCTGGCGGTGTCCCTGACGCCGGACTACGGCCTTGCGGTGCGCTATGACGACGGCACGGAGGAGGTCCTCCGCAGCGGCGAGGTATCGGTGCGGGGCCTGTACGGATATACGGATAAGGAGTGAGTGTATGAAGGCGCTTTGGAGCCTGTTTCTGACCTTCGCCAAGGTGGGGGTCATGACCTTCGGCGGCGGCTATGCCATGCTGCCCATTTTGCAGCGTGAGGTGGTGGAGAACAAGGGCTGGGCCACCGATGAGGAGCTGACGGACTATTTCGCCATCGGCCAGTGTACCCCCGGCGTCATCGCCGTGAACACCGCCACCTTCATCGGCCAGAAGAGGGCCGGCATCGCCGGCGGCATCGTGGCCACGCTGGGGGTGGTGTTCCCGTCCCTGCTCATCATCGTGGCGCTGGCGGGAGTCATCACCAGCTTTTCCCACCTGACATGGGTGCAGCACGCCTTCGCCGGGATCCGGGTGTGCGTGTGCGTGCTGATCTTCAATGCGGTGCTGAAACTGTGGAAAAGCGCCGTGAAGGATGTATGGGGTCTGCTGATTTTTCTGGCAGTACTGGCGGCGTCCCTGCTGACCAGCCTCTCCCCGGTGTGGTATGTGCTGGCCGCCGGTGTGGCCGGCGTGCTGATCCAGAATCTGAAGGGGGCGAAGAAATGACCTGTCTGCTGCTGTTTTACGAGTTCTTCAAGACGGGCCTGTTCGCCGTGGGCGGCGGTCTTGCCACCTTGCCCTTCCTCTATGACATAGCCGCTCGCCACCCGGAGTGGTTCACCGTGTCCCAGCTGGCGGATATGCTGGCGGTGTCGGAATCCACACCGGGGCCATTGGGCGTCAACATGGCCACCTATGTAGGCTACCTCACCGCCGGGATCCCCGGTGCCGTGGCGGCTACCATGGGACTGGTAGCGCCCTCGGTGATCGTGATCCTCATTGTAGCGGCCTTCCTCAAGCGCTTCCGGGAGAGCCGTCTGGTGAACAACGTGTTCTACGGTCTGCGCCCGGCCTCCGCCGCCATGGTGGCGGCGGCGGGTCTGTCCGTGGTGGGACTGGCCCTGCTTTACGGCGGTCAGGCGGGCCTTGCGGCGGTGAACTGGAAGGCCGTGGCACTGGCGGCGGTGCTGTTGGTGCTGACCCGCTGGTGCAAGCCCACCAAGGGCCTGCATCCCATCGTGTTCATTCTGGCCTCCGCCGTTGTGGGCGTAGTGTTCTCCTTCTGAAAAACGAATACAAAACGCAATATTTATATCGAAGATTACATTTTGTTGTCATATTTTGCGTAAAAATCGCCCCTCCGGCGGAACGGACCGGAGAAACGATGAAGAAAAGGGTATCCCGGCGGCTTTGCCGCCGGGATACCCTTTTTCGACGAAATTCCCGTAAAGCATAATTCCATTACAGTGCGCCTGTCGCACCCATATACAGCAGAGCAGCGGCCTCCCTGGTCCAGTAGCCTGGGGCAAGCATCCAGATGCTGGCGCAGCCTAGGGAGTAGGGGGTGAGCCCGTCCTTCTCCGCCCATACACCGGCCCGCAGCTGGTGAAAATTGTCGGAGGCGATGGCCACCTCCGTAGGCAGACCCTCCCGCCGGATGACCTCAGCGGAAAAGGCCAGATTCTCCTCCGTGGAGGTAGAGGCATCCTCCGGATAGATGCGGCCGGGGTCGATGCCCATGGACACCAGCGTGTCCCGGATGCACCGGGCCTCGGTGGTGGGCTCCCGGTCGTTCTGTCCGCCGGAGGCCACGCACACCGCCTCCTCATGGACGGCGAGATAGTCATAGGCGGCCTGAATACGGTCCCGGAGCATCCGACTGGGAGTGCCGTCGGACCGCACCTGACAGCCCAGTACAATGACAGTGACCGGCTGTGTACCATCGGGATGATGGGCCGCCCGGATGCCCATCAGGGTCAGGATAGTCCCCAGCACCAGCAGCCCCGCCGCCAGCACCACGCACACCGTGCGCCGCAGCCACCTGGGCCACTGCCGGAAAAGACCGGGGAACACCAGCCACACCGCCGCCAGCAGCAGCCCCGCCGCCGGGTACAGCATCCCGATGTGAAGCACCCCCATGGACAGGGGCAGCAGAAAATACACCGCCCCCAGCACGCACAGGGCTGCCGCCCCATAGCGAAGAACCGGATGCCTCACGTCAGTTCTCCGCGATGTGGTTGGCGATGCGCTGCATGATGAGATCCAGCGCCACCAGATTGTGTCCGCCCTCCAGCACCACAATGTCGGCGTACTTTCGGGTGGGCTCCACAAACTGCTCGTGCATGGGCTTCACCGTGGCCAGATACTGCTCCACCACCGACTGCATGGAGCGTCCCCGCTCCTCCACATCCCGCAGCGCCCGCCGCAGGATCCGCACGTCGGCGTCGGTCTCCACGAAAATTTTGATGTCCAGCAGATCCCGCAGCGCCTTGTTCTGGAAGATGAGGATGCCCTCCACGATGACCACCTTGGTGGGTTCTATCTCGATGGTCTTGTCGGTGCGGTTGTGGATGGTGTAGTCGTAGACGGGGCAGTGGATGGTCTCCCCGGCCTTCAGCCGCTTCAGATCCTCCACCATCAGCTCCGTGTCGAAGGCGTCGGGGTGGTCGTAGTTCTGCTTGCACCGCTCCTCGAAGGGACAGTCCTGCCGCTTGTAGTAGTTGTCGTGATGCACCACGCTGATGTCCGGTCCGAACCGCTGGGCCAGATGCTCGGTAAGGGTGGTCTTGCCGGAGCCGGTGCCTCCGGCGATGCCGATGAAAATGGTGTTCATACTCGTCGTCCCCCTGCTGGTTTGATCCTTTCCATTATAGGAAACCTGCGCCGGAAAAGCAAGCACTCCCCGGCGAAAGTTGTAAAAAAAGCTTGAACTTCCAGCAATTACAGTTGACGGAGGGCGGCAAAACAGGTATTATAACAAATATAAGTTTACTACTGTGTTATCGCCCCTGCGGCGTTTTTAATTGGAGGAGATTCCATGAGCCTGTTGAAATGCCCTAAGTGCGGAGAAATGTTCTCCGATAGCTATAAGACCTGTCCCTTCTGCGAGGAGGACGAAGCCTTTGCCAACGGCGGCAAAAAGCCGGTGAATCCCGGCCGCCGGGTCCATCGCCAGAAGAGTCCCAGCATCCTCGGCCCCACGATGGTGCTGGTGCTGGTGCTGGTGGCGGGGGTGCTGATCTATACCCTCATCGGCAGCGGAAAGCCCGGCGACAACCGGCCCGATCCCCCCAAGAACCCCACAGAGGACGTGGATCCCAACCCCCCCACCGTCACCCTGTCTCTGGACCAGACGGCTCTGGAGCTGACCGTCGGCGGCACCGGGAAGCTGACAGCCACCGGCGCTGAGGGCATCACGTGGGCCTCCAGCAATGCCGGCGTCGCCGCCGTGGGCGAGGACGGCACCGTCACCGCTGTCGCCGCCGGTACGGCCACCATCTCCGCTTCCGCCGAGGGTGCCGACCCCATCACCTGCACCGTCACCGTGAAGGAGGCCCCCAAGAAGGATCTGGTGCTGCGCTCCATCTATAAGAGCGAGGGAGAGGCCCAGACAGAGTTTTCAATGAGCGTGGGCGACCCGGCAGTCCCCATGACGGTGGACGGAACGGACTCCACCGTGAAGTGGAGCACCGAGCACAGCAACATTGCCACCATCAACAGCGACGGTGAGGTGACGGCTGTGAGCTCTGGCAGAACAACGATTATTGCCGAAGTGGATGGCCAGACGCTGAAGTGCGAAGTCCTCGTCAATTGATAGGTTGTCAATAAAAAGAGCCGCCTCCCAACAGGAGGCGGCTCTTTTTTGCGCCCCCGCAGGTCTCATAGAGTTTGCCGCCCACAGGCGGCAAGCCCTTTGCCTGAAAATCCCATGGATTCTCAGGCATGCTAACAGAGCCGCCTCCCACAGGAGGCGGCTCTTTTTGCATCTTCCGCAGCCCCGTCTCCCCCCCCGCAGTGAAAAATCCCTTGGATTTTTCACCACGGCTTTACTTCCCCGGCAAAACCCGCTACAATAGGAAAAAACGAGAGGAGGTGGGCCTATGGAGACCTTACAGGTGGCGCTGGGACGGCGCAGCTATCCCATTTACATCGGCGGCGGTCTGCTGGAGCAGGCGGAGGAGCTGCTGCGCCCGCTGGGTGTGGGCCGCTGGGCCATCGTCTGCGACGACACGGTGGCAGCCCTGTACGGCGCTCCGCTGGCCCGCCGCACCGGCTGGCCGCTGGTGACCTTCCCGGCAGGGGAGGGCTCCAAGTCGCTGGAGGAGTACGACCGGCTGTGCCGCCGGCTGGTGCAGCTGGGCCTGACCCGCAGCGACGGCATCGTGGCTCTGGGCGGCGGCGTCACCGGCGATCTGGCGGGCTTTGCGGCGGCCACGCTGCTGCGTGGCGTGGCGCTGGTGCAGGCCCCCACCACCCTGCTGGCGCAGGTGGACAGCGCCGTAGGCGGCAAAACGGGGCTGGACCTGCCGGAGGGGAAAAACCTGCTGGGCTGCTTCTACCAGCCCCGCATGGTGCTGGCGGATACCGTCTGCCTCGCCACCTTGCCCCGGCGTCAGCTGGCCTGCGGCATGGCCGAGGTCATCAAATACGGCTGCATCGCGGATGAGGAGCTGTTGACCCGGCTGGAGCAGCAGGAGCCGGACTGGCCCCGGATCATCCGCCGGTGCCTTGCCTGCAAGGCGGCGCTGGTGGCGCAGGATGAGCGGGACGAAGGCCCCCGTCGGCTGCTGAACTTCGGCCACACCTTCGGCCACGCCATGGAGGCGCTGGGCGGCGGCCGCTATACCCACGGCGAGTGCGTGGCGGCTGGTATGATGGAGATGCTCCGCTGGCAGACGGCCCACGGCAGCGACCAGACGGCCATGCTGGCCCGGCTGGGGACGCTGCTGGAGCGCTATGACCTGCCCCGGCGGCTGGACTTGCCGGAGACGGCGTGGCGGCAGTACCTGCTGCGGGACAAAAAACGCAGCGGCGGCGAGATGACCATTGCGGTGCTGGAGCGCCCCGGCCACGGCGTGCTGTGGTCGGTGACGCCGGAGGAGCTGCTGGAGGAAACCCGATGGATGTGAAGCTGTATCCCGCCCCGCTGGCGGGGACGGTGGCGGCCCCGCCTTCCAAGAGCCGCTGGCACCGGGAGCTGATCTGTCAGGCGGCGGCTGGCCGGTTCCCGCCGGTTTCCCCCGACGCCCCGGAGGATATCCGGGCCACGGCGGCGGGCTTGCGGGTCTTATACGGCGGCGGGGAGGAGGTTCCCTGCGGAGCCAGCGGCAGTACCCTGCGCTTCCTGCTGCCGTTAGCTATGACGCTGGGCCGTGAGGTGACGTTCACCGGTACGCCCCGGCTGCTGGAGCGGGTGATGCCGGGCCTGTGGGGCGTGACGCCCTGTCCCGGCGGACTGCGGGTCACGGGCCGCCTTACCGGCGGCGTGTACCGTCTGCCGGGGGGCGATACCTCCCAGCTCATTAGCGGGATGCTCATGGCCCTGCCCCTGTGCCGGGAGGACTCCCGGCTGGAGGCGCCGGGGCCGGTGTCCCGGCCCTATGTGGACTTAACGGCGTGGGTGCTGGAGCGCTACGGTGTCGTGCTGCACCGGGCGCAGGGCGGCTGGCGCATTCCCGGCGGCCAGTGCTTTGCTCCGCTGCCCATGGAGCAGGAGGGGGACTGGTCAGCGGCGGCCTATTGGCTGGTGCTGGCGGCGCTGGGCCAAGGCATCACGGTAACGGGTCTGCGGCAGGACTCCCGGCAGGGGGACCGCAGGGCGCTGACCCTGTGCCGGGAGCTTCCCCAACAGGTGTCCCTCCGGGAGAATCCGGACCTGCTGCCGCCGCTGGCTCTGCTGGCGGCGCTGCGGCCTGACAAGGAGATGCGCTTCACAGATGCCGCCCGCCTGCGGCATAAGGAGAGCGACCGCTTGGCGGCCACGGCGGCCCTGCTGACGGCCTTGGGCGGCCGGGCGCAGGAGACGGCGGACGGTCTTGCCGTCCGTGGTGTGGCGTGTCTTCAGGGCGGCGAGGTGCAGAGCGCCGGAGATCATCGGCTGGCTATGCTGGCGGCCTGCGCCGCCCCCTTCTGCCGGGAGCCGGTGGTGCTGCGGGGAGCGGACTGCACCGCCAAATCCTACCCGGCCTTCTGGCGGGACTATGCCCAACTGGGTGGAAAGGTGGAACACTTGACATGATGGATTATACCATATTCGGGGAGTCCCACGGCCCCGCCGTGGGAGTGCTGCTGCGGGATGTGCCGCCGGGTCTGCCGGTGGATGAGGAGTTCATCTGCCGTCAGCTGCTGCGCCGTGCGCCCCAAGATCCTCTCTCCACCGCCCGGCATGAACCGGATCAGGTGGAGGTACTCAGCGGGGTCTATCAGGGCGTGACCACCGGAATGCCGGTGTGCCTGCTGCTGCGGAACCGGGACGTTCGCTCGGCGGATTACGATGCCCTGCGCCACACGCCCCGGCCCAGCCACGCCGACTATACCGCTTGGGTGCAGAGCGGTGGGCGCAACGATCCCCGTGGAGGCGGAGCCTTTTCTGGACGGCTGACGGCCCCTCTGGTGGCGGCGGGTGCTCTGGCAAAAAGCTGGCTAAAGCTGCAAGATATTAAAGTAAATGCACAAGTTATTGATGAAAATGCCCTGCGCCAGCGGGCGGAGGAGGCCCGACAGGAGGGGGACTCCGTGGGCGGTCAGGTGCGCTGCATCGTCACGGGCCTGCCCGCCGGCTGGGGCGGCCCGGACTGGCGGGAGACGGTGGAGTCGGAGATCGCCCGCCACGTGTTCGCCATCCCCGGTGTGAAGGCGGTGGCCTTCGGGGCCGGGGAGGAGTTTGCCGCCCTCCGGGGCAGTCAGGCCAACGACCCTTGGCGCACCGACGGCCGGAGGGTCTGGTCTGTCACCAATCACAGCGGCGGCATCAACGGCGGCATCACCAACGGGATGCCGGTGGAGTTCACCGTGACTTTCCGCCCCACCCCCTCCATCGCCCAGCCGCAGGAGACCATCGACCTTGAAACTATGACCAACACAAAAATCACCATCGGCGGCCGTCACGATGCCTGCATCGCCCTGCGGGCGCCGGTGGTGGTGGAGAGTGCGGCGGCCTTGGCCCTGTGGAGACTGAAGGGCGCCGACGGCGGCGAAGAACTGGACAATTTGCGTGGTCAGCTGGACATTCTGGACACAGAGCTGACGACGCTTTTTGTCCGAAGACAGTCCATTTCCCGCCGGATCGGCGCCTATAAACGGGAGCATCACCTGCCGGTGCAGGATGCCGGTCGGGAGGAGCAGGTGCTGCACACACGGGGGCAGCTGGCCCCGGAGCGGCGGCAGCAGGTGGAGCGGCTGTTCCGCCTGCTGATGGAGCTGAGCCGGGAGGAGCAGGCATGAAAAAGCTGATCCTCATCGGTCTTCCCGGCAGCGGAAAAACCACCGTAGGCGGGCTGCTGGCCCGGCAGTTGGGTCTGCCCTTCCGGGACTGCGACCCGCAGGTGGAGCGGCTGGCGGGCAGGACGGTGGCGCAGCTGTTTTCCGGCGGAGAGGAGTGCTTCCGCCGCTGGGAGACGGCAGCATTGCAGGCACTCTGCGCCGGAGAGGACTGCGTGCTGGCCACCGGCGGCGGGGCTGTGCTACGGCCGGGGAACCGGGCGCTGCTGCGGCGCAGCGGCGTGGTGTTCTGGCTGGATCGCCCGGTGGCAGATATTGAGCGCACATTAGAAAGAGCGAACCGCCCGCTGCTGGCCGGGGGCGGTTCGCTGGAGACGTTGCGGCGGCAGCGGGAGGCGCTGTACCGCATCTGTGCCGACTACGCCATCCGGGAGGATACGGCGCAGGCGGCGGCAGAGGTCATTGCCGCCATATGGAGGGAACAGGTATGAAATTCCTCATCATCAACGGGCCGAATCTGAATCTGCTGGGCAGCCGGGAGCCGGATATCTACGGCACCGGCACCTATGAGACCCTGTGCCGCCGGGTGCAGGACTACGCCGCCGCCCACGGCTGGGAGGCGGACTGCTTCCAGAGCAATCACGAGGGGGCTATCATCGACGCCATTCAGCAGGCGGCGGGGGTCTATGACGGCATCGTCATCAACCCGGCAGCCTATACCCATTACAGCTATGCCATTTACGATGCTCTGCGGGCGGTAGATGTTCCGGCGGTGGAGGTACACCTGTCGAATATCCGTCAGCGGGAGCCCTTCCGGCAGATATCGGTGACGGCCCCGGCCTGCCGGGAGCAGATCGTGGGCCACGGCTTTGACGGCTATCTGGAGGCGCTGGTACTGCTGGCGGAGGGCCTGTGATGCGGCTGTGTGTCATCGGGGATCCGGTGGGTCACAGCCTGTCGCCCCGCATCCACCGGCGATTTATGGAGAGGTGCGGTGCTGCCGGAAGCTATGAAGCAGTGACGGTGACGGCGGAAACACTGGGGGATTTCGTGGTGCAGGGCTGCCGGGGAGCGTGGGACGGGTGCAACGTCACCATGCCCCTGAAGGAGCGCATCCTGCCGCTGCTGGATGCGGTGGAGCCGTGGACGGCCTCCTGCGGCGCCGTGAACACCGTATGCTTCCGGAATGGCCGGGCCGTGGGGTACAACACCGACGGGCCGGGGGTGGTGGAGAGCCTGCGGCTGCGGGGCTTTGCACCGGCGGGGCAGGCGGCGCTGGTGCTGGGGGCCGGGGGAGCCGCCAAGGCGGCGGCGCTGGCACTGGCGCAGGCGGGCTGCCGGGTGACGGTGTGCGCCCGGACACCGGAAAAGGCAGCGGCGCTGGCTGCCCGGTGCGGCGGTGTGACTGTCTCATGGGAGGACCTGCCCCGTGCCGCCGCAGAGCATGGGCTGCTGCTGAACGCCACACCGCTGGGCATGGAGGGTTCGCCGGAGTTCGAGTCTTTGGATTTCGTACAGGCGCTGCCGGCGAAGACGGTGGTATACGATTTGGTGTACCATCCCACGGACACAGCTCTGATGCGAGCGGCGGAGCACCGGGGCCTGACGGCAGTGGGAGGGCTTGCCCTGCTGGTGCAGCAGGCGGCGCTGTCCTTCGCTCACTTTACCGGCATAGTACCGGATGCGGCCCTGTGCCGGGATATCCTGCAGGAGTTGGAGGCGGCGCAGTAGGGGAGCGGCTGCCGCTTCCGTAAAAAATGCAAAAAAATCTGAAATAGGGCTTGCAAAATAAAAAGGAGTGTGGTATAGTAATCAAGCTGACATGATGCAGCAAGTGAATATGGTATCCGGGTGTGGCGAAGTTTGGTATCGCGCTTGAATGGGGTTCAAGAGGCCTCGAGTTCGAATCTCGACACTCGGACCAAAAACGGGCATTTTCTATGAAAATGCCCGTTTTTTATAATTTTTTAGAGGATATTATTTTCCTAAAACTTGCGCTACTACCCAATCTACTACCAATGCCCGAAACGGCTACAAAGCGTCGGTGATGCGGCGGAGACTATCCACATCCACGGCGGAAAGACAGGGGGTCAATTTTTCCATGATCCTGCAAAATGCACTGAAAGCGGAGCTGCATATTTAACGGATGACAAACAAGAGAGCGGAGACCGGGAGGTCTCCGCTCTCTTTTGCTGTGCTCAGACATTCAACTCCTGCTTCAGTGCAGCTTGCAGGATGGCGGAGACGTTCAGCCCGGCCTCGTTGGCGGCAGCGTTCAGCCAAGACGGCAAGGTGACATTCCGCCGCACGGTGCGCTTTTCATTGGCCCGGCGGTAGGCGACAAGGTCCACATCTACCAGTGACACAATGCCGCCGGTGGGACAATCCACGTGCTGACTGGGGGCGGGGAAGGGCTTTCCATCGTCCTCCATATCGATCCCCACCAGGCCCATAGCATCACGGGCCATGGTGATAGCCTCCGCCAGATCTTCGCCTTGGGTATTGATCTCCAGATCCGGCACGTAGGCCATATAACCGCCTGCCGGGTCCTCCGTAAAGATAACGGGATATACAAGTTTCATGCGATTACCTCTTTTGACTTATCAGAGGTGCAGCTGGGTACGAAGGGCATCCTGCAGCACCTGAGAAAAGTTTACATTCCGCTCCAGCGCAGCGGCATTAAGCCAAGCAGGAAGGGTGACGGTACGGTTGACGCTGCGGTTGACCCGTGCCAAGCGGACGGAGGGCATATACACATCCACAAGGACGGCCCGTTCGCCGTCCTCCAGCTTTACATCGACCAGAGGGGTGGGGGCGGGGATATCCTCGCCGTCCTCCTCCAGTCCGCAGAGGACGCAGCCCAGCAGTTCCCGTGCGGACAGCAGCGCATCCGTATCGTCGGTGCCGCTGGTGGCAACATCCAAATCGGGGAAGGTGACGGCGATCTCCTGATCCGGAGCATAGCTAAAGACAGCGGGATAGAAATAGCGTTCGACCTGTTTCATAAAATGACCTCCTATTCGAGTAAGTCAGGAGGTCTGGGTTACCGGAACAGTAACCCGGACCGTCGTTCAATGCTGGCGAGGGTTTTATGGGGGATGTCCTTGTCGGGGTGCTTAACAGTAACACGGCCCTTTTTGGTGGGGTGCTTGAACTGGTGGTGGCTGCCCACTACATTGACCTCGAACCAGCCATCCGCCTTCAGCAGTTGAATAGCCTCCCTTGACGAGTAGCTCTTCATAAGTATTTTCTCCTGACAATGATATAATAACACATATAATTATATTTGCCAATAGAGAAAACAAATATTTTCACACACATTTGAAGCAAGAGAGCGGAGACCGGGCGGTCTCCGCTCTCTTATTTTGCGTCGGTGGGGGGCTCTTCGGGCTGCGGTGGCCCCCGGTGTGGCTTTGCGGATGTCCCGCTCCGTCTGGGAGAGGCCGCTGCCCTCGTGGGTGCAGAAGGGGCAGATGAGCTTGCCGGTGAAGTCGTAGTGCTCCAAGAAGGTATAGACCGCCATGGGCATGGTGCCGCAGTAGTTGGGATAGCCCAGATAGATGCGGTCATAGCCCGACAGATCTTTCGGCAGACCCAGCAGCTCCGGACGGACACTTTGCTGCCAGTCGGCTCTGGCCTGTGCCACGCAGGTGCGGTAGTCGTCGGAATAGGGCTGGGCCTGACGGAGCTCCAGCAGGTCGCCGCCGGTGAGGGATGCCAGCTGCTCCGCCACCCGCCGGGTGTTGCCCACGGGGATGCGGCGGTAGGAGCCGCCGAAGTAGTTCTCTCCCGCACGGGAGTAATAAGCAATTAGAATAGCCATGTCAAAGACTCCTTTTAATACAGGGACAGGCGCTCCGGGGGGAGGGCGGGGTTCGCTACCGCCCAGGAGAGGCCGGCCCAAGAGACAGGGACCTCCGCCCACAGGAGCCAAGTGGCCATGTCCTGCGTGACGCACTGGTTCCGGGCCGGCAGGGGGCGCTGCAGCCGCACCGTGCCGTGGCCGTCGGTTATATCGGCAGTATGGAGAATGGGAGGCAGGGATCCGGAGGCGGTGGTATCCGTCACCAGCAGCAGGGCGTGGCCGGCGAAAAATTCGGGATCATAGGAGTTCAGTTCCGGTACGTCCGGCAGCCGGGACAGCGAGGTGACGCACCGGGCGTCGCTGCACCGCCGGGTATAGGGCAGGCGCACCCGGCCCGCCGTCTGCAAAGGATGCTGCTTCATAAGTTCCTCCTTGAAAGCAGTGCGCCGCACCGGGCCGGAGCGGCCCCATGCGGCGCAGGGGTTATTTGCTGGCGTACAGGACCACGTCCACCGTCAGGGACTGGCCGTCCCGCTGGATGGTCAGACGGATGGTATCGCCCACGGAGTGGCTGCGCCGCACCGTCAGCAGATCGCTGGTGACGGAGACAGGCTGGCCGTCCGCCTCCAGAATGATATCGCCGGGCTGCACACCGGCCTCCGCAGCGCCCAGGGCGTCGTCCACGGTGTAGACCTCCACCTGCGTGCCGCCACCGGACTTTTCGATGGTGCGGACGGTGATACCGATGGTGGGGGTACCCAGAAACTCCCCGTGGGCGATGAGGTCATTGACCACGAAGGACACGGAGCTGATGGGCAGGGCGAAGCCCAGTCCCTCCACTGTGGCCTCGTCCTCGGAGAGGCTGGAGTTGCTCATTTTCATGGTGTTGATGCCGATGACCTGCCCATAGCTGTTGATGAGGGGGCCGCCGGAGTTGCCGTTATTCAGGGCGGCGTTGGTCTGGATCATGGTCATGGTGCGGCCCTGCATCTCCACCTCACGGTTGATGGCGGAGACGATGCCGTTGGTGAGGGTCCCCCGCAGCTCTACGCCCAAGGGGTTGCCGATGGCGTACACCGGGTCACCCACCGTCAGCAGGTCGGAGTTGCCGAACTCCGCCGCCGGCAGGGGATTGTCCGCAATGGCCCGCAGCACCGCCAGATCCGCGTCCTCATCATAGCCCACCAGACGGGCGTCGTAGGTGACGCCAGTGTCCAGCGCCACCCAGCAGCTCTTGCCGCCGGAGATGACGTGGGCATTGGTGATGATATAGCCGCTCTCGGTCATGATGACGCCGGTACCCACGGCGGCAGAGCCGTCGGACTGCTCCGCCACCACCGCCACCACCGACGGGTTCACCTTAGCGTATACCTGCTGAATGGTAAGCTCCTGACCGGAGGGGTCCTGACAGCTGAGCTTCACGCCCTCCTCCCCGGAGATGCGGGGGATGGTAGTCTCCTTCTTGCGGAAGATATCCACCATGCTGCTGGCGGAGTGGCCGTCGTCGCTGCCCGGCAGGCTGGGGGCGCTGGAGGCGGTGGAGGACAGGAGCACCGCCACCACGATGACCACGACCACCAGCGCTATGCCGCCTATGCCCAGCCACGTCCACAGACGGCGGCGCTTGCGCTGGGTCTTGGCGGCCTGCTTCCAGACGTTCCGGGGCATGGGGCGCTGCTGGACGAAGTAGTTGACGACCTCCTCCGGCTCTTCCTGCCGGGGAGTGTACCAGCTGACAATCTCGTCCGGCTCCTCCTCCGGCAGGTCCGTCCGGTCCTGCTGCGGCTGGGGCGGCAGATTGCCGCCTACCGGGTCAAATTCTCTGTTTTCGTCATTATACATAGGATACTTCCTCTCACGGTTCGTTCCGCATGGGGTGAGCCATCTGAACGGTAAAGCTGAAGGCGGTGACGCCGTTTTCGCTGGTGACGGTGATCTGCTCCTTGTGCTGAGACAGGATGGTCTTTACCACGTACAGGCCCAGCCCGTAGCCGTCCTTATCCTCGCTGCGGGATTTGTCGGACTTGTGGAAGCGCTCAAACAGCAGGGGGATCTCCTCGGCGGGGATGGTCTGACCGACGTTGCGCACCGTGACCACGGCCTTCTCCCCATGGATGGCCAGCCCCAGATACAGGGATGAGTGGGAAGCGGCAAACTTGGTGGCGTTTTCCAGCAGGTTGTAAATGACCTGCGTGATGAGGTCGTTGACGCCCTCCACCATCACAGGCTCCTCCGGGATGTCCGCCTCTACGTCCAACTCCCGGTCGGTGATCTTCTGCTCCATGGACAGCAGCGCCAGACGCATACTCTCGCACAGGTCGAAGTCCTCTTTTTTCATCTCCTGCGACTGGATCTGAGAGATATCCAGCATCCGGCGCACCAGACGGCTGAGCCGACGGCTCTCATCGGAGATAATTTGCAGGTACTTGCGTTCTTTTTCCGGCGGGATGGTGCCGTCCAGAATACCGTCGGTGTAGCCGGCGATGGAGGTCATGGGGGTCTTTAATTCATGGGAGATGTTGGCGATGAAGTCCCGGCGCTGGCGCTCCGTCTCCGCCAGAGAGTCCGCCATATTGTTAAAGCCCGCCGCCAGTTCGCCGATCTCATCGCCCCGGTCGGCGTCCTGCATCCGTACGTCGAAGTTCCCGGCGGCGTAGGCCCGTGTGGCCTGCACCATCTCCCGGATGGGCTGGATCTGCCGCATGGAGGTCAGGGAGGTGACGATGAACACCAGCAGCAGGATAATGGCGGAGGTCATGAGGAACAGGCTGATGAAGGACCGCCACATCCCCATGACGGAGCGGGCGTTCATCACCGCCAGCACCATGCCGATGGTCTGGTCGCCGTCCTGAACGGGAACGCCCACCACGAACTGTTTGGAGGTGTAGGCGCCGCCCAGACTGCTGCGGCCCTGATACAGGCCGCTGCCCGTCAGGACCTCCTGCGTGATCTCCTGCGGGATGGCCACCACCTTGCCCCCCAGCCGCTGGTCCGCCGTCAGCAGGGCATAGCCGCTGTCGTTGCACACCAGAAATTCGGCGTTGGTCATGGCGCTGCCCAGACTGATGAAGCGCTTGAGGTTTTCATCCTCCGTCTGGCCGCCGGACTTCAGGTAGTCCACGGACACCTGAGCAATGAGACTGGCCCGCTCCTGCAGCTCGTCCCGCCGCTCGGTGAAGTTATAGTTATAGCTCAGGGCGAAAAAGGACACGCCCAGCAGCAGCAGCGTCAGCATCACCATGCCGGCGGTCAGGGCGAACTGCTGCCAGTAGAGCCCGCTGAACCGTTTCTTGCGCTCTGCCATCACTTCACTTCAAACTTATAGCCCACGCCCCACACGGTTTTCAGCTCCCACTGGTCGGAGACATTCTCGATCTTCTCCCGCAGGCGCTTGATATGGACGTCCACTGTCCGGGAGTCGCCGAAGTAGTCGAAGCCCCACACCTCGTCCAGCAGCTGGTTGCGGGTGTAGACCCGGTTGGGCGTGGAGGCCAGATGGTACAGCAGCTCCAGCTCTTTGGGGGGCGTATCCACCTTCTTGCCGTCCACCAGCAGCTCGTAGCTGTCCAGATTGATCTCCAGCTTGTCGAACACCAGACGCTTGCGGGTGTCGTCGGGGATCTCGCTGCGGCGCAGCACGGCGTTGATGCGGGCCATCAGCTCCTTCATCTCGAAGGGCTTGACCAGATAGTCGTCGGCGCCCATCTCCAGACCGGTGATGCGGTCGTTGACCTCGCTTTTGGCCGTCAGCATGATGATGGGTGTCTTGGCCTTTTCCCGGATGTGGGCGCAGACGGACCAGCCGTCCATCACCGGCAGCATGATATCCAGCAGCACCATGTCCGGCGCCTGCCGGTCGTACTCCTCTACGGCCTTGCCGCCGTCATAGGCGATGCGGACGTCAAAGCCCTCCTTCTCCAGATACATCCGAATCAGGTCGGAAATATTGCGGTCGTCCTCGACCACCAGAATATTGCGTGCCATAGGAAACCTCCCAATTATGTACTATATTACCATTATACCCGGCATCCTTCCGGCTTCCTGAACATTTTGTAAATTGGCTCATAAAAGTATACCACACTTTCGGCCGCTTGTATATGCCCAGGACAATATTTTTCGGTGGGCTGGGGGACAAGGGGGGACTTTTCGGATATTTTGTGAACAAACGGTGGCACTTTCGTGAACTTTAGCACTCGCCGCTTGACAGTGCTAAAAATGGTGCTATGATGAAGCTGTTCCAAGGGAGAGAGCCAAAGAGCTCCACCAGGGAACGGAAAACGCATACAATGTGTAAGCGGTGACAAAAGTTGGCGCCGGCGAGACACCGGCACCCGGAATTTTGAATGGAGGTATGACTTATGTTGCCCAGCATTTTTGGTGAGAATTTGTTTGATGATTTCTTCTCTGATCCTTTCGGGATGATGGTACCTCAGAGCCGTGACCCGCTGTATGGCAAGCACGGCAAGAACCTGATGAAGACAGACGTGCGGGAGACGGAGAGCTCCTATGAGCTGGATATCGACCTGCCGGGCTTCAAGAAGGACGAGGTCAATGTGGAGCTGAAGAACGGCTATCTGACCATTCAGGCCGCCAAGGGTCTGGACAAGGAGGAGCAGGACAAGAAGGGCAAGTACATCCGTCAGGAGCGCTATGCCGGCGCCTGCAGCCGCAGCTTCTACGTAGGCGAGGACGTGGAGCCGGAGGAGGTGTCCGCCAAGTTCGAGGACGGCATCCTGACCATCTCCGTGCCGAAGGCGGCCAAGAAGCAGTTGCCCAAGCAGACGTCCATCAACATTCTGTAAGCGCTCTGTGAGCGCCCGTAAGAGACGGGAAAGGGTCCCCGGCGAGAGCCGGGGACCCTTTTTGCGTGCCGGGATGTCAACGGATCAGGGGCAGCTGGCAGGACTCAGGGAGTACTCCAGTATGGAAACGCTCACGCCGGAGGTGGTCAATAGAAAGAGAAAAGGCCGCAGCCTCCATAACAGAGGTTGCGACCAATCTCTCATAAGAAAATACATCCTTATGAACGGAAACGGTTGATGCGCCTGGCTTTTCGCCAGACGCATCAACCGTTTCGTTCATATGCGAAAGAGCGACTAAACGGTATATAAGTGGGGGTAAAAACGACCAAAAGTAGTGTAGTTGCGCTGTTCGATAAACTGGAATTTGTCTATCTATCCAATAAATGGTTTTAAAGAACCATTACCATAGTTCCCATTCCAATAAGTATGCAACCTATCAACGATTTCGTTGTAAATTGCTCATGTAGGAATACAAATGCCAAAACCAATGTAATTACAACACTTAATTTGTCAATTGGAACAACCTTTGAAGCATCACCTAACTGTAATGCTCTGTAATAGCATAACCATGAGGCACCCGTTGCCAAACCCGACAGAATTATAAACAACCAGCTTCGTTTGCTTATTTCAGCAATTCCGTTTTGTGAATTCGTGAGGAACACCATTCCCCAAGCCATAACAACTACAACAACGGTTCTTATTGCTGTTGCAAGATTTGAGTTGACGCCTTCTATGCCGACCTTTGCCAGTATAGAGGTAAGTGCTGCAAATATTGCAGATAGTAATGCAAGCACAAACCACATACAATATTACCTCCGTAAAATTCTTATTTATCGAACTGATTATACCACAAAACTATGATTTTTTCAATAGAACACAAAAACCTCTCTTGTCTTGGTAGACAAAAGAGGTTTCTTTGTTGGCGCAGTGGGAGGGATTTGAACCCTCGTGCCGCTTTTGACGGCAACACGATTTCCAGTCGTGCTCGTTATGACCACTTCGATACCACTGCATATAAAATGCTGCCGCAACAGCACGGTCTATTATACCAAAAATCTGCGCCTTGTCAAGCGAAAAGCACAAAAAAACCGATAAATTTTGGAGGAGGGCCGCTTGCGGCCCTCCTCCATGCGATACCCTCAGTTCATCTTCTCGGCAACGGTCTCCAGCGCCGAATCCACTGCGTTACCCATCCGCTGCATGGCTTTGCCTACAGCGGTTTTTCTCGTCTTCGGCCGGGGAATGACCATCACCTCTACCAGTGCGCCGGCCACCATGCCGACGCATACGCCAGTGACGAACGTACTGACCTTACACATTCCTGCATCACTCCTTTTTCGGTACGGTCATAGTATATCCATTCCGGCGGGAAATAACCGTCTATGCCTTGCCAAAAGTTGCCGCAGCGCATATAATAAATAAAATATCTGATCATGCCGCCGCTTTGCGGCGAGAAGGAGCGTTTCATGTCCATTACGGCTTTGCAGGAACATATCCGCAAAAAAAAGACACCGCTGGCGCTGGGCCTTGGCCCGGAGGCGAACCGGCTTCCCGCCCCGGTGGTGAAGAGGTTTACCGATCTCTACGGCGAGAGCGTCATGGCCCGGTCGGAGGCACTGCGCTATCACGGCACCCAACTGATGGCTCAGGCGGCCCAGCGGCTGCCGGCAGTGGTGCTGCGGGCCGACCGCTACCTCCTGTGCGGAGCTATGGGGCTGGACGTGCTGTCGAATCTGGTCCATATGGCCCGCAGTCAGGGCCTTTACGCCATTGTGGACGCACGCTGCGCCGATCCCGCCGTGTGGCTGGGCGGTGAGGTGAATGCCGACGCCGTGACGATCTCGCCCTACTATGGCACTGCGGCGGCGGGGGAAGACAAGGCCCTGTTTGCGCTGGTCCGCACGGCGGAGCCGGGTGCGGCGGAGGTGCAGAACCTCATGGCCGGGGATCGTCGCCTGTTTTTGGCGGCGGGAGAGCAGATGGCCCGCCGGGGGGCCGGGATCATGGCCCAGACGGATTACAGTCTGGACGTGCGGGAGCTGCGGCGGCGGTTGAAGGATGCCTTCCTTCTGCTGGACGGCTGCGGCGGCGAAGCTGCCAGCTATGCCTTCGACGATTTCGGCCGGGGGGCTATGGTCATCGACGACAGCCTGCAATACGCCGAGGATGTGCCGGCGGCCATGGACGATGCCATCCGGGAGATGAAGCACTGGGTCACGGTGGTGTGACCCGGATACCCACAAAGGAGAAGCTATGACGACGATTTATCTTATCCGCCACGCCGAGGCGGAGGGCAACCTCTATCGCATTGCCCACGGACACTATAACAGCTGCATCACTGATGACCGGGGGTGCCGCCAGATCCGGGCGCTGGCGGAGCGCTTTCGGGACGTGCCGGTGGATGCCGTGTATGCCAGCGACCTGATCCGCACCCGCACCACAGCCCAGTCCATCTATCGGCCCAAGGGGCTGCAGCTGCATCCGGATCCCGCCTTCCGGGAGATCTGCATGGGGGAGTGGGAGGAGCACTGTTGGTATGAGCTGCTGCGGAAGTACCCCCAGTCCCACGATGATTTCAACCACCGGCTGGATCGCTGGCAGGTCCCCGGCAGCGAGACGGCCCGGCAGGTGCTGGATCGCTACCTCCCGGCCCTGCGGCGGGTGGCCCGGCAGCATGACGGCCAGACGGTGGCCATTTTCTCCCACGGCGCCGCCATGCGGATCGTGCTGGGAACCCTGCAGGGCCTGAGCCTGCTGGAGATCGGGGACACGCCCTTCGGAGACAACACCTCCGTGGCCCGGCTGGAGGCGGAGGGCGATGACATCCGGGTGCTGTACCGGGATGACAACAGCCATCTGGTACAGGCGGGGCTCTCCACGCTGGCCAAGCAGAAGTGGTGGCGGCAGAAGGGGATTCAGGAGATGGGCCAACTGTATGCCCCGCTGACGGAGGAGGAGCGGCAGCAGCTGGGCGTTCCCACCGGCGGCGAAGGCGTGGCCGTCCGCTTCGTTGACGAGCTGATCGGCGCTTATCAGCTGCTGCCCCGCCCGGAGGAGGGCGTGGGGGAGATCGGCTGGTACGGCCTGCTGCCCCAGTGGCAGGACCGGGATCAGGGCATCCAGCCCCTGGGACAGATCATCCAGCGCTGCCGCCACATGGGCCTGCTGCGCCTGCGCCTGCGGTGCGGCGATGACCGGCAGCGGAGCTTCTGGGAAAAGCTGGGCTTTTCTCCGGTGGAGGGCGATGTCATGGAAAAGGACATCACGCCACGGGTGCTGGACGCCCACATCCCCCTGTGAGGGGCAGAAAGGAGAAGGTGACCCATGCGTGGCACGGAATTTTTGCCGGTGAGCCGGGAGGAGATGCTCCGGCGGGACTGGTATTACTATGATTTTCTGGTGGTAACGGCGGATGCCTACATCGACCATCCCAGCTTCGGCACCACGCTCATTGCACGGATGCTGGAGGGGGAGGGCTATCGGGTGGCCATTCTGGCCCAGCCGGACTGGCACGACGCCGAGGCTTTCCGGGCCATGGGCAGACCCCGCTACGGGGTACTCATCGGCGGGGGCAATCTGGACTCCATGGTGGCCCACTACACCGTGGCCAAGCGGCGGCGGGACAGGGATCTGTACTCCCCCGGCGGGAAAATGGGGTACCGGCCGGATCGGCCCACCATCGTCTATGCCAACCGGGCCAGAGAGGCCTTTCCCGATACCCCCATCGTCATCGGGGGACTGGAGGCGTCCCTGCGGCGCTTTGCCCACTATGACTACTGGGATGACAAGGTGCGCCGCAGCATCCTCTTTGATGCCCCGGCGGATCTGCTGGTTTACGGCATGGGGGAGGCGGCCACCCGTGAGATCGCCCGGAGGCTCGCCAGGAAGGTGCCGCCCCGTGAGATCACCGACATCCCCGGCACCGCCTACATTGCACCCACCGGAGAGGGCAGCGGCTTTCATCCGGTGGCCTGTCCCTCCTATGAGGAGGTGTGTGCCGACAAGACGGCCTACGCCAGAGCCACCAAGATCCAGTACGACGAACACGATCCCATCCGGGGGTGCGCCGTGCTGCAGCCCTGTCAGGGCCGGGTGCTGGTGGTGAATCCACCGGCCCGTCCACTGAGCCGGGAGGCACTGGATGCCCTGTACGACCTGCCCTATGTCCGGGAGGTTCACCCCATGTATCGGGAGGAGGTTCCCGCCATCGAGGAGGTGCGCTTCTCCATCACCCACAACCGGGGCTGCTTCGGCGGCTGCAACTTCTGCGCACTGGCCTTTCATCAGGGACGCATGGTCACCTCCCGCTCCATCGAGTCCGTGGTGCGGGAGGCGGAGCTGCTGACGCAGGACCCGAAGTTCAAGGGCTATATCCACGATGTGGGAGGCCCCTCCGCCAACTTCCGCCACACCTCCTGCGCCCAGCAGAAGCGGCGGGGGATGTGCAAGGGCCGCAGCTGTCTGGCCCCGGAGCCGTGCAGGAATCTGGACGCCGACCACTCGGAGTATACGGCGCTTTTGCAGCGCCTGCGGCGGGTGGATGGCGTGAAGAAGGTGTTCGTCCGCAGTGGTATTCGCTACGATTATCTTTTGCAGGACAAAAATCAGGATTTTTTCCGGGAACTGGTGGACTACCACATCAGCGGACAGCTGAAGGTGGCCCCGGAGCACTGTGTGGCCTCGGTGCTGGACTATATGGGAAAGCCCCACTTCGACGTGTTCGAGCGGTTCTGGCGACAGTATCAGAAGCTCAATGAGAAGGAGGGCAAGCAGCAGTATCTGGTGCCGTACCTCATGTCCTCTCACCCTGGCTGCACGCTGGAGGATTCCGTCCGACTGGCGGAGTTTCTGCACCGCACCGGCCACCAGCCCCAGCAGGTGCAGGACTTCTATCCTACCCCCGGCACCCTTTCCACCTGTATGTACTATACCGGCATCGATCCAAGGGATATGACGCCGGTGTATGTGGCCCGTGACCCCCATGAAAAGGCCCTTCAGCGGGCATTGCTCCAGTGGAAGCGGCCAGAGCTGCGGGGGCTTGTCATAGAGGCACTGGAGAAGGCAGGCCGCACCGATCTCATCGGCTATACGCCGGAGTGCCTCATTCGACCCCAGAAGGGGGAGAAGTACTTCGGCAAGCAGCCGGAGCAGCAGCCCTCCGGGGAAAAGCGGCGCCCCGGACAGCACGGCGGAGAGGGAAATCTCCGCCGGGAGGTGCATCACGGAGGACGTCCGGAGCATAGAGGCGGTAAGCGGCCTGATGTGTCCCGCCGCAATGGCGGATCGGTTCCCGGCCAAAAGGGGAAGATGTCCCCGGCCAAGAAAGCTGCTTTTGCCAAGAAGCGGAAGAAGTGACATAGAAAAGGACAGGGACAAGCGAAAAGGCTTGTCCCTGTCCTCTTTTTTCATGCCAGAGGCGTTCCTACCAGCCGACCCAGCCACATCATGCCATAGCCCAGCAGAAAGAAGCTCAGCAGCATCCCCATCACGTATCCGGTGAATTTCCGCCAGCCCAGCCGGGGCAGGTCCAGAAACGGGTAGGGATACACCAGATGGGTGTGGCCGATGGGTTTGCCGCTGCGGCCCCGGAGCATGGCAAAGGCGAAGTAGGCCAGCGGCAGCGTCAACCACCATAGGGCGCTGCGCCAGCCGAGGGAGGATTTATCTGCCAGCAGCAGCCACTGGGCTACCACCAGCAGGGGTGTTAGATAATGGACACAGAGGTTTCCGAAGCTGGCACCAAAGTCGGCAAAGCGCTTGCCATTTCGCTTGGCGTCCGGCACCAGAATGAACTGATATACCAGATGGGTCACGAGAGTGCACAGCGCCATGGAGAAGCTGAGGGTATCGTCCGTCAGCAGACGCAGGGCGGCGCTGTGGGGGAGGCCGGCGGCAATGGCCAGCGCCAGCTCATACACCAGCACCAGAAGGTTGCTGAGATTGGTGTAAAAGCAGAACATCCCGGCACGGATGTGTCCCGTTTGCAGCAGGGTGGAGTGAATCAGCAGGCCCACCGCACCCAGCAGGAAAATACCCCACGCAGACAGTCGCAGTACCATCACTCCGCCTCCTCAAAGCCCCGCAGCAGGGCGATCTCGGCGGCGTAGCCCGGCAGCTCGTTGGGTGTCTCCAGCAGCATGGGGAGCCGCCGGAGGGCCGGGTGGTTCACGATGCGGCGGAAGGTCTCCGCTCCCAGAGTGCCCTCCCCGATGCGGGCGTGGCGGTCCTTGTGGGCGCCCACGGGGTTCAGGCTGTCGTTAAGGTGGAGGGCCTTCAGACGGTGCAGGCCGACAACCCGGTCAAACTCCGTCAGAACGCCGTCCAGATCCCCGGCCACATCGTACCCGGCATCGGAGACGTGGCAGGTATCCAGACAGACCCCCATCTGCTCCGTCAGCGTCACCCGGTCCAGAATCTCCCGCAGCTCCTCGAAGCGGCTGCCTACCTCCGTACCCTTGCCGGACATGGTCTCCAGCAGGACGGTGGTGTGCATCGCCGGGGTGAGGATGGCGTTGAGGGTGTCTGCGATCTGGGTGATGCCGGTTTCCAGCCCCTGGCCGGTGTGGCTGCCGGGGTGGAAGTTATAGAGATTCCCCGGCAGATATTCCATCCGCCGCAGGTCATCGGCCAGCGTCAGCCGGGCGAACTCTCTGGTACGCTCATCCTTGGAGCAGGGGTTGATGGTATAGGGGGCGTGGGCCAGAATGGCCCCCAGTCCCGCCTCCATAGCCAGCGCCAGATAGGCGGCTACGTCCGCCGGATCTACGGGCTTGGCCCGGCTGCCCCGTGGATTGCGGGTGAAGAACTGAAAGGTGTTGGCGCCGATGGACAGCGCCGTCCGTCCCATGGCGGCAAAGCCCGCCGAGGAGGAGAGATGACAGCCGATATAGCGCATGATGCTTACCTCCCCAGAGAAATATTCTGCACGGAGCAGATGACGGCCCCCTCCCGGATGGTGAGAAGGCCGCAGGTGGGACGGGTGTAGTCCCCGGCGGCGCCGGGATTCATCACCCACAGGGTGCCGTCGTAGTCCACCAGAGGGACGTGGGTGTGGCCGAACAGCAGCACATCGGCCCCGTACTCCCTGGCGGCGTAGACGGCGGCCATGGGGGAGGACTTGACGTGGCGGGTGTGGCCGTGCAGCATGAGGATGCGGACGCCCTCTATCTCCAGCAGGCGCTCCGGCTCTCCGGTCTGGCCCCAGTCGCAGTTGCCGGGAACCATGGTCACCGGCAGCTGGGGGAATTGCCGCTCCAGCGCCTGAGCGTCCCGGACGCAGTCCCCCAGATGCAGTACCTGTCGGGGGTGGAACTGCTCCACGGCCCGGACCATGTGATCCACCCTGCCGTGGGAATCGGAAAGAACCAGAATCTCCATGAAATGCTCCTTTGGTTACTCGATTTTCGGGCGCAGCAGCCGGAACAGCAGCGCTCCCAGACTGATGCCCGGAATGTACAGAAGGATATCCAGCGTGTCGAACATCCCCCGCATGGTGAGGTACTGCATCCCCTCGATGAAGAGCGAGATGCCCAATGCCCCCAGCGGCACCTGCCACGGCTTCCGGTTCCGGAAGAAAAAGCCCATGGGCAGGAACATCAGGAGGTTCAGCAGGCTCTGCATCAGCATCTCCCAGTTTCCCAGCTGCGAGAGCCCCACCAACGGATCCAGAATGGCGATGCGCCCTACCCGGTGGCGGCAGAACAGGATGATGAACAGCGCTATGAAATAGGTGACGCTCAGCAGCGCCAGCATCCACCTACTGACCCGTTTTTCCAGAAGCAGGTAGATGATGGCGGCGCAGCCAACGATGGACAGGAGCAGGAACAGGGCGCTCACCGCCATATACAAAAAACCAGACGTAAAAAACAGGATGAGTACTTCCATGAAAAAGTGGTAATATACCAGATATCCCAGAACGGCTCCGGCTAACAGGGAGGCCAGCTGCTTCTGATATTTTTTCATAGACATTCCTTTCGCATCACAGCGGCGGCAAAAGCGCCGCAGCGTCGAGAGCGGCGAAAACACGCTTTCTTTCCTTATCATAGCAGAAAGCGGTTGAAAGTTCAACGGCTTTGCCGTACAATAGCAGCATACTGAAGCAGGAGGCCACGGGATGTACGCAGGGATCTGGGAAATCGATCTCCACGGGAAAAACGAATATCAGGCACGGGTGACGCTGGACGCCGCCCTGCGCCGGGTGCGGCCCGGCACCTATCGCATCCGGGTCATCCACGGACACCACGGCGGCACGGCCCTGCGGGAGCTGGTGCGCCGGGAATACGGCAGACACCCGCAGGTGCTGCGGCTGGAGGCGGCAGGCCCCGGCGTGACGGAGCTGGTGCTGCGGGAGTTTTAAGGAAGGGGGTCACATATGGACAGTATGACGCTGAAGCTGGGGCAGGTCCAGCTGATGGTGGGCCGGGACAAGGCGGAGAACCTCCGCCGGGCCTGTGTACTCATCCGCCGGGCGGCGGAGCAGGGGGCGCAGCTGGTGATGCTGCCGGAGATGTTCTGCTGCCCCTATGAAAACGAGATGTTCCGCCCCAACAGCGAGGAGCAGGGCGGCCCGGCCCAGCAGGCGCTGTCGGCGCTGAGCCGGGAGCTGGGCATCTGGATCGTAGGCGGCACCATCCCGGAGCGGGAGGGGGAGAAGCTCTATAACACCTGCTACGTCTACGACGATCAGGGGCGGCAGGCGGCCCGGCACCGGAAGATACACCTCTTCGACGTCAACGTGGAGGGGGGACAGTACTTCATGGAGTCCGACACCTTCGCCCCCGGAAACGACATCACCCTGCTGGATACCCCGTGGGGCAGGCTGGGGCTGTGCGTGTGCTTTGACCTGCGGTTCGAGGAGCTTTGCCGGGTGATGACCCTGCGGGGCGCCCGGATGATCCTGGCCCCGGCGGCCTTCAACATGACCACCGGCCCCGCCCACTGGGAGCTGCTGCTGCGGCAGCGGGCGGTGGATAACCAGCTGTTCACCGTGGGTACCGCCCCGGCCCGTGACGAGAGCGGCAGCTATGTGGCGTGGGGCCACTCCATGGTCTGCGAACCGTGGGGCGGCATCGTTCACCAGTGCGGCACGGGGGAGGAGGTCGCCGTGACGGAGCTGGAGTTCTCCCGCATCGACGCTATCCGCCGTCAGCTGCCCATTCTGTCGGCCCGGAGAACGGATCTGTACGAGGTGCGGTAAGAGAATAGACTTCCCTGAAAGGAGCGAGAATATGAAACGATATGAGGATATGACCGCCGATGAGCGGCGGGAGGAATACGCCGCCGTGCGAAAGGCCTATGAGGCACAGAAGGCACTGGGCCTGAAGCTGAACATGGCCCGCGGTAAGCCCGGCACGGAGCAGCTGGACATGGTGACACGGGAGATGGCGCAGCTGACCCGACCGGAGGACTATCTGGCGGGTGGGCTGGATACCCGGAACTATGGCGAGCTGGCGGGCATCCCGGAGGCACGGGCGCTGTTTGCCGAGATCCTGGGCTGCCGGGCGGAGCAGGTGTTCGTCGGCGGCAACGCCAGCCTGCAGCTGATGTACGACGCCATCTCCAAGGCGTATACCCATGGGATGCTCCACAGCGAGAAGCCGTGGGGCAAGCTGGAGACGGTGAAATGGCTCTGCCCTGCACCGGGCTATGACCGCCACTTCCGCATCTGCCAGTCCTTCGGCATGGAGCTGATCACCGTACCCATGACGGAGGAGGGGCCGGACATGGACATGGTGGAGCGGCTGGTGCGGGATCCGGCGGTGAAGGGAATGTGGAACGTTCCCAAGTACTCCAATCCCCAGGGCATCATTTATTCGGCGGAGACGGTGCAGCGTCTGGCGGCTATGAGGCCCGCCGCCCCGGACTTCATGCTGATGTGGGACAATGCCTACTGTATCCATGAGCTGGAGGGGGAGTTCGTCCCCTTCCCGGATATTCTGAGCCTGTGCCGGCAGGCCGGAAACGGCGACATGGTCTATGAGTTCGCATCCACCAGCAAGATCACCTTCCCCGGTGCGGGGGTGGCGGTGATGGCGTGCAGCGAGGCCAATATGGCCCATATGTTGTCCCTCATCGGCGTGCAGACCATCGGCTATGATAAGATCAACCAGCTGCGACATGTGCGCTATCTGAAGGACCGCAGCCATACGCTGGCGCTGATGCAGCGCCACGCCGCTGTGCTGGCCCCCAAGTTCCGGGCGGTGCTGACGGCGCTGGAGCAGCTGGCCCCGCTGGACATCGCCCAATGGACGAGGCCCACCGGCGGCTACTTCATCTCGCTGGACGCCATGCCCGGCACCGCACGGCGGGCGCTGGAGCTGTGCCGGGAGGCGGGAGTCACGATGACCGGCGCCGGGGCTACCTACCCCTACGGCGTGGACCCGGCGGACAGCAATATCCGCATCGCCCCGTCCCTGCCGCCGGTGGCGGAGTTGGAGCAGGCGGCGCAGGTGCTGTGTACCTGCCTGCGTCTGGCGGCGCTGGAGAAGCTGGGCGTGTGATGCGTTGGGCTGCGTAAGAAGGAAGGCTGTGTGCCGCAGATCTGCGGCACACAGCCTTTTTGTAGATTTTTCCTATAAAGGACGCTGTGGGCGGTTGATTTTTCTGCAAAAATGCGGTAAGATAAAATATCTTATTCCCACCGGCGGTATTCACTCCACTTCTCACTATGGTGCCGCACGGCTTAAAAAAGGAGGAACAAGGTCCGCTGTGACTGGCGGTGCGGCAGTGTGGAGACCTGTCGCAAGGCGTGCCGGCTGAGCCGGGCGTGAGGCCGCTCCATGCGGAGGCAGGGCGGTCACAGTCAGATGCATATGGCAGAGGTCGTACTGAAAAACCTCAAGAAGATCTACCCCAACACCGAGAAGAAAAAGAAAAAGGGCGAGCCGGAGAAGAAAAACGATCTTCAGATCACCGACGAGGGCGTGGTGGCGGTGCAGGATTTCAACCTGCACATTGCCGACAAGGAGTTCATCGTGCTGGTGGGTCCCTCCGGCTGCGGTAAGTCCACCACCCTGCGGATGATCGCCGGGCTGGAGGATATCTCCGGCGGCGAGCTGTATATCGACGGCAAGCTGATGAACGACGTGGAGCCCAAGGACCGGGACATCGCCATGGTGTTCCAGAGTTATGCCCTGTACCCCCATATGACGGTGTACGGGAACATGGCCTTCTCCCTGAAGCTGAAGAAGGTGCCCAAGGAGGAGATCGACCGGCGAGTGCGTCAGGCGGCGGAGATACTGGACATCACCCAGTATCTGGACCGTAAGCCCAAGGCTTTGTCCGGCGGCCAGCGCCAGCGTGTGGCCATCGGCCGTGCCATCGTCCGTGACCCCGCCGTGTTCCTAATGGATGAGCCTCTGTCCAATCTGGACGCCAAGCTCCGCAATCAGATGCGGGCCGAACTCATCAAGCTGCGGGAGCGTATCGACACCACGTTTATCTACGTCACCCACGATCAGACCGAGGCCATGACACTGGGCGACCGCATCGTCATCATGAAGGACGGATTCATCCAGCAGATCGGCACGCCGCAGGAGGTGTTCGACCACCCGGCCAACCTGTTCGTGGCGGGCTTCATCGGCACGCCCCAGATGAACCTCTTTGACGCACATCTGGCCCGTAAGGACGGCAAGTACACCGTCACCGTGGGCAGCGTCACCGTGGAGCTGTCGGAGGAGAAGCAGCAGCGTCTGGCCGCCAAAGATGTGGCGGAGCAGGACGTGGTGCTGGGCGTGCGTCCGGATCACATCATGCTGTGCGCCGACGGCGTGAAGGGCAAGGTGGATGTGTCCGAGATGATGGGCTCGTCGGTCCACCTCCATGTTGCGGCGGAGGGCAAGGACGTCATCGTCATCGTCCCCACCAACGGCGCAGCGGCCCATTTCCCCGCCGGCAGCGAGGTCAATATGATCTTCGGCGGCAATGTGGCCCATGTGTTCAGCAAGGAGACGGAGAAGAATCTGGAGTGGTAACGCCGCTTTGTCTATGACGGGAGGGGCCGCAGCGTGGCTGCGGCCCCTCTTTTTGTATTCCGAAAACCACTCGCTGGGCGAGTGGTTCAAAAGAGGATACTGCCGATGAGGAAAATAAAACTCCCTCTGTTATAGTAGAAATGCGGTCTGCCAACTGCAATCTTACAAATCAGAAGGAGGTCACTCAATGGGAATGAATGACACAAACAGTTTAGCGGATACGAAGTGGAATTGCAAATACGATGTGGCGAAAAACGCAGAGAGATAGGAAAAATTCTGCGACAGTTGTGCGAATGAAAAAAGGTGACGATTGTAGAGGCGGAGGTATGTCCGGATCACATATGACAATGGGAAACTTCTAAGCCCGTTTACGGGCGGCAAGTAACAAGTCCCATGCAGATGTCAGACCGTACCAACGCCGCATGAGGCGTGACTGGCAACATAGGGCTTTGCCCGCATAAGAAATACCCCCGGCTTCGCCGGGAGATATTTATTCGCCGGGAACGTGCATTTTGTGTTGACAAACGGCTCCGGGGATGATAAAATCGTATCTGCTTCTGGCAGAGATTTGCTTTTACACACGGAGAGATGGCTGAGTGGTCGAAAGCACCGGTCTTGAAAACCGGCGATGTGAAAGCATCCGTGGGTTCGAATCCCACTCTCTCCGCCAGCTTTATCACCGGCCTGCGGAAGTACCCAAGTGGCCGAAGGGGCTCCCCTGCTAAGGGAGTAGACGCCTAAACCGCGTGCGAGGGTTCAAATCCCTCCTTCCGCGCCAGAAAAACGGCAAGCATCGCAGGATGCCTGCCGTTTTTCCTTTTGCCCCGACGGGCGGACCTTATCCAGGTCTGCCCCATATCGGCTCTTTACAAGGGCGGGACTCTTGGCATATAATCGGGACAAACAGACGATATGGCGCAGATACAGTGTCTATCACAGATTCTGACCGGAGAAATACTGCGACATGGAACAGAAAAACGGACAGACAGAGCAGGGAACGGCTATGCCCGACCAGAGCGATCTGGAGCGGAAGCGGCAGATGTACAACGCCCTGTGCGTGAACACTATACGACGGCCTATTGCTGCGACCTGAAAAACGCAAAAAGTGCCGTTTGCGGTGGGAAGTTTACAATTTAGTCGTTTACTATTTTTGGCGGTTTGTGCTACACTATGTAACAACTATTTTTCAATACCATCGATGGTATCAAAATTTGCGGGCCGCCGGAGGCCTTCAGTGGTCCGGACGACACGGAGGAAATGCCTATGAATGAGGTCAAATCACCGAAAAAGCCCCTGCTGTACTACTATCTGCTGGTGCTGATGGTGCTGCTGCTGTTCAATCTGCTGGCCATGCCGTGGATCTCCGAGCACCAGATCAAGGAGGTGGACTACAACACCTTCGTCAGCATGGTGGAGAAGAAGGAGATCGGCAAGGTGGACATTCAGGAGCAGGATAACCGCATCCTGTTCACCGACCCCGAGGAAAAGAGCATCTACAAGACCGCCATGGTGCCGGATGACGATCTGGTCTCCCGGCTGCTGGAGGCCGGCATCTCCACCAGCGGCACGGAGATCCAACAGACATCGCTGCTGGTGAGTATTCTGTGCTGGGTGCTGCCGCTGATCATCTTCATTGGACTGGGGCAGATGCTGTCCCGCAGTCTCATGAAGAAAATGGGCGGCGGAAACTCCATGATGTTCAATATGGGCAAGTCCAACGCCAAGGTCTACGTCAAGTCCGCCGAGGGCATCAAGTTTGACGATGTGGCCGGAGAGGACGAGGCCAAGGAGAATTTACAGGAGGTGGTCAACTACCTCCATGACCCCAGCAAGTATCAGGACATCGGTGCCTCCATGCCCAAGGGCATCCTGCTGGTGGGTCCTCCGGGTACCGGTAAGACCATGCTGGCCAAGGCTGTGGCCGGTGAGGCCAACGTGCCGTTTTTCTCCATGTCCGGCTCCGAATTTGTGGAGATGTTCGTGGGCATGGGCGCCAGCAAGGTCCGTGACCTGTTCCGTCAGGCCAAGGAGAAGGCCCCTTGCATCGTGTTCATCGACGAGATCGACGCCATCGGCAAGAAACGTGACGGCCAGCTGGGAGGCAACGACGAGCGGGAGCAGACCCTGAATCAGCTGCTAACGGAGATGGACGGCTTCGAGGGCAACACCGGCGTCATCATCCTGGCGGCTACCAACCGTCCGGAGTCGCTGGATCCGGCACTGACCCGTCCCGGCCGTTTTGACCGCCGGGTGCCGGTGGAGCTGCCGGATTTAAAGGGCCGTGAGGAAATTCTAAAGGTCCATGCCAAGAAGATCAAGATCGCCGAGGATGTGGATTTCAACAAGGTGGCCCGCATGGCCTCCGGTGCTTCCGGCGCAGAGCTGGCCAACATCGTCAACGAGGCGGCCCTGCGGGCCGTCCGGGACGGTCGCCGCTTCGCCACGCAGGCGGATCTGGAGGAGAGCATCGAGGTGGTCATCGCCGGGTATCAGAAGAAGAATGCCATCATGACCGACCACGAGAAGAAAATCGTCTCCTACCATGAGATCGGCCATGCGCTGGTGGCGGCCATGCAGACCCACTCCGCTCCGGTGCAGAAGATCACCATCGTACCCCGCACCTCCGGGGCCTTGGGCTATACCATGCAGGTGGAGGAGGGCAACCACTACCTCATGACCAAGGAGGAGATGGAGAACAAGATCGCTACCCTTACCGGCGGCCGGGCTGCCGAGGAGGTGGCGTTCGGCTCCGTTACCACCGGGGCCTCCAACGACATCGAGCAGGCCACCAAGCTGGCCCGTGCCATGATCACCCGCTACGGCATGAGCGACGACTTCGGTATGGTGGCGCTGGAGACCGTCACCAACCAGTATCTGGGAGGCGACGCCTCTCTGGCCTGCTCCGCCAATACCCAGACCAAGATCGACCAACAGGTGGTGGAGCTGGTGAAGCGGGAGCATGACAAGGCGGTGGACATCCTCACGGAAAACCGGGAGAAGCTGGACCGTCTGGCGGCCTTCCTCTATGAGAAGGAGACCATCACCGGCGAGGAATTCATGCACATTCTGGGGGAGTGAGCAGCTGATTTTCCGCCGAAAAACATTTAAGACTTTTGTAATAATTACCCCCGAATTTTTGTAACATCCCTTGGGTATCCTATACTTGCAAGAGACAAATAACTTTTTTCATCAATCTTCCTACCATGAAGGCGGAGAACCGAGAGGTTCTCCGCCTTGTGGTTTTAGCAGGTCTATTTCCCACCGCCGGTGCATACCATGAAGGGACAAAGCCCTATAGACGGTACAGAGGAGAGGGAGGTATGCCCATGCGTTCCTGTGCGGCGGTGACACTTGTGCTGATGCTTTTGCTGTTCGGCATCCCGTGGCTGGCGGAGGCCCCGGAGGGGGGACAGGCTCCGTCGGAGCCGCTCGCCGCTGAGGAGCAGCGGGCGGATGCGGACATTGCCCTCACCGTGTGGGACGGGCAGGAGCTGCGGCAGATGACCATGGCGGAGTATCTGCCGGGGGTGGTGCGGGGGGAGATGCCCGCCGCCTTCTCCCAGCAGGCGCTGGACGCTCAGGCCGTGGCGGAGCGCACCTTCATCTGCTACCACATGGCGGGCGGACGTAAGGACGCCCACCCGGAGGCGGATGTCTGTACCTCCCCGGCCTGCTGCAGCGCCTACGTATCGCAGGAGGACGCAGCGGCCCGGTGGGGGGACAAGGCGGAGGAGTACGAGACCAAGGTGCAGCAGGCAGTGCGGGATACCGACGGGCAGATCATCCTCTATGACGGCTCGCCCATTCTGGCGGCCTTCCACTCCTCCTCCGCCGGGGTCACGGCAGATTCCGGGGACGTGTGGTCCTCCTCGCTGCCGTATCTGCACAGCGTGGAGACCCCGGAGGGGGAGGACAGCGTTCCCAACTATTACAGCGTCAGCACCTTCTCCCCGGAGGAGTTCCGGGAGATCTTTCTGGCGGCCCATGGGGATGCCGACCTCTCCGGCGACCCGGCGGAGTGGTTCCGGGATCGGACGGTCAACGACTCCGGCCGGGTGGAGCATATGACCATCGGCGGCGTCAGCGTGAAGGGGACGGAGGTGCGGCAGCTGTTCTCCCTGCGCTCAGCGTGCTTCACCGTGGATACGGGTGAGGAGGGCGTTGCCTTTCGGGTCACGGGCTTCGGTCACGGCGTGGGCATGAGCCAGTACGGAGCTGAGCTGCTGGCCCGTCAGGGCAAGACGTGGCAGGAGATCATACACTGGTACTATGCCGACGTTACCATTGGGGCGTATAAGGAGTAGGGAAATTTCCGGGGCTTGACCCGCTGAAATAGCGGCGTCTGCAAGGTATAGTCGCCCATGACAAAACATAAAACGGAGGCGACCGCTATGGGACAGGACGTGTTCATCAGCTATAAATCCGAGGAATTTCAAGAGGCGGATTGGGTCCGGCAGCAGCTGGAGAGCGGCGGTATCAGCTGCTGGATGGCACCGAACAGCATCACCGGCGGTGCCAGCTATGCCACGGAGATCCCACAGGCCATCCGGAGCTGCCGGGCTGCACTCTGACGGAGGCACAGGCGGAGAGCCTTGACTTGACAGGCTTCCCCAAGCTGCCGTCGCTGGATATCAGCGGCATCGCCACATGGCGGCAGCTGCCGCAGCTGCCGGAGGGCGTAACGCAGCTGGATATCAGCCATACGGCGGTGACGGATATCCGCACACTGACAGAAGCAAGCTATCACGATCTCATCCTGAGCTATCAGGCGACCATGGATTGGGAGACGCTGAGGGCCTGCAATACCTATCAATTCACGGTGCTGGACTGCCCACTGGATCGGCAGGTAGCCGTGCGCACGGCGCTTGAGAATCGGGTGGAGTACGCCACGGAGCTGCCGGTGCAGAGCGATGAGCTGCTGTCAAAGACTATGCGGGGAGAGATCAGCTTTAGCTGATACCTACATCAACAAAAAGGGATGCTGATACAGAGTATCAGCATCCCTTTTTGTTGTCGGAAGAAAGGTATAAAGCCCCCTGCGGCCCCAAGGGGGGGAGCAGGGGGCTTCATGATACGCTTTTGGGATGCCCTCACGCCTGGGGCTTTTCAAACTCCTTGGCCACGTCCACCAACAGCTGCCGGATGGGCAGGTGCTGGGGACAGATGCGCTCACACTGGCCGCAGCGGATGCAGTCCGATGCCTTGCGGCCCGGCCCGGTGTGGACGGCCTCATAGTAAAAGTCGGCGTTCCAGTCGTGGTAGAGTTGCTTGGTGTTCATCAGGGCGAACAAATTGGGGATGGCGATGTGCTGGGGACATCCATCCACGCAGTAGCGGCAGGAGGTGCAGGGGATCAGGTGCATACCGTGGAAGATCGCCTGTACCCGATCCACGGCGGCCCGTTCCTGCGGATCCAGCGGCCGGAAGTCCTTCATAAAGGCGATGTTGTCCTGCATCTGCTCCAGTGTGCTCATACCGGAGAGCACCATCAGGATGCCCTCGAAGCCGGCGGCGAAGCGGATGGCATAGCTGGCGGGGCTGCCGCCGTGGAGCTCATCCAGTACAGCCTTGGCCTGGGGCGGCAGGTTGGACAGATGCCCGCCCTTCACCGGCTCCATCACCAGCACGGGCTTGTTGTGGCGGCGGCACACCTCGTAGCACAGGCGGCTCTGGACGCCGGGGTCGTCGTAGTCGACGTAGTTGAACTGGATCTGCACCACCTCGATTTGGGGATAGGTGGTGAGGATCTCCTCCAACACCTCCGCCCGGTCGTGGAAGGAGATGCCCACATGGCGGATCTTGCCCTCGGCCTTCAGGGCGAAGGCCGTCTCATAGGCCCGGCAATCCCGGAAGTGGCCGAAGTTCCCGGCATGCTGAGAGTGCATCAGGTAGAAATCGAAGTACTCCACGCCGCAGGCCTCCAGCTGGCGCTGAAAGAAGGGGCGGATGTCTGCCTCGGTCTTGAAGTAGCTGCCGGTGAGCTTATCCGTCAGCACATAGCGGTCTCTGGGGTAGCGGCTGGTGAGACAGTCACGCAGGGCCGTCTCGCTCTTGCCCTGCAGATAGCCGTGGGCGGTGTCGAAGTAGTTAAAGCCCGCCTCCAGAAATGCGTCCACCATCTGACACATCTGAACCTTGTCTACCTCGTCGTCTGACATGGGCAGGCGCATACAGCCGAAACCAAAATTTTTCTTGATACGGTCCATAAATATTCCCCCTCAACGGCGTTTTGCGGTATTTTTCCGCCTTTATTTTACGCAAAAGCGGAGGGACTGTCAAGCGGCCGGCGGACAGGGGGATGTCAGGGCTTGGACGGACCCATGCGATATCCCTTACCCCACACGGTGCAGATGGCACCGCTGCCTACCTTCTGGCGGATATTGCGGATGTGGACCATGACGGTGTTCTTACAGCTGTAAAAGTACGGCTCCTCCCAGATGCTCTCGTAGAGGTTCTCCGCCGAGAAGATTTTGTTGGGATAGGAGGCCAGCAGCAGGACGATGCGATACTCCAGCTCCGTCAGCGGTACCTCCCGACCCTCCTGCCACACGGTGCCGGCGGCGGTATCCACCTCCAGCCCGCCGCACCGCAGCCGCCGCTCCAGACCGGTGGGCCGGGCGCCGTAGACGCAATAGCGCCGCAGGAGCGCCTTCACCCGCACCGCCAGCTCATGGCAGGAGACGGGCTTTTCCAGGCAGTCATCCCCTCCTACGGAGAAGGACAGGGTCTTGGCACTCTCGTCCGCCTTCTCCAGCAAGAACAGCACCGGCGCAGCGGACTGCCGCCGCAGAGCGGTGCAGGCGTCGAAGCCGCTCATATCCGGCAGCTGCTGGGGTAGGATGACAAGGTCCGTGCTCCGCCGCAGCTGGGTCAGCAGGGTGGCCCCACCGGCGGCCTCCTCCAGCACGCAGTTCTCCCCTGCCAGCAGGAACCCCAGATTGGAGCGCAGCTCCGGATCCGGATCGGCACACAGAATACATCGCTTCTGCATGATATCTCCTCCTTGACAAATAGTGCAGAAAATTCGACAAAACTTGATAAAAACCTATATATACAAAAGAATATAGTGCTGAAAATAACCTGTGGTCTTATGATAGCGATTCTGCCGCCGCCGTCAATCCCCTGAGGGCTTTTTTAGCAGAGCCTTAAGAAACCTTCATACTTTTTGCTACGAAATATTAAGGAGGCACCGGTAGAATGGGATCATCCTCCCGGAAGGGGTGACGGGGATAGACCCCTCAAATTTGGTGAGCGCAGCCGCCGGATGTTGTCCGGCGGCTGCGCTTTATCCGGTGAAGAACGGCACACGGCGGGAGGTGCTGACGGGAGAGAGGGTTTTCCGTCTTCAGAAAACTTAAGAAACACCCTGTCGGTTTATTAAGCTTCCGGACCTATAATCGGTGCCGTTAGGAGCCACGGAATATCCTATAAGGAGGTCGAATCACGCAATGGAAAAGAAACGCACAAAAATCGCATACTTTACAGCCGTCGGTGTATTCCTCGTTTTGCTGGTGGTGCTGGGCCTTACATACCGGGAGACGCCCCTGCCCACGCTGGAGGTAGAGGGGGAGCCGGTGCTGGCCGACACGCCCTTTGCCGGTACCTTCTGGTCCCTGCTGCCGCCCATCGTGGCCATCGTGCTGGCCCTGATCAGCAAGGAGGTCTACTCGTCCCTGTTTCTGGGGTGTTTGGTGGGCGCTCTGCTGTACGCCCAGTTTGCCCCATGGGACACCATTGTGGCGCTGGTGGGCGCAGACTACGGTATCGTCTCCGTGCTGGCCGACAGCGGCAACATGGGCATCATCGTCTTTCTGGTGACGCTGGGCATCATGGTGGATCTGATGAACAAGGGCGGCGGATCGGAGGCCTTCGGACGCTGGGCCTCCAAGACCGTAAAGACCCGGTGCGCCGCACAGCTGCTGACCATGCTGCTGGGCGTGCTGATCTTCATCGACGACTACTTCAACTGCCTGACGGTGGGCGCTGTGATGCGGCCCGTCACCGAGAGCCACAAAATTTCCCGTGCCAAGCTGGCCTACCTCATCGACGCCACGGCGGCTCCGGTGTGCATGATCGCCCCAGTGTCCTCGTGGGCGGCGGCGGTATCTGGCTATGTGCAGTCCGACGCCGTCAACGGCATCGAGATGTTCATCAAGCAGATCCCGTGGAACTACTACTGTCTGCTGACGTTGGTGATGATCGTGGTGCTGTCGGTGATGAACATCGACTACGGCTCCATGCTGACCCATGAGTATAACGCTCAAGTGAAGGACGATCTCTTTACCACGCCGGAACGCCCCTTTGAGGGGGCCGACGACTATGAAAAGCCCGCCCGTGGCCGCTCCTCCGTGCTGGATCTGCTGCTGCCGGTGGTGGTGCTGATCGTGGTGTGCATCGTGTCCCTGATCTGGTCCGGCGGCTACTATGACGGCGAGAGCGAGTACTTCCACGACTTCGTGGGGGCCTTCTCCAACTCCTCCTCCGGCATGGCGCTGGCCTTGGGTGGCCTTATGGGGATGCTGTTCACGGTGGTGTACTTCTGGCTGCGGGGGGCCATCTCCTTTGAAAAGTCTATGGAGTCTGTGCCGCAGGGCTTTATCCAGATGATCGCCCCCATCCTCATTCTGACCTTTGCATGGACCCTGTGCTCTTTCACCCGCTTCGGGATGTACTCCGCCGTGTTCGTCAAGAACGCCATGGCAGGGGCCGGGGATCTGAAGGTGTTCCTGCCGGCGGTGATCTTCCTCATCGGCTGCGCCATCGGCTTTGCCACCGGCACCTCCTGGGGGACCATCGGCATCATGGCCCCTATCGTGGTGTCCGTGTTCAACTACGACGTGGAGCCGGTGCTGTGTACCATCGGTCTGGCGGCAGCCTGCTCCGGCGGCGTTATGGGCGACCACTGCTCGCCCATTTCCGACACCACCATCATGGCCTCGGCGGGCGCTCACTGCTTCCACCTGAACCATGTGTTCACCCAGTTGCCCTATGCCCTCACCGCCTCCGGTGTGGCCTTCGTCAGCTTCATCATCGCAGGACTCGTGCAGTCGGTGTGGCTGTGTCTGGCCATTGCCGTGGCGCTGATGATCGGCACACTGCTGGTGATCCGGGCCATTGTGTCCCGCCGTCACGCAGGTATCTTCCAGGAGATGGCACAGGCCAGCCAGCAGCTGCTGCACCGCTGACACCATCTCGTCCGTGGCCGACAAAAAACAGGGAAGCGCACAGCGCTTCCCTGTTTTATTATGCTGTTGGGGAAAAATTACGGGCGGATGACCTTACCGGCGGAGGTCATGGTCTCCACGATGTCATACATATTGGTGACGGAGCCAACGGCCAGCTTGTCGGTGAGACCGTAGTAGTTCAGGCAGGTGCCGCAGGTGCGGATCTCCACACCCTGTGCCTCCATGTTCTTCAGGTCCTCGATGGAGACGGAACCCTCGGTGGTGACCTTGGCGCCGCCGTTATAGAACAGGATGGTGCGGGGCAGACGCTCCTGCTGGCTCAGGGCGTAGAGAAAGCCCTTCATCAGCGTGGCACCCAGCGTATCGTCACCGGAGCCAAGGCAGTTGGTGCCGATGAGCACCACGGTGTTGTCCCGGTTATCCGGGGCGCAGGCGGTCTCCTCCGGAGCGGTGCCGGACACGGCGGCAGGGTCGTCCACCGTCAGGGTCACCACGAATAGCTTCTCCTCCCGCTTCTCGGCGCTGAACTTCAGGCCCTTGCCGGTGGCCAGACGGTTCAGATTCTGCACGGCGGTCTCGTTGTCCACATGGACCTCCACCGTACCGGCCTCGGTCATGCCGGACAGGGCGTGGATGGTTTTCGTGACGGGAATGGGGCAGGCGTCGCCCACGGCGTTGACTAAAATTTTGCTCATGTGATGTTACCTCCTATCAGGCTGCCCGCTGGGGCGGGAACCTTTGCTTGGGTTCATTATACCGCCCCGGTGGGGACGGGTAAAACGACAAAAAACGATGGATGCCGGCGTTTCATAGGAAAATGCGATACGACGGCCGTTACCGGCACAGATGGCAGGCCACCCGGTGGCCACCGCCCATGTCGCAGAGCTCCGGCTTCTCCGCCCGGCAGCGGTCTGTGGCGTAGGGGCAGCGCCCGGCGAACCGGCAGCCGGGAGGCGGGTCCACGGGACTGGGGACCTGTCCTTGCAGCACGCTGCGGGGGCGGGCCCGTTCCACCTTGGGATCGGGAATGGGGATGGCGGCGATGAGGGCCTTGGTGTAGGGGTGCAGGGGGTGGGTGTACAGCTCCTGCGCCGTACTCTCCTCCACCACCTCCCCCAGATACATTACCAGAATGCGGTCCGACAGGTGCCGCACCATGGACAGATCATGGGAGATCAGCAGATAGGTCAGGGACTTCTGTTCCCGTAGGTCCAGCAGCAGATTGACGATCTGGGCCTGAATGGACACATCCAGCGCCGAAATGGGCTCGTCGCACAGCAGCAGCCGGGGCTCCACCGCCAGCGCACGGGCGATGCCGATGCGCTGGCGCATACCGCCAGAGAACTCGTAGGGATAGCGGTCGATGCCGGAGGGGTTCAGACCCACCTGCTCCATCAGGGCCTGCACCTTCTCCCGGCGCTCTGCCGGGCCGGTGTACAGGTGGTGGATGTCCATGCCCTCGGCAATGAGGTCGATGACCTTGTTTTTGGGGTCCAGTGAGGCGTAGGGGTCCTGAAAGACCGTCTGCACCTGACAGCAGAAGGCACGGCGCTTGGCGCCCCGCATCCGGTGGACGTCCTCCCCACGGTACAGGGAGACGCCGTCGGTTTTGCTGTACAGGCCGATGGCGGTGCGGCCGCAGGTGGTCTTGCCGCAGCCGGACTCGCCTACGATGCCGAGAATTTCTCCCTCCTGCACAGAGAAGCTCACGTCATCCACCGCACGCAGGACCTTGCGGCCCCCGGCGGGGAAGTATTTTTTCAGGTGCTCCACCTGAAGGATGGGCTGGCTCATGCTGTCACCTCCTGTTCTGCGTGGTGGCAGGCCACCAGATGGCCACCGCCCAGATCCCGCAGGGCGGGTATTTCCCGGCGGCACTGCTCCGTGGCGTGGGGGCAGCGGGGGGCGAAGGGACAGCTGGGACCCGGTGCGATCAGCTCCGGGGGCGTTCCCTCGATGGTGTAGAGCCGTCCGCCGCCCATTTCGTCCAAACGGGGGGAGGCCTTTTGCAGGCCCCTGGTGTAGGGATGGGCGGGCTGATAGAAAATTTCATCGGTGGTGCCGGTCTCCATGACGCACCCGGCGTAGAGGATGACGATGCGCTGGGCCAGTCCCGCTACCACGCCCATGTCGTGGGTGATGAGCAGCACCGTGGTGCCGTTGCGTTCCTTCATCTGGCGGATCAGGTCCAGGATCTGGGCCTGAATGGTCACGTCCAGCGCCGTGGTGGGCTCATCGGCAATGAGGAGCCCCGGCTGGCAGGCCAGCGCCGAGGCGATCATCACACGCTGGCGCATACCGCCGGAGAACTCGTGGGGATAGCGGCGCAGGGCCGCCTCCGGGTCAGAGATGCCCACCAGCGCCAGCATCTCCGCCGCCTTCTCCAGCGCCTCCTTGCGGCCGATCTTCTGATGGAAGCGGTAGCACTCGGCGATCTGATGACCGATCTGCATGGTGGGGTTCAGGGAAGTCATGGCGTCCTGAAAGATCATGGCGGCGTCCCGGCCCCGATAGCTCTGCCACTGCTTCTTGCTGTAATCGAGGATGTTCTCCCCGTGGCAGAGGATCTGGCTGCCGGGCTGACAGCGTCCGCCGGTGACCTCCGTCAGGCCCATGAGGGAGCGGGCCGTCACGGATTTGCCGCAGCCGGATTCTCCCACCAGCGCCACACACTCGCCCTGATCCATGTAGAAGCTGACGCCCCGCACTGCCTCCACCACGCCACGGCGGGTGGGGAAGTGGATGCGGAGGTCACGGATGTCGTATTGATGCATGACTTACCTCCCGGAATTGGGGCTGAAGCGGCGGCGGAAGCCGTTGCCCAGCACATTGAAGCACAGAACGGTCAGCAGGATGCACACGCCCGGATAGACCGCCAGTGAGGGGTGGGTGAGGATGTAGGTCTGGGCGCCCTCCAGCATACCGCCCCAGGATGGGTTGGGGATGGAGATGCCGAAGCCCAGATAGCTCAGGGAGGACTCCGTCAGGATGGCGGAGGCAATGCTGTTGGTGGAGGCCACCAGCACCGGGGAAAAGACGTTGCGGGCGAAGTGCCGGGTGATGACCCAGCTCTTCCGGGCGCCCAGCCCCTCGGAGGCCAGAATGAAGTCCCGCTCCCGCAGACTCAGTACCTCCGCCCGGACGATGCGGGCCACGCCCATCCACGAGAACAGACCGATGGTCACCACCAGCGTCCGGATGCCGGCGTTCATGTAGATGTTCAGAGTGATGATAATGAGGAAACTGGGTACCGACATGAGGATGTCCACGATACGCATCATGAAGCCGTCCACCAGCTTGCCGGAGGAGCCACTAACGATGCCGTACACCGTGCCGAACACAATGGAGATGAGCATGGACAGAAAGCCCACCAGCAGGGAGACCCGTCCGCCGTAGAGGAGGCGGGTGAAGGTGTCCCGGCCGAAGTTATCCGTTCCCAGCAGGTGCTGGGCGGAGGGGGGCAGGAACTTCTGCACGGTCTCCACGGCGATGGGGTCGTGGGGGGACAGGGGCGCCAGCAGGGCGGCCAGAAGGATCAGCAGCAGCACACCGCCGCTGAGAACCATGGAGAGGGGCAGCTTATGATTCTTTTTCATCGCTTGTCACCTCGCATGGCCTTGATGCGGGGATCGGCCAGACAGTAGCACAGATCCGCCAGCAGATTTCCGCCCACCAGCAGCAGGCACGAGAGCATGGTGGTTCCCATAATCATGTTGTAGTCACGGGAGTAGATGGCGCTCATGCCGGTGGTACCCAGTCCCGGCCAGCCGAAGATGGTCTCCACGATGTAGGCACCGGACACCAGACTGCCCAGATTCATGCCCACCAGCGTAATGACCGGCAGCAGGCAGTTCTTCAGCACGTGGCGCAACAGGATATAGCCCCGGCTTGCCCCCTTGGAGATGGCGAAGAGCACATAGTCCTCCGACAGCTGCTGGATGGTGGCGGCCCGGACGTACCGGGCGTAGATGGAGATCTTCCCGATGCTCAGCACCAGCACCGGCATGATGGCGTGGCGGGCCAGATCCCAGGAGGTGTGTATGCCGGTGGTCCGCATCCCGGAGCTGGGCAGCCAGCCCAGGTTCAGGGAGAACAGGATGATGAGCATGATGGCGAACCAGAAGGAGGGGATGGAGATGGCCACATAGTGCAGACCGTTGGTGATGCGGTCGAACCATGAGTTTTCAAAGTAGCCTGCCAGCATTCCCAGTGGGATGGATACCAACAGGGAAAAGACGATGGAGGCGGCCATTAGCCCCACGGTGGCCGGGAGTTTGGCCTTGATGAGGGGCCACACGCCGGAGTGGCTGCTGGTGGAGACGCCGAAGTCCCCGTGGAGGACGTTCCCCAGCCACCGGCCATACTGCACGATGACCGGATCGTTGTAGCCCAGCTCCGTTTTCAGCTGCTCGTACTCCTCGTCGGTCATCTCCAGCGTCCGGTACTGGGCGGCGGGGTCGCCGGGGGCCAGAAACACCAGCGCAAAGGAAAAGACGGATACCAGCAAAATCACTGGCAGGGCCAGAGCCAGTCTGGTCAGAAAGTATTTTTTCATGTTTTTCCTCATACCGCCGTGAAAGGCAATTGCGTGGAGACCGGCTCCACGCAATTGCACTCTCAGCGGCGGTGTCAGCCGATGAAGTAGATCTGAGTCAGGTCAGTGAGACGGTCGCTGGCCTCGAAGCCGCCGATGTTCTTCTGGGCGGCGCAGACATAGTTGGTATCCAGCACGGGTACGCAGGACCAGCAGTCCTTCAGGGCCTGCAGGCCCTGATTCATGATGTCCTGACGGACAGCGGGATCCATCTCACGATCCAGCTGTACCCACAGGTTATCCACCTCGTCGGTGGTGTACATATTGGCGCCGGAGCGGGTGTGGGCGAACAGGCCCACGAAGCCGCTGGGATCGTCCAGCATACCGTTGCCCATAAGCGCAATGTCATAGGAATCGGTGGCATAGAAGTAGGACTTGAAGTAGGCGGCGGTCTCCATGGAGTCGATCTGGGCATTGAGGCCCACAGCGTCCAGCTGGCTCTTGATCATGGTGGCCAGCTCCTCCTGACCCACACGGGCGGAGTTGTAGATGATCTTGATGGTCTTGTCCTTCAGACCGGTCTGCTCGATGAGCTGGGCGGCCTTGTCCAGATCCTGCTGATAGTTGGTGATCTCGGGGTTATAGAACATGGAAACGGTGGACAGGATGCTGGTGGCGGTTCGGCACAGGGCCTCGTCGCCGTAGGTGCCGTACACCAGAGCGTCCAGATCCAGCGCATAAATCACAGCCTGACGGGCCTCCATGGTGGACATGGCCTCGCTGTTGGGGTTGATCTCCATGAAGGTGATGCGGCCGTCGGGGTAGGACACCACCTGATACTCGTCGTTATCCTTATAGTTGGCCAGCGTCTCGGCGTTGCTGATGGTGAAGATGGAGAGCTCCTTGTTGCGGAAGGCGATCTCCTGCGTGCTGGCGTCAGAGACGCAGCGGACCTCGAAGCCGTCAATGTGGGCGGCCGTGCGGTAGTAGTTGGGGTTCTTCAGGCACACCAGCTTCTCGCCCACGCTGAAGCTATCCACCATGAAGGCACCGCTGGTGGCGATGTTGGCGTTCTGCTCACAGGTCAGTACCTCAGTGGCGGGTACACCCTCGAAGCAGTGGGCAGGCAGGACATACAGGGCGCCCAGAGCCTTCTTGAACAGGTTGGAGGCCCGGCCGACCTTGAACACGATGACGGTATCGCTCTGCTTCTCATAGGTGCAGAACTCGCCGTCCACCTTGTAGGCGGCAGCGGTGCTGGGAGCCACCTCGGGAACAGTCAGCGTATCCAGAGTGAACACGATGTCATCGGTAGTGATCTTCTCACCGTCGCTCCAGTAGATGTCGTCCCGCAGGGTCAGGGTGTAGGTGGCACCGTCCTCGCTGATGTCCACGCTCTTCGCCAGACGATAGTCCAGAGAACCGTCGGTGTTGGACTTCCACATGGGGTCATACAGGTTCTGGAACACCTGCTTGCCCAGATCCGTGGAGCTGTTGTTGTACCAGTTCAGGGAGGTGATGGGTTCCTCGATGGCGTAGACGAAGGTGCCGCCCTCGATGGGCTTACCCTGAGCATCGTCCGCTCCGCCGGCCTGCTTGCCGCAGGCCGCAAGGCTCAGCAGCATCAGAGCGGAGAGGACGAGGCAAATGACTTTGGAAAGCTTCTTCATGTCTTTTCTCCTTTTGTGATTTTGATGATTATGATGTATAGAAGCCCGTTGCCGGGAGATCTATCAGATGAACACGTATTCCTTCAGCCGATCCATGGCAATGACGACCTTCTCCATGGGCAGGGCCAGATTCATGCGGATGTGGTGCGCCCCGTGGAAGGGACGGCCGTCCTGCCACACAACGCCCACCTCGTAGCCGGCCTTTTTCACCTCGTCCAGGGTGCGGCCGCTGCGGCGGCAGTACTCCTCGCAGTCCAGAAACAGCATATAGGTGCCCTCCGGCTGCTGCACGCTGACCCCCTGCAGGTTCTTGCGGATGAACCTGCAGGCGTACTTGACGTTCTCCGTCAGCACATCCCGCAGCTCATCCACCCACTGGCTGCCCTCGTCGCTGTAAGCGCCGATGAGGGCGTGCATGGACAACACGTTCATGCTGTTGTAGTGGCTGAGACTGCTCTCCTTCTTCATCCGTTTGTGGAGAGTTTCGTTATACACGATGTGGTAGCTGCCGATGAGGCCTGCCAGATTGAAGGTCTTGGAGGGGGCGTACAGGGCCACGGTGCGTTGCCGGGCGTCATCGGACACGGATTGCAGGGGGATGTGCCGGTGACCACGGAGGGTCAGGTCCGACCAGATCTCGTCGGAGATCACCGTTACATTCAGCCGCCGGGCCATGTCCATGAATTGCTCCAGCTCCTCCTGCTCCCATACACGGCCCGTGGGGTTGTGGGGGGAGCAGAACACCACCGCACGGATGTCGTTGCGCTTGATCTTGGTCTCCATGTCGAAGAAGTCCATGCGCTGCACACCGTAGCGGTCCGGCTTCAGGAGGCTGGTGATGACGTGATAGCCGCCGTTTTCGATGGAACGGGTGAAGCCGATGTAGGTGGGGGAGTGGACCAGCACGTTGTCGCCTCTGGCGCACACGGCGGCCAGGGCACTCATGAGCCCGCCCAGTACGCCGTTTTCGTAGCCGATGTGCTCCTTCTCCAGCCCGGTGACGCCATTGCGGCGCTCCTGCCAGCGGATGATGGAGTCAAAGTACTCATCGCTGGTCATAAAGTAGCCGAACAGAGGATGCTCCAGCCGCTTCCGGATGGCCTCCGTCACGGCGGGGGCCGTGGCGAAGTTCATATCTGCTACCCACATGGGGATGGCGTCGAAGCCCTCGTTGGGCTGGAATACAGGGATTTTCTCCACGGCGTCCACCGCCATGGCGTCCCTCCCACGGCGGTCATAGATGGTGGTAAAGTCGAATTTCATACGCCGCTCCGCCTTACAGCATCTCCACGAAGGCGGCCATGCGGGTCTGGATCTGGCCTACGTCGGCCTGAGAGTAGTCGGTCTCCACCACAGTGTAGGGGATGCCCTTCTTCTCCTTCACCAGCTTGCCCACCAGCGCTGTCTCCACGTTGTAGGTATGGCAGGCCTGCAGGATGATATCCACCACACCGTCCACATGGAACTCGTCGATGAGCTTATCCAGCATGGCCATACGGTTGGGGTTGGGGGACATACAGGAGCAGCCGATGCCCAGATACCGCCGGGCCAAAGCGTCGTAGACGTCGGGGTTCTCCTCGTCGGTGAGGAGCATGGATTTCAGGCCGCTGCAATTCTCAAAGGCCACCACCACAGCGCCGGCGTCCTCAATGGCCCGGATGACTTTCAGGGCTGCGCCGCCGGAGGGGGAGCCCGTCACCAAGATACGGGGCTTCTTGCCCTCGTTCTTGCCGGCGGCGTACTCCGCCTCGATCTGGTCCGCCAGATCGTTGATGCGGGCAGGCAGGGACTCCACGTCCATGTTGAAGCCGCTGCCGTAGGCGGTGTTGACGATGTTCAGACCGCTGACGGGGGCAGGATCGTTGGCCATGAGGTACTGCAGCCGCAGCAGGGACTTGGTGATCTCGTTGTTCAGGTGGATCTCGTGGCGGATGGCCTCCTCGGTGATGGTGGTCTCGAAGCGCCGCTCCAGTTCCTCCTTGAACCGGATGATCTCCCGGCGGTACATGGCGATGCCCTCCTCGGACTGCCGGTTGGGCAGCTCGATGACGTAGACGGGCTTGAACTCAGCCAGCATCTCATACATCTTCTTCTTGCCGTCGCAGGTGGTCTCGCCTACCACCAGATCGGAGAAGTAGAAGAAGGGACACTTGTCCGTCTTGGCGAAACCGTAGCTGGACTTGATGAGGGGACACAGGTTCCGGGGCAGATCCTTCTCGGCGTCGGGGATGGTCTCATCCGATACGGAGCACAGGCCCACCACCGCGGCGCCCATGGCACGGGGCAGCTCCTTGGGGAGGTAGGTGCAGAAGGCACCCACCACAGGCACGCCCTGCTCCTTCAGCTTCTTGATGGCCAGGAAGGAGTTTCTCCGCTGATCGGCAAACTCTTCAAAAATTTCCGGTAGATCCTTTTTCAGCTCAACCATACGCTTGATCCTTTCTTTTCACATATATCTTGACCGGTGGAGGCCGGCCCTTTCCATTTATCGATTGACCCGCTTCCAGCCCAGCACCGCAGCGCCGATGGCACCGTTATACTGGCACAGGGGATGGGCGGCGACGCTCTCTACGTCCAGATACCGGGCCAGCACCTCCCGCACCACCTGCGACTGGGCCAGTCCGCCGGAGAAGAACACCTTGGGATGCTCCGGAGCCAGCTTTTGGGCAAAGATGGCGGTGCGGCGGCAGATGGAGTAGATGCACCCCAACGCAATGCTGCCGGGAGGTGTCTCCTGCGCCAGCAGGCCGATGATCTCGCTCTCGGCAAACACGGCGCACATACTGTTGATGGTCACCGGCTCCGCCCCCTCCACAAAGGTATCGATGGAGGTGATGTCGCTGCCTACCCGGCTCATGGTCATTTCCAGAAACCGACCCGTTCCGGCGGCGCACTTGTCGTTCATCAGGAAGTCCTTTACCTGCCCGCCGGAGGGATCCAGCAGGATCACCTTGCTGTCCTGCCCGCCGATGTCGATGACCGTGTCGCAGCCGGGACAGAGAAAAGCGGCCCCGGCCCCGTGGCAGGTGATCTCCGTGATGGACTTGTCCGCCTCCGGCAGCAGCGCCCGGCCATAGCCGGTGGCCACCACAAAGGCGGTGTCGGGGGTCCTCAGTTCCTCATAGAGCCGATGGATGACCCGGCCGGGGGTGGAGCCGCTGGGCTCCATCCGGAAGTCCACGATCTCCTGTCCGTCAAACAGCACCGCCTTGGTCATGGCGGAGCCGGAATCGATTCCCATAGTGAGCAATTTTGCCTGCCTCCTGTTGTGCCTTGACGGCACGATATCTTCAAAGCTTCGGAATAGCCGTCCTGATCGCATGGTTCACCCACTGGCAGCGATCTGTCGAAGCACTTTGCAACAGAGATTCTACCATCAGCCTCCACCAGTGGCAAATAGCGATTTCAGGAGATAAGGGCGTACGATCGGCGTTTTCGATTCAAATAATGTATACATAATTGTAATAAAATAAAACGGGCGAAAACGCTGCGCCGCAGGAAGAATATGGAGGGGGAAGCGGGAGATGGGGGAGAACGCAAGAAAGCCCACGGCGCAACCGTGGGCTTTCTTGCGTACCATTTATTTTTCTGCCTGCGTCTCGCAGTAGATGCAGCGATAGACCCGCTTTTCCCGGTCGGTGAGCACGAACTCCTGGGGCAACTCCTGCTCCACGGAGGTGATGCACCGGGGATTCTTGCAGCGCAGCACGCCACGGATGCGCTCCGGCAGCTTCAGGGTGCGCTTTTCCACCAGCTGGCCGTCTCGGATACTGTTGACGGTGATGCTGGGGTCCACGTAGCCGATAAGATCCCAGTCCAGCTCCATCTCACGGTCGATCTTGATGATGTCCTTGCGGCCCAGCTTACCGCTGGTGACGTTTTTCAGGATGGCCACGGTGCAGTCCAGCTTGTCCAGCCCCAGAATGCGATACAGCTCCATGGCCTTTCCGGCGGAGATATGGTCGATGACGATGCCGTTCTGAATGGAATCAATAATCATGATGATGCCCTCCCTTTCAAGCGATGTTCAGCAGCTTCAGAATCAGCGCCATGCGGATGTACTTGCCGTACTGCACCTGCTTGAAGTAGCAGGCACGGGGGTCCTCATCCACCGCCACGGAGATCTCATTGACACGGGGCAGGGGATGCAGGATCCGCAGGTCCGGCTTGGCGTTTTTCAGCTTCTCCGGGGTGAGGATGTAGCTGTCCTTTAGGCGCAGATAGTCCTCCTCGTTGAAAAACCGCTCCCGCTGGACACGGGTCATATAGAGGATATCCAGCTCCGGCATCACCTCATCCAGAGAGGTAGACTGGATGTAGGGGATGTTCCTGCTCTTGATGTACTGCTCCTTGACGTAGCGGGGCAGCTTCAGCTCCTCCGGAGAGATGAGCACGAAGCGGATGCCGGTATAGCGGCTCATGGCGGCCACCAAAGAGTGGACGGTGCGGCCGAATTTCAAGTCGCCGCACAGGCCGATGGTCAGATCGTCGAAGCGGCCCTTCTCCCGGTGGATGGTCAGCAGATCCGTCAAGGTCTGGGTGGGGTGGTTGTGGCCACCGTCTCCGGCGTTGATGATGGGTACCAGCGAGTGGCGGGAGGCCACCAGCGGAGCACCCTCCTTGGGGTGGCGCATGGCGATGATATCGCTGTAACAGCTGACGGTGCGGATGGTGTCGGACACGCTCTCGCCCTTGGCGGCGGAGGAGCTGCTGGCGGAGGAGAAGCCCAGCACCTGCCCGCCCAGACTCAGCATGGCGCTCTCGAAGCTGAGACGGGTGCGAGTGGAGGGCTCGAAGAACAGGGTGGCCAGTATTTTGCCGTCGCACTTGTGGGCATAGGCGGCGGGATGGTCGATGATGTCGCAGGCGGTGCTCACCAGCTCCATGATCTCCTCCGGGGACAGCTGCAAAATGTCAATGAGATGGTTCATACGGTTCATTCTCCTTTTCTGATCCAGTTTTCGTCGGAGGGGTCATCCCGGAAGGCCAGCAGCCGGGCCACGTCCCCCTGCGTGATGTATCCCTGCTGGACGCCCACCTGAGCGATGGTGTCCAGATCGGTAAGGCTGACGCACTTGACACCGGCCTCGGCCAGCCGCTGGCGGCCCTTGGCCATGCCGTAGGTGAAGATGCTGATGACGCCCAGCACCTCCGCTCCGGCGGCCCGCAGGGCGGCCACGGTGTCCAGCACGCTGCCACCGGTGGAGATCAGGTCCTCGATGACCACCACCCTCTCGCCGGGGGTCAGCTTGCCCTCGATCTGGTTCCTGCGGCCGTGATCCTTGCTGCCGGAGCGGACGTAGCCCATGGGCAGGCCCAGCAGGTGGGCGGCGATGGCGGCATGGGCGATACCGGCGGTGGCGGTACCCATGAGCACCTGCGCCTCCGGGTACTCCCGGCGGACGGTGTCGGCAATGGCCTGCTCCACCTCGTTCCGGGCCTCCGGGGCGGTGAGGATCAGGCGGTTGTCGCAGTAGATGGGGCTTTTGATGCCGCTGGCCCAGACAAAGGGCTCGTCGGGCCGCAGAAACACCGCTCCGATGGAGAGCAGGTGTCGGGCAATGTGGGTGCGGATGTTGTCCATAAGTTCCTCCTATTCCTGCAGCAGAAGCTGCTTGAGCTCGTGAAGATCGGCGGCCAGATAGTCGGCTCCGGCCTTTTCCAGTTCCTCCCGGCCGCCGTAGCCGTAGAGAACGCCGATGGCGGGCAGACCGTTTTCATGGGCGCCGGCGACGTCGAAGCGGCGGTCGCCCACCATGACGGCGGGGCCGTCTGTGCCGCTGCGGCGCAGGGCGTCGGCCACCACGCTGCCCTTCTGCGCGCTGGCCCGGTCCTCCCTCTGTGCGCCGCAGATGCGGTGGAAGTAAGCGGCCAGACCGAAGTGCTCCATGATGCGCAGGGCGAATTCCTCCGGCTTGGAGGTGGCGATGACCAGCTTCAGACCGGCTCCTTGCAGGCTCTCCAGCAACTCCGCCATGCCCTTGTAGGGGATGTTCTCCGCCCAGCCCTGCCGGGAGAAGTACGCCCGGAAGTCCTCCACGGCCCGATCCGTCTGCTCCTCCGTCAGGCCGAACAGCTCCGGGAAGCTCTCGTGGAGGGGAGGGCCGATGAAGGAGGTGAGGGTATCGGGGTCAGCGATGATGCCCTGCTGCCGCAGGGCGTAGGCCACGGCGCAGGTGATGCCCTCCTTGGGGTCCGTCACCGTGCCGTCCAGATCGAAAAGTACCGTATTCCAGCGCATCAGCCCACAAACTCCTTTACACAGCGGCGATAGGCCGCCACAGGGTCCTCCGCCTGCGTGATGGGGCGGCCCACCACGATGTAATCAGAGCCCAGCTCACGGGCCTTGGCGGGGGTGGTGACCCGCTTCTGGTCTCCGGCATCCCCTCCGGCGAACCGGACGCCGGGGGTCACCGTCAGGAAGTCGGCCCCGCAGCGCCGGTGGATGGCTCCGGCCTCCAGCGGGGAACAGACCACACCGTCCAGCCCCGCCGCAGCGGCGTTGGCGGCGTAGCTGAGCACCACCTCCTCCAGCGGGGCGTGGATCAGCAGCTCCCGCTCCATGCGCTCCTGATCGGTGGAGGTCAACTGGGTGACGGCGATGAGCAGAGGGCGGGTGCCGTCGGGGCGGGTGAGGCCCTCCAGAGCGGCGGTCATCATGGCGGCGGTACCGGCGGCGTGGAGGTTGATGATGTCCACATCCAGCGCCGACAGGGCGGCCATGGCCTTTCTCACCGTGTTGGGGATGTCGTGGAGCTTCAGATCCAGAAAGATGCGGTGGCCCCGGCGGCGGATCTCCCGGACGATGGCGGGACCCTCGGCGTAAAACAGCTCCATGCCCACCTTGACGAAGGGCTTCTCCTCTGTGAAGCGATCCAGAAAAGCCAGCGTTTTCTCCCGGCTGTCGAAGTCCAGTGCAATGATAACGTCTTTACCCATGATGCGCTCCTCCTATGATATCCGTAAGCTGCTGAATGCCATACCGCTCCATGGCGGCAGGCAGGTCCTGTATGATTTTCCGGCAGGCGCAGGGTTCCACCAGATTGGCGGCTCCCACGCCCACAGCGGTGGCCCCGGCCAGCATCAGCTCCAGCACGTCCTCGGCGGTGCTGACGCCGCCCATGCCCACGATGGGAATGTCCACGGCCTCGTAGACCTGATACACCATCCGCACCGCCAGCGGAAAGATGCCGGGGCCGGACATTCCGCCGGTGCCGTTGGCCAGCAGGGGACGGCGGCGCTTCAGATCGATCCGCATCCCCGGCAGAGTATTGATAAGGCTGACACCGTCGGCCCCGGCCTCCTGACAGGCCCGTGCTACGGCAGCGATATCCGCCGCAGCCGGGGAGAGCTTCATGATAACGGGCTTTTTCGTCACGTCACGGACGGCCCGTGTGACGGCGGCTGCCGTCCGGGGGTCTGCGCCGAAGGCGGCTCCGCCGCCGTGGACGTTGGGGCAGGAGATATTCACCTCCAGCCAGCCTACCTGCTCCGCCCCGTCCAGCTGCCGGCATACTTGGGCGTATTCCTCTATGGAAAAGCCGCTGACGTTGGCCATCACCGGCTTGTGAAAGACCTCCCGCAGACGGGGCAGCTCCTCCCGGATGACGGCCTCCACACCGGGGTTTTGCAGCCCCACAGAGTTCAGCAGGCCCCCGGCGTACTCAGCGATGCGGGGGGTGGGGTTTCCGTACCGGGGGGTGAGCGTCGTCCCCTTGAAGGAGAAGGTCCCCAGACAGTTGATGTCGTAGATCTGTGCAAATTCATACCCATAGCCGAAGGTGCCGCTGGCGGGGATGACGGGATTCTCCAGCGGCAGACCGCAGAGGGTGACGGCGGTATTTACCATACGATCTCCTCCCTTCGCAGGACGGGGCCGTCCTTGCAGATGCGCTTGTGGCCGTACTTGGTGCGGCAGGTGCAGCCCATGCAGGCCCCGAAGCCGCAGCCCATGCGCTCTTCAAAGCTGAACTGCCCATCGGTGCGGCAGCGCTGCCACACGGCGTGGAGCATGGCCTCCGGCCCGCAGGTATAGAGGTGGGTGTAATTCACGCCCTCCATGCCGTCGGTGACAAGGCCGCAGGTCCCGGCGCTGCCGTCGGCGGTGAGGAGGCGGACGGTGACGCCCAGCGCATGCAGCTCCTCCGCCAGAAAAATATCTGACGCCCGGTTGTAGCCCAGCACCGCCGTGACCTGACGATGCTCCGCCGTCAGGCGGCGGGCCAGTCCGTACAGGGGCGGGATGCCGACGCCGCCGCCCACCAGCAGGGGGCGCTCCCCGGCGAGAGATGTGTCGTAGCCGTTGCCCAGCCCTGTCAGCACATCCAGCTCCGTTCCGGCGGGGAGGTGGGTCATGGCCGCCGTGCCGTGGCCCAGCACCTTATAGATAAGGGTGGCGGCACCGGGCTCCCAGTCGCAGACGGAGATGGGGCGGCGCAGGTAGAAGCCGGAGAGCTTCAGGTTTACAAACTGACCGGGGGCCGTGATGGCGTCCGTATCGCCGGCAAGGCGCAGCCGGTAGGTGTCCGGCGTCAGGGGCGTATTTTCCGTAATGGTCCATGTGACCTGCTTCATGTGCGGTCCTCCTTGGAAAAGAGATCGCCGTCCTGCCAGACGGGACGGCCGTTGCAGACCGTCAGCAGGCAGCGGGCCTGTACCGGCCAGCCGGTGAAGGGGGTGGCCTTCCCCTGAGAGAGGAAGTCCGCCGGGTCGATGGGATACGAAGCCGACAGGTCAAAGACCGTGAAATCGGCGTGGGGGCCATCCAGCTCCCCCTGCGGGAGGCCGAAGCGACGGCAGGGAGCATCGTGGAGCAGCTCCATCAGACGGGGGAAGGAGAGCAGGCCCGGCTTTACCAGATAGGTATACAGCAGGGGGAAGGCGGTCTCCAGCCCCACGATGCCCATGGCGCTCTTCTCCAGCCCGCGGGACTTCTCCTCGGCGCTGTGGGGGGCGTGATCGGTGGCGATCATGTCGATGGTGCCGTCGGCCAGCCCCTCCAGCAGGGCCTCCCGGTCGGCGGGACTGCGGAGCGGGGGATTCATCTTGAAGCGGCCGTCCTCCTGCAGCATGGTTTCGTCCATCAGCAGATAGTGGGGGGCCGTCTCGCAGGTGACGTCCAGCCCCTCCGCCTTGGCCCGGCGGATCAGGGCCACGCTCTCCTTGGTGGAGATGTGGCAGACGTGGTAGCCGCAGCCGGTCTGGCGCACCAGCTCCAGATCCCGCCGGATCTGCCCCCACTCGCTTTCGGAGCAGATGCCCCGGTGGCCGTGGGTGCGGGCGTAAGCCCCGTCGTGGATGTAGCCCCCGTGGAGGAGGGAGTTGTCCTCGCAGTGGGCCACGATGAGCTTATGAAGCCCCTTGGCGGTTTCCATGGCAAGGCGCATCTGCGCCTCGCTCTGCACACCTCGCCCGTCGTCGGAGAAGGCCGCCACATAGGGGGCCATGGCCGCCATGTCCGACAGCTCCTCCCCCAGCTGGCCACGGGTGATGGAGCCATAGGGCAGCACCCGGATGGCGGCATCCCGGCGGATCAGGGCCAGCTGCTGCTCCAGATGGGGCAGGCTGTCCGGCACCGGGTCCAGATTTGGCATGGCACACACCGTGGTATATCCGCCGTGGGCGGCGGCTTGGGTGCCGCTGGACATGGTCTCCTTATAAGAAAAGCCCGGTTCACGAAGATGCACGTGTACATCAACGAAACCGGGACATATCACAAAAGAAGAGGCGGGAATATGAACGGGAGAAACACTGGCGCCGTGTCGGATCTCAAAAGAGAAAACAGCATCCCCACGGGTGAGAACACCTCGGCGGAATATCTGGGCATCCTGAAAAACGACGGTCACGGTGATCACCTCCGCATGGCAAATTTATATTAGATTACCACACGGCGGGCCGCTTGTCAAGACGGGCCGCCACGATTTTTGTCACATTTTTCGTTGCGTTTTGACCGGGGATATGATACCATGCAGAAAAAACTACAGCGGCGCAGTGCTGTGCCGGGAAGGAGCCTTTATGAAAAAAACGCCCAAACCCAGAGATACGGTCCAGCGGCTGAAGGAGGCCATTCACAAGCAGCCGGCGGTGTTCGCCGTATATTTGGCCCTGCGGTTGATCGTGCTGGCGGAGCTGGTAATGTCAATCATCCGGGGCGAATATGAAAGCGCCTTCATCTGCCTGCTGGTGCTGGCGCTGTTCATCCTGCCGTTTTTCATTCAGCAGAACTTCGGTATCCAACTGCCGTCGGTGCTGGAGATCATTATCCTGCTGTTCATTTTCGCAGCGGAGATACTGGGGGAACTGGAGTGTTACTTCATCACCTACCCCAACTGGGACTCCATGCTCCACACCACCACGGGCTTCCTCTGCGCCGCCACGGGCTTTGCCCTTATCGACATTCTGAACCGCAATAGCCGCATCAAGTTCCAGCTGTCGCCGGTATATGTGGCGCTGGCGGCCTTCTGTTTCTCCATGACCGTGGGGGTGCTGTGGGAGTTTTTCGAGTTCGGCATGGACCGGGTGTTCCATCTGGATATGCAGAAGGACACCGTGGTGCAGAGCATTACCTCCGTGATGCTGGACCCCACCAACAGCAACACCCCCATCACCATCGACGGCATCCACTCGGTGGCCGTCAACGGCACGGATCTGGGCTTTGACGGGTATCTGGATATCGGGCTGTACGATACCATGGAGGATCTGTTCGTCAACTTCATCGGTGCCGTGACCTTCAGCGTCATCGGCTACTTCTACATCAAGCACCGGGGCAAGGGAAAGCTGGCGCAGGCATTTATCCCCACCCTGTCGGAGGACGAGGACAAGGAGGCATCGCTGCCGGAGGGAGATCCCGGAGCGCCGCCGGAATCGGAATAACGACAAAGAGGCAGGCACTTTTGTGCCTGCCTCTTTTGCTATAGGGGGTCAATCGTCCTGCTCCATATCGTATTCCAGCACAGCGCCGGTATAGGCATCGATGACATATTCGTACTCCATGCCATCCGCCTTGAATTCCACCTCGTATACCCAGCGGCCATCCTCGTCATCCAGCTCCACATCCGTGTCGTAGACCTGACTCTCTGACACACCGGCGTGGGTCAGGGCAGCGGCCTTGGCAGCGGCGTGGCCGATCTGCCCGGTGGGCTGGGCACTGCCGGTGGGCTGGGCATCGTCGTCATCATCATGGTCATCATCATGGTCATCGTGGTCATCCGCATCGTCGTGACTGTCCGGCTCCACATAGGAGGTGAGCACAGCGCCGGTATAGGCATCGATGCGATACTCGTACTCCGTACCGCTGCGGTCCTCCAGCTCCACCTCGTAGTGGGCGGGAACCTCGTCCAGCTCAGCGTCCACCTCCTGCTTGGTCAGCTGGTCGGCGGACTGCCCGCAGGTGAGCAGGGCAATCTCCAGTGCTCGCTCCATGCCGATGGGCATGGCAGGAGCGCCGGTCTCGGCCAGATCCTTCAGCTCACCGATGGAGAGCCTGGACAGTTCCTCAAAGGACAGACTGTCGTTCAGGGCGAGGATACGGTTCACCAGCGCCGCCTTGCCGGTGGAGATGTGGTGGTCCTTGGCCTGCTTCTCCAGAGACGTGTCCTGCGTGACCGTCTGGGTCAATACGGAGGCCTGAGAGGCGCTGTTCCGCAGGATGCCGTCCACGGCGGCGGAGAGGTCCTGCTGCAGTCGGTGAGCCCGGCTCTGATCCCGATCCTCTACGGAGATCATGATGGCGGAGGAGATGCTCTCCAGATAGCCGTTGCGGACCAGACTGCCGACGATGGCGTTTACTGCCACATCCAGCTTGGCCCCCTTCAGATCCTCGCCGTCGCCCATATCCGCCAGAATGGCATGGGCGTCGTCGTTCATAGGCACGCAGGCCAGAACCTTTTCATTTTGGTTGACCCGCAGTTCGATGCTGGGGTTGACGTCGATGGAGACCACGGAGGCCACAGCATTGGCCTGCCGCAGAAACAGCCCGCCGCCGCACAGCAGCAGAAGGGCCAGACAGGCCGCCATCGCCATCCATTTTTTCAGGGAGTGAGGTTTTGTTTTCATGGGGATTTCCGTTCCTTTCCGCTTCTCACAGCGGGAGAGAACGCCGTCCACGTCATGGGGGGCTGTTTTTTCCAGCGCTTGTGCAAGGCACTGCTCCAGCTTTTCATTTGTCATGGGCGTTATCTCCTTCCAGATCAGCACGCATTTTTCGGATTGCTCGGTGATACTTCGACAGGACGGTGGGGAGGGGCAGCTCCAGCAGAGCGGCGATCTCCCGGTGCTTTAGCCCGGTGACGGCATGGAGCAGTACGATGCGCCGCTCCTCCTCCCCCAGACGGGACAGAACGTGCTGCAGCAGCGTTCGCTCCTCTGTGGTCAGACCGGTCTCCTGCTGGGGAATGGCGTCCCATTCTGCCTCGCTGAGAACGGCGTGGCGCTCCGTGCGCCGCAGGCGCATCAGGCACAGATTCCGGCAGACCGTCAGCAGCCAGCCCATGGGAGAGCCGGTGGGGCGATACTGCGGGGCGTGATCCCACACATGAACGAATACATCCTGCGTGATATCCTGTGCGTCGTGGGTGTTTTTCAGGTACGACAGCGACAGACCATACACCGCCGTTCGGGTGAGATGGTAGAGCTGCGCCAGCGCATCCTGCTGCCCGGCGGCGATGGCGGCCAGCAGCTCCGTCAGATGAGCACTGCTGCCGGCATATTCGGTTGTGGCGGGCCATGCAGTCATAGGCTTTTATCTCCTGTCATCCCTGTAATGCGTGGAGATGCGGTTTTATTGCGTGAAAAATAAAAAAATTTGCCAAGCCCGCAAAGAAGGACTCTGCAGGCCTGACAGACAGCTTAATTGTTGCCGGTGGGGATATAGGGCAGCAGGGCGGCGGCCACGCCGGAGATGGGCATGGTCTGCAGCCAGATACGTCCGGGACCGGTGAGGACGGTGTTGAAAAGGCCCTCGCCGCCCAACAGCTTGTTCTTCATGCCGGGAACCTGACGAATCTCCATCTGCACCCCGGCGGTGAAGCCCGCCACGTTGCCGGTGTCCACCACGATCTGCTGACCCGGCTGGAGGTCATACTCCACCAGCGTGCCGTCGATCTCGGCAAAGGCCATGCCGCTGCCGCTGAGGCGCTGCATGATGAAGCCCTCGCCGCCGAAGAGGCCTGCGCCCAGCCGCTGGTTGAAGTGGATGGACAGCTCTACTCCCGGCACGGCGGCCAGAAAGGCGCTCTTCTGGAGGATCATATCGTGGCCGGGAGTGATGGCGATCTCCTTGATCTGGCCGGGGAAGCTGGAGCCGAAGGCGATCATCCCGGCGCCGTGAGCGGTGTAGATGTTCTGGAACATACTCTCGCCGGAGAACATTTTAGAGAACATCCGCCCCAGTCCACCGCCATGGGTCTGCATCTCCATATTAGGGCTCATCCAGACCATGGAGCCACGCTCCGTGACCATCTGCTCGCCGTTTTCCAGCTGACAGATCACCACGGGGAAGGGAGTGCCTTTGATTTCATAACGCATGGTGGTATCCTCCTTACGATTTTCCGGCAGAGAAGGGAAGAACCTCCGCCGTGTGTTTCCTGGTATGGCTCCAGTATAGCAGAGAAACGGAACGAAAGGAAGAAGAAAATATACCCGAAGCCTTACACTTTGCAAGAAGCGGCTCAGGACTCCGTCGTCTCCGGCTCCTTGCGGAGGGTCTTGACGAAGCAGAGGAAGTACACCAGATGCTCTGTCTGCCGCGCCGACAGCGTGCTCCATTTTGCGGGCATCCTTGGCAGCAGTGGCCTCGCTGACGCCCAGCCGGATGAGAAAATCCCGGAGCATTTGATTTTATTCGTAGATGCTCTGAGCGACCCCGCTCCCCAGAGCCGTCAGATGGATGGTCTTGGCTGGCGCTGCCTCGCAGAGAGGCGTTGCCCATGGAATACTGCTGCGGATTGCTGGCGTTCCTCATGTTGATGCTGGCGTAGTAAACACCGTCGGTAGCGCTCCTCCGTGGCTCGGACGGCCTCCATGGTGCTGTCAGAGCAGTAAAACGCCCAGTAAAAGGAATCCCGCTGGGCGCTCTCCAAGTCCACCTCCCCAGAGAAGGGGTGCAGTGCGCTGGTGGATGCGGCCAAGGTGGTGACGGAGCTGGAGCGCATCGAGTATGTGGAGGACCCGCATCTGGGCAAGGGCTCCTACTGCGTGGTGGAGATGCACGCAGACGGCGGGGCGTGCATTGTGCCAGACTACGCCGTCATCAAGCTCTTCCGCCACATCGTGCGGGGAGAGGGACCGGACACCATCGTCCGGGGGATCGACGAGGCCATCCAGGCGCTGCCGGAGGGGTATGACACGGTGTGTACGGACGGGATATTCTCTCAGGGGGAGTGGCAGCTGCTGTCCATTGCACGGGCCGCAGCGGCAGACCCCGCTGTGCTGCTGTTGGATGAGATCACCGCCAATCTGGATGCCGAGACGGAGGCCCGTGTACGGGAGGCCCTGCGTCAGGCCTCCCGTGGGAGCACCGTCCTCTCCGTTTCCCACCGCATCTATGAGAGTCTTGGCGGCAGGACTGTGGAGATCCGGCCCCAAGAACAGTAAATGCCGGGAGTGCAGCCCCGGAGGCCATGGGGCCTCCGGGGCTGTAAAAAACCGGGGAAAGAAGCGGTTGACAGTGCCGATGGGTTCTGCTATGATGGGCTGTGGTCAAAAAAGACCTATTTCAGCCATCAACGGAGGTGAATGTTCATGGATAGCTGCGGAAGTACAGGACGAAGCCGGGTATGCGGCCCGCAGAGACACAGGGTGTGGTCATCCATGGACAGGAGCTGACCACATTCTACTTTGTCGTGTCCTTCTGCACCGCACCGGAGACGTCTTGCTGTGGCAACTATCTCTGAGGCGGTGTATTTTTGCGCCCATTTTGCCCAAAGTAGCGCCAAAGGAGGACAAGAATATGATGAACAGAATGGTAAACAAGGAGTTCGCACAGGAAATCGCAGCGGTCATCCGCACGGCCCAAAACGGGGACCGTCTGCCGGAGCTGCTGAAGCACTATCACCAGCGGGATGTGGCCAAGGCCGTCACCCTGCTGACGGATGCGGAGCGGGAGAGGTTGTTCCGGCAGCTGGATGCCCGGACGCTGGCAGAGATATTCCCCTATCTGGACGATGCCTCCCGCTTCCTGGCGGAACTTCCGGCGGATCTGGCGGCGGCGGTGATCACCGACATGGACACGGCGGATGCGCTGGATATGCTGCGGGAGCTTCCGGCGGAGAAGAAGCAGGCTCTGGCCGCCCATCTGGACGACGACACCCGGAAGGATGTCCGGCGGCTGCTGGCCTTTCATCAGGAGGAGATCGGCAGCCGCATGAGCGGCAATTTCGTCTGCATCCCGGACACATTGACCGTCTGCGGCGCCATGAACGAGCTGGTGCGGCAGGCCGGTGAGCACGACAATATCTCCACGCTGTATGTGGTGGACGGCAGCGGCGTCTTTGCCGGGGCCATCGACCTGAAGGATCTGATCATCGCCCGTGAAAACGATCCGCTGAGCGGGATCATCCGCCGCAGCTATCCCTATGTGTTGGCCCATGAAAAGGTGGAGGACTGCATCGACCGGATCGCAGAGTATGAGGAGGATTCCCTGCCGGTGCTGACGGAGGACGGAAGGGTCGCCGGTATCCTCACCGCTCAGGATCTGGTGGAGCTGGTGGATGACGCCATGGGCGATGACTACGCCAAGCTGGGCGGCCTGACCTCGGAGGAGGACCTCCGGGAGCCTGCCGCCGTCAGTATGAAAAAGCGTCTGCCGTGGCTCATCGTGCTGCTGTTTCTGGGTATGGGCGTCTCGTCGGTGGTGGGCATCTTCGAGTCCGTGGTGGCGGTGCTGCCCATCGTTATCTGCTTCCAGTCGCTGGTGCTGGATATGGCGGGCAACGTCGGCACCCAGTCGCTGGCCGTCACCATTCGTGTCCTCATGGACGAGAACCTTACCCTGAAGGAGGAGCTGGCCCTGCTGGGCAAGGAGATGCGGGTAGGTCTTCTCAACGGCGGGTGCCTGGGACTCATGGCGCTGGCGGTTTTAGGGGTCTACATCCATGTGTGCAAGGGCTATGCGTGGGGGCCGGCTTTCCTGATCTCCGGCTGCGTTGGAGTGTCGCTGGTGGTGGCCATGGTGATCTCCAGCCTTGTGGAGACGATGGTTCCCATGCTGTTTCATAAGATCCACATCGATCCGGCGGTGGCCTCCGGCCCGCTGATCACGACGGTCAACGATCTGGTGGCCGTGGTGACCTACTATGGACTGGCCCTGCTGTTTCTGGTGAATGTGTTCCATCTGTGAAAAAAGAAGTACCCCTGTAACCTGACGGTTACAGGGGTACTTGTCATAACGCAACACGATCCGCATGGAGGTATACGCTTTTTTCCGCAACTGCCCGCAGGGACAGATACTGCCAGTCGTTCTGACTGCTGCAATCCGGATTGATGTTGGCGATCTCCTCGCCCTCCGTACCATCCGAATACTAAAAACGCAGCACGATCCCGAATCTGCGGCTTGTGCCGGAGGTCAGCGGCACGGAATCACCTGTAGCATCGTACACGAAATCAGTCCACTAACCAGCGTGGAACAGAAAATTCTAATAGGCGTTCCCACCGTGGGATCTGCGCCAATCGGTGTCTTTGCAATTATATCACCGACCTTTGTACCAACCAACACGCTTGCGCCTGTGCCGAGGATAACTGTTGCAACCTCAATCCGATCACCAAGTAACAGGTCGTTTGGATTGAACAGGAGTACATTTGCCGCCTGCACAACTGCCGCGTATACCTGTCGCAGGTTTCGGATTGTCTTTTCATCAATTTCGAAGAAAATGTTGCAAATTGTGGTATATGGATTCGTTGCTGTGCTTGCGGGTGTTGAAACACACCATATTGCTTTTCAAAATATCGGCTTTATGAGTGCCGCCCAGCTCTGCGATCTTATCGATCAGCTCTGCCGTTTTCTTATCCGTAATGAAACTGGCTGCCTGTACTGCGTCGATCAGTATCTTCAATTCGGGAACGCTGAAGCTGCGATCCTCGATGTAGTATCCCTTTTCTTTGCCGACCCAGTTCCACATGACTTCGTATCCAAGTTCATTGAGGACAGCGATATCCTTCGTCAGCGTCCTGCGCTCACACGATATGCCCATCTCTGCCAGCCGGTTGCATAACGCGCTGGTAGCGAGGGGATGCTGCTCATCCGTCTCTTGACGCAAAAGTTCGAGGAGCTTCAGCAGCTTATACTTCTGCCAATTTTCCTGTGCCATGTGCCACCTCCATCGGTATTCCTACTTGTGGGTATAAATAGTCACCAAACATTATAGCACAAGTTTCCGCAATTTACAAGGTGTAGCTGTCAGTTTTCTGCGACACCTGCTGTTTTTTTGCTATTCAAATCCCGTCGATTGCTGTTTTGCCAACTTCTTTGCTCTGTAAAGAAACGCGAAAAGTAACACGCCCATTTTGCCGACAGAACGTAAAAAACAGGGGCTGGCGCGGTCTGTTCAACCCTTCCAGCCCCTGTTCAGCGGCATTTTCCTATATTGAGGGCAATTTTGCCCGAGAAAGCATGAAAAAACCTCTCTTGCCTTGGTAGACAAAAGAGGTTTCTTTCGTGGTACGCCCGACTGGATTCGAACCAGCGGCCTACAGAGTCGGAGTCTGTCACTCTATCCAGCTGAGCTACGGGCGCATATGGAGCAGAGGGAGACTTTCCCCCCTTGCGACTAATTTATTATACCATCTTTTTCGGGAATGTAAAGAAGAAAACTGCACAAAAGACAAAAAAGATTGTTAAAAAAGTTGACAAGTTCTGGAATTTGGAGTACAATTCAGAAAGACGAAAACAAGCGGTGGGGGAAAGCGGGCTGCAGCCCGGCTCCTGCCGCCGGCAAAGAAGAAGGACGCATATGAAAAAACAAAAGGTCTCGGATGCGGTAATCCATCGTCTGCCCCGCTATTACCGCTATCTGGACGAGCTGCATAACAAGGGCGTGGTACGCATTTCCTCCAATTCGCTGGGGCAGAAAATGGACATCACCGCCTCTCAGATCCGGCAGGATCTCAGCTGCTTCGGTGAATTCGGTCAGCAGGGCTACGGCTATAACGTGGCGGAGCTGCGCTCGGAAATCGGCCACATTCTGGGCATCGACTCCGGCTACCGGCTCATTGTGGTGGGAGCGGGCCATCTGGGCCATGCGCTGCTGCAGAACTTCGACTTTCAGAAGGTGGGCTTTCAGGTGGATACCGCCTTCGACGTGTCCCCGGCGCTGATCGGTACCAAGATCCACGACGTGACCATCCGGCCCATGGAGGAGCTGGAACACTATGTGGAGGAGTACCACCCCAACGTGGCGGTGCTGACAGTGCCTCAGAGCGTGGCCCAGCCGCTGGCGGACCGGCTCATTGCCCTGGGAGTGAAAGGCTTCTGGAACTTTACCAATGTGGAGCTCTCCACCCAGACCAAGGGGGTATTCTTCGAGGACATCCACTTTGTGGATACCCTCCTGACCCTCAGCTACCGTATCTCCCGGCCGGAGGAACTCTATTAAGGGGCGGATCATACTATGGAATGAGACCTGCGGGTCCAATTTTCATAGGAGGTCACGTTCTTATGTGCAATCAGAACTCCTGCTTCGGCGGCTGCGGCTGCTGGATCATCATCGCCATCATCATCCTGTGCCTGTTCTGGGGAGGCAACGGCTGCGGCTGCGGCAACATCCAGAATAACAACGGCTGCGGCTGCGGCTGCTGACCGGGTGGCCCCATAGGGGGCAGCGGAACACATGAAAAGGACGCCTCCGGCCACGCCGGGGGCGTCCTTTTGCGCAGAGATTGTACCATCGATGAGCAAGGAAAAAAGCGCCGGAAGGACACGCTGTCAGGCGTGCTTGCGCTTGCCCGCCGAGAGGATAAAAGCAGAACAACGCCGGTGCTTGCTGACAGCAGACACCGGCGCTGTTTCATGTTCGGTCGTTACTCACCGAAGTTGTTCTGGATCAGAGATACCAGAGCATCCACGGCTTCCTTTTCATCAGAGCCGTCAGCGATGAGGGCAATGTTGGTTCCCTTCACAATACCCAAGGACAGTACGCCCAGCAGACTCTTGGCGTTGACCCGGCGCTCTTCCTTCTCCACCCAAATGCCGCTCTTGAACTCGTTGGCCTTCTGAATGAAATACGTAGCGGGACGTGCGTGTAGCCCCACCTCATTCTGAACGGTAATTTCCTGCGTATACATCAAACCAGCACTCCTTTATTCGCAGTCATCAAGCCGACTGCTACACATAATATTATAACGGATAACGGGGAGAAAGCAATATTCAATCCCACAAAAATTTGTGGCGATTGCAGAGAATCAAAGAAAAAATTCGTCGTTCTACACGAAAGCGGCTTATTTCAGCTCCACCACGGTGACACCGGCCTCACCCTCGCCGTAGCGGCCCAGCCGGAAGCTTTTGACGGCCTTGTTACGCTTGAGGATCTCGTGGACGGCCTTTCGCAGAGCGCCGGTACCCTTTCCGTGGATGATGGTGACGGTGCCCAGCTTGGCCATGACGGCACTGTCCAGATAGTTTTCCACCACGCTCTCGGCCTCCAGCGTCTCATAGCCCCGGATATCCAGCTCTGAGGAGGCACGGGACACGGTGTTCAGGGTGGCGGTGGAGGGACTGGGTGCGGGCTTGGACTTCTTGGGAGCGCCCTCCAGCAGGCGCACCTGCTGGGCCTTGACGGTCATCTTCATGCGGCCCGCCTGCAGCAGCAGGGTGCCGTCGCCGTTGACGGCCAGCACCGTGGCGGCCATCTTCACGCCGGGCAGCTCCACCTGATCGTCCACGGCAATGGGCCGGGGCGGCGTATAGGCAGGCTCCTGCTCCTCGTCCCGCAGGTGCAGCTGCTCCTCCGCCGTTTTCAGATGGTGGCGCACGGCGGCCTTGGCGTCGTTGAGGGCCTGCACGTTGGCCTGCTTCTGCTGCTCCTTCCGCAGCTGATCCAGCTGGGCAAAGATCTCCTCCGCCTGCTGCTGGGCCTGCCGGACGATGCGCTTGGCCTCAGCCTCACCCTTGGCCCGTGCGCTTTCCTTGCCCTTTTCCATCTGCTCCCGGAAGGTCCGGGCCTTCCGGGCGTCCTCCTCCCGCTGCCGCCACAGTCGGTCGGCCTCATTCTGGGCCTTCTCCAGCCGCTGGCGCTTCTCCTCCAGCTGGGTCAGCACGTCCTCGAAGCGAACGGAGTCGCTGTCCATCTGGGCCTGTGCCGCCTGAATGACGGACTCATCCAGCCCCAGCCGCCGGGAGATGGCGAAGGCGTTGGACTTACCGGGGATGCCGATGAGGAGCCGGTAGGTGGGCCGCAGGGTCTGTACGTCGAACTCGCAGCTGGCGTTCTCCACCCCCGCCGTGGTCATGGCGAAGGTTTTCAGCTCGGCATAGTGGGTGGTGGCGGCGATGAGAGCCCCCTGATTCCGGGCCTCCTGAATGATGGCGATGGCCAGAGCCGCACCCTCCACCGGGTCTGTGCCGGCGCCCAGCTCATCGAACAGCAGCAGACTGTGGTCATCCACCTCCTTCAGGATCCGGACGATGTTGGACATATGGGCCGAGAAGGTAGACAGGCTCTGCTCGATGCTCTGCTCATCTCCTACGTCCGCCAGCACCCGGTGGAACACCCGCACGGCGCTGCCGCCGTCGGCGGGGATGTGCAGGCCGCACTGGGCCATCAGGCTCAGCAGGCCAATGGTTTTCAGGGTCACGGTTTTGCCGCCGGTGTTGGGGCCGGTGATGACCAGGGTGTCGAACTGCTCACCCAGCTCCACGGTGATCGGCACCGCCTTGGCTTGATCCAGCAGAGGGTGCCGGGCCCGGCGCAGGGTGATGCCGCCCCGGCGGCGCACCTCCGGGCGGCTGGCGTTGAGCTGATAGCTCAGCTGCGCCCGTGCAAAGATCACATCCAGCTGCACCAGAATGTCGTAGTCCCAGAGGATGTTCTCCATCTGGGCGGCACACTCAGCAGAGAGCTGGCGCAGGATACGGTCGATCTCCTTCTGCTCACGGGCCTCCAGTTCCTTGAGCTCGTTGTTGGCCTGCACCACGCCCATAGGCTCCACGAACAGCGTGGCACCGGAGGAGGAGATGTCGTGGACCAGACCCGGCAGACTGCCCTTGCACTCGGCCTTCACCGGCACCACGAAGCGGCCGTCCCGCTGGGTGATGAGGGCCTCCTGCAGGACCTTGGCATAGGAGGGGGAGGAGATGATGCGCTGCAGAATCTGCCGGCCCTTGGTGGCCGCCAGCCGCATTTTCCGGCGGATATCCGCCAGCTCGCTGCTGGCGGTGTCGGCAATGGTCTCCTCGTCCAGAATGGCGGAGCGTATCTTATCCTCCAGATAGCGGTTGGTGTGCAGAGAGGAGAACAGCCGGTCCAGCACCGTGGCCTCCCCCTGCCGCTGGGCGTCGTATTCGCTGACCCGGCGGCTGGCGGTCAGTACGCCTGCCACATCCAGCAGTTCACGGGTATTCAGCATACCGCCGTGGTCGGCACGGGTCAGGGCGGCGGATACATCCTTGACCCCGGAGAAGGAGGGGCTGCCGTGGAGACCCAGCCGCTCCTTGGCGGCGTCGGTCTCATCCAGCAGATGCAGCACCTCCTGCGTGTCCGTGGCGGGAGTCAGGCGCAGGCACCGCTCCTTGGCGGCGTCGCTGACCGCCTTGGCCGCCAGCTTTTCCAGCACCGCCGGAAGCTCCAGTGTGCGGATGGATTTTTCAAATAAGTCAGTCATATGTAGGTTCCTCTTGCGGCAAAATGGATTTATAGTAGTCCAGCGTCCGGAAGCTGCGCTCCAGCTGGGCGGTGACATAGACCTCCGCCGCCTGCCCCAGCTGGCGCAGGGCGGGGGTATCCAGCGTGAAGCTGTAAAGCTTCTTATCCGGGCAGTACAGCACGTGGCGCAGGGCCGCCAGAGCGGCGGGGGACAGGGGCATGGCCAGCCCGCCCTTTTCCCGGCAGGCGGCGCAGCATACCACCCCGTGGACGGCGTCCAGCACCGGATTCTCAGGCTCCGGCCGCCCGCACACGGCGCAGCCGTCAGCCAGAGGCTCGAAGCCCGACAGCGCCATGAGCCGCAGCTCGAAGGCGGGCTTTACCAGCTGGGGCGGCTTATGCAGGACACTGAGGGCGTACAGGGCATTCAGTAGCAGCCGCAGCAGCTGCGACGTGTCCTCCGCCTGTGCCGTGGCGTCCGTCAGATCGGCCAGATAGGAGGCAAGGCTCAGAGCCACGAAGTCCGTCCGCAGGCCGGTGAACAGCTCCAGCGTCTCCGCCTCGTCCAGCATGAACCACTGACCCTTTTCGTAGATGGTCAGCTCCGAATAGGCCAGCAGCTGACACGCCGCCGCCAGACGGCTGTTTTTCCGCCGGGCGCCCCGTGCAATGAGGGAGATCTTCCCCCGATCCGGGGTCAGCACCGTCAGAATTTTGTCCGTCTCTCTGGTCACGGTTTCCCGCAGCACCAGTCCGGCGGTGACGATGGGTTGGTTTGGCATGATTCCTCCTCCCACCGGTGCAGAAGATACAGCTCCGGCGCTCCGGTCTCCAGAAAAAGATTCCAGTAATCGCACATGATCTCCACCCCCGGCATTAGCTTGCCGCTGCCGGGGCGAAACATGAGTGGTAAGTTTTAGGGTCGGCTCATGTTTCTAACGGGAATTACTGTTCGTTGTAGCCCTGTGAACGAATGAAATTCACATTGTCCCGCCAGTTTTCCTTGACCTTCACCCACGTTTCCAGATAGACCTTGGTGCCCATGAACTTCTCGATATCCTGCCGGGCCAGCGTGCTGATGCGCTTGAGCATATCCCCGTGCTTGCCGATAATGATGCCCTTGTGGCTGGCCTTTTCGCAGTAGATGGTCACGTCCAGGTCGATGATGCCGGAGCCCTCCCGTTCGGTGAAGCGGGTCACCTCCACCGCCGTGCCGTGTGGGATCTCCTTATCCAGACACAGCAGCATTTTCTCCCGGATGATCTCGGCGCAGACCTGCTGATCCGGCTGGTCGGTGGTCATGCCGTCGGGGAACAGCTGCGGCCCCTCCACGGCGTACCGCTGCATCTGGGTCAGCAGATCCTCCAGACCGTCGCCGGTGCGGGCGGAGATGGGGATGATGGCGTCGAAATCCGGGTAGACCTCGCTGTACGCGGCGATGACCGCCAGCAGATCGTCCTTGCGCTCCACGGTGTCGATCTTGTTGATGCACAGTACGCAGGGCAGCTTCTCCTCCCGGATGCGCTGGAGAAGGATTTTCTCCGGCTCTCCCACGTGGGGGATGGGCTCCACCAGCAGCAGGGCGGCCTCCACACTGGCCAGACTCTCCCGCACCACCTTCACCATGTAGTCCCCCAGCCGGGAGCGGGCCTTGTGCAGGCCCGGCGTATCCAGCAGGATGAACTGGGTGTCGCCCCGGTTCACTACACCGTAGATGCGGTTTCTGGTGGTCTGGGGCTTGCTGGAGACGATGGCGATCTTCTCACCCACCAGGGCGTTGGTGAGACTGGACTTGCCCACGTTGGGCCGTCCGCACACGGTGAGCATAGCGGTTTTGGTGATGTTGTTTTTCTCGTTCATAAGGTGATCCTCAGCTTTCTGTGAGCAATTTTGAATAGGGACAGGGAGAAATTTACTTCTCGTTTCATTCATCCGGCAGCTGCATGGTGTCATACCGCACACCGCAGGCCGTGCAGACCCAGCCGCAGCTGCTTTTCTTGGCTTTTTATGGAAATAGTCCAGCGGCCCGCCGCACAGCGGACAGGGCTGCGGCGTCTCCTGCCAGAGACTTTTCAGAAGGGACACGGCGTCCTCCCGGCGCCCCAGCCGGAGCCCGGTCAGAGCGGACCTTTTCACCGCTCCAGACCCAGCAGGGCCATGATGGCCTCCTCTCTGGCCCGCATCTGTGCCTTCATAGGCCCCTCGTCCAGATGGTCGTAGCCCAGCAGATGCAGCACCGAGTGGGTTACCAGATAGGAGAGTTCCCGCCGCTTGGAGTGACCGTACTCCCTGGCCTGCGCCGCCACCCGCTCCATGGAGAGCACCATGTCCCCCAGCGGGATAAGGCCCGTGCCGGGGTCGGCGTCCTCCGGGCCGGGCAGCTGGCCGGGGGTCAGTTCAAACTCCGGGAAGCTGAGGACGTCCGTGGGCCGGTCCACCTGCCGCAGCTCTCGGTTGATCTCGTGGATGCCGTCGTCATCCGTCAGAAGCACGTCCACCTCGCAGGGGGCCGTGAGTCCCTCCACCGCCAGCGCTGTGCGGATGGTCCGACGGATCAGGGCGCAGTTGGCATCGTTGGCGGCGCCGGGTACATCGGCGGTGATGGGGATGTAGTGTGTCTTTCTCATTTGCGCTTCTCCTCGAATCGGGCGTAGGCCTCGATGATCCGCTGCACCATCACATGGCGCACCACGTCTTGCTGGGTCAGCTGGCAGATGCTGACGCCCTCCACGCCCTTCAGGATCTTCATGGCGTCCTTCAGGCCGCTGGGCTTGTCCCCCGGCAGGTCGATCTGGGTGATGTCGCCGGTGATGACCATTTTGGAGCCGAAGCCCATGCGGGTCAGGAACATTTTCATCTGCTCCCGGCTGGTGTTCTGGGCCTCGTCGAGAATGATAAAGCTGTCATCCAGCGTCCGGCCACGCATATAGGCCAGCGGGGCCACCTCGATGTTGCCACGCTCCAGATATTTCTGGTACGTCTCCGCCCCCAGCATATCAAACAGGGCGTCGTATAGAGGCCGTAGGTAGGGGTCCACCTTGCTCTGGAGGTCGCCGGGCAGGAAGCCCAGCCGCTCTCCGGCCTCCACGGCGGGGCGGGTCAGGATGATGCGGTTGACCTGCTTGGCCCGGAAGGCCGCCACGGCCGCCGCCACCGCCAGATACGTCTTGCCGGTGCCGGCGGGCCCCACCCCGATGGTGACGGGGCTGTGGAGCACCGCCTGCACATACTGCTTCTGGCCGATGGTCTTGGGCTTGACGGGCCGGCCTTTGGAGGTGATGCAGATCACGTCCTGCGTCAGCTCTCCGATGCGCTCAGACTGGCCGCTGCGGCACAGGCCGATGACGTAGCGGACGTGCTGCTCGGTAATGGACTCCCCCTTGCCGGAGAGGGTCAGCAGCGCCTCCACTGCCTTGGCAGCCATCATCACCTCCTCCGGCTCCCCGGAGATCCGCAGCTCCCCGTCACGGTTCACCACCGTCACATGGAATTCCGCCTCCAGAAGCCGGATATTTTCATCAAACGAGCCGAACAGATTGATGGCCTCTTCCATTCGCTCGATGCTTACACGCTGTTCCATACGGGACAAGCCCCCTTATCTCTGTGTAGTCTCCGTTTCCGGCAGCGTCACGGTCTGGCCGATCTGCTCCAGACACTCCGCCTTCAGCACCACCGTCAGGCGGTCCCCCTGCCGCACAGCGGCGAAGCGGGTGTCGGTGACGGTGCTGCCCTCCGGCAGCCGGGCCGACAGCAGGGCCAGCAGCTGCTGCTCTCCCTCCTGACGGGCGCTCTGCTCCGTGCGCTCTGCGGCGGCGCCCTCCCATGCGGTGATGCGCTCCCGCACCAGCGTCAGAGGCAGGCGAAGCCCTCCGGGCAGGATAAACGGTTTATAGTATGTTATTTTATCACAATCCACCCCGGTGATGCTACCCTTTCCGTAGAATTTTATCCGGTGTTTTCCGATATCCAGCGCCCAGCGACTGTGGCTGCGGCTTCCGGCGGCGGGTTGCGTGATCTGCAGCGGTACGCTGACCGACAGCTCATACCACGTTCTGGCCCACACGGCCCCCATGCTGTGGACAAACCGTGCGCCGATGTGTTTCGTCTCCGACACCCCGGAGATCAGCAGCTGTCCCTCCGTGACGGTGGCCCCCGGCAGCACCATGGCCTGCCCCTCCAGCGCCTCCACCTTGGTAATAAGACCCGCTCTCCGGGCCACGATGTTGGTGACGGTGCTCCGGTCCGCCGCCTTGGGCGGACGGTGCCGCTCCACCACCTGCACATGGGCCACGCAGCCCCGGACGTTCACCGCCAGCCACGATACCTCCGGCAGGGCCAGCAGCACATGGTTGCGCATGGTCTCCTGATCGATGTGCAGACCCGGCGACCCCACGGTGATGCCGTAGTCCTCCAGCGCCCGGAGAATGGTCTCCGTGGGGACGGTGTCGTTGCCGCTGACCTGAAAGTCCCAGATGACGAGGTTGCCGCCGAACATCAGCACCAGCGCCAGCACCGCTCCGGCCAGCAGCACGTACCGCCGGCGCAGACGCCGCCAGAACACCGGTACGCCGCCGCTGCGGCACAGGTGCAGGCTGCCGCCGGCGTCCTCCGCCGCCTGCCGCAGACGGGGAAGATCCCGGCCTACGGCCCGCAGAGTCAGGCACACCGGCGACTCCCATGTCAGCTCCCAAAAGGGGATGCCCCGTGCGCCGCAGAGGTTCAACATCCGCTCCGGACAGCCGCACTCGATCCGCACCAGCACCTGCCCCTGTAAAAAATGGACGATCTGACGATACATGGCCCCTCCTATGTCAGCAGCTCAATGGCAGCGATGGTGCCGCTGATCCGTAGCTCCCGGTCCGTCATGGCCAGCAGTTGCAGCTCCCGGCCCGTAATCCGCACCATCATGTTTGCGGCGGCGATGTCGATGACCTCCGTGCTGTACCGCAGCACGCCCCGGTGCTGCTCCATATAGAACTGGCGATCCCCTACCAGCTCCATGCGGCCCACCCCCGCCGCCAGCTCCCCTGGCAGATCCAGCCGGTCCATGACCTCCAGACCGGCACGGGCCAGCCGCTTTTTGTCTCCCATGAGGCATCCCTCCCACGGTGGACTGTATGCGTACCGCCGGAAAAACTTGCCTGTCCGTGGCATGGACCTCTGCCCGCCGTCATAAGCTGGCAGGGTAAAGGGAGGTGAGGGAGCATGGGCTTGGCACTGGGACTGCTGGCGGTCATGGCGGGGCTGCTGGCGGCATCGGAGACGGCGGCACAGGCGGTGCGGGAGGGACTGGCCCTCTGTGGCGGCTCGGTGATCCCGGCGCTGTTTCCCTTCCTCGTGGTGTCCCGGCTGTTTGTGGCCACCGGCAGCGCAGCGGCGCTGGGGCAGCTGCTGGCGCCCCTGACCCGCCGGATGCTGGGAGTCTCCGGCCCCGGCGGTACGGCAGTGCTGCTGGGTCTGCTGGGAGGATATCCGGTGGGCGCCCAGACGGCGGGAGAGCTGGCCCGCACCGGGGCAGTCTCCCAACAGGAGGGACAGCGGCTGCTGCTGTTCTGCAACAACTGCGGCCCGGCCTTTGCCTTGGGCGTGGCGGGGGCGGGCTGCTTCGGCAGTCTCCGGGCCGGGGTATGGCTTTGGCTGATCCATGTGTCGGCCGCCGTGCTGACGGCTTTGCTGACCCGCAGCACCTCGTCCCCGGAGGGACGGACTTCGCCGTCTGCGCCGCAGGCTCTGGGTTCCGCTTTTCCGGGGGCCGTCCGGGGAGCGGGGGAGGGGATGCTCCACGTCTGCGGCTTCGTGGTGTTCTTTCTGGTGCTGACCCGGCTGCTGACGGCCCTGACGGGGCTGGAGCACCCTCTTCCGCTGGGACTGCTGGAGCTTACCGGCGGCATCCTGCGGCTCTCCGGCACACGGGGGGACTTCGTGCTGGCGGCGGCACTGATGGGCTGGGGCGGCGTGTGCGTCCACTGTCAGACGGCGGCGGTGCTGGAGGGGAGCGGACTCCACATGAGGGGCTATCTGTCGGCAAAGGCAGCGCAGGCGGTTCTATCGGCGGCATTGGCTGTTCCCATAAGCCGCTGGGTGCGGTAAAGGGTTGCTGCTTTCCCCTATGGCGGACAAAAAATGGCACCCGCATTGGTCGGGTGCCATTTTTTACAGGTTGTCGCCGCCTGAAAATACAGGCAGCTGCCGCTCTTATCTGCGAGCCTTGTCGTAGGGGATGCCCTCCGCCTTGGGGGCACGGGACTTCTTGGAGGTGAAGGCCAGCACCAGCAGGGTGATGATGTACGGAAGCATCCGGTACAGGTGGGAGCTGATGCCGATCTCTGCCAGCCAGTACACACCGTCGCCGTTGATATCGATGCTGGAGTAGGCGGCGGCGATGCATTTGAACAGGCCAAACAGGAGGGAGGCCCCGGCGATGTTCAGAGGCCGCCAGTTACCGAAAATCATCACGGCCAGCGCCAGAAAGCCGAAGCCCGCCACGTCGCCGTTGGAGGAGCAGTTGGCGGTGGTCAGGGCGTACACAAAGCCGCCCATGCCCGCCAGCGCACCGGAGATGGTGGTGCCGATATAGCGCATCTTGTAGACATTGATGCCCAGAGAGTCCGCCGCCTGAGGATTCTCACCACAGGCCCGCAGCCGCAGGCCGAAGCGGGTCTTATAGAGAATGATGGACAGGATGACGAACAGGATGATGCAGACGTAGGTAGCCAGATAGACCTTCACCAGAAACGTCTCGCCGAAGAAGCCAAGATCGGTGTTTTTGTCGATGCCGAAGGTGGACTTCCTGATCATGAACCACGTAGCGGAGTCGCCGGTAGCCAGCTGCAGGGTGTTCTGGTTGGCAATGATACGCACCAGAAACAGCACCAGAGCCGGAGCCATCAGGTTCAGGGCCGTACCGCCGATGGTCTGGTCGGCCCGCAGGTTGATGGAGGCGAAGCTCAGCAGTAGGGAGAACACAGCGCCCATGGCTGCCGCCACCAGCATAGCCAGAAGCTCCAGCCCCTGCATGGCTGCCCAGTTTCCGGACTGTTGAGCGGTTACCACGGCGGCGCTGCCCTGCATCAGGCGCACAAACAGCACACCGATGAAAGCGCCGAAGATCATGATACCTTCCAGCGCCAGGTTGATGATACCGCTGCGCTCGGCGAACACGCCGGCCAGCGCCACGATCATCAGGGGTACTGCATAGATCAGGGTCTGCTGTACCAGAAATGTCATGCCTGATCGCCTCCTTCTGCGTTATCGCTGTCTGTGACAGCGGCCTCTACGGGTGCTTTCTCCTCCTCCGGCAGCAGGGAGGTCTGATCCTCCACGGCGGCGCCCTGAGGGATGGGAGCCGTGTCTGCCACGGCGATCTTTTTCTTCTTCCGACCGCTGAGCATCATGCGGATCACCAGAGAGAAGGCACTTAGATACACGATGACGGCGATGATGACGTCGGTGATGTACTCGTTGTAGGCGGTGAGGTTGGTCAGCTGCTGGCCAACGATCTTCAGCATGGCCATGAAGATGCCGGCGAAGATGACGGCGATGGGGTTATTCAGCGCCAGCAGCGCCACGGGGATGCCGTTAAAGCCCACGGCGGGCAGAGACTGATAGGTGGACCAGTAGAACTCCGTGTTGCCGGACAGGTAGTACAGTGCCGCACCGGCTCCGGCCAGCGCACCGGCGATGGCCATGGACAGCACGATGTTGCGCTTATCCTTGATGCCGGCGTAGCGGGCGGCATGGCGGTTGGCGCCGCAGGCCTGCAGCTCGTAGCCCAGCGTGGTCTTGGTCATGAGGATGTACATGGCGATGGCCAGCAGAATGGCCACCAGAATACCGGCGTTGACCTGAGAGCCGGGGAACAGCTTATCCAGCCCCAGCTTGGGGGTGGCCACGCCGTTGAAGCTGGTCTTATAGATGTAGCCGGACTTAGTGTTCTCCACGGTGTTCTTGAAGTTGCTGATGTCGAACATCCACGTCACAAGGTTGGCGGCCACCCAGTTGGTCATGATGCAGGCCAGCACCTCGTTGATGTTGAGACACGCCTTGGCCAGACCCGGCAGAGCGCCCCACAGAGCACCCGCCAGACAGCCGCCCAAAAAGGCCAGGATCCAGATGATCCAGATGGGGACGGAGGAAGAGGGAATGCTCAGGGCGATCATCAGCGTTGCCATGGTGGAGATCAGGTACTGACCGGGAGCGCCGATGTTGAACAGGCCTGTCTTGAAGGCCACGGCCACGGAGAGACCCGTCATGATCAGGGGCGTGGCCCGGAACAACATATCGCCGGTGTTGACGGCGTTGAAGCCCCAGGTCAGCTCACCGGCGGCATTGCGGCCGGTGCTGAAGATACCGGCGAAGATGATTCGGAAGCCGTCCCATGCGCCGGAGAGGGAGATCTTTTCATTGAAGCAGCCCACCAGAATGACGGCGATGCCGCCCACCAGCAGACCCACCAAAATGGAGATCAGGGACGCCAGCACCTTTTTGGTGCCTTCCTTTTGGTACAGAGTGGCTGCGGAATGCTTCACGCTTCATCGCCTCCTTTGTTGTCACGCTTTGCGCCGGACATATACAGGCCCAGCTCGGATACGGTGGTCTTTTTGGGGTCCAGCTGGCCCACGATCTCCCCCTCGTACATGACGAGGATGCGGTCGGAGAGGCTCATGACCTCATCCAGCTCCAAAGACACCAGCAGCACCGCCTTGCCACGATCCCGCTCGGCCACCAGCTGGCTGTGAATATACTCGATGGCGCCCACGTCCAGACCACGGGTGGGCTGAACGGCCACGATCAGGGGCTTATCCCGATCCAGCTCACGGGCGATGATGGCCTTCTGCTGGTTGCCGCCGGACATACTGCGGACCACGGTGATGGGACCCTGACCGCTGCGGACGTCGAATTTCTCGATCAGCTGCTGGGCGTAGCTGCGGACGGCGTCCCGCTTGATGAAGCCCGCCTTCTCGAACCGGGGCTCCTTGTACCGCTGGAGCACCAGATTCTGCTCCAGCGTGAAATCCAGCACCAGACCGTGCTTGTGGCGGTCCTCCGGGATGTGGCTGATGTACTCGCCCCGGTGGTGGATGGAATAGTGGGAGATGTCGTGGCCGCAGACGGTGATGCTGCCGCCGGAGCTCTTGTCAAGGCCCGTCAGACCGTGGATGAACTCCGTCTGGCCGTTGCCGTCGATACCGGCGATGCAGACAATCTCACCGGCCCGCACGTCAAAGCTGACATTATGTACGGCATCCTTCTTGTGCAGATGGGAGGGGACGGTGAAGCTCTTCACGCTGAGCACCACATCGCCGGGATGGGCCTCGTCCTTGTTGACCTGCAGCTGTACGGGGCGGCCCACCATCATGTTGGACAGCTCCTGCTTGTTGGTGTCCTTGGTGTTGACAGTGCCGATGTACTTGCCCTTGCGCAGCACCGTGACCCGGTCGGCCACCGACATGATCTCGTTGAGCTTGTGGGAGATGAAGAGGATGGACTTGCCCTCCCTGGTGAGATTCTTCATGATGAGCAGCAGCTCATCGATCTCCTGAGGCGTCAGCACGGCGGTGGGCTCGTCGAAGATGAGGATCTCGTTGTCCCGGTAGAGCATCTTCAGGATCTCCACACGCTGCTGCATACCGACAGTGATGTCCTCCACCTTGGCGTCTAGATCTACCGCCAGACCGTACCGCTCCGACAGCTCCTGTACCTTTTTCCGGGCCTCCTTCTTCTGCAGGAAGCCCATCTTCGTGGTCTCGGCACCCAGAATGATATTGTCCAGCACCGTGAACACGTCCACCAGCTGGAAGTGCTGATGCACCATGCCGATCCCCAGCGCTGTTGCGTCGTTGGGGTCATTGATCTTTACTGTCTGTCCATTTTTTCGAATCTCGCCTTCTTCCGGCTGGTACAGACCGAACAGGACGGACATCAGCGTGGATTTACCGGCGCCATTTTCCCCCAGAAGGGCGTGGATCTCGCCCTTTCGCAGCTGAAGGGTGATGTCGTCATTGGCCTTGATGCCGGGAAACTCCTTGGTGATGTGAAGCATTTCGATCACATACTGAGGAGAATTTTCCATGCCGCCACCTACTTTCTCAGGATTTACAGACCCATACAGGTTGTATATGCAAACTATTATAACGGCTCACGCCGAGAATTGCAAGGTTAACCGAAGGATTTGATGGAACAAATGCATGAAATATTCTGTATCTTAGGGTTGACATCTGGTGATTTTTGCTTTACGATACATTTATATTGCATGATATATTTCCCGGTAGGTAAGGCTACCGTAGGGATATGGGCTGCTGCCGCAGAGTGGTGGAGACACCATGAGAGGGTTTGAACAGGCGATATCGAAACCAAGGTATCATCTAATGCAGCTTCACCGCCCCACGATGCTAAAGCTTGTTACGGTGCTCAGGTCACGGCGGTGACCCGATAGCAATGCGACCGCAGCAGGCAAACGCCGGCTGCGGGATTTTTTATGATGCGGGGAAGGAGGAGCCGATATGGTAGACTACGAGGAAGAGCTGGACCGGTATCTGGATGAGATCAAGGAGCTGGCCCGAAGTAAACAGTATGCCCGCCTGCGGGACCTCTTTCTCCCCATGGAGCCTGCCGACATCGCTCTGCTGCTGGAGGAGTCCGGCGGGGAGCTGATGCCCCTGCTGTACCGGCTGCTGCCCAAGGAGCTGGCGGCGGAGGTGTTCGTGGAGCTGGAGTCTGACTCCCAGGAGATGCTCATCAGCGGCTTTTCCAACACCGAGCTGAAGGAGGTGCTGGACGAGCTGTATCTGGACGATGCCGTGGACATCGTGGAGGAGATGCCCGCCAGCGTGGTGATCCGAATTCTAGATAAGGCAACGCCGGAAATGCGAAAATCCATTAACGAGATTTTGAAGTACCCGGAGGACTCCACCGGCTCCATCATGAACATGGAGTTCCTGTCCCTGAAAAAGGACATGACGGTGGAGGACGCCTTCAAGCGCATCCGCCGCATTGGCGGCGAGCTGGAGACCATCAACATCCTGTACGTCACCGATCCTACCCGCCGCCTGCTGGGGGTGCTGTCGGTACGTGACCTGCTGCTGGCGGAGGAGGATGACCTCATCGAGGACATCATGGATCCCAATGTGGTCTGGGTCAGCACCATGGACGACAAGGAGGACGCCGCACAGGCCCTGAGCAAATACGGCTTTCTGGCCATGCCCGTGGTGGATCTGGAGAACCGTCTGGTGGGCATCGTCACCGTGGACGACGCCATGGACGTTATCGAGGAGGAGACCACCGAGGACTTCGAGAAGATGGCCGCTATGCTGCCCTCCGACAAGCCCTATCTGAAGGCCGGCATCTTCGCCACGTGGCGAGCCCGTCTGCCGTGGCTGATGATCCTCATGCTGTCGGCCACCTTCACCGGCATGATCCTCAACCACTATGAGAGCGCTCTGGCGGCGTGTCTGGTGCTGAACTCCTATATCCCCATGCTCTCCGGCACCGGCGGTAACTCCGGTACGCAGGCCAGCGTGGCGGTCATCCGTGCCTTAAGTCTGGACGAGGTGGATTTCTCTGACATCCTGAAGGTCCTGTGGAAGGAGCTGCGGGTGTCGCTGCTGTGCGGCTCGTGTCTGGCGGCGGCCAATTTCGTGAAAATGCAGCTGGTGGACCGTCTGCTGTTGGGCAATGCCGCCGTGACCCCCGTGGTGTGTCTGGTGGTGTGCCTGACCATCATGTTCGTAGTGGTATTCGCCAAGTGTGTGGGCTGCTCGCTGCCGCTGCTGGCGGAGAGGATCGGCTTGGACCCGGCGGTGATGGCCAGTCCCTTCATCACCACCATCGTGGATGCCACCAGTCTGCTGATCTATTTCCGCTTCGCTTCGTGGCTGCTGGGCATATAGACGCATAAAAAATCCGTTTCAAGACAAAATAGAGTCAGGCTTTGCGCCTGACTCTATTTTTCTGGAGGAACGTATCATGAGCAAGAACTGTACCAACGACGGCTGCAACTGCACCCCCAACTCCGCCATCAAATGCAGTGTCACCAACTGCGCCCACCACTGTCAGGATGTGGATCACTGCGGCCTCACCAGTATTCAGGTAGGCACCCACGAGGCCAACCCCACCATGGACCAGTGTACCGACTGCCAGAGCTACCGCAAGCTGTAACGGCACACCGCCCGGTGTGCCGGGCGGCTACATAGGAAGGAGGGAGGGCCATGACGGATCGCATGAAATACGCCCTGTCCGGCGCTGCCGCCGGGGCGGTGAACGGCCTGTTCGGCGGGGGCGGCGGTATGGTGCTGGCCCCGGCCCTGACAGGCTGGTGCCATATGGAGCAGAAACGGGCGCTGGCCACCTGCGTGGCAGCCATCCTGCCTTTGTGCCTGCTGTCGGCGGCCATCAGCCTGTGGCGGCAGCCGCTGGACTGGATGCAGGCCCTGCCCTATCTGTTGGGGGGACTGGGCGGCGGCTTCGTGGGAGGCCGCCTGTTTCAGAAGGTATCCAACCTGTGGCTGCGGCGCATCTTCGCCTGCTTTCTGCTGTACGGCGGCGTGAGGTATCTCCTGTGACGGTGTGGCTGCTGCCGCTGGCGGTGGGCTTCGCCACCGGTATCCTCTCGGCGTGGGGCGTCGGCGGCGGGACCCTTCTGCTGCTGTGCATGACGTTGCTGCTGGGGGTGGACCAGCGCACCGCCCAGACCATCAACCTGCTGTACTTCCTGCCCACTGCCGGTATGGGGCTGCTGTCCCACGGGAAAAGCGGCCTGCTGGAAAAGCCGGTGCTCCGCAGCGCCGTCCCCGCCGGACTGACAGCGGCGGCCTTGGCGGCATGGCTGTCCTTCTCCGTGGATACGGAGCTGCTGCGCCGACCCTTCGGCGTCTATCTGCTGGCGGCGGGCATCTATATCCTTCTGCAAAAGCCCACCAAGCCGTGACCGGCGATCCCCTTCCACGACAAAAGACAGGCAGTGCCGGAGGCACTGCCTGTCTTTTCTTTGGTTTTCTATGCAGCCGTCAGGCGTCGATGCCCCGGCTGGTGAGGTACTTCTTCACCATCAGCGCTACCTTGAAGGTGATGGCGTCGTCAAACTCCCGCAGATCCAGACCCGTCAGCTTCTTGATCTTCTCCAGCCGGTACACCAACGTGTTCCGGTGGACGAACAGCTTCCGAGCGGTCTCGGAGACGTTCAGGTTGTTCTCAAAGAACTTGTAGATGGTGAACAGCGTCTCCTGATCCAGCGCATCGATGGGGTTTTTCTTGAACACCTCCTGCAGGAATATCTCACACAGGGTGGTGGGCAGCTGATAGATCAGGCGGCCGATGCCCAGATTCTCGTAGTTGATGACGTAGCGCTCGGTGTCGAACACCTTGCCCACCTCGATGGCGATCTGGGCCTCCTTATAGGACTTGGCCAGATCCCGCAGATGCAGGGCCAGCGTACCGATGCCTACGAACGCATGGCTCTCGCCGTCCTCCCACAGGGCCTCCTCGATGGTGGTGGCCACCTTCTCCAGATCCTTGTTGGTGGTGCTCTCCGGCATCTGGTGGATCAGCGCCACGTCCGTCTCACCCACGCTGATGACGAAGTCATTCTGCCGGTCGGGGAAGAGATTCTGCACCACCTCCAGAGAGATGGCCTCGCTGCGGCCCTCCACAGGCCGGATCACGAATACGCCGCGGGGTACCTCGGCGGCCACGTGCAGCTCCTTGGCCCGCATATAGATGTCGCTGATAAGGATGTTGTCGGAGATGATGTTCTTGATGAAGGAACCCTTGTCGTGCTTTTCCTCATAGTACGTCTTGGCGGAGTTCAGGGCCACGCAGGCCATGGCGCACACGGTGCGGCCCACGCTGTCATCGCCGGTGGCGAACACGGCATAGTCAAAATGTCCGCCCCAGCCGGGCAGCGCCTTGAAGGTCTTGCCCTCCAGCGCAATGCAGCCGCCCTCGGCGGAGTCGATGGCCTCCACATACTTGGCCCACTTCTTGCCGATACCCGTCAGCTCGCTGCAAGCGATGACGGTACCCTCGGCGTCAATGACGCCCACGGTGCGATCGGTGGTATCCTTGAACTGTAAAACGACGTTCTGAAAAATTCTCCCGGACATAGTCAGTCCCTCCTGATATAGAGCTGATGGATATTTTGTGCAAACTACTTAGCCTCGCACTCTATTATATCGTCAGAATCACGATTTTGCAAGTATTTTCTTGTATTTTTCACAAAAATGAAAGAAGTAACATTAAAAGCAGAGAAAGCCGAAACGGTTTTCCTGCTTTATTTTTTTATTCAGAGCGGCGAAAGGAGGCTTGAAAATGGACGGATATTCGTATTTGACGTTCGATCAGCGCCGCGAAATCGAAGCGCTATACAGCGACGGCGACAGAGTGGTGGACATTGCCGCGAAGATCGGAAGAAGCGTTGCCGCTATTTACGAAGAGCTTAAACGCGGGTACACGGGAGAGCTTGACGAAAACAAGCGTCCTGTATATAGCGCCGATCTTGCACAGACGACGGCACAAGAAAACATTAGGCGCAGGGGCAACAGACGCGCAGCAAATCAGTAATGGAAGGACGGCTATTCAATATGAGCAAAACAAACTTTGAAGCAATCACGGCGGGCGTGCAAGGGCTGGGGCGGTTCTTGCGTTCTCTTCCGATCATCGAAGCGCCGTGGGACACGGAATTTCAAAAGCGATATTGTAGCGGGTGCGCGGCGGAGAATTGCGACGCTTGCCCGAATGAGCGCTTCCGGAACAATCCGGAATGGTGGCTATCCCTTGAAGCGGATAGCGGGGTGGCGTTGTGAAGAGGAAACAAAGACGGATCGCGGCGGCGCTTTCAATAGTGATTGTCGCGATCCCGCTTGCCGCCTTTATGCCGTGGAGCGGGACAGCGGAAGCGGAACGATATTCGGGAGAGCCTACGCCGATTATATCCCCTTCCCCGCTTTTGACGCTTGCGCCGGAGCCGGAAGAACAGGAATACATACCGGACGCGGCGGAGGTTGAAGCACTTGCGAAAATGCTTTACGGAGAAGCGCGCGGGATCGCTTCGGATATGGAAAAAGCCGCGTGCGTTTGGTGTGTACTGAACCGCGTTGACGATCCCCGTTTTCCGGATACCGTGCTGGAGGTTTTGGAAGCGCCGTATCAGTTCGCCGGATATTCGGCGGATTATCCCGTTCTTCCGGAGCTTGCAACGCTGGCGGCTGACGTTCTGATCCGCTATCACGCGGAGCGGGACGGAGGAACAAACGTCGGACGCGTCCTTCCGGTTGAATATCTGTATTTCACGGGCGACGGGCGGAACAATCATTTCACGATCGGCTGGAAAGACGCTGAAACGTGGGATTGGTGCTTGCAAAATCCCTATAACGATTAGAGAGGGGCGCGGATATGGGCGAAATGATATGCGTTTGTAGAGAAATCGACAAGTACACGGGAGAAATTGCCGTTTATCCGATCAAAGCGGAAGTAACGGATCGCCTTCTTTTCTGTCTTGGGCTTCGGCAAAGGGCAAATCCGGAATTGAAGTATTTCGTAACGCTTGCAGAAAACTACGACGCAAACGAAGAAACGATATTGAAGCAGTTGTGCCGGAAGCAGATTACGGATCGGCTTCTTGCGGTTTTGAATTTAGTTCAGCTTTGAAGAAAGGGGCGGCGAACAATGGCAAAAGAAAAGAAGCAGGACAGCGGCTGGCAGTTTCCGAAGGCGCTTGAAATTGTGAAGTGCAAAGAGGGCAACAAAGAATTTATGAAGGAACGCCCAGCGCGGCGACCGTTCGGGAACACGGTTCTTATTTGCGAGTATCCGCTGGACGGCGACGCAATGCAGGAACCTAACGCGCAAATGATTACGTGGAGGCTTGCAAAACGGGCGGCGCGGGATTTCTTGCGCGTATCCTTTATGACTTCGGCGATCGTAACGGCGGCGAAGGCGGACAAGCCCTTCACCGTCGTTCGGGTTTACGGCAGATATTAAGCAGAAAGGGGCTATTCAATATGCTTTCAAAGAAAATAACGTGCGGCGTTTGCGGATACCGTATAACGCCAAAGAAGGAAGAAATCTACGTTGCAGAGGAACCGCGCGCGTTTGTGGACGCGCTGACAAAACCACCTACACGGTTTAACGCTATGGATTGCCCGCGTTGCGGTTGTCAGATTATGCTGGCGGTTCGCGTTGACCGTGTAAACGTTCCGGAGCGGAACGACGCAGACGAAAGCGAGGTGGCAAAAGATGAAGATTAAAAATATCGCGGCGATCTGCAAGAAGAACAAATACGCCGTTATTTATGAGCGGTACGGCGAAAATGGCGGCGTTATTCAGTACATAGGCGACGGCGCGGCGGCTTATCCGGTAACAGGGCTTCCGAAGCTGGATAAAGAAAGCCTTTTAACGATCTTCGACGTTCCAGAAAAACAGCGGGAAGATTGGTTTGTTCAAGTAGCGGGCATTCCTTCGAAAATCAGCTTCGAGGACACGGACGCAAACGAAAAGCCCGTCGAGCGGGAAGCAATTTCGATCGCCTATTCCGGAAAGACTTTGAAGCCGTTGCAGACGCGGCGCGGGCTTGTGTTCATCGAAAGCCGCTATCTTTCGCCCGTATCCGATATTTTAGACGTGCTGGAGCTTTACGAGCGGATCACGCCGCGCGGAACGCCCTACATCGTAGCGAAAGCGGGCTTCCTGCTTCAAGCAGTGATTACGCCATATGACGTAATTAGCCAGCAGTTCGTCGATAACTTGAAGAGGCTTACGGAACAATGCGTTCTTTCCCTTGACCTTCGGGATCGGGAGAAAGCGCTGGCACACGCCGCAGAGCCGGAACAATATTCCTTGAATGTCGATCCCGCTACGGGTGAGATTGTCGAGGGTGAAAGCGAGGTGGCGGACAATGAATAAAATGACGATCCGCGTTATCTTGAAGAGCGGTTCGGAATTCGCTATCAAGTGCGACAAGTTCACGATCAAGCAAAACGGCTTCGGACAGGCGACCGGATACAACATTGAAGGGATCACGGAAAACAAGCCCGTCTATCTGGACTTTGAACAGGTTGCGGCGATTGTCCGCCTCTATTCCGATGAAAAGGAGGCTGGCGGCGGTGAATAGTGCGCTTCTATCTTCAAAGAAAATGGACTGGTGTACGCCACAAGACTTCTTCGACCGTCTGAACGAGGAATTCGGCTTCGTGCTTGACGCGGCGGCGACCGACAAAACAGCAAAATGCCCGCTTTACTATACGCCGGAAACGGACGGGCTTTCGCAAAGCTGGGATCGCGGCGGCGCGGTTTTCTGCAATCCGCCTTATGGACGCGAGATCGGAAAGTGGGTAAAGAAGGCATACGAAGAAGCGATCGGGGGGGGTACGCTATTGTGCTACTTATTCCGGCGCGGACGGATACGATCTATTTTCACGATTACATATACGGGAAAGCGGAAATCCGGTTCGTTCGCGGGCGGCTTCGCTTCACAGACGACGAAGGGAACGCGAGCGATCCCGCGCCCTTCCCTTCTATGGTAGTTATCTATAACGGGGAGCGGGTGAAGCAATGAACGAAGGCTTATTTTTCAGACGCGCAGATGGCGCAGAAATTCCCGTGAAAGAGGTTGAAGGGCTGAAAGGCAACGGGCTTTTAATCCTTATGACAGAAACGTTCCTTCGTGAAGAGGATATGCAGAAAATGCAACAAAGCATTGAAAGGCGTATCGGGGACGGGACGCGGGTTCTTGTGCTTGATGCACGGATCAAAAAGGTTATGCGGCTGGAGGTGTGAACGTGGAATATATATGCACACTTCCGGAAAAGGCAAAGAAAAAAGATTGTAGCGGGTGCGAGCATTGCGGCTGGGAGGCGGCAGAGGCGGAACGCCGCCGCGCCTACCTTTGCGAACACGGCTTGACGCTATGCGCGGACGGCTTGCGCCGTCTAATTATTTCAAAGAACGGAGGTACAGAAGAATTGAAATACAAAGTATGCGACCATTGCGGCGCACACCTTGACAACGGGGAAACGTGCGATTGTCAAAGGGACGCGGGCGAAAGCAACAGCGACGAAGAAAGGAGCGCAAACAATGACAGGAATTAACGAGGTTGCAAAGCAAATTCACGAAAACGCCGTCGATCACGGCTGGTGGGACGAAGAACGCGGATTTCCGGAAGTTTTGGCACTCATTCATTCGGAGGTATCCGAAGCACTGGAAGAATACCGAAACGGGCGCTTGCCTACGGAAGTTTACGCCGGAAACAACGGAAAGCCGGAAGGAATACCGATCGAGCTTGCCGACGTGATTATTCGCGTCCTTGATTATTGCGGATATGCCGAAATTGACATTGACACGGCAATTTCACAGAAGCACGAATACAACAAAAGCCGCCCGTACAGACACGGCGGCAAGAAGTGTTAAACACCCGCGAGCGGGTGCGGACATACCTATTTATATAAGAAAGGGGCTTTTTAATATGACAGAGAACAAACACCGCTTCGCGCCGAAACAGGAAATTAAGATCGGTGGGATCGCCTTCACGATTATTCAGACCGCCGAAAGCTGGGTGAAGTGTATTGCTTCGGAGTGTATCGGGGAACGAGCATTCGACGCGCAGAACCGAAACGATTTTGCCGCGTCCGATATTCGCGAGTTCTTGAACGGCGAATTTCTGAAAAGGCTGATTGCAGAGGGCGCACCGGAAGAAATGTTCGAGCATTTCAACGTTGACTTGACCGCCGACGACGGTTTGAGGGACTACGGCGGAGATCGCGTCCGTGTCGGGCTTATCACGTGCGACGAATACAGGCTTCTTCGCGGCAACATTCCGGCGCTTCCGGATACTTGGTGGTGGACAGCTACGCCGGACAGCCCGAAAAATCCTTACGTCCGCAACGTCAATTCCGACGGCACGCTGAACAACAACAACGCGTGGCGTGGGAGCTGGGGCGTTCGCCCGCTTTGCGTTCTGAAATCTGAAATCTTGAAATCTTACCTTGACGGGGATATGAAGAAGCGCGCCGAAGCGGTGGATATGATGAAGCATATTGCGGCGGCGTGGAACATTCAGCCGGAAGAGGTTTTCGAGGAAGGAAGGTAATTCACAATGACAATGTTTGAATTTATGCAAAACGCCTTCTTCCTGCTTTGCGGGATCGCCTGTATTGCGGTGGCGGTGCTGATCGTATATTGCGTAATCGTGGCAATTATCCGCACTTGCAGGATCGACAGGAAGAGAGGTAACGGAAATGGACGAAATCAAGATCGACGCGGCAACGCTTGAAGAAGCTGGCGCGGCAATCGGGTTTATGTTCGCCGCATTGCTTCGAGGCTTCAAAGACGGTATGGACGCTTACGACGTGATGGAGGCGGCAAACGATATTAAAGAGGTACACGAAACCGAAGAGCCGTTGAAGCGTGATCCGGTAAAAACTGAAATTGGGGATTGCCGGAAGTGCTGGTGCGATCAATGCGAACGGCTGGAGGAATGCGAGAAAATCCGCGAAGGATACACGCCGGACGGGATACGCCCTTTCCCGTGCGTCGGTTGTGCGGATGGAATGCGCTTCAAACCTTGCGAAGAAACGAAATGCGAAGATTTCGTGCAAGGCGAAGGGCTTAACAATGGATAGACAAAAAAAGAACCGTCCTGTATGGGCGTACAGGACGGTTCTTCCCCGTTGAGGGGCGCGCCGTTTAAGGCTATTCAATACATTTGTTATTATAGCACGAAGGTGGCTTCTTGTCAAAGGAAGGCGGCTTGACGTATGCAGAGAGTAAAAAGAAGGATATTTTCGGGCGCTGTATGCGAACAGGAAGTTTTCAACATATCGGACAGGCTTACCGATATAAAGAAGGCTGAACCGCGCCCGCGATTTAAGACAGAGGAAGAACGGGAACAACACCGGATCGGAATATCAAGAAGAAAACACGCGCGGCTGGTAAATGAAAACTTTTCCCCGCGTTCATTATATAGCACGCTGACGCTGGACAACGAAAACGAAGTACATACCTTCAAGGAAGCGAAGCGGATACGCGATCTATTCGTGCGGCGGCTGAAATACGCCTTCCCCGATGCCGTGATCTTTATTTATTTAGGACGCGGCAAGAACACGAACAGAATTCACGCGCATATGCTTTCGGACGGCGTACCGGAAGAAGCGATCAAGAAACAATGGATTTACGGAAGTATCGTCCGGATCGACCATCTACGCGAACACAATTATTACGACGGCGTAGATCACGGACAGGATTACACGGGGCTTGCGAATTACCTTTTCGACCATTGGACACCGGAGCAGGGCGGACACCGTTGGAAGCAGACGCGCAACGCGCGGAAGCCGGAACGGGAAACGCCGATCGTTGCGAAAAGGGTTTACACAGAGAGCAAGCCGCCGCGCCCGCCGAAGGGCTATATATTAGTAGAAACGAAAAGCACAAAGTATGGATACCTTTATTTTAAGTATGTGTTAGAGCCGCCGAAGCGGAAACGCAAACGAGCGGCAAAGGACGGCAAAAGCTGATTTCGGATCAGCATTTATAAAGCCTTGTAAATGTGTAACGTTTGGCGACGAAGCATAGCTTCGATCACAGAAGAAGCCTTCGAGATAGATTTTCATTTATTCCCCGTCGCCTGTTTATCGAAGATCACGAGAGGATCAGCCCGTCAAGGTTGCGAAGCACGGCAAAGCCGCTTGACCTTTACGGGGCGATCCGTGAGTGATAGAAAACAGGACAGCGGCGGGGAAAGAAAATCTATCAAGGCGGCTTCAACTTTTCCACAATGAAGGCTGGGGAAATGTGCATAACAGATCGGGGCGGGCTTTATTCCTTTGAGCCTGTTCCCCTCCCAGCGGGAGGGGCGGAGGGGTGGGAGAAAGAGAACGGAAGGAGGCGATCGACGTTGCTTGAATTGAATAGGCTTTATAATCTGGATTGTATGCAGGGAATGAAGGAGTTTCCGGACGGCTTCTTTGATCTTGCGATCGTTGATCCACCTTACGGGATTGGGATTGACGGACAGCGGAAGCGCGTTTGCAGAAATCCGAAGCACAACAGGAAAGAGCATTCGCGGGAAGGCTGGGACAATGAACCGCCGTCAGAAGAATATTTCAGAGAGCTTGAACGGGTATCCCGAAATCAAATCATTTGGGGCGGGAATTACTTTGTTCCGGTGCTGAAACAGGCGCACAAAGGCTGGCTTGTATGGGATAAGGGGCAACGCGGGCTTTCAATGTCTGATTGTGAGCTTGCATACACCAGCTTTGACACGCCGACGCGGATTTTTACCTTGAACCGCGTTGAATTGCAAATTGAAGGGACAATACACCCAACACAGAAGCCCGTGAAGCTGTATGAATGGGTTTTGTCCCTATTTGCCCGAAAGGGTATGAAGATTTTAGACACGCACGCCGGAAGCGCAAGTTCCCTTATCGCTTGCCACAGGATTGGCGGGCTTGATTACGTTGGCTTTGAAATAAACGCAAAGTATTTTGAGGCGGCGAACAAGCGGCTTGAAACAGAGAAAGCACAAATCCGCCTGTTTGATCTGCTGGAGGAACAGGAAAAGGCGGCACAAACAAAGCTGTTTTGACGAAGGGAGGAAACACGATGCAGAAAAAGACAGTTTACCTTGCGGGAAAGATTACGGGCGATCCGTTCTACCGTTCAAAATTCTATGAAGCGCAGAAGAAGCTGGAAAAAGGCGGTTTTATCGTCGTCAATCCGGCGCTATTGCCTTCGGAGGGTTTCGCGTGGGAAGCCTATATGCGAATGACGGGCGCAATGCTGAATGAATGCGCCGAAGTATGCTTCCTTCCGGATTGGAAAGAGAGCAAAGGCGCGAAATATGAGTTTGGCGAAGCGATCGCGCAAAACAAGCCGTTTTTCTTTTTCGAGGATTGGGAACGGGAGGGATCGCAAAATGCAGAAAAATAAAGCACCTTCCTTCCCTATCCCTACGGAGGCGGAAGAACAAATTGCCCTTTTTGAGTGGGCAAGACTTCAAACGGGGCGATTTCCGGAATTGGCGCTTTTGTACCACGTTCCGAACGGCGGGAGCCGGAACAAGATCGAAGCGGCACGCCTTCGGGCGCAGGGCGTGAAATCCGGCGTTCCCGATCTTTGCCTTCCGGTTGCACGCGGGGCAAGTCACGGGCTATACATTGAGCTTAAACGACAGCGCGGCGGAAGGATTAGCGAAGAACAGGTGCGCTGGATCAACGGGCTTTTGAAACAGGGATACGCGGCGGCAATCTGCAAGGGATGGCAGGAAGCCGCAAGCGTGATTACCGACTATCTACGGCAGAAAACGGAGGGCTGAAAATGGCGAAGAAAAAAGCGGGAATTTCCGAAGAGGTACGAGAAGCGATCAACGAAGCCGCCCGCGCGGGCGCTTATGAAGCGTACAAAAACACGGCGGGCGCGTATGTGAATTACTTCAAGGCTATGGAAACACTTTTGTATAACTACAAGAAGCTGGCGGCACTTGTCGCCGATGAAGAAGGCTATTGCGAAGTAGAATATCACGCAGGGCGAAAGACCTTCGCGGCGGGCAGTAAAAGCACAGGATATTACGAGCAGAAAACCGAAGCGGATATTATCGCAGAAATGCAGGAAGAAAAAAGGCGGCAGTATCGGGAAACAAAGTACGGCTTCGAGCGGCTGGAGAGGGCTATAAACCTTTACCGCGACCGCAAGGAATTCACCGTGGTTCGTATGTACTACTTCGGCGAGGACTACGAAGGCAAGCCGCGCGAGAATGGAAAGCCATACACGTGGGAGGAATTAGCCTTCGAGCTTGAAGAAGCGGGCGTTCTGAAAGGTGTAAAGACCGCGTGCAGATGGCGGAACAAGATTGTAAACGATATGGCAGTATGCGTATTCGGGATCGCGGCGGCGGTAAGTGCGGCAACGTATAGGCGCAGGGCGGGCGAATAAGTGACAATATCGCGACAATATCGAGGGGTGGAACGGGGTATATTTATATGCTATACTGTTTACGATGAATTTTTACGCAAAACGCAAGCGCACGAATAGCGCCTTTTCGGAGCAATCCGGAAGGGCGCTTTTATTATGCGCGGGAAAGGAAGGTGCGAGTATGAAGCCGTGGGCAGAGCAGTTCTATAACAGTGAGGCGTGGCGATCTTGCCGTGATGCCTTCTTGCAATCGAAGGGCTACTTGTGCGAACGCTGTTCTACGCCGCACAATCCCGTTGCCGCGAAGATTGCACATCACAAAACATACTTGACGAAGCAGAACGTAAACGATCCGTACATTGCGCTTTCGTGGGATAATCTCGAAGCGCTATGTCAAGATTGCCATAACAAAGAACATCACAAATCAAAGCGGAAAAAGCGATATTCGTTTGACGAAAACGGAAACGTGATACTCCCCCCTATTCGCCGAGAATTTAGGGAGGGTGGAACACCGAGGGCGGGAGGTTAAAAAAACTCCGCAGGCGCGCGCATAACGGGTGTACGCGAAAAAGGGGTGTGGGTATCGCCGGAAAAGGGGTGATATTTATGACGACAAAGAAGGACTTAACGAAAGATCAAAAAATCAAGAAAGAGATAAACCGATTGAAGCGGGTTTTCCGCGACTTGGACAAAAACAAGTTGCAGACCGTCGAAAGCCTTATCCGCAACGCCGCATTTATGGCGGTATCCCTTGAAGAGTTGCAGGAAATCATAAACGAAGAGGGCTACACCGTCGAATACCAAAACGGCGCAAATCAGAGCGGGACGAAGCAAAGCGACGCAGTAAAAACGCATATCGCTATGACGAAAAATCACGCCGCCATAATAAAACAGCTTTGCGAGCTTGTGCCGCCCGAAAAGAAAAAAGAAAGCCGTCTGCAAGCCTTGCGGGACGAATAAAAATGCCGTTTTCAAATTACATTTACGAGTATTTCGACGGCATAACGACGGGAAAAATTGTCGTCGGAAAATGGGTGCGGCTGATTTATGAATACATCGTTAGCGGGCTTCAAAACGGGCTTTTTCTTTTCAACGCGAAGAAGGCAAACAAGGCGATCCGGTTTATCGAAAACTTTTGCCACCATTGCGAGGGGCGAACCGATCTTTTGAAATTGGAGCTATGGCAGAAAGCGGCGGTATCGCTGATCTTCGGGATAGTTGACGAAGATAACGTGCGGATATTCCGCGAAGTCTTTATTGTGATCGGGCGGAAAAACGGCAAAACGCTTTTCGCGTCCGCCGTGATCGCGTATATGGCATATCTTGACGGCGAATACGGGGCGAAGATTTATTGCCTTGCGCCGAAGCTGGAACAAGCGAACATCGTTTACGATAACTTCTTCCAGATGATTAAAAAAGAACCGGAGCTTTCGGAGCTTGCGAAGAAGCGCCGTTCGGATATTTACATCGAGGAAAGCAACACGTCGATAAAGCCGCTTGCGTTCAACGCGAAGAAATCGGACGGCTTCAATCCGCATTTAGTCGTGAACGATGAAGTCGCATCTTGGCGCGGCGACGGCGGCTTGAAGCAATACGAAGTAATGAAATCCGCGCTTGGCGCGCGCCGCCAGCCGCTGATCTTGTCTATCAGTACGGCGGGATATGAAAACGACGGTATCTTCGACGAATTGATGGCACGATCTACGGCGTTTCTAAAAGGCGGAAGCAAGGAACGCCGCCTTCTTCCCCTGCTTTATATGATTGACGATGTAGAGAAATGGAACGACCTTGAAGAGCTTAAAAAAGCAAATCCGAATATGGGCGTTTCTGTTTCGCCGGAGTTCTTCAAAGAAGAAATCGCCGTTGCAGAAATGAGCCTTTCAAAGCGGGCGGAATTCCTTTGCAAATACTGCAATATCAAGCAGAATTCTTCCGTTGCTTGGCTTGATTACGTTGTTGTAGATCGAGCGGGCGAGAAAATCAAGCTGGAGGATTTCAAAGACAATTACGCGGTGGGCGGGATCGACCTATCACAGACGACCGACCTTACAGCCGCAAGCGTTATTATCGAGCGCGGCGGGGTTCTTTATGCCTTCGCGCAATTCTTTATGCCAGCAAACAGGCTGGAAACCGCACAGGCGGTGGACGGCGTGCCGTATGATATATTTGTAAAGCAAGGGATTGTGAAGCTATCCGGCGAAAATCACGTTGATTACAGGGACGTTTACGAATGGTTTTCTACCCTTCGGGATCAGTACGGCATATATATTCTAAAAATCGGCTATGACCGTTACAGCGCGCAATATCTGATCGACGACTTGAAGGCGGCGGGCTTCCAGACGGACGACGTATGGCAGGGAGAAAACCTTGCGCCCGTAATTCGGGAATTTGAAGGTATAATCAAAGACGGCAATTTCAAGATCGCAGATAATAACCTTCTGAAAGCGCACTTCTTGAACGTTGCGCTAAAACACAATATGGAAACGCGGAAGTTCCGTCCGGTAAAGATTGAACAGCGGGCGCGTATTGATGGCTTCGTTTCCGTGATTGACGCTATGACGGTACGGCAGAAGTATTATAACGAGATCGGCGAAATGCTGAAAAATGCGGGGTGATAAAAACTATGGGAATTTTTGAAACGATTTTCCGGAAGCCACGTTCGGATATTCAAGCGGAAGGATACTTCAAGATGCTTAACGGGTATTCGCCCGTTTTCACGAACGCGCCGGAAAGCCTTTACGAAATGGAGCTTACGCGGGCGGCTATTCATTCGTTCGCGAATTTCTGTTCAAAACTGAAACCGGAGATCAGCGGGACAGCGTACAAGAACCTTGAAAGGGTATTGCAGTTCCGCCCTAATCCATTTATGGACACGTCGAAATTTATTTACAGGATCGCAACGATCCTTTCGGTGAATAATACGGCGTTCATTGTTCCGATCGAAGATGAATACGGAGGAATAGCGGGCTATTATCCCCTACTTCCCCAGCGTTGTGAGGTTGTAGAATACAAGGGCGCGCCCTTCTTGCGGTACACCTTCGCAAACGGGCAGAAAGCGGCAATCGAGTTCGAGCGCGTCGGCGTGCTGACGCAATTTCAGTACAAGGACGACTTCTTCGGAGAGAGCAACGCCGCGCTTCGCCCTACAATGCAGTTGATCCATACACAAAATCAAGGCATTATCAACGGCGTTAAAAATTCGGCTTCCGTCCGGTTCTTGGCGAAGGTTGCGAATATGCTAAAACCGGAAGATATTACGAAAGAGCGAAAACGCTTCACGGCGGATAACCTTTCGGCGGATAATCAATCCGGTATGGTGATCTACGATAGCAAATTCGCGGACGTGAAACCGATTGAAAGCAAGCCGTTCACCGTGAACGCGGCGCAGATGGCGCAGATCAACGAAAATGTTTTTAACTACTTCGGGACAAACGCGAAAATTATTCAGAACAGCTATAACGAGGACGAATGGAACGCTTATTACGAAGGCAAGATCGAGCCTTTCGCAATTCAGCTTTCGCTGGTTATGTCGAATATGACCTATACACAGCGGGAATTGTCCTTCGGGAACGCGATCACATTTACCGCGAACAGGCTTCAATACGCAAGCAATAATACAAAGCTGAATATCAGCACACAACTATTTGACCGTGGCTTGCTCAACCGCAACGGCGTTATGGATATTTGGAATATGTCGCACGTTGAAGGCGGGGACAAGTATTATATTCGCAAGGAATACGCGGAAGTATCAGAATTGGGAAAGGAGGTTGTACCGAATGCCAGTAGTGAAGGGGCGGGAATACCGTCAAATGTTCCAGCCGTTGATGATCCCACAGGGGACGGAGAACAAGAGGTTTGATACAGATTTCTACGTCGAAGGCTTCGCAACAACGTTTGATAAGCCGTATGTTATGTACGAATACGGCGGGATCAAATATTGCGAGGTAATCGACCGCAACGCCCTTGTGGGCGCTGACCTGTCCGACGTGATTATGCAGTTCGACCATTCCGGAATGGTATTCGCCCGAAACAAGATGGCAAAGAATAAGCCGCCTTCCCTGCTTTTGGAACCGCAGGACGGCGGCTTGTTTATTGCCGCAAATTTGAGCCTTACGGAAGAGGCAAAGCGACTTTATGCAAGCATTGACGCGGGGCTTATTTGCAAAATGTCGTGGGCGTTCACCGTGTCAGAGGACGCATATAACAAAGACACGCACACAAGAACAATCTTGAAGATCAAGAAGGTTTACGACGTTTCGGCGGTATCTTATCCGGCGAACGTCGATACCGATATTTCGGCGCGTTCTTATTTCGACGGAGTGATCGAGAGAGAACAGCAGGAGCGGCTGGAGCGCCGGAAGCAAATTCTAAAAATCAAACTTATGATGGAGGTTTAACACAATGAGAATTAAAGAGATTGAAGCCCGCCTTGCGGCTATCAAGAAGGAGATCGAAGAGCGCGGCGACGCTATGAAAGCCGAGGAAATCGACGCGCTGGAGAAGGAAACAGAAGAGCTTACCGAAGAGCGCGCCGGACTGATTGCCGCCGCAGAGAAGCGCAACGGCATTCTGGACAATATCGCAAAGGGCGCGGGCATTGTTTCCCGCACCTTCGAGCAGAAACAGGGCAACGCCGATCCGGACGATCCCTTCGGTACGCCCGAATACCGTTCCGCGTGGCTGAAAAACCTTCGCCGCCTTCCCCTTACCGACGCAGAGAAGCGCGCATACGCGAATGCCAGCGGCACGGGCGCGGAGGTTGTGCCGACACAGACCGCGAACGAGATTATCAGCAAGGTAAAGAAACTTGCACCGATGCTGAACGAAGTTACCCTTCTGCACGTCAAAGGCGCGGTGAAGTTCGCCGTTGAGGGTACGAACAACGATGCGGCGATCCATAAGGAAAACGCAGCTATTACGGCGGCGGCTGATACCCTTACCACCGTAACGCTGACCGGATACGAGATTATCAAGCTGGTTCAGATTTCCGATACCGTTATGACAATGAGCATTGCGGCGTTTGAAAACTGGATCGTTGATATGCTTGCAGAGGCGATCGCCCGCAAGGTTGAAGATTTCTTCATTAACGGAACAGGTTCTTCCCAGCCGAAGGGCATTGACAAGGCAAACACTTGGGGCGCAACGAACAGCGTTACCGTAGCAAAAGCCGGTTCCCTTACCGCCGCAAACGTGCAAACGCTGATCGGGCTTCTGAACGCTGGATACGACCGTAACGCAAAATTCGTTATGAGCAAGAAAACCTTGTTTACGGATTTTATGCCGTTGCAGGACACCAGCAAGAACCATATTGTAACCGTGCAGGGCAACAGCTACTTCGTTTACGGCTATCCGGTTCTTCTGTCCGACTACGTGAAGGAACACGAAGCCTTCTTGGGTGACTTCAAGAAGGTGTGTGCAAACCTTGCGGAAGATATTAACGTGAAGAACGCCTATGACATCGACACGAACAGTTACAAATACAGCGGTATTGCGATCTTCGATTGCACGCCCGCGATCGGCGAAGCCTTCGTGAAGCTGGTTAAAGGCGACGCATAATGGAGGGCTGAACGATGATGCTTGACAAGGTAAAGCTGGCTTTGCGGAAAACAGCCGCCGTATTTGACGACGAAATCGAAGATTACATTACTTCCGGTATCGCTGATCTTCGGCTTGTCGGTATCAACGTTCCGGAAAATGCGGGATCGTCCAGCGAAACGCTGGGCGATCCCCTTTTAGACCGCGCAATCATTCTGTACGCGAAATCCGAAGATAACTTCGGCGGCGAAGGCGAAAGGCACAGAAAGGCTTACGATTACTTGAAATGCGCCTTGTCGCTGTCCGATGACTATACGGAAGGCGGTGGCGGATAATGGGCTGGAGAGATCAAATAACGCTGATTGCGCTTTCCGAAACTTCGGAGCGGACGAACGAACACGGCTTCCCGATAATGAAGCCGGAAACGGCGACAACGGTTTTCGCCGATAAAAAATCCGTAGGGTATTCAGAATTCTACAAAGCGGAAATGGCTGGACACGTCGCCGAAGTAAAGTTCGACGTTTACGCAATGGAATACAACGGCGAAATGATCGCAGAATATCCCGTTTCGAGCGGGAAGCGTTATCGCATTCTTCGGACGTACATTCATAACGACGGAGAGCTTGTGGAATTGACGCTTTCCAGCTTTCCAGAAGCGCAGAACGGCGCGGAGGAAGGAGGCGGCGGAAATGGCGAAATTTAACGTTGTAGGGCTTGACGATCTGCAAGAACGAATGCTTCAAAAAGCGCAGATTGCAGAAGAAGCCGTGCCGGAAATGCTGAAAGCTGGCGGCGCGGTAATGCAGGAAGCACAGAAAGCGGAAATCCGGAAAATGTTTCGGAGCCGAAGGAGTACGGGCGATCTTGCCGCGTCGGTTATCGTATCCAAAATCAAGGAGCGGGACGACGCAAAGATGGTTGAAGTATATCCGGACGGAAAGGATCGGCACGGGGTACGCAACGCGACAAAAGGCTTTGTCCTGCAATACGGGCGAAAGAATATGCCAGCGCGCCCGTGGTTCACGGCGGCGAACACAAAGGCGGTTGACGCTGTAAATGCAGAAATGCGCCGCGTATGGGAGGCGAAGCAGAATGAACGTTGATACACTTGTGAAAACAACGCTTGAAAAGCTGGGTTGTCCCGTTGAACGACTGAAATACGACGGAAAGGCAAAAACCTTTATCACGTATCAAATTGTCGTGGGACAAGATACGCACTTTTCAGACGATGAAAGCGGCGCGGAAGAATTCACATACAGGGCGGATATTTATTCCCGCGTGGATTATATCGCGCTTATGCGGAACACAAAGCGAGCATTGAAGGAAGCGGGGTTCTACGGGATCACGTTTGATCCGGAAGTGTTCGAGGAAAGCACGGGTTATTATCATATCCCCGTGGAATTTAAGTATATGGAGGTATAAGACTATGGCAACAATCGGATTGCGCGATCTTTACCGCGCACCTATTACGATTGGCGACGACGGCGCAGAAGAATACGGAACGCCCGTAAAAATGGCGAAGGCAATTTCGGCGGAGCTTTCCGTGGAAGTTGCGGAAGCGATCCTTTACGCAGACGACGGAGCCGACGAAGTAGTAAAGGAATTCGTATCGGGAGAATTGACACTGAACGTCAACGACCTTCTTCCGGCTGACCTTGCCGCCCTTCTTGGACAGAAGCAGGACGACGACAAGGTGGTTTACGGCGCAGACACAGACGAACCGCCTTATTTCGCAATCGGCTTCCGCGCGAAAAAAGCGGGCGGAACCTATAAGTACATTTGGCTTTACAAGGTGAAGTTTGCGATCCCGTCCGAAAACTACACGACAAAGGGCGATAGTATCGAATTTACTACGCCGGAGATCGTCGGACAGTTTATCAAACGTTCGGACGGGTTGTGGAAGGCGGAACACGTCGCTTTGCCTACGGAGAGCGTAGCGGCGGCGTGGTTTACTACGGTAAGAGAGCCGAACAACGCGGCGGCATAACAAGAAAGGAGGTACAGCGGGGAGCCGGAAACGGCTTCCCGCTTATTATTTTATGAGTGCAATTAAAGACGGACGCTTCCCGATCACGCTTGACAAGGAAAGACACCTTCTTTTCAGTTTGAACGTGATCGACGAAATGCAAGATAAATTCGGCGGCTTCGATCGCCTTGATAAAGCGCTTTCCGGAAAGGACAGCATTAAAAACCTTCGCTGGCTTCTTACCCTGCTTCTGAATGAGGGAGCAGAGGACGGCGAAGAAGAGCTTACCGAAAAACAGGTGGGCAAACTCATTCATACAGGGAATTTCCTTGACGTAAAATCCTCTATCTTCAAAGCGTTTTCGATGGGTAATAACGGAACGGAAGAGCCGCCCACCCGCGACGATGAAGAGGAAGAGGACGACGAAGAGGACAACGAAAACGGAAAAAACGCGGCGGCGGGCAAGGAGTAATCGACCTTGCCCGCCTTCTTTATATCGGCGTTACGCTTCTTCGGTGGAGCGAAGCCGAAGTATGGCGAATGACACCGTATAAGATTTTGACGCTTTTTAGAATACACAAACAATTCAATCCGGATCGCTTCAAGCCGGAAGAGCCGGAAGCCGATATTGACGACGTGTTAGGAGGGTTGTAAATGGCGAAGGAAGAACAAATCAAATCGCAAATTATTCTTGAAGGCGAAAAAGAATATCGTTCCGCCTGTAAGGGTATCAACACTTCCCTTCGCGAAATCGGATCGGAAATGAAGCTGGCGACGGCTGAATTCGGCGACAATGCGGAAAGCATAGACGCGCTGACGCGAAAGCAGGATATTCTAAAAAAATCGCTTGAAGAACAGGCAAAAAAGGCAAAAGCCGCAGAAGATGCCTTGAAGAAAATGCGCGACGGCGGGATCGAACCGACAAATCCCGCATATCAAAAAATGCAAACGGCTTTGAATAACACAAAAGCCGATATGGTGAAAATTCAAAAGGAAATCGACGACACTTCCGAAAAACTGAAAAAGTCAAAGATTGATTGGGAGAGCGTTGGCGATACCGTAGGCAAGGTGGGAAAAGCGATCGGCGCAGGGGTTGCCGCAATGGGTGCGGCAATCGGTGCGGCGGCGGGTGCGTTCTTGGGGCTTGCAGAAAGCACCCGCGAAGCCCGCGTAAATATGGGAAAACTGGAAACAGGCTTCACAACGGCGGGGCATTCGGCGGAAGATGCAAAGAAAACGTATACGGAGTTGTACGGCATTCTTGGCGACGACGGACAGGCGACCGAAGCCGCCGCCCACCTTGCAAAACTGACGAAAAACGAAAAAGAGCTTGCAACGTGGACGGATATAGCAACGGGCGTATATGCGACCTTCGGCGACAGCTTGCCTATTGAAAACTTGACCGAAGCCGCAAACGAAACCGCGAAAACGGGCGCGATTACGGGCGGGCTTGCTGACGCTTTGAATTGGGCGGGCGTTTCGGAAGATGAATTTCAAGCCAGCCTTGACAAGTGCAGTACAGAGCAAGAACGGCAAGCGCTGATTACAAAAACGCTGAACGGGCTATATTCCGACGCGGCGGAGAAATACAGAGAGGTAAACGGCGATATTATCGACGCACAAAAGGCGACGGCTTCCCTTAATAGCGCTATGGCAGAATTGGGAGCGATCGCCGAACCGATCGTTACAAAGCTAAAACAGCTTGCGGCGGAGCTTCTGCAACAGATAACGCCGTTTGTCGAGCTTATCGGGAACGGTTTAGTGGGAGCGCTGACGGGCGCAGAAGGTGCGGCACAGCAGTTTACAGACGGCTTGCTGGGAATGGTGACATTTGCGATCCAAAAGCTAACAGAAATGCTACCGACCTTTATAAACTTTGCTTTTCAGATGATCGCGAATATCGCGACGGGAATAGCGCAAGCGTTGCCGACGCTTGTTCCTTCGTTGGTTCAGCTTGTAGCCGATATTGTGCAAGTGCTGATCGACAATATCCCGTTGCTGATAGATGCCGCATTACAGCTTGTTACAGGGCTGGCGCAGGGTATCATAAACGCGATCCCCGTTCTTGTAGCGGCGCTTCCTACGCTGATTACAAGCCTTATTGACGGGTTGCTTTCGTCGATCCCGCAGATCATTCAAGCGGGTATCGACCTTCTGACTTCCCTTATTACCGCCCTTCCGGAAATCATAGCAACGATTGTGGCGGCTATTCCGGAGATCATAAACGGGATTATTACGGCGCTTCTTGAAAATATACCGCTTATCATTCAAGCGGGTATCGACCTTCTTGTGGCACTGATACAAGCACTTCCGCAGATTATAACGACGATCGTACAGGCAATCCCGCAGATTATCAGCGGGATTGTAAACGCACTTGTGCAGAATATCCCACAAATTATTCAAGCTGGCGTTCAGCTTTTCGTGGCACTCGTTCGGAATTTGCCGACAATTATAGCCGAAATTGTCAAAGCGGTTCCGCAAATCGTTAGCGGGATCGTTTCGGCGTTCGGTTCCCTTGTCGGTGAAATGGTGAAGGCGGGTGCGAACCTTCTTCACGGCTTGTGGGAAGGTATTTCAAGCGCGGCGGGCTGGCTATGGGAAAAGGTATCCGGCTGGGCTTCTTCCCTTGTAGACGGAATTAAAAACTTCTTCGGTATTCACTCCCCTTCTACCGTATTCGCCGAAATCGGTACGAATATGGGTGAAGGCGTGGGCGTAGGCTTCGGCGAAAGTATGAACGGCGTTTCCGCTGATATGACCGCCGCGATGGGCGGAGCAGGACAGCTTACCGCCGCCGAAGCGGTGCGCGCCGTGAATGACGGCATTATAGCAAATATCGAGGGGCTTTCCGGCGCGGTAAACGCCATTGTCGAGCGGGTTATAAGTGGACTGACCGCACAGGCGCAAAGGCTCAATCAAGCCGGACAGGACTTCGACAGGCATATTTCTTCCGGTATGATAACCGCGATCCCGCAGATTACCGCGAAGATACCGCAGATCACGCAAAGCATTCTTACCGCCTTCAACGCGCAAAATCAAAAATTCATTGAAGCGGGCGTTACGATTGATAAGAATATCGCTTCCGGAATGGTGCAGGGTATCCCGCAGATCACAAGCAAGGTGGCGCAGATCGTACAGCCTATTTTGACGGAGCTTCGTTCCTTCGTATCCGAATTTACGGAGGCAGGCGAAGATATGGTGCGTGGAATTTGGCAGGGCTTTCAAAATATGTCCGGCTGGCTGGAAAGCCGCGTGCGTGCAATGATGCGCGAAATTGTCGCGGCGGTTGAAGATGAAATGCAGATCGCTTCCCCGTCGAAAGTATTTGCGGGTATCGGCGCGTATATGGCGCAGGGGCTTGGCGAAGGCTTCGGGCGGGAAATGCGCGGCGTTGAAAAATCAATCCGAAAGGCAACGGACAACGCCGTTCCCGATAACGACGATCCGCGCCCGCGCAAGGGCGGCAGACCGGAAACACGTTTCGAGGTGGTGCAAAACATCTACGCGAACGAAACTTCCTACGCCCAGCAACAGCGCGAGGCGGCGCGGCAGTTTAGAATGATCGCGCGGGAGGTAATGACCTAATGAAAATACAAGAGAAATTGACCTATACAAACGAGCGGGGGGAAAGCATTGTCTTTTCCCCTGCTTCTTCTTATCACGTAAACTTCAAGGACGTTTCCGGCTTGTCTGACGTACAGAACGCTATTTACTCAACAAACAGTATGGGGCAGGACGGCGACACCTATTTAGGATACCGCATTGAAAGCCGCGATATTGACATCGTAGGGCATATCAAGGAGCGGGACAAGATCGCAATACAGGAATTGCGCCGCAATCTGAACCGGATACTAAATCCGCAGTATTCAGCGACACTTACTTACGAATTGGGCGACTTCAAGCGGGTTATCGGTTGCACAATCAACAACGCGCCTATTTTTAAGCGCGGAACGATTTTCGAGCAATTCACGATCCAGCTTTCGTGCCTTAATCCGTTTTGGCGTGAAGAGGCGGAAACGCGCGAGGATATAGCAACGTGGATCGGTGGATTTGAATTCCCTGTTCCGGACGGGCTGGAGATAACGCCGGATTGGGAAATCGGCTACCGACAGCCGTCGCTGATCGTGAACGTATTTAATTCCGGCGACGTGAAAAGCGGTATCCGTATCGAGTTCCGCGCGCTGGGAGCGCTGACAAATCCACAGCTTTTGAACGTCAATACACAGGAGTTCATAAAAGCGAATATTTCGCTTGAAGCGGGCGACGTGCTGACCGTATCAACGGGATATGGTGAAAAATCGGTGAAGCTGTTAAGCGGCGGCGTTGAAAGTGACGCTTTCCGCTATTTGGACGTTGACAGTTCATATTTACAGCTTGCCGTGGGTGATAACCTTTTCCGGTATTCAGCGGACACAAACGCGGAAAATCTCGAAGTATCTATTTATCACAATAACTTGTATTTGGGGGTGTAGCGGTATGGAATTATACGTTTATTCTTCCGATATGGTACTTCAAGGGATCGTCGAAAAGATCGCTTCGCTGATCTGGACGCGGCGCTATTGGACGTGCGGAGAATTCAAGCTTCTTGTTCCCTTCACCGAAGAGCATTCCCGAATGCTTGTGAAAAATAATATCATTATGAAGCGCGGCGACGATGAAGCGGCGCAAATCCGATATGTTCATATCACGAAGAATTCGCAGGGGCTGGAGGAAATCGAGGTTCAAGGGAAGTTCCTTATTGCTTGGATCGGGAAACGGATCGTTAAGAAGCAGATTATCACGAAGGACACCACGCAAAGTATTCTTTACCGCATTGTACGGGAGAACATAACAAGCCCGAACGACAGCGCGCGAAAAATTCCGAACGTTTCGATCGCGACCGACGACGGCGACACAGGAAGCGGACGGATCGACTATACTTCGGAGCAGTACACGAACGCACAGCTTGCGGCGGAAACAGCGGCAAAGGCTGCAAAGTTGGGAATACGAATGCGGACAGACGCACGGACGGGCGCGCACGTCTTTTCCGTCTATAAGGGGCGCGACCTTACAGCGGGCAATACCGCAGGGAATGCGCCTTGTATCTTCTCACAAGAATTTGATAATATCGTTGAGCAGGAATACACGAACAGCATTGAAAACCTAAAAACAACGGCGTTCGTCGGCGGTGAAGAGAAAGAAGGCATTGCGCGCAAGGTTGCCGAAGTAGGCGGAACGGCAGCAGGGTTAGAACGTGAAGAGGTATTCATAAACGCCACCGATATTGTGCAGGAATACGAGAAAGAAGGCGGCGAAAAAGTAACGCTGACCGATCCGGAGTATTTAGCGCTTCTATCCGCCAGAGGCGCGGAGGAATTGGAACAGTATGCGGAAACGCTTTCGTTCGGTTCAAAGGTAAACACCTTCGCAAATTTGATCTACCGAACCGATTACGATTTGGGCGACCGCGTTACTTGCGTAAACAAGCGTTGGGGAATTCGCATTGACGTTCGTATAACAGAGATCGCGGAAACCTATCAAAACAACGTCGAAGAGATTGATATTACCTTCGGCGAGAGCTTGCCAGCGCTTTTAACGCAAATACGGCAGATTACAAAATAAAGGGGTGTAAATATGGAAAAATCGAGCTTTTTTAACAGCGTATCCGGCGACCGAAAATATAAAGCCGAAGATTGGGCTTCGTATTTCGCTTCGTTCATCGGAAACGGCGTTTTCCCGCTTCCTTCAACGGGGCTTCAAGTTGTAGCGGGAAACGGAATGCAAGTAACCGTGAAGGCGGGCAAAGCGTGGATCAACGGCTATTTCTATAACAACACAAGCGACCTTTCCTTGACGCTTGCAACGGCTGACGGCGTTTTGAACCGGATTGATCGCGTTGTCGTCCGTTGGGATTTGACGAACCGCCTTATTTCGGTGAAGGTGAAATCCTCTTCCCCTTCCGCCTCCCCTACCGCGCCGAATATCGAGCGGGACGCGGATATTTACGAATTGGCGCTTGCGGATATTTACATCGGTGCGGGCGTTACGTCAATTACAGGATCGAAGATCACGGACAAGCGGCTGGATACTTCCGTTTGCGGCGTTGTTGCCGCCGTTGTCGATCAGATCGACACGGAAGCATTTAACGCACAGCTTGAAGCGTGGTTCACTGAATATCAAAGCAACAGCGCGGCGGAGTACAATTCCCTTGTTTCGTATATGAATTCCTTGAAATTGCAGGGCAATACACAATACGACGCGCTGGAAGAGTATTTCGCAGACTTCAAGACACAGGCGCAAACCGATTTTGATACTTGGTTCGCGGGCTTGCAGGACGTGCTGGACGAAAACACGGCGGGAAATCTTCTGAATATGATTACGGCGCTTTCCGCCCGCGTCGATCTGATCGAAGCCGTCGTATTCAATGACATAACCGAAAATCCGTTCCTTATCCTGTTTGACGACCTTTCCGGCGTGAATACAACGGGCGTATGGAACGAGAGCTTACAGCGTATCGAATGCTAAAACGGTACGCTTGCACACGGGCGGAATTATCGTGCATTATAGGAAATCTGTTTGTCGAGCTTTCGCCGCCGTGCGAGCATTGCGGCGAAGATACTTTGACAATCACGGGAACGACCGTAACCGGAAGCAAAGCAACGATTTTCGTTACGGCGGTTGGTTTTGATTTCGAGGGGTGCGCCGACGATACCGTTTTGATTGACCGCATACGAAAAGGACGGTGCATAAATGCAGAGGCAGGAGCGAGGAAGAAAGGAACCTTCGGAATTTAACGTGATTGTGAAGTGCAAGGATTTAATCAAGCACACGTTCACGATCACAAATTCAACAGAACGCTTCCCAAAGAAATACCGTTTTACCCTTGTAAATAGGATACAGGACAAAGCGGTGGATATTTACGAATGCGCGCTGGAAGCGAACGAATTAAACCTTCTGGACGCGCAGGAATTCAAGGAACGGCAGAGGCTTCAAGCAAAGGCAATGACCTATTGCAAGGAGCTTCTATTTTTCATAGAGCTTTCGCACGAACAGGGCTTCATATCAACAAGCAGTTGCGAATACTGGTCTAAACTTGTGCTTGATGTGAAGTATATGTTAGCCGCGTGGAAAAAGCGGGATCGTGCGAGAGGGTGAACCGTTTGGGGTACATCTTGTTACGCCTAATTCGTCGAACGCCAACAACGTCCGCAACGTCAATTCCGACGGCACGCTGAACAACAACAACGCGTGGAATGGGAACAGGGGCGTTCGCCCGCTTCGGTGGAAAATGAGATCGAGTAGGCGCAAGCCGAAAGCAGAATACCATCATCAAAGGAAGGTGTATCCCGCCGCCGCGATCCACAGCGGGGGCAAATACAGGATCGCCGATGCCGGAGCATTCCGCGCGGCGGAAGGCAAAGGCTACAAACAGCGAGGATATTTTTTATGACAGATTACGAGAAGATATATAACTTCGAGAACCTATACAGAGCCTACCGAAAGGCGCGGCAAGGCAAGAGGTGGAAAGGAGCGGCGGCAAAGTTTGAAGTAAACCTTCTTGAAGCACTGAACCTGTTACGCTACCAGCTACAAACGAAGAAATACACGCTTTCGCCGTACAATACGTTCGAGGTGTACGAGCCAAAGCGCCGCGTAGTTATGTCGAATGCCTATAAAGACAAGGTTGTTCAACATTCGCTTTGCGATAACGTGCTTGAACCGATCCTTACAAGATCATTCATCACGGACAACTACGCTTCGCAAGTAGGTAAAGGGACGCATTACGGGTTAGACAGGCTTCAAGAATTCTTGCGGAGGTTTTACCGGAAAAACGGAATTGACGGGTGGATATTGAAGGGTGATATATCAAAATACTTCTATTCCATTAGGCACGACGTGTTAAAAACCTTAATCCGCAGGAAAATAACCGATCCGGACGTTTTGTGGCTTGTTGAAATGATAATCGACAGCACAGAAGGAAACGTCGGAATACCGATCGGAAATCAATCTTCACAGCTTTTCGCCCTTCTCTACCTCAATAATTTAGATCACTTCATCAAGGAAAAGCTGGGCATTAAATACTACGGAAGATATATGGACGATTTCTTCTTGATACACGAAGATAAAGCCTATTTGCAGTATTGCCGCGCGGAGATCGAAAAACACGTTGCCGCGATCGGCTTGTCCTTGAACAATAAAACAAACATTTACCCGCTTCGGAACGGGGTGGATTTCTTGGGATTTCACACTTATTTGACCGAAACAGGCGCAGTTATACGGAAGGTACGCCGCCGAAGCAAAAACAATATGAAGCGCAAATTGAAGAAAATGCGCGGACTTGTGGAGCGGGGAAAGATCACGACGGCGACCGTCGAACAATCCTATCAAAGCTGGCGGGGACACGCCGCAAAGGGAAATTGTTATCACTTGATCCGGCGAACGGATCACTATTACAACAGGCTTTTCAATTCAAAGGAGGCGGAAAAATGTCAAAAGCATTAAGTTCCCTTGCCGTGGGAACAAAAATCGAAGTTCCGGTTCTTTCGGCGTATCAATCGCGCTTCGGTGCGAAGATAGTATTCAAAATTGCAGATAAGAACCATAGCGGGTATCCGGCGAATTCCGTTACGCTGATCGCCGAAAAGATTATCCAGCTTATGTGTTCAGATGCAAAGGAACCGAGTAACAGCAACAGCGACCGGAAGAATTACGGCAACAACAGGCACATTCATTCTAATATTTTGCAATGGCTGAACAGCAACGCAACGGCGGGAAAATGGTACAGCGCAAAGCACGGGCAGGACGCGCCGCCGACGAATGCGAACGTATGGGATAATAAAAACGAGTACGACGCTTGGGCGGGCTTCCTTGCTATGCTTGATCCGAAGTTTGTTGCGGAGCTTTTGAACACAACGCTTACCGTTGTAAAATCTTCAACGGACGGCGGCAGTTATGAAACCTTCGCGGCGAAAATGTTTCTTGCGTCCACCACCGAAGTGGGGCTTGCAAACGAAAACGGAATTGCAGAGGGTTCACGCCTTGCCCTATTCAGCAACGACGCTTCCCGCGTCGCCTACCCTACGGCGGAATGCGTAAAAAATTCGGAATACACAAGCGGAAGTCTGAACACGTCAAGCGGCTGGTATTGGTGGCTTCGCACGCCTAGTTCGTCGAACGCCTACGGCGTCCGCGGCGTCTATTCCGACGGCTCGCTGGACCACTACGGCGCGTGGAATGGGATCGGGGGCGTTCGCCCGCTTTGCAATCTGAAATCTTCAATCTTGGTATCTGACAATCCGAATTCAAGCGGGAATTATGAAATTATCTACAATACCGCACCTTCTGCGCCGCCCAGCATTACAGCACCGAAACAATGTTACAGCGGGCAGAATATCGAAATTTCTTGCGCGGCGGCGACCGATCCGGACGGCGACGCGCTGACCTATGTTTTCGAGCGGAGCGCAAACAGCGGATCGTGGACACAGGTTCAGAGTTCTGCCGCGCGCACATTTTCGGAAATGGTATCGACGGCGTGGAACACCCTGCAATACCGCGTGAAGGCGGTTGACACGGCGGGCAATTCTTCCGCGTACACGACAAGCGGAGCGATCGCGGTAATTCACAATCAGCCGCCCGTTATCAGCGGACAGAACGCCGATCTTGGCGTGAAGCGCGAGGATTTCACCTATGAATATAGCGTTACTGATCCGGATAAGGACGTTGTAAACGTTGTAGAAAAGATCGACGGAAGCCCGTTTAACACACGAAACAATATCACGCTGGGCGCAACGCTTACTCTTTCCGTAAGCGGCGATACCTTTACCGCGCTGACAAACGCCCAGCACACGATCGAGATTGTAGCGACCGACAGCGCCGGAAACAGCGCAACGCGAACACTCACGTTCACAAAGGCGATCAACAGCTTTGTAATTTCCCTTTCGGAGCCGCTGGAGGCAAACAGACAGCCGACGCGGTGCAATATCAAAGTAAACAGGGATATTCCGGCGGGCGGCACGTTTAAGGTTGAAGCGTGCAACAATCCTTACGACGTAGCGCCTATTTGGGAGGATTGCACAAACGCAGTTATCGCAGGACTGGCACACGTATTCAAGAACAAAACCAACACGGCGGTTCAATTTGGCTTGAATATCCGTGTAACCGTGGAGCGCGGCGACGCGCTGACCGCGTGCTGGGTATCGGGGATCGGAGGTAATTTTGAATGAGCGTGAAACATAACAAAGACGGCGGCGGAAACGCGGAAATCAAGAAGGAATTGCAGGAAGTAAAGAAAGAAACACAAGAAGTAAAGACGGCGGGCGAAAGTGCCGCCGCCCTTCTTGCATTGTCGTTCAAGGCACAGATCGCACAGGATCGCGCGGCAAAAACGAACGTCATTTCCGACGCTATGATCCTGCAATCGGCGGAGGTTATCGAATATCCGGAATATGAGGACGCGCACGCCTATAACACCGTGGGCGAAATCATCAAGTATAACGGGAGATATTACGAGATTATCGCCGCGCACACGTCGAACGCCGTTTCTTATCCCGTTGAAACGACCTTCGCTTATTACCGCCTTGTAGAGCTTACACACACGGGAACGATTGACGATCCGATCCCCTATCCGGAAACGGCGGGGATCGTCGTAAACGTCCAGAACGGGAAATATTACAGCTACAAAGGAAAAGTCTATCTTGCAAAAGCGGATATGCCAAATTGCGTGTATCCGCCAGATACACCTTCCTTGTGGCAATGGGAAGAAGTAACAGGAAGGGAGGCATAACCGATGGAAGAAGGGATTTTAACCGCCCTTTCCGTAATTAGCGCGGTTTGCGCTATTGTGTTCGGCTATGTCGCATTCGTCCGAAATCGGGATCACGACAAAACGAAGGAGGCAAAGAGCGACGCAACAATCCTTACGGAATTAGGATACATCAAAGGCGGTATCGACGACGTGAAAGCGGAACAGCGAGAACAGCGAAAGACAAATACGGATTTCGTAGGAAGGCTTGTTTCGGTTGAAGCGTCGGCAAAACAGGCGCATAAGCGACTTGACCATATCGAACAACAAATTGATAACAAATGAAAAAAAGAGCGGGAACGGTTTATAAATGAGCCGTTTCCGTCTTTGTGTTTAGGAGGTATCCAGAATGAGCAACAGCACGCTGGCGGGCTATACAAGGATCACGAAGAACAGAACAAGCCCGCGAAATCATAAAATCGACACGATCACAATTCATTGCTACGTCGGACAGGTTACAGCGAAGCAGGGTTGCGATTACTTCGCAACTACCGATCGGGAATGTTCCGCGAATTACGTTGTCGGGAAGGATGGTTCGATCGGAAATTCCGTTAAAGAAAAGGATCGTTCGTGGTGCAGTTCAAACGAAGCAAACGACCAAAGAGCCGTTACAATCGAAGTGGCAAGCGACACAAAACACCCTTACGCCGTTACCGATAAGGCATACGCCGCGCTTCTTGATCTTGTAACGGATATTTGCCGTAGAAACGGGATCAAAAAGCTGGTATGGAGTACAAAGAAAAGCGACCGCGTAAACCACAAGAACGGTTGTAATATGACGGTTCACAGGGATTACGCAAATAAGGCTTGCCCCGGCGATTACCTGTATAACAGGCACGGCGCGATCGCGGCGGAGGTAAATAAGAGGCTGGGCGCTTCGACGGCGGAGCCGGAAAAGCCTTCGACCGGATCGGGTACGCTTTACAAGGTGCAGACGGGTGCGTTCAAGCAGAAATCAAACGCACAGGCGCTGGAAAAGAAATTGAAGGCGGCGGGCTTCGATACCTACGTCGTGAATACGGGCGGCTATTACAAAGTACAGGTGGGAGCATTCAGCAAGAAGGCGAACGCCGAAGCAATGCTTGCAAAGGTGAAAGCGGCGGGATATTCTGACGCTTTTATCACGACCGGAAGCGGCGGGACGGCGGCTTTCGTGAAGGCAGGAAGCAAGGTTCGCTTGAAGCAGGGCGCGAAAACCTACGACGGGAAAAGCCTTGCTTCTTTCGTGTATGACCGCGATCACGTCGTAAAGGAAATCAAGGGAGATCGCGCCGTGATTACCTACGGCGGCGTGGTTGTCGCGGCGGTTAGGTTGTCCGATCTAACACTTGTTTAACACACAGAAACACACGCGCGCGTTAGCTGATTGCACGCCGTGCGAAGCTGTGCAATAGAAAGGGGAAAATATGAAGCTACATTCAAGACGCGGAAAGCGTCAAAAGAAATTCCTTGCGAATGAACGCTTCGCGACAAAAACGATCGTTGCAATCGGCGTTACGACGGTGATCTTCATTACGGCGCAGTATGTTTCTTTTCTCATTACAGAAATAGAGCAAACGACGCTTATTCAATACTACTTTTCCGCCGTCGTGATCGAATGCGGCGCGTTGATGCTGAAACGTGTTTCCGAAGTGATCGTCGCAAGGATAAAGAAAAAAGAACAAATCGAACCGGAAACGGATACAGACGAAAGCGAGGTTTTATAAATGATTGATCTTACGCCCATTATGGAAGCTATTATTGCCCTTGTCGTAGCGGTGATTACTGCATTTGTGATCCCGTGGCTGAAAGGCAAAATCGACGCAGACAAGCTGGAGCAAATCAAATTGTGGGTAACGGTTGCCGTTGAAGCCGCTGAACAGCTTTACAACGGAACCGGACGCGGCGAAGAGAAAAAAGCCTACGTTGTGAAATTCCTGCAAGAAAAGGGCTTTACCCTTGATCCGGACAGCTTGGACAAACTGATCGAAGCCGCCGTTTTCAATCTTCCGGAATATATCGGACTGATTGAAACCGAAGGCAAACCGGATACAGACTAACACCGACAGCGCCGCCCGCGTTCCCCTTTCCGCGTCGCGGCTTTCGGCGGCGGGGCTTCCTGCTGATACAAAAATTCCCCGCGAGGGCTTCACGCCTTCGCGGGGCTTTTTTTGTTGGCTTCAAATATGATAAACGATATGGGTTTCTGCATTATAAACTTTGCTTCCGTCGTCGTCGAATTTGTCAATCGTGATTGTAACATCTTCGACACGTTCAAGGATCGGAAGAACCTTCCGAAGATCGCTTTTGCGGATATATCCTATCATATCCCCTTCGGCAATCACACGGACGGCGGGCGCGCCTTCGTATTCGCATTCTTCCAGCGATCCGTCAATGCCTACGCCTTCGCTATCTCTGTAAAGCGATGCGAGAAGGCGCTGGTGGTTGTCAAATGTAACGCCCGCAACGGGGCAAGTTAGAAATTCGTGCGTTTCTGCATATTCCTTGCGTCGCGCCTCTTCTTCGGCTTTGCGCTTTGCTTCGGCTTCCGCCTTCTCCCGTTCAGCTTCGGCGGCGGCTTGCGTCCTTTTCATCGTAAGATACCCAAAAACGCCCAGCGCGGCGGCTATGGCAATACCGCAAATTCCTTCAACGATACTTCCTTGACCGAAAAACGGTATAGAGCAAAAGAGGAACAACGCCGCAACAATCCATATAATGATCGGCTTTTTCATAATAAACACCCTCTTCAAATTGTAAATTTTTAAGGCAGATTTCGCCCGTTCTGACCTTTAACACAATTATACGGCTTCCGCGCGATAAAATCAAGAATAAAGCGGAATATTTACACACCGTTTGCAAATAATCAGAATGAAGAGGGATCGCACAAGATATGAAAATATACGATTACAACGGGAAAAAGAACATTTGCGGCGACCGATTGCGGGAAGCGCGGGTTGTCCAGCGGCTACGGCAAGAGGATTTAGCCGCCAAAATACAGACGATGGGCGTTAATATGGAGCGGGACAGCATAAGCCGAATAGAGATCGGAACGCGGTTTGTATCTGATTTTGAATTGAAGGTATTTGCAAAGGTGCTGGGCGTTTCGGTTGATTGGCTTTTAGGAAACGAATAAAGGCGGCGGGCTTTCCCGTCGCCTTGTTTTTTCTTGTTTATTTTCAAAATCTATTGACATACTGCAATAAGTATGCTATAATTAAAGCATAGAAAGGAGGTGAAGAGAATGGCGCAAGACATAGGAAAAGCCTTGCAGGAGCTTTCAAAAGCGATTGAGAATAACGAAGCGGTGGAAAGCGTTGTTATCAAAATCACTTTGAAGAAGCAAAAACCCAGCAAGGCTTCAAATCCCAAAGAAAGCAAGTAGCTTTCATAGGCAGGGAACGGGCGGGAAACCGCCCTTCCCGTAAGCCCTATTATAATATAAATTGCCCGTGGCTGTCAATGGAACGGGCGGAAAGGGGCGTAATATGATTATTCGCAAAGGAAACAAGGAATACAGGGTTACAGAGCGGAGCGAATGCTGGGCGCTTTCCTGCACGATTGGCGGGCTATCGGTGGAATACAAGGTTCCGAAAGATATTTGCGCCAACGAAGAGGAATTGCGCGCCTATGTAGAAGCAGAAGAATTGTTTTAGAGGTGGCGAAAATGGCAGAAAAAAGAAAGACAAAGACTTCTTCGGCGGTAAAAAACCGCTATAATAATCGCGTGTACGGTTCTATTATCGTGCGCGTTCCGAAAGAGATGGCAGAAGCCTTCAAAGAAAAATGCGCCGCAACAGGTACGGCGCAAGCACAAGTTATCAAGAAAGCGATTGAACAGTTCTTGGCAGAATAAGCGAAACAACGGAGGGTGGCAGGATTTGCCGCCCTTTTTCTTTTGGAGAAAGGAGGAACGAGAATGCACAAGCATTTAACGTGGACGGATCGCCTTAAAATCGAAAAGGCATTGAAAGAGGGCTTGAAGCCCTGCAAAATTGCCGACCGCTTGCACGTACATAATACGACGATATACAGAGAATTAAAGCGCGGAACCTATACGCATTTGAATTCCGACTTAACAACGGAAGAACGTTATTCGCCGGAGATCGCGCAACAGCGATACGAAGAACACCTAAAAGCCAAAGGTGGAGAATTGAAGATCGGAAACGATTACGAATTAGCCGCCTTCATCGAAAAGAAAATCGGTGAAGAGGGATATTCACCCGCCGCTGTTATTGGAGAAATCAAACGGCTGGGGTTGACATTCAAAACGGAGATCAGCGAAAAGACAATTTATAATTACATCGACAAGGGCGTATTTTACGGGATCAGCCGCGAGAGCTTGCCGGAAAAAGGAAAGCGCAAACGGAAGTATGAAAAGGTGGAGAGGAAGAAAGCCGCCCGCACGTCGGCGGGCGAAAGCATAGAAAACCGCGATCCGGAAATAAACGAGCGAACGACCTTCGGGCATTGGGAAGGCGATTGCGTTTGCGGAAAGAAAAAGACAAAGGAAGCCTTGTTCGTACTTTCGGAGCGGTTGACGCGAAACGAAATCATTATGAAGATACCGGATCAGACTTCCGCCAGCATTGTGGCGGCGCTGAACAAGCTGGAACGCCGTTACGGGAAACGTTTTTCGCAGATATTCAAAAGCATAACTTTTGACAACGGATCGGAATTCGCAGATTGCGCCGGAATTGAACGTTCTGTTTATGGGAAAAACCGGAAGCGGACAAAGGCTTATTATTGCCACCCTTACAGCGCATACGAGCGGGGAACGAATGAGAATATAAACAAAATGATACGGCGGTTCTTGCCGAAAGGGACAGACTTCCGGAAAGTAACCGCCGCATATATTCGCCGCGTCGAAACGTGGATCAATAACTATCCGCGCGAAATTTTAGGATTTGCGACCGCAAGCGACCTGTTCGCCGCCCACCTTGCCGCCGCCTAAAAATATTTTTTAGTTTTTTCTGCTTTTACTCTTGACTTTTTCAAATGAAAGAAGTAACATTAAAAGCAGAGAAAGCCGAAACGGTTTTCCTGCTTTATTTTTTTATTCAGAGCGGCGAAAGGAGGCTTGAAAATGGACGGATATTCGTATTTGACGTTCGATCAGCGCCGCGAAATCGAAGCGCTATACAGCGACGGCGACAGAGTGGTGGACATTGCCGCGAAGATCGGAAGAAGCGTTGCCGCTATTTACGAAGAGCTTAAACGCGGGTACACGGGAGAGCTTGACGAAAACAAGCGTCCTGTATATAGCGCCGATCTTGCACAGACGACGGCACAAGAAAACATTAGGCGCAGGGGCAACAGACGCGCAGCAAATCAGTAATGGAAGGACGGCTATTCAATATGAGCAAAACAAACTTTGAAGCAATCACGGCGGGCGTGCAAGGGCTGGGGCGGTTCTTGCGTTCTCTTCCGATCATCGAAGCGCCGTGGGACACGGAATTTCAAAAGCGATATTGTAGCGGGTGCGCGGCGGAGAATTGCGACGCTTGCCCGAATGAGCGCTTCCGGAACAATCCGGAATGGTGGCTATCCCTTGAAGCGGATAGCGGGGTGGCGTTGTGAAGAGGAAACAAAGACGGATCGCGGCGGCGCTTTCAATAGTGATTGTCGCGATCCCGCTTGCCGCCTTTATGCCGTGGAGCGGGACAGCGGAAGCGGAACGATATTCGGGAGAGCCTACGCCGATTATATCCCCTTCCCCGCTTTTGACGCTTGCGCCGGAGCCGGAAGAACAGGAATACATACCGGACGCGGCGGAGGTTGAAGCACTTGCGAAAATGCTTTACGGAGAAGCGCGCGGGATCGCTTCGGATATGGAAAAAGCCGCGTGCGTTTGGTGTGTACTGAACCGCGTTGACGATCCCCGTTTTCCGGATACCGTGCTGGAGGTTTTGGAAGCGCCGTATCAGTTCGCCGGATATTCGGCGGATTATCCCGTTCTTCCGGAGCTTGCAACGCTGGCGGCTGACGTTCTGATCCGCTATCACGCGGAGCGGGACGGAGGAACAAACGTCGGACGCGTCCTTCCGGTTGAATATCTGTATTTCACGGGCGACGGGCGGAACAATCATTTCACGATCGGCTGGAAAGACGCTGAAACGTGGGATTGGTGCTTGCAAAATCCCTATAACGATTAGAGAGGGGCGCGGATATGGGCGAAATGATATGCGTTTGTAGAGAAATCGACAAGTACACGGGAGAAATTGCCGTTTATCCGATCAAAGCGGAAGTAACGGATCGCCTTCTTTTCTGTCTTGGGCTTCGGCAAAGGGCAAATCCGGAATTGAAGTATTTCGTAACGCTTGCAGAAAACTACGACGCAAACGAAGAAACGATATTGAAGCAGTTGTGCCGGAAGCAGATTACGGATCGGCTTCTTGCGGTTTTGAATTTAGTTCAGCTTTGAAGAAAGGGGCGGCGAACAATGGCAAAAGAAAAGAAGCAGGACAGCGGCTGGCAGTTTCCGAAGGCGCTTGAAATTGTGAAGTGCAAAGAGGGCAACAAAGAATTTATGAAGGAACGCCCAGCGCGGCGACCGTTCGGGAACACGGTTCTTATTTGCGAGTATCCGCTGGACGGCGACGCAATGCAGGAACCTAACGCGCAAATGATTACGTGGAGGCTTGCAAAACGGGCGGCGCGGGATTTCTTGCGCGTATCCTTTATGACTTCGGCGATCGTAACGGCGGCGAAGGCGGACAAGCCCTTCACCGTCGTTCGGGTTTACGGCAGATATTAAGCAGAAAGGGGCTATTCAATATGCTTTCAAAGAAAATAACGTGCGGCGTTTGCGGATACCGTATAACGCCAAAGAAGGAAGAAATCTACGTTGCAGAGGAACCGCGCGCGTTTGTGGACGCGCTGACAAAACCACCTACACGGTTTAACGCTATGGATTGCCCGCGTTGCGGTTGTCAGATTATGCTGGCGGTTCGCGTTGACCGTGTAAACGTTCCGGAGCGGAACGACGCAGACGAAAGCGAGGTGGCAAAAGATGAAGATTAAAAATATCGCGGCGATCTGCAAGAAGAACAAATACGCCGTTATTTATGAGCGGTACGGCGAAAATGGCGGCGTTATTCAGTACATAGGCGACGGCGCGGCGGCTTATCCGGTAACAGGGCTTCCGAAGCTGGATAAAGAAAGCCTTTTAACGATCTTCGACGTTCCAGAAAAACAGCGGGAAGATTGGTTTGTTCAAGTAGCGGGCATTCCTTCGAAAATCAGCTTCGAGGACACGGACGCAAACGAAAAGCCCGTCGAGCGGGAAGCAATTTCGATCGCCTATTCCGGAAAGACTTTGAAGCCGTTGCAGACGCGGCGCGGGCTTGTGTTCATCGAAAGCCGCTATCTTTCGCCCGTATCCGATATTTTAGACGTGCTGGAGCTTTACGAGCGGATCACGCCGCGCGGAACGCCCTACATCGTAGCGAAAGCGGGCTTCCTGCTTCAAGCAGTGATTACGCCATATGACGTAATTAGCCAGCAGTTCGTCGATAACTTGAAGAGGCTTACGGAACAATGCGTTCTTTCCCTTGACCTTCGGGATCGGGAGAAAGCGCTGGCACACGCCGCAGAGCCGGAACAATATTCCTTGAATGTCGATCCCGCTACGGGTGAGATTGTCGAGGGTGAAAGCGAGGTGGCGGACAATGAATAAAATGACGATCCGCGTTATCTTGAAGAGCGGTTCGGAATTCGCTATCAAGTGCGACAAGTTCACGATCAAGCAAAACGGCTTCGGACAGGCGACCGGATACAACATTGAAGGGATCACGGAAAACAAGCCCGTCTATCTGGACTTTGAACAGGTTGCGGCGATTGTCCGCCTCTATTCCGATGAAAAGGAGGCTGGCGGCGGTGAATAGTGCGCTTCTATCTTCAAAGAAAATGGACTGGTGTACGCCACAAGACTTCTTCGACCGTCTGAACGAGGAATTCGGCTTCGTGCTTGACGCGGCGGCGACCGACAAAACAGCAAAATGCCCGCTTTACTATACGCCGGAAACGGACGGGCTTTCGCAAAGCTGGGATCGCGGCGGCGCGGTTTTCTGCAATCCGCCTTATGGACGCGAGATCGGAAAGTGGGTAAAGAAGGCATACGAAGAAGCGATCGGGGGGGGTACGCTATTGTGCTACTTATTCCGGCGCGGACGGATACGATCTATTTTCACGATTACATATACGGGAAAGCGGAAATCCGGTTCGTTCGCGGGCGGCTTCGCTTCACAGACGACGAAGGGAACGCGAGCGATCCCGCGCCCTTCCCTTCTATGGTAGTTATCTATAACGGGGAGCGGGTGAAGCAATGAACGAAGGCTTATTTTTCAGACGCGCAGATGGCGCAGAAATTCCCGTGAAAGAGGTTGAAGGGCTGAAAGGCAACGGGCTTTTAATCCTTATGACAGAAACGTTCCTTCGTGAAGAGGATATGCAGAAAATGCAACAAAGCATTGAAAGGCGTATCGGGGACGGGACGCGGGTTCTTGTGCTTGATGCACGGATCAAAAAGGTTATGCGGCTGGAGGTGTGAACGTGGAATATATATGCACACTTCCGGAAAAGGCAAAGAAAAAAGATTGTAGCGGGTGCGAGCATTGCGGCTGGGAGGCGGCAGAGGCGGAACGCCGCCGCGCCTACCTTTGCGAACACGGCTTGACGCTATGCGCGGACGGCTTGCGCCGTCTAATTATTTCAAAGAACGGAGGTACAGAAGAATTGAAATACAAAGTATGCGACCATTGCGGCGCACACCTTGACAACGGGGAAACGTGCGATTGTCAAAGGGACGCGGGCGAAAGCAACAGCGACGAAGAAAGGAGCGCAAACAATGACAGGAATTAACGAGGTTGCAAAGCAAATTCACGAAAACGCCGTCGATCACGGCTGGTGGGACGAAGAACGCGGATTTCCGGAAGTTTTGGCACTCATTCATTCGGAGGTATCCGAAGCACTGGAAGAATACCGAAACGGGCGCTTGCCTACGGAAGTTTACGCCGGAAACAACGGAAAGCCGGAAGGAATACCGATCGAGCTTGCCGACGTGATTATTCGCGTCCTTGATTATTGCGGATATGCCGAAATTGACATTGACACGGCAATTTCACAGAAGCACGAATACAACAAAAGCCGCCCGTACAGACACGGCGGCAAGAAGTGTTAAACACCCGCGAGCGGGTGCGGACATACCTATTTATATAAGAAAGGGGCTTTTTAATATGACAGAGAACAAACACCGCTTCGCGCCGAAACAGGAAATTAAGATCGGTGGGATCGCCTTCACGATTATTCAGACCGCCGAAAGCTGGGTGAAGTGTATTGCTTCGGAGTGTATCGGGGAACGAGCATTCGACGCGCAGAACCGAAACGATTTTGCCGCGTCCGATATTCGCGAGTTCTTGAACGGCGAATTTCTGAAAAGGCTGATTGCAGAGGGCGCACCGGAAGAAATGTTCGAGCATTTCAACGTTGACTTGACCGCCGACGACGGTTTGAGGGACTACGGCGGAGATCGCGTCCGTGTCGGGCTTATCACGTGCGACGAATACAGGCTTCTTCGCGGCAACATTCCGGCGCTTCCGGATACTTGGTGGTGGACAGCTACGCCGGACAGCCCGAAAAATCCTTACGTCCGCAACGTCAATTCCGACGGCACGCTGAACAACAACAACGCGTGGCGTGGGAGCTGGGGCGTTCGCCCGCTTTGCGTTCTGAAATCTGAAATCTTGAAATCTTACCTTGACGGGGATATGAAGAAGCGCGCCGAAGCGGTGGATATGATGAAGCATATTGCGGCGGCGTGGAACATTCAGCCGGAAGAGGTTTTCGAGGAAGGAAGGTAATTCACAATGACAATGTTTGAATTTATGCAAAACGCCTTCTTCCTGCTTTGCGGGATCGCCTGTATTGCGGTGGCGGTGCTGATCGTATATTGCGTAATCGTGGCAATTATCCGCACTTGCAGGATCGACAGGAAGAGAGGTAACGGAAATGGACGAAATCAAGATCGACGCGGCAACGCTTGAAGAAGCTGGCGCGGCAATCGGGTTTATGTTCGCCGCATTGCTTCGAGGCTTCAAAGACGGTATGGACGCTTACGACGTGATGGAGGCGGCAAACGATATTAAAGAGGTACACGAAACCGAAGAGCCGTTGAAGCGTGATCCGGTAAAAACTGAAATTGGGGATTGCCGGAAGTGCTGGTGCGATCAATGCGAACGGCTGGAGGAATGCGAGAAAATCCGCGAAGGATACACGCCGGACGGGATACGCCCTTTCCCGTGCGTCGGTTGTGCGGATGGAATGCGCTTCAAACCTTGCGAAGAAACGAAATGCGAAGATTTCGTGCAAGGCGAAGGGCTTAACAATGGATAGACAAAAAAAGAACCGTCCTGTATGGGCGTACAGGACGGTTCTTCCCCGTTGAGGGGCGCGCCGTTTAAGGCTATTCAATACATTTGTTATTATAGCACGAAGGTGGCTTCTTGTCAAAGGAAGGCGGCTTGACGTATGCAGAGAGTAAAAAGAAGGATATTTTCGGGCGCTGTATGCGAACAGGAAGTTTTCAACATATCGGACAGGCTTACCGATATAAAGAAGGCTGAACCGCGCCCGCGATTTAAGACAGAGGAAGAACGGGAACAACACCGGATCGGAATATCAAGAAGAAAACACGCGCGGCTGGTAAATGAAAACTTTTCCCCGCGTTCATTATATAGCACGCTGACGCTGGACAACGAAAACGAAGTACATACCTTCAAGGAAGCGAAGCGGATACGCGATCTATTCGTGCGGCGGCTGAAATACGCCTTCCCCGATGCCGTGATCTTTATTTATTTAGGACGCGGCAAGAACACGAACAGAATTCACGCGCATATGCTTTCGGACGGCGTACCGGAAGAAGCGATCAAGAAACAATGGATTTACGGAAGTATCGTCCGGATCGACCATCTACGCGAACACAATTATTACGACGGCGTAGATCACGGACAGGATTACACGGGGCTTGCGAATTACCTTTTCGACCATTGGACACCGGAGCAGGGCGGACACCGTTGGAAGCAGACGCGCAACGCGCGGAAGCCGGAACGGGAAACGCCGATCGTTGCGAAAAGGGTTTACACAGAGAGCAAGCCGCCGCGCCCGCCGAAGGGCTATATATTAGTAGAAACGAAAAGCACAAAGTATGGATACCTTTATTTTAAGTATGTGTTAGAGCCGCCGAAGCGGAAACGCAAACGAGCGGCAAAGGACGGCAAAAGCTGATTTCGGATCAGCATTTATAAAGCCTTGTAAATGTGTAACGTTTGGCGACGAAGCATAGCTTCGATCACAGAAGAAGCCTTCGAGATAGATTTTCATTTATTCCCCGTCGCCTGTTTATCGAAGATCACGAGAGGATCAGCCCGTCAAGGTTGCGAAGCACGGCAAAGCCGCTTGACCTTTACGGGGCGATCCGTGAGTGATAGAAAACAGGACAGCGGCGGGGAAAGAAAATCTATCAAGGCGGCTTCAACTTTTCCACAATGAAGGCTGGGGAAATGTGCATAACAGATCGGGGCGGGCTTTATTCCTTTGAGCCTGTTCCCCTCCCAGCGGGAGGGGCGGAGGGGTGGGAGAAAGAGAACGGAAGGAGGCGATCGACGTTGCTTGAATTGAATAGGCTTTATAATCTGGATTGTATGCAGGGAATGAAGGAGTTTCCGGACGGCTTCTTTGATCTTGCGATCGTTGATCCACCTTACGGGATTGGGATTGACGGACAGCGGAAGCGCGTTTGCAGAAATCCGAAGCACAACAGGAAAGAGCATTCGCGGGAAGGCTGGGACAATGAACCGCCGTCAGAAGAATATTTCAGAGAGCTTGAACGGGTATCCCGAAATCAAATCATTTGGGGCGGGAATTACTTTGTTCCGGTGCTGAAACAGGCGCACAAAGGCTGGCTTGTATGGGATAAGGGGCAACGCGGGCTTTCAATGTCTGATTGTGAGCTTGCATACACCAGCTTTGACACGCCGACGCGGATTTTTACCTTGAACCGCGTTGAATTGCAAATTGAAGGGACAATACACCCAACACAGAAGCCCGTGAAGCTGTATGAATGGGTTTTGTCCCTATTTGCCCGAAAGGGTATGAAGATTTTAGACACGCACGCCGGAAGCGCAAGTTCCCTTATCGCTTGCCACAGGATTGGCGGGCTTGATTACGTTGGCTTTGAAATAAACGCAAAGTATTTTGAGGCGGCGAACAAGCGGCTTGAAACAGAGAAAGCACAAATCCGCCTGTTTGATCTGCTGGAGGAACAGGAAAAGGCGGCACAAACAAAGCTGTTTTGACGAAGGGAGGAAACACGATGCAGAAAAAGACAGTTTACCTTGCGGGAAAGATTACGGGCGATCCGTTCTACCGTTCAAAATTCTATGAAGCGCAGAAGAAGCTGGAAAAAGGCGGTTTTATCGTCGTCAATCCGGCGCTATTGCCTTCGGAGGGTTTCGCGTGGGAAGCCTATATGCGAATGACGGGCGCAATGCTGAATGAATGCGCCGAAGTATGCTTCCTTCCGGATTGGAAAGAGAGCAAAGGCGCGAAATATGAGTTTGGCGAAGCGATCGCGCAAAACAAGCCGTTTTTCTTTTTCGAGGATTGGGAACGGGAGGGATCGCAAAATGCAGAAAAATAAAGCACCTTCCTTCCCTATCCCTACGGAGGCGGAAGAACAAATTGCCCTTTTTGAGTGGGCAAGACTTCAAACGGGGCGATTTCCGGAATTGGCGCTTTTGTACCACGTTCCGAACGGCGGGAGCCGGAACAAGATCGAAGCGGCACGCCTTCGGGCGCAGGGCGTGAAATCCGGCGTTCCCGATCTTTGCCTTCCGGTTGCACGCGGGGCAAGTCACGGGCTATACATTGAGCTTAAACGACAGCGCGGCGGAAGGATTAGCGAAGAACAGGTGCGCTGGATCAACGGGCTTTTGAAACAGGGATACGCGGCGGCAATCTGCAAGGGATGGCAGGAAGCCGCAAGCGTGATTACCGACTATCTACGGCAGAAAACGGAGGGCTGAAAATGGCGAAGAAAAAAGCGGGAATTTCCGAAGAGGTACGAGAAGCGATCAACGAAGCCGCCCGCGCGGGCGCTTATGAAGCGTACAAAAACACGGCGGGCGCGTATGTGAATTACTTCAAGGCTATGGAAACACTTTTGTATAACTACAAGAAGCTGGCGGCACTTGTCGCCGATGAAGAAGGCTATTGCGAAGTAGAATATCACGCAGGGCGAAAGACCTTCGCGGCGGGCAGTAAAAGCACAGGATATTACGAGCAGAAAACCGAAGCGGATATTATCGCAGAAATGCAGGAAGAAAAAAGGCGGCAGTATCGGGAAACAAAGTACGGCTTCGAGCGGCTGGAGAGGGCTATAAACCTTTACCGCGACCGCAAGGAATTCACCGTGGTTCGTATGTACTACTTCGGCGAGGACTACGAAGGCAAGCCGCGCGAGAATGGAAAGCCATACACGTGGGAGGAATTAGCCTTCGAGCTTGAAGAAGCGGGCGTTCTGAAAGGTGTAAAGACCGCGTGCAGATGGCGGAACAAGATTGTAAACGATATGGCAGTATGCGTATTCGGGATCGCGGCGGCGGTAAGTGCGGCAACGTATAGGCGCAGGGCGGGCGAATAAGTGACAATATCGCGACAATATCGAGGGGTGGAACGGGGTATATTTATATGCTATACTGTTTACGATGAATTTTTACGCAAAACGCAAGCGCACGAATAGCGCCTTTTCGGAGCAATCCGGAAGGGCGCTTTTATTATGCGCGGGAAAGGAAGGTGCGAGTATGAAGCCGTGGGCAGAGCAGTTCTATAACAGTGAGGCGTGGCGATCTTGCCGTGATGCCTTCTTGCAATCGAAGGGCTACTTGTGCGAACGCTGTTCTACGCCGCACAATCCCGTTGCCGCGAAGATTGCACATCACAAAACATACTTGACGAAGCAGAACGTAAACGATCCGTACATTGCGCTTTCGTGGGATAATCTCGAAGCGCTATGTCAAGATTGCCATAACAAAGAACATCACAAATCAAAGCGGAAAAAGCGATATTCGTTTGACGAAAACGGAAACGTGATACTCCCCCCTATTCGCCGAGAATTTAGGGAGGGTGGAACACCGAGGGCGGGAGGTTAAAAAAACTCCGCAGGCGCGCGCATAACGGGTGTACGCGAAAAAGGGGTGTGGGTATCGCCGGAAAAGGGGTGATATTTATGACGACAAAGAAGGACTTAACGAAAGATCAAAAAATCAAGAAAGAGATAAACCGATTGAAGCGGGTTTTCCGCGACTTGGACAAAAACAAGTTGCAGACCGTCGAAAGCCTTATCCGCAACGCCGCATTTATGGCGGTATCCCTTGAAGAGTTGCAGGAAATCATAAACGAAGAGGGCTACACCGTCGAATACCAAAACGGCGCAAATCAGAGCGGGACGAAGCAAAGCGACGCAGTAAAAACGCATATCGCTATGACGAAAAATCACGCCGCCATAATAAAACAGCTTTGCGAGCTTGTGCCGCCCGAAAAGAAAAAAGAAAGCCGTCTGCAAGCCTTGCGGGACGAATAAAAATGCCGTTTTCAAATTACATTTACGAGTATTTCGACGGCATAACGACGGGAAAAATTGTCGTCGGAAAATGGGTGCGGCTGATTTATGAATACATCGTTAGCGGGCTTCAAAACGGGCTTTTTCTTTTCAACGCGAAGAAGGCAAACAAGGCGATCCGGTTTATCGAAAACTTTTGCCACCATTGCGAGGGGCGAACCGATCTTTTGAAATTGGAGCTATGGCAGAAAGCGGCGGTATCGCTGATCTTCGGGATAGTTGACGAAGATAACGTGCGGATATTCCGCGAAGTCTTTATTGTGATCGGGCGGAAAAACGGCAAAACGCTTTTCGCGTCCGCCGTGATCGCGTATATGGCATATCTTGACGGCGAATACGGGGCGAAGATTTATTGCCTTGCGCCGAAGCTGGAACAAGCGAACATCGTTTACGATAACTTCTTCCAGATGATTAAAAAAGAACCGGAGCTTTCGGAGCTTGCGAAGAAGCGCCGTTCGGATATTTACATCGAGGAAAGCAACACGTCGATAAAGCCGCTTGCGTTCAACGCGAAGAAATCGGACGGCTTCAATCCGCATTTAGTCGTGAACGATGAAGTCGCATCTTGGCGCGGCGACGGCGGCTTGAAGCAATACGAAGTAATGAAATCCGCGCTTGGCGCGCGCCGCCAGCCGCTGATCTTGTCTATCAGTACGGCGGGATATGAAAACGACGGTATCTTCGACGAATTGATGGCACGATCTACGGCGTTTCTAAAAGGCGGAAGCAAGGAACGCCGCCTTCTTCCCCTGCTTTATATGATTGACGATGTAGAGAAATGGAACGACCTTGAAGAGCTTAAAAAAGCAAATCCGAATATGGGCGTTTCTGTTTCGCCGGAGTTCTTCAAAGAAGAAATCGCCGTTGCAGAAATGAGCCTTTCAAAGCGGGCGGAATTCCTTTGCAAATACTGCAATATCAAGCAGAATTCTTCCGTTGCTTGGCTTGATTACGTTGTTGTAGATCGAGCGGGCGAGAAAATCAAGCTGGAGGATTTCAAAGACAATTACGCGGTGGGCGGGATCGACCTATCACAGACGACCGACCTTACAGCCGCAAGCGTTATTATCGAGCGCGGCGGGGTTCTTTATGCCTTCGCGCAATTCTTTATGCCAGCAAACAGGCTGGAAACCGCACAGGCGGTGGACGGCGTGCCGTATGATATATTTGTAAAGCAAGGGATTGTGAAGCTATCCGGCGAAAATCACGTTGATTACAGGGACGTTTACGAATGGTTTTCTACCCTTCGGGATCAGTACGGCATATATATTCTAAAAATCGGCTATGACCGTTACAGCGCGCAATATCTGATCGACGACTTGAAGGCGGCGGGCTTCCAGACGGACGACGTATGGCAGGGAGAAAACCTTGCGCCCGTAATTCGGGAATTTGAAGGTATAATCAAAGACGGCAATTTCAAGATCGCAGATAATAACCTTCTGAAAGCGCACTTCTTGAACGTTGCGCTAAAACACAATATGGAAACGCGGAAGTTCCGTCCGGTAAAGATTGAACAGCGGGCGCGTATTGATGGCTTCGTTTCCGTGATTGACGCTATGACGGTACGGCAGAAGTATTATAACGAGATCGGCGAAATGCTGAAAAATGCGGGGTGATAAAAACTATGGGAATTTTTGAAACGATTTTCCGGAAGCCACGTTCGGATATTCAAGCGGAAGGATACTTCAAGATGCTTAACGGGTATTCGCCCGTTTTCACGAACGCGCCGGAAAGCCTTTACGAAATGGAGCTTACGCGGGCGGCTATTCATTCGTTCGCGAATTTCTGTTCAAAACTGAAACCGGAGATCAGCGGGACAGCGTACAAGAACCTTGAAAGGGTATTGCAGTTCCGCCCTAATCCATTTATGGACACGTCGAAATTTATTTACAGGATCGCAACGATCCTTTCGGTGAATAATACGGCGTTCATTGTTCCGATCGAAGATGAATACGGAGGAATAGCGGGCTATTATCCCCTACTTCCCCAGCGTTGTGAGGTTGTAGAATACAAGGGCGCGCCCTTCTTGCGGTACACCTTCGCAAACGGGCAGAAAGCGGCAATCGAGTTCGAGCGCGTCGGCGTGCTGACGCAATTTCAGTACAAGGACGACTTCTTCGGAGAGAGCAACGCCGCGCTTCGCCCTACAATGCAGTTGATCCATACACAAAATCAAGGCATTATCAACGGCGTTAAAAATTCGGCTTCCGTCCGGTTCTTGGCGAAGGTTGCGAATATGCTAAAACCGGAAGATATTACGAAAGAGCGAAAACGCTTCACGGCGGATAACCTTTCGGCGGATAATCAATCCGGTATGGTGATCTACGATAGCAAATTCGCGGACGTGAAACCGATTGAAAGCAAGCCGTTCACCGTGAACGCGGCGCAGATGGCGCAGATCAACGAAAATGTTTTTAACTACTTCGGGACAAACGCGAAAATTATTCAGAACAGCTATAACGAGGACGAATGGAACGCTTATTACGAAGGCAAGATCGAGCCTTTCGCAATTCAGCTTTCGCTGGTTATGTCGAATATGACCTATACACAGCGGGAATTGTCCTTCGGGAACGCGATCACATTTACCGCGAACAGGCTTCAATACGCAAGCAATAATACAAAGCTGAATATCAGCACACAACTATTTGACCGTGGCTTGCTCAACCGCAACGGCGTTATGGATATTTGGAATATGTCGCACGTTGAAGGCGGGGACAAGTATTATATTCGCAAGGAATACGCGGAAGTATCAGAATTGGGAAAGGAGGTTGTACCGAATGCCAGTAGTGAAGGGGCGGGAATACCGTCAAATGTTCCAGCCGTTGATGATCCCACAGGGGACGGAGAACAAGAGGTTTGATACAGATTTCTACGTCGAAGGCTTCGCAACAACGTTTGATAAGCCGTATGTTATGTACGAATACGGCGGGATCAAATATTGCGAGGTAATCGACCGCAACGCCCTTGTGGGCGCTGACCTGTCCGACGTGATTATGCAGTTCGACCATTCCGGAATGGTATTCGCCCGAAACAAGATGGCAAAGAATAAGCCGCCTTCCCTGCTTTTGGAACCGCAGGACGGCGGCTTGTTTATTGCCGCAAATTTGAGCCTTACGGAAGAGGCAAAGCGACTTTATGCAAGCATTGACGCGGGGCTTATTTGCAAAATGTCGTGGGCGTTCACCGTGTCAGAGGACGCATATAACAAAGACACGCACACAAGAACAATCTTGAAGATCAAGAAGGTTTACGACGTTTCGGCGGTATCTTATCCGGCGAACGTCGATACCGATATTTCGGCGCGTTCTTATTTCGACGGAGTGATCGAGAGAGAACAGCAGGAGCGGCTGGAGCGCCGGAAGCAAATTCTAAAAATCAAACTTATGATGGAGGTTTAACACAATGAGAATTAAAGAGATTGAAGCCCGCCTTGCGGCTATCAAGAAGGAGATCGAAGAGCGCGGCGACGCTATGAAAGCCGAGGAAATCGACGCGCTGGAGAAGGAAACAGAAGAGCTTACCGAAGAGCGCGCCGGACTGATTGCCGCCGCAGAGAAGCGCAACGGCATTCTGGACAATATCGCAAAGGGCGCGGGCATTGTTTCCCGCACCTTCGAGCAGAAACAGGGCAACGCCGATCCGGACGATCCCTTCGGTACGCCCGAATACCGTTCCGCGTGGCTGAAAAACCTTCGCCGCCTTCCCCTTACCGACGCAGAGAAGCGCGCATACGCGAATGCCAGCGGCACGGGCGCGGAGGTTGTGCCGACACAGACCGCGAACGAGATTATCAGCAAGGTAAAGAAACTTGCACCGATGCTGAACGAAGTTACCCTTCTGCACGTCAAAGGCGCGGTGAAGTTCGCCGTTGAGGGTACGAACAACGATGCGGCGATCCATAAGGAAAACGCAGCTATTACGGCGGCGGCTGATACCCTTACCACCGTAACGCTGACCGGATACGAGATTATCAAGCTGGTTCAGATTTCCGATACCGTTATGACAATGAGCATTGCGGCGTTTGAAAACTGGATCGTTGATATGCTTGCAGAGGCGATCGCCCGCAAGGTTGAAGATTTCTTCATTAACGGAACAGGTTCTTCCCAGCCGAAGGGCATTGACAAGGCAAACACTTGGGGCGCAACGAACAGCGTTACCGTAGCAAAAGCCGGTTCCCTTACCGCCGCAAACGTGCAAACGCTGATCGGGCTTCTGAACGCTGGATACGACCGTAACGCAAAATTCGTTATGAGCAAGAAAACCTTGTTTACGGATTTTATGCCGTTGCAGGACACCAGCAAGAACCATATTGTAACCGTGCAGGGCAACAGCTACTTCGTTTACGGCTATCCGGTTCTTCTGTCCGACTACGTGAAGGAACACGAAGCCTTCTTGGGTGACTTCAAGAAGGTGTGTGCAAACCTTGCGGAAGATATTAACGTGAAGAACGCCTATGACATCGACACGAACAGTTACAAATACAGCGGTATTGCGATCTTCGATTGCACGCCCGCGATCGGCGAAGCCTTCGTGAAGCTGGTTAAAGGCGACGCATAATGGAGGGCTGAACGATGATGCTTGACAAGGTAAAGCTGGCTTTGCGGAAAACAGCCGCCGTATTTGACGACGAAATCGAAGATTACATTACTTCCGGTATCGCTGATCTTCGGCTTGTCGGTATCAACGTTCCGGAAAATGCGGGATCGTCCAGCGAAACGCTGGGCGATCCCCTTTTAGACCGCGCAATCATTCTGTACGCGAAATCCGAAGATAACTTCGGCGGCGAAGGCGAAAGGCACAGAAAGGCTTACGATTACTTGAAATGCGCCTTGTCGCTGTCCGATGACTATACGGAAGGCGGTGGCGGATAATGGGCTGGAGAGATCAAATAACGCTGATTGCGCTTTCCGAAACTTCGGAGCGGACGAACGAACACGGCTTCCCGATAATGAAGCCGGAAACGGCGACAACGGTTTTCGCCGATAAAAAATCCGTAGGGTATTCAGAATTCTACAAAGCGGAAATGGCTGGACACGTCGCCGAAGTAAAGTTCGACGTTTACGCAATGGAATACAACGGCGAAATGATCGCAGAATATCCCGTTTCGAGCGGGAAGCGTTATCGCATTCTTCGGACGTACATTCATAACGACGGAGAGCTTGTGGAATTGACGCTTTCCAGCTTTCCAGAAGCGCAGAACGGCGCGGAGGAAGGAGGCGGCGGAAATGGCGAAATTTAACGTTGTAGGGCTTGACGATCTGCAAGAACGAATGCTTCAAAAAGCGCAGATTGCAGAAGAAGCCGTGCCGGAAATGCTGAAAGCTGGCGGCGCGGTAATGCAGGAAGCACAGAAAGCGGAAATCCGGAAAATGTTTCGGAGCCGAAGGAGTACGGGCGATCTTGCCGCGTCGGTTATCGTATCCAAAATCAAGGAGCGGGACGACGCAAAGATGGTTGAAGTATATCCGGACGGAAAGGATCGGCACGGGGTACGCAACGCGACAAAAGGCTTTGTCCTGCAATACGGGCGAAAGAATATGCCAGCGCGCCCGTGGTTCACGGCGGCGAACACAAAGGCGGTTGACGCTGTAAATGCAGAAATGCGCCGCGTATGGGAGGCGAAGCAGAATGAACGTTGATACACTTGTGAAAACAACGCTTGAAAAGCTGGGTTGTCCCGTTGAACGACTGAAATACGACGGAAAGGCAAAAACCTTTATCACGTATCAAATTGTCGTGGGACAAGATACGCACTTTTCAGACGATGAAAGCGGCGCGGAAGAATTCACATACAGGGCGGATATTTATTCCCGCGTGGATTATATCGCGCTTATGCGGAACACAAAGCGAGCATTGAAGGAAGCGGGGTTCTACGGGATCACGTTTGATCCGGAAGTGTTCGAGGAAAGCACGGGTTATTATCATATCCCCGTGGAATTTAAGTATATGGAGGTATAAGACTATGGCAACAATCGGATTGCGCGATCTTTACCGCGCACCTATTACGATTGGCGACGACGGCGCAGAAGAATACGGAACGCCCGTAAAAATGGCGAAGGCAATTTCGGCGGAGCTTTCCGTGGAAGTTGCGGAAGCGATCCTTTACGCAGACGACGGAGCCGACGAAGTAGTAAAGGAATTCGTATCGGGAGAATTGACACTGAACGTCAACGACCTTCTTCCGGCTGACCTTGCCGCCCTTCTTGGACAGAAGCAGGACGACGACAAGGTGGTTTACGGCGCAGACACAGACGAACCGCCTTATTTCGCAATCGGCTTCCGCGCGAAAAAAGCGGGCGGAACCTATAAGTACATTTGGCTTTACAAGGTGAAGTTTGCGATCCCGTCCGAAAACTACACGACAAAGGGCGATAGTATCGAATTTACTACGCCGGAGATCGTCGGACAGTTTATCAAACGTTCGGACGGGTTGTGGAAGGCGGAACACGTCGCTTTGCCTACGGAGAGCGTAGCGGCGGCGTGGTTTACTACGGTAAGAGAGCCGAACAACGCGGCGGCATAACAAGAAAGGAGGTACAGCGGGGAGCCGGAAACGGCTTCCCGCTTATTATTTTATGAGTGCAATTAAAGACGGACGCTTCCCGATCACGCTTGACAAGGAAAGACACCTTCTTTTCAGTTTGAACGTGATCGACGAAATGCAAGATAAATTCGGCGGCTTCGATCGCCTTGATAAAGCGCTTTCCGGAAAGGACAGCATTAAAAACCTTCGCTGGCTTCTTACCCTGCTTCTGAATGAGGGAGCAGAGGACGGCGAAGAAGAGCTTACCGAAAAACAGGTGGGCAAACTCATTCATACAGGGAATTTCCTTGACGTAAAATCCTCTATCTTCAAAGCGTTTTCGATGGGTAATAACGGAACGGAAGAGCCGCCCACCCGCGACGATGAAGAGGAAGAGGACGACGAAGAGGACAACGAAAACGGAAAAAACGCGGCGGCGGGCAAGGAGTAATCGACCTTGCCCGCCTTCTTTATATCGGCGTTACGCTTCTTCGGTGGAGCGAAGCCGAAGTATGGCGAATGACACCGTATAAGATTTTGACGCTTTTTAGAATACACAAACAATTCAATCCGGATCGCTTCAAGCCGGAAGAGCCGGAAGCCGATATTGACGACGTGTTAGGAGGGTTGTAAATGGCGAAGGAAGAACAAATCAAATCGCAAATTATTCTTGAAGGCGAAAAAGAATATCGTTCCGCCTGTAAGGGTATCAACACTTCCCTTCGCGAAATCGGATCGGAAATGAAGCTGGCGACGGCTGAATTCGGCGACAATGCGGAAAGCATAGACGCGCTGACGCGAAAGCAGGATATTCTAAAAAAATCGCTTGAAGAACAGGCAAAAAAGGCAAAAGCCGCAGAAGATGCCTTGAAGAAAATGCGCGACGGCGGGATCGAACCGACAAATCCCGCATATCAAAAAATGCAAACGGCTTTGAATAACACAAAAGCCGATATGGTGAAAATTCAAAAGGAAATCGACGACACTTCCGAAAAACTGAAAAAGTCAAAGATTGATTGGGAGAGCGTTGGCGATACCGTAGGCAAGGTGGGAAAAGCGATCGGCGCAGGGGTTGCCGCAATGGGTGCGGCAATCGGTGCGGCGGCGGGTGCGTTCTTGGGGCTTGCAGAAAGCACCCGCGAAGCCCGCGTAAATATGGGAAAACTGGAAACAGGCTTCACAACGGCGGGGCATTCGGCGGAAGATGCAAAGAAAACGTATACGGAGTTGTACGGCATTCTTGGCGACGACGGACAGGCGACCGAAGCCGCCGCCCACCTTGCAAAACTGACGAAAAACGAAAAAGAGCTTGCAACGTGGACGGATATAGCAACGGGCGTATATGCGACCTTCGGCGACAGCTTGCCTATTGAAAACTTGACCGAAGCCGCAAACGAAACCGCGAAAACGGGCGCGATTACGGGCGGGCTTGCTGACGCTTTGAATTGGGCGGGCGTTTCGGAAGATGAATTTCAAGCCAGCCTTGACAAGTGCAGTACAGAGCAAGAACGGCAAGCGCTGATTACAAAAACGCTGAACGGGCTATATTCCGACGCGGCGGAGAAATACAGAGAGGTAAACGGCGATATTATCGACGCACAAAAGGCGACGGCTTCCCTTAATAGCGCTATGGCAGAATTGGGAGCGATCGCCGAACCGATCGTTACAAAGCTAAAACAGCTTGCGGCGGAGCTTCTGCAACAGATAACGCCGTTTGTCGAGCTTATCGGGAACGGTTTAGTGGGAGCGCTGACGGGCGCAGAAGGTGCGGCACAGCAGTTTACAGACGGCTTGCTGGGAATGGTGACATTTGCGATCCAAAAGCTAACAGAAATGCTACCGACCTTTATAAACTTTGCTTTTCAGATGATCGCGAATATCGCGACGGGAATAGCGCAAGCGTTGCCGACGCTTGTTCCTTCGTTGGTTCAGCTTGTAGCCGATATTGTGCAAGTGCTGATCGACAATATCCCGTTGCTGATAGATGCCGCATTACAGCTTGTTACAGGGCTGGCGCAGGGTATCATAAACGCGATCCCCGTTCTTGTAGCGGCGCTTCCTACGCTGATTACAAGCCTTATTGACGGGTTGCTTTCGTCGATCCCGCAGATCATTCAAGCGGGTATCGACCTTCTGACTTCCCTTATTACCGCCCTTCCGGAAATCATAGCAACGATTGTGGCGGCTATTCCGGAGATCATAAACGGGATTATTACGGCGCTTCTTGAAAATATACCGCTTATCATTCAAGCGGGTATCGACCTTCTTGTGGCACTGATACAAGCACTTCCGCAGATTATAACGACGATCGTACAGGCAATCCCGCAGATTATCAGCGGGATTGTAAACGCACTTGTGCAGAATATCCCACAAATTATTCAAGCTGGCGTTCAGCTTTTCGTGGCACTCGTTCGGAATTTGCCGACAATTATAGCCGAAATTGTCAAAGCGGTTCCGCAAATCGTTAGCGGGATCGTTTCGGCGTTCGGTTCCCTTGTCGGTGAAATGGTGAAGGCGGGTGCGAACCTTCTTCACGGCTTGTGGGAAGGTATTTCAAGCGCGGCGGGCTGGCTATGGGAAAAGGTATCCGGCTGGGCTTCTTCCCTTGTAGACGGAATTAAAAACTTCTTCGGTATTCACTCCCCTTCTACCGTATTCGCCGAAATCGGTACGAATATGGGTGAAGGCGTGGGCGTAGGCTTCGGCGAAAGTATGAACGGCGTTTCCGCTGATATGACCGCCGCGATGGGCGGAGCAGGACAGCTTACCGCCGCCGAAGCGGTGCGCGCCGTGAATGACGGCATTATAGCAAATATCGAGGGGCTTTCCGGCGCGGTAAACGCCATTGTCGAGCGGGTTATAAGTGGACTGACCGCACAGGCGCAAAGGCTCAATCAAGCCGGACAGGACTTCGACAGGCATATTTCTTCCGGTATGATAACCGCGATCCCGCAGATTACCGCGAAGATACCGCAGATCACGCAAAGCATTCTTACCGCCTTCAACGCGCAAAATCAAAAATTCATTGAAGCGGGCGTTACGATTGATAAGAATATCGCTTCCGGAATGGTGCAGGGTATCCCGCAGATCACAAGCAAGGTGGCGCAGATCGTACAGCCTATTTTGACGGAGCTTCGTTCCTTCGTATCCGAATTTACGGAGGCAGGCGAAGATATGGTGCGTGGAATTTGGCAGGGCTTTCAAAATATGTCCGGCTGGCTGGAAAGCCGCGTGCGTGCAATGATGCGCGAAATTGTCGCGGCGGTTGAAGATGAAATGCAGATCGCTTCCCCGTCGAAAGTATTTGCGGGTATCGGCGCGTATATGGCGCAGGGGCTTGGCGAAGGCTTCGGGCGGGAAATGCGCGGCGTTGAAAAATCAATCCGAAAGGCAACGGACAACGCCGTTCCCGATAACGACGATCCGCGCCCGCGCAAGGGCGGCAGACCGGAAACACGTTTCGAGGTGGTGCAAAACATCTACGCGAACGAAACTTCCTACGCCCAGCAACAGCGCGAGGCGGCGCGGCAGTTTAGAATGATCGCGCGGGAGGTAATGACCTAATGAAAATACAAGAGAAATTGACCTATACAAACGAGCGGGGGGAAAGCATTGTCTTTTCCCCTGCTTCTTCTTATCACGTAAACTTCAAGGACGTTTCCGGCTTGTCTGACGTACAGAACGCTATTTACTCAACAAACAGTATGGGGCAGGACGGCGACACCTATTTAGGATACCGCATTGAAAGCCGCGATATTGACATCGTAGGGCATATCAAGGAGCGGGACAAGATCGCAATACAGGAATTGCGCCGCAATCTGAACCGGATACTAAATCCGCAGTATTCAGCGACACTTACTTACGAATTGGGCGACTTCAAGCGGGTTATCGGTTGCACAATCAACAACGCGCCTATTTTTAAGCGCGGAACGATTTTCGAGCAATTCACGATCCAGCTTTCGTGCCTTAATCCGTTTTGGCGTGAAGAGGCGGAAACGCGCGAGGATATAGCAACGTGGATCGGTGGATTTGAATTCCCTGTTCCGGACGGGCTGGAGATAACGCCGGATTGGGAAATCGGCTACCGACAGCCGTCGCTGATCGTGAACGTATTTAATTCCGGCGACGTGAAAAGCGGTATCCGTATCGAGTTCCGCGCGCTGGGAGCGCTGACAAATCCACAGCTTTTGAACGTCAATACACAGGAGTTCATAAAAGCGAATATTTCGCTTGAAGCGGGCGACGTGCTGACCGTATCAACGGGATATGGTGAAAAATCGGTGAAGCTGTTAAGCGGCGGCGTTGAAAGTGACGCTTTCCGCTATTTGGACGTTGACAGTTCATATTTACAGCTTGCCGTGGGTGATAACCTTTTCCGGTATTCAGCGGACACAAACGCGGAAAATCTCGAAGTATCTATTTATCACAATAACTTGTATTTGGGGGTGTAGCGGTATGGAATTATACGTTTATTCTTCCGATATGGTACTTCAAGGGATCGTCGAAAAGATCGCTTCGCTGATCTGGACGCGGCGCTATTGGACGTGCGGAGAATTCAAGCTTCTTGTTCCCTTCACCGAAGAGCATTCCCGAATGCTTGTGAAAAATAATATCATTATGAAGCGCGGCGACGATGAAGCGGCGCAAATCCGATATGTTCATATCACGAAGAATTCGCAGGGGCTGGAGGAAATCGAGGTTCAAGGGAAGTTCCTTATTGCTTGGATCGGGAAACGGATCGTTAAGAAGCAGATTATCACGAAGGACACCACGCAAAGTATTCTTTACCGCATTGTACGGGAGAACATAACAAGCCCGAACGACAGCGCGCGAAAAATTCCGAACGTTTCGATCGCGACCGACGACGGCGACACAGGAAGCGGACGGATCGACTATACTTCGGAGCAGTACACGAACGCACAGCTTGCGGCGGAAACAGCGGCAAAGGCTGCAAAGTTGGGAATACGAATGCGGACAGACGCACGGACGGGCGCGCACGTCTTTTCCGTCTATAAGGGGCGCGACCTTACAGCGGGCAATACCGCAGGGAATGCGCCTTGTATCTTCTCACAAGAATTTGATAATATCGTTGAGCAGGAATACACGAACAGCATTGAAAACCTAAAAACAACGGCGTTCGTCGGCGGTGAAGAGAAAGAAGGCATTGCGCGCAAGGTTGCCGAAGTAGGCGGAACGGCAGCAGGGTTAGAACGTGAAGAGGTATTCATAAACGCCACCGATATTGTGCAGGAATACGAGAAAGAAGGCGGCGAAAAAGTAACGCTGACCGATCCGGAGTATTTAGCGCTTCTATCCGCCAGAGGCGCGGAGGAATTGGAACAGTATGCGGAAACGCTTTCGTTCGGTTCAAAGGTAAACACCTTCGCAAATTTGATCTACCGAACCGATTACGATTTGGGCGACCGCGTTACTTGCGTAAACAAGCGTTGGGGAATTCGCATTGACGTTCGTATAACAGAGATCGCGGAAACCTATCAAAACAACGTCGAAGAGATTGATATTACCTTCGGCGAGAGCTTGCCAGCGCTTTTAACGCAAATACGGCAGATTACAAAATAAAGGGGTGTAAATATGGAAAAATCGAGCTTTTTTAACAGCGTATCCGGCGACCGAAAATATAAAGCCGAAGATTGGGCTTCGTATTTCGCTTCGTTCATCGGAAACGGCGTTTTCCCGCTTCCTTCAACGGGGCTTCAAGTTGTAGCGGGAAACGGAATGCAAGTAACCGTGAAGGCGGGCAAAGCGTGGATCAACGGCTATTTCTATAACAACACAAGCGACCTTTCCTTGACGCTTGCAACGGCTGACGGCGTTTTGAACCGGATTGATCGCGTTGTCGTCCGTTGGGATTTGACGAACCGCCTTATTTCGGTGAAGGTGAAATCCTCTTCCCCTTCCGCCTCCCCTACCGCGCCGAATATCGAGCGGGACGCGGATATTTACGAATTGGCGCTTGCGGATATTTACATCGGTGCGGGCGTTACGTCAATTACAGGATCGAAGATCACGGACAAGCGGCTGGATACTTCCGTTTGCGGCGTTGTTGCCGCCGTTGTCGATCAGATCGACACGGAAGCATTTAACGCACAGCTTGAAGCGTGGTTCACTGAATATCAAAGCAACAGCGCGGCGGAGTACAATTCCCTTGTTTCGTATATGAATTCCTTGAAATTGCAGGGCAATACACAATACGACGCGCTGGAAGAGTATTTCGCAGACTTCAAGACACAGGCGCAAACCGATTTTGATACTTGGTTCGCGGGCTTGCAGGACGTGCTGGACGAAAACACGGCGGGAAATCTTCTGAATATGATTACGGCGCTTTCCGCCCGCGTCGATCTGATCGAAGCCGTCGTATTCAATGACATAACCGAAAATCCGTTCCTTATCCTGTTTGACGACCTTTCCGGCGTGAATACAACGGGCGTATGGAACGAGAGCTTACAGCGTATCGAATGCTAAAACGGTACGCTTGCACACGGGCGGAATTATCGTGCATTATAGGAAATCTGTTTGTCGAGCTTTCGCCGCCGTGCGAGCATTGCGGCGAAGATACTTTGACAATCACGGGAACGACCGTAACCGGAAGCAAAGCAACGATTTTCGTTACGGCGGTTGGTTTTGATTTCGAGGGGTGCGCCGACGATACCGTTTTGATTGACCGCATACGAAAAGGACGGTGCATAAATGCAGAGGCAGGAGCGAGGAAGAAAGGAACCTTCGGAATTTAACGTGATTGTGAAGTGCAAGGATTTAATCAAGCACACGTTCACGATCACAAATTCAACAGAACGCTTCCCAAAGAAATACCGTTTTACCCTTGTAAATAGGATACAGGACAAAGCGGTGGATATTTACGAATGCGCGCTGGAAGCGAACGAATTAAACCTTCTGGACGCGCAGGAATTCAAGGAACGGCAGAGGCTTCAAGCAAAGGCAATGACCTATTGCAAGGAGCTTCTATTTTTCATAGAGCTTTCGCACGAACAGGGCTTCATATCAACAAGCAGTTGCGAATACTGGTCTAAACTTGTGCTTGATGTGAAGTATATGTTAGCCGCGTGGAAAAAGCGGGATCGTGCGAGAGGGTGAACCGTTTGGGGTACATCTTGTTACGCCTAATTCGTCGAACGCCAACAACGTCCGCAACGTCAATTCCGACGGCACGCTGAACAACAACAACGCGTGGAATGGGAACAGGGGCGTTCGCCCGCTTCGGTGGAAAATGAGATCGAGTAGGCGCAAGCCGAAAGCAGAATACCATCATCAAAGGAAGGTGTATCCCGCCGCCGCGATCCACAGCGGGGGCAAATACAGGATCGCCGATGCCGGAGCATTCCGCGCGGCGGAAGGCAAAGGCTACAAACAGCGAGGATATTTTTTATGACAGATTACGAGAAGATATATAACTTCGAGAACCTATACAGAGCCTACCGAAAGGCGCGGCAAGGCAAGAGGTGGAAAGGAGCGGCGGCAAAGTTTGAAGTAAACCTTCTTGAAGCACTGAACCTGTTACGCTACCAGCTACAAACGAAGAAATACACGCTTTCGCCGTACAATACGTTCGAGGTGTACGAGCCAAAGCGCCGCGTAGTTATGTCGAATGCCTATAAAGACAAGGTTGTTCAACATTCGCTTTGCGATAACGTGCTTGAACCGATCCTTACAAGATCATTCATCACGGACAACTACGCTTCGCAAGTAGGTAAAGGGACGCATTACGGGTTAGACAGGCTTCAAGAATTCTTGCGGAGGTTTTACCGGAAAAACGGAATTGACGGGTGGATATTGAAGGGTGATATATCAAAATACTTCTATTCCATTAGGCACGACGTGTTAAAAACCTTAATCCGCAGGAAAATAACCGATCCGGACGTTTTGTGGCTTGTTGAAATGATAATCGACAGCACAGAAGGAAACGTCGGAATACCGATCGGAAATCAATCTTCACAGCTTTTCGCCCTTCTCTACCTCAATAATTTAGATCACTTCATCAAGGAAAAGCTGGGCATTAAATACTACGGAAGATATATGGACGATTTCTTCTTGATACACGAAGATAAAGCCTATTTGCAGTATTGCCGCGCGGAGATCGAAAAACACGTTGCCGCGATCGGCTTGTCCTTGAACAATAAAACAAACATTTACCCGCTTCGGAACGGGGTGGATTTCTTGGGATTTCACACTTATTTGACCGAAACAGGCGCAGTTATACGGAAGGTACGCCGCCGAAGCAAAAACAATATGAAGCGCAAATTGAAGAAAATGCGCGGACTTGTGGAGCGGGGAAAGATCACGACGGCGACCGTCGAACAATCCTATCAAAGCTGGCGGGGACACGCCGCAAAGGGAAATTGTTATCACTTGATCCGGCGAACGGATCACTATTACAACAGGCTTTTCAATTCAAAGGAGGCGGAAAAATGTCAAAAGCATTAAGTTCCCTTGCCGTGGGAACAAAAATCGAAGTTCCGGTTCTTTCGGCGTATCAATCGCGCTTCGGTGCGAAGATAGTATTCAAAATTGCAGATAAGAACCATAGCGGGTATCCGGCGAATTCCGTTACGCTGATCGCCGAAAAGATTATCCAGCTTATGTGTTCAGATGCAAAGGAACCGAGTAACAGCAACAGCGACCGGAAGAATTACGGCAACAACAGGCACATTCATTCTAATATTTTGCAATGGCTGAACAGCAACGCAACGGCGGGAAAATGGTACAGCGCAAAGCACGGGCAGGACGCGCCGCCGACGAATGCGAACGTATGGGATAATAAAAACGAGTACGACGCTTGGGCGGGCTTCCTTGCTATGCTTGATCCGAAGTTTGTTGCGGAGCTTTTGAACACAACGCTTACCGTTGTAAAATCTTCAACGGACGGCGGCAGTTATGAAACCTTCGCGGCGAAAATGTTTCTTGCGTCCACCACCGAAGTGGGGCTTGCAAACGAAAACGGAATTGCAGAGGGTTCACGCCTTGCCCTATTCAGCAACGACGCTTCCCGCGTCGCCTACCCTACGGCGGAATGCGTAAAAAATTCGGAATACACAAGCGGAAGTCTGAACACGTCAAGCGGCTGGTATTGGTGGCTTCGCACGCCTAGTTCGTCGAACGCCTACGGCGTCCGCGGCGTCTATTCCGACGGCTCGCTGGACCACTACGGCGCGTGGAATGGGATCGGGGGCGTTCGCCCGCTTTGCAATCTGAAATCTTCAATCTTGGTATCTGACAATCCGAATTCAAGCGGGAATTATGAAATTATCTACAATACCGCACCTTCTGCGCCGCCCAGCATTACAGCACCGAAACAATGTTACAGCGGGCAGAATATCGAAATTTCTTGCGCGGCGGCGACCGATCCGGACGGCGACGCGCTGACCTATGTTTTCGAGCGGAGCGCAAACAGCGGATCGTGGACACAGGTTCAGAGTTCTGCCGCGCGCACATTTTCGGAAATGGTATCGACGGCGTGGAACACCCTGCAATACCGCGTGAAGGCGGTTGACACGGCGGGCAATTCTTCCGCGTACACGACAAGCGGAGCGATCGCGGTAATTCACAATCAGCCGCCCGTTATCAGCGGACAGAACGCCGATCTTGGCGTGAAGCGCGAGGATTTCACCTATGAATATAGCGTTACTGATCCGGATAAGGACGTTGTAAACGTTGTAGAAAAGATCGACGGAAGCCCGTTTAACACACGAAACAATATCACGCTGGGCGCAACGCTTACTCTTTCCGTAAGCGGCGATACCTTTACCGCGCTGACAAACGCCCAGCACACGATCGAGATTGTAGCGACCGACAGCGCCGGAAACAGCGCAACGCGAACACTCACGTTCACAAAGGCGATCAACAGCTTTGTAATTTCCCTTTCGGAGCCGCTGGAGGCAAACAGACAGCCGACGCGGTGCAATATCAAAGTAAACAGGGATATTCCGGCGGGCGGCACGTTTAAGGTTGAAGCGTGCAACAATCCTTACGACGTAGCGCCTATTTGGGAGGATTGCACAAACGCAGTTATCGCAGGACTGGCACACGTATTCAAGAACAAAACCAACACGGCGGTTCAATTTGGCTTGAATATCCGTGTAACCGTGGAGCGCGGCGACGCGCTGACCGCGTGCTGGGTATCGGGGATCGGAGGTAATTTTGAATGAGCGTGAAACATAACAAAGACGGCGGCGGAAACGCGGAAATCAAGAAGGAATTGCAGGAAGTAAAGAAAGAAACACAAGAAGTAAAGACGGCGGGCGAAAGTGCCGCCGCCCTTCTTGCATTGTCGTTCAAGGCACAGATCGCACAGGATCGCGCGGCAAAAACGAACGTCATTTCCGACGCTATGATCCTGCAATCGGCGGAGGTTATCGAATATCCGGAATATGAGGACGCGCACGCCTATAACACCGTGGGCGAAATCATCAAGTATAACGGGAGATATTACGAGATTATCGCCGCGCACACGTCGAACGCCGTTTCTTATCCCGTTGAAACGACCTTCGCTTATTACCGCCTTGTAGAGCTTACACACACGGGAACGATTGACGATCCGATCCCCTATCCGGAAACGGCGGGGATCGTCGTAAACGTCCAGAACGGGAAATATTACAGCTACAAAGGAAAAGTCTATCTTGCAAAAGCGGATATGCCAAATTGCGTGTATCCGCCAGATACACCTTCCTTGTGGCAATGGGAAGAAGTAACAGGAAGGGAGGCATAACCGATGGAAGAAGGGATTTTAACCGCCCTTTCCGTAATTAGCGCGGTTTGCGCTATTGTGTTCGGCTATGTCGCATTCGTCCGAAATCGGGATCACGACAAAACGAAGGAGGCAAAGAGCGACGCAACAATCCTTACGGAATTAGGATACATCAAAGGCGGTATCGACGACGTGAAAGCGGAACAGCGAGAACAGCGAAAGACAAATACGGATTTCGTAGGAAGGCTTGTTTCGGTTGAAGCGTCGGCAAAACAGGCGCATAAGCGACTTGACCATATCGAACAACAAATTGATAACAAATGAAAAAAAGAGCGGGAACGGTTTATAAATGAGCCGTTTCCGTCTTTGTGTTTAGGAGGTATCCAGAATGAGCAACAGCACGCTGGCGGGCTATACAAGGATCACGAAGAACAGAACAAGCCCGCGAAATCATAAAATCGACACGATCACAATTCATTGCTACGTCGGACAGGTTACAGCGAAGCAGGGTTGCGATTACTTCGCAACTACCGATCGGGAATGTTCCGCGAATTACGTTGTCGGGAAGGATGGTTCGATCGGAAATTCCGTTAAAGAAAAGGATCGTTCGTGGTGCAGTTCAAACGAAGCAAACGACCAAAGAGCCGTTACAATCGAAGTGGCAAGCGACACAAAACACCCTTACGCCGTTACCGATAAGGCATACGCCGCGCTTCTTGATCTTGTAACGGATATTTGCCGTAGAAACGGGATCAAAAAGCTGGTATGGAGTACAAAGAAAAGCGACCGCGTAAACCACAAGAACGGTTGTAATATGACGGTTCACAGGGATTACGCAAATAAGGCTTGCCCCGGCGATTACCTGTATAACAGGCACGGCGCGATCGCGGCGGAGGTAAATAAGAGGCTGGGCGCTTCGACGGCGGAGCCGGAAAAGCCTTCGACCGGATCGGGTACGCTTTACAAGGTGCAGACGGGTGCGTTCAAGCAGAAATCAAACGCACAGGCGCTGGAAAAGAAATTGAAGGCGGCGGGCTTCGATACCTACGTCGTGAATACGGGCGGCTATTACAAAGTACAGGTGGGAGCATTCAGCAAGAAGGCGAACGCCGAAGCAATGCTTGCAAAGGTGAAAGCGGCGGGATATTCTGACGCTTTTATCACGACCGGAAGCGGCGGGACGGCGGCTTTCGTGAAGGCAGGAAGCAAGGTTCGCTTGAAGCAGGGCGCGAAAACCTACGACGGGAAAAGCCTTGCTTCTTTCGTGTATGACCGCGATCACGTCGTAAAGGAAATCAAGGGAGATCGCGCCGTGATTACCTACGGCGGCGTGGTTGTCGCGGCGGTTAGGTTGTCCGATCTAACACTTGTTTAACACACAGAAACACACGCGCGCGTTAGCTGATTGCACGCCGTGCGAAGCTGTGCAATAGAAAGGGGAAAATATGAAGCTACATTCAAGACGCGGAAAGCGTCAAAAGAAATTCCTTGCGAATGAACGCTTCGCGACAAAAACGATCGTTGCAATCGGCGTTACGACGGTGATCTTCATTACGGCGCAGTATGTTTCTTTTCTCATTACAGAAATAGAGCAAACGACGCTTATTCAATACTACTTTTCCGCCGTCGTGATCGAATGCGGCGCGTTGATGCTGAAACGTGTTTCCGAAGTGATCGTCGCAAGGATAAAGAAAAAAGAACAAATCGAACCGGAAACGGATACAGACGAAAGCGAGGTTTTATAAATGATTGATCTTACGCCCATTATGGAAGCTATTATTGCCCTTGTCGTAGCGGTGATTACTGCATTTGTGATCCCGTGGCTGAAAGGCAAAATCGACGCAGACAAGCTGGAGCAAATCAAATTGTGGGTAACGGTTGCCGTTGAAGCCGCTGAACAGCTTTACAACGGAACCGGACGCGGCGAAGAGAAAAAAGCCTACGTTGTGAAATTCCTGCAAGAAAAGGGCTTTACCCTTGATCCGGACAGCTTGGACAAACTGATCGAAGCCGCCGTTTTCAATCTTCCGGAATATATCGGACTGATTGAAACCGAAGGCAAACCGGATACAGACTAACACCGACAGCGCCGCCCGCGTTCCCCTTTCCGCGTCGCGGCTTTCGGCGGCGGGGCTTCCTGCTGATACAAAAATTCCCCGCGAGGGCTTCACGCCTTCGCGGGGCTTTTTTTGTTGGCTTCAAATATGATAAACGATATGGGTTTCTGCATTATAAACTTTGCTTCCGTCGTCGTCGAATTTGTCAATCGTGATTGTAACATCTTCGACACGTTCAAGGATCGGAAGAACCTTCCGAAGATCGCTTTTGCGGATATATCCTATCATATCCCCTTCGGCAATCACACGGACGGCGGGCGCGCCTTCGTATTCGCATTCTTCCAGCGATCCGTCAATGCCTACGCCTTCGCTATCTCTGTAAAGCGATGCGAGAAGGCGCTGGTGGTTGTCAAATGTAACGCCCGCAACGGGGCAAGTTAGAAATTCGTGCGTTTCTGCATATTCCTTGCGTCGCGCCTCTTCTTCGGCTTTGCGCTTTGCTTCGGCTTCCGCCTTCTCCCGTTCAGCTTCGGCGGCGGCTTGCGTCCTTTTCATCGTAAGATACCCAAAAACGCCCAGCGCGGCGGCTATGGCAATACCGCAAATTCCTTCAACGATACTTCCTTGACCGAAAAACGGTATAGAGCAAAAGAGGAACAACGCCGCAACAATCCATATAATGATCGGCTTTTTCATAATAAACACCCTCTTCAAATTGTAAATTTTTAAGGCAGATTTCGCCCGTTCTGACCTTTAACACAATTATACGGCTTCCGCGCGATAAAATCAAGAATAAAGCGGAATATTTACACACCGTTTGCAAATAATCAGAATGAAGAGGGATCGCACAAGATATGAAAATATACGATTACAACGGGAAAAAGAACATTTGCGGCGACCGATTGCGGGAAGCGCGGGTTGTCCAGCGGCTACGGCAAGAGGATTTAGCCGCCAAAATACAGACGATGGGCGTTAATATGGAGCGGGACAGCATAAGCCGAATAGAGATCGGAACGCGGTTTGTATCTGATTTTGAATTGAAGGTATTTGCAAAGGTGCTGGGCGTTTCGGTTGATTGGCTTTTAGGAAACGAATAAAGGCGGCGGGCTTTCCCGTCGCCTTGTTTTTTCTTGTTTATTTTCAAAATCTATTGACATACTGCAATAAGTATGCTATAATTAAAGCATAGAAAGGAGGTGAAGAGAATGGCGCAAGACATAGGAAAAGCCTTGCAGGAGCTTTCAAAAGCGATTGAGAATAACGAAGCGGTGGAAAGCGTTGTTATCAAAATCACTTTGAAGAAGCAAAAACCCAGCAAGGCTTCAAATCCCAAAGAAAGCAAGTAGCTTTCATAGGCAGGGAACGGGCGGGAAACCGCCCTTCCCGTAAGCCCTATTATAATATAAATTGCCCGTGGCTGTCAATGGAACGGGCGGAAAGGGGCGTAATATGATTATTCGCAAAGGAAACAAGGAATACAGGGTTACAGAGCGGAGCGAATGCTGGGCGCTTTCCTGCACGATTGGCGGGCTATCGGTGGAATACAAGGTTCCGAAAGATATTTGCGCCAACGAAGAGGAATTGCGCGCCTATGTAGAAGCAGAAGAATTGTTTTAGAGGTGGCGAAAATGGCAGAAAAAAGAAAGACAAAGACTTCTTCGGCGGTAAAAAACCGCTATAATAATCGCGTGTACGGTTCTATTATCGTGCGCGTTCCGAAAGAGATGGCAGAAGCCTTCAAAGAAAAATGCGCCGCAACAGGTACGGCGCAAGCACAAGTTATCAAGAAAGCGATTGAACAGTTCTTGGCAGAATAAGCGAAACAACGGAGGGTGGCAGGATTTGCCGCCCTTTTTCTTTTGGAGAAAGGAGGAACGAGAATGCACAAGCATTTAACGTGGACGGATCGCCTTAAAATCGAAAAGGCATTGAAAGAGGGCTTGAAGCCCTGCAAAATTGCCGACCGCTTGCACGTACATAATACGACGATATACAGAGAATTAAAGCGCGGAACCTATACGCATTTGAATTCCGACTTAACAACGGAAGAACGTTATTCGCCGGAGATCGCGCAACAGCGATACGAAGAACACCTAAAAGCCAAAGGTGGAGAATTGAAGATCGGAAACGATTACGAATTAGCCGCCTTCATCGAAAAGAAAATCGGTGAAGAGGGATATTCACCCGCCGCTGTTATTGGAGAAATCAAACGGCTGGGGTTGACATTCAAAACGGAGATCAGCGAAAAGACAATTTATAATTACATCGACAAGGGCGTATTTTACGGGATCAGCCGCGAGAGCTTGCCGGAAAAAGGAAAGCGCAAACGGAAGTATGAAAAGGTGGAGAGGAAGAAAGCCGCCCGCACGTCGGCGGGCGAAAGCATAGAAAACCGCGATCCGGAAATAAACGAGCGAACGACCTTCGGGCATTGGGAAGGCGATTGCGTTTGCGGAAAGAAAAAGACAAAGGAAGCCTTGTTCGTACTTTCGGAGCGGTTGACGCGAAACGAAATCATTATGAAGATACCGGATCAGACTTCCGCCAGCATTGTGGCGGCGCTGAACAAGCTGGAACGCCGTTACGGGAAACGTTTTTCGCAGATATTCAAAAGCATAACTTTTGACAACGGATCGGAATTCGCAGATTGCGCCGGAATTGAACGTTCTGTTTATGGGAAAAACCGGAAGCGGACAAAGGCTTATTATTGCCACCCTTACAGCGCATACGAGCGGGGAACGAATGAGAATATAAACAAAATGATACGGCGGTTCTTGCCGAAAGGGACAGACTTCCGGAAAGTAACCGCCGCATATATTCGCCGCGTCGAAACGTGGATCAATAACTATCCGCGCGAAATTTTAGGATTTGCGACCGCAAGCGACCTGTTCGCCGCCCACCTTGCCGCCGCCTAAAAATATTTTTTAGTTTTTTCTGCTTTTACTCTTGACTTTTTCATATTTTTCACAAAAATTTTGGGGCATTTTTTGGCGTTATGTCGAGGGATTCAGCCCACATATGTCAAGAAGGGTGTGTATCTCCCCCTCGGCCAGGGGCCGGAAGGCCCCTGGCGCCAGCGCTTCATCCAGCCGCAGCGGCCCCATGGAAAGCCGCTTCAGGTACGTCACCGGTTTTCCGCAAGCGGCCAGCATCCGCTTCACCTGATGGAATTTCCCCTCCCGCAGCGTCACCAGTGCCTCCTGCGGCGAGAGGAGCTCCAGCCCCGCCGGCAGGCACTCCAGCCCGTCGGCCAGCACCATCCCGCCGGCGAAGGCCGCCGTGTCCGCCGCCGTCAGCACACCCTCCACACGGGCGTAGTACACCTTGTCCACGTGATAGCGGGGGCTCAGCAGCCGATGGGTCAGCTCCCCGTGGTTGGTCAGCAGCAGCAGTCCCTCCGTGTCCTTATCCAGCCGCCCTACTGGGGATAGATCCCGTTTGCGCAGCTCCGGCGGCAGTAGGTCCAGCACCGTCTGCTGCCGTCCGTCCACCCGTGCCGACAGGACCCCGGCGGGCTTGTGGAGCATGAGATAGGTGTACCGGCGGCAGTCCAGTGACTGACCGTCCACCAGCAGGCAGGCGGCGTCGGCGTCCACCTTCTCCTCCGGAGAGGAGGCCAACCGTCCGTCCACTATCACCCGGCCCTGCCGCACCAACTCCTTTACCTCCCGCCGGGAGTATTTGCCCGTCCCGGCGATGATCTTGTCCAAGCGCTCCATAACCAGCCCTCCTGCCGCAGTTTTTCTCATTATAGCATATCCCACCGGGAAACGGAATAAGCTGAGGACAAAGCTATGGAAAAAACGAAAGGAGCTGCGTGCCTGTGAAGCGCTGTCTTGCGGGGCTGTGCCTGCTGATGATGCTGCTGACCGCCTGTACCGCCCGTCCCTCCCGGACCCCGGTGACCGCCAAGGACGATGCCGCCCGCCGGGCATGGCTGGAGCAGCAGGGCTGGCAGACGGAGGAGCAGCCGGTCCGCACCCTGACGGTGCAGCTGTCGCTGGCGGGGCAGGAGGACTATCTGGCCCTCCAGCAGGAGGCGGGCCTGCCTTTGGCGGACTACGACGGTCAGACCGTCACCCGCTGCACCTACACCGTCACCAATTACCCCGGCCGCACCGGAGATGTGCAGGTGAACCTCTATCTCTGCGGCGATGTTATCGTAGGCGGGGACATCATGGCCTTGGGGGAAAACGGCTTTCAGGTATCCCTCCTCTATCCGGCGGAGAACACATAGAAAAACGGGAGGAAGGGCCTTTGCCCCTTCCTCCCATTTTTCAGTACCCCTCGCCCAGCGTAATGATCTGCGCCCACAGCACCGGCCCCACGGCCCCGGTGGGGTCGAAGCCCAGCTGCCGCTGGAGGGTCAGCACCGCCTGCTGAGTGGCGGGGCCGAAGATACCGTCCACCACCAGACTGGGTAGAGCCTCGTCCTCCCGGCTGATCTGGTTGAGCCGCTCCTGCATCAGGGCCACCTGTTCGCCCCGGTCGCCCCGCACCAGAAACCGTCCCGGATAGACCTCTCCGGCGAACTGCCGGTAATCCTCCGGCAGCTCCGCCAGCACCTTCTGATAGGCCGTCTGCAGAGCGTTCCACGTCTCCCGGCCCACCACACCGTCCACCGTCAGACCGTAGAGCCGCTGGAAGGTGTACACCGCATCCAGCAGCTCCTGATCGAAGTCGTCGGACAGAGAAATCATGGGCAGCTCCGGCAGAAAGTACCCCAGAAACGCCAGATAGAACCGCACCGTCCGCACGCCGATGCTGCTGTCCCCCAGCCGCAGCTCCTCGGCGTACCGCCGCTGCAGCTCGGAGATGGTGAGTCCCTCGCTGCTGAGGTCCGACAGCTGCTTGACGCCGTTGTAGATCTGCTTGATCTTGTACCATGTGGCCTTGCCCACGATGCCGTCCTGCGCCAGATTGAAGATCTGCTGAAAGACCCGCACCGCCTCCTCCATGTCTCCGTCAAAGACGAAGCTGTCGTCCAGCGCCGGGATGGCGGGATAGTTCTTCCCGATGCGGTTGAGCTGCCGCTTCAGGGTCTGCACGTCGTTGCCGGCATCGCCCCGCCGCAGGGGCCGCCCCGAATAGGAGGCCACGTTCCCGCCCACCGGCGCATTCATCACCAGATTGATGTCGCCACCGTAGTAGTACTGCAAAATTTCGTAGGGCGTCATGCCCTCCTCCGCCAGATCCACGCTGCCCCATTGGGACAGACCCCCGCACCGGGTCCGCACCCCGTCGCAAAACTGGGCGAACAGCGGCTCTACACTGCCCTGCCGCACGATGTAGTTGTTGAAAATATCGTCCACGATGCGGCTGATGTTCTCGAATATGTCGCCGCCCTCCACATAGGCCTGATCGTATCGGGTGGTGGAGGTGATGTCGAAGTCGTACCCTCTGGCCCGGTAATACTCCGTGTACACCCGGTTCAGAGCGTAGGAGATCTGGGCCAGAATGTTGGCTCGGATGGCACTCTCCGGCCAGGTAGGATAAATTTCGTGGGAGGCCACGTTCTTGATGTACTGGGCGAAGGACACCACCACATTCCGGGCGGACTCCCCCGGCGCCCCCAGATGCACCGTGATGGTCTCCGGCACCACGGGATAGGGATAGGGCATCATGCACGCTCCTTTCTCACACCACTGGCTCCAGCATCACCGGCAGGATGGTCTCCACCCCGTCGAATACCGTCGCCGTCCGGCCAGCCACCGGCTGAAACATGGGATGCTGTACCGACACCTGATAGTCCAGCCCGCTGAGGGCGGCGGTGTCCGAGGCTTGAGACCAGGCAAAGGGCGGGGCGGGCAGGCGGATGCCGGATAGGATACCGGAGCCGTCGGTGACGCCCCGGTAAAATATGTGTTCCTCCGTGCCGAAGACTCGGCTGATGACTACCTGCGCTCCGGCCACGGGGAAGCGCCCGCCGCCGGAGGCGACCTGCACGCACAGGCCGCCCCGGTCCGGGTGGGTCCTGAGGAAAACGTCCACAGGTGTTGGTTGTGCTGACTGCATAGGCAAAGACCTCCTTTTTTCCTATCCTATGCACCTTGCTTCGTCCCGTGCCAAAAAAATTCCCGGAACCGGGGGAAGTCCGGTTCCGGGAAAGACAAGCGTTATTTCTGGGGCAGATATATCCGCCGTGCAGGCCGAAGCCTCAGCATTTCCCCCACGGGGACGGCCACGTCGCCGGTGGCCTCCTCCGCCAGAGTAAAGACCATCACCATCAGCGCTGCATTGGGGAAGGGGCAGAACTCGCCGGGGTTGGTCAGGGAGATCAGCAGCATCCCCAGATAGCTCAGAGCCAGCGCCCGGACAAAGGGCGTTTTTCCGGCCCGCAGCAGGGCGATACGATCCCGCATCAGCACGCCGTAGGCGGCAATGCCCACCAGACCCATGCTGCCCATGATCTGGGCGATGCTGTTGTGGTAGAACACCATGCTCCCCTCCACACCGGTGAAGAGGTCACTGTTGCGCTGGCTGATGAGGCCGATGCCAAACACGGGGTTGTGCAGGAAGTCCGTGATGCCCCGCAGGAACAGCTGCACCCGGACGGAGTCCCCCTGATGGAACAGATGACCGTCCTCCATGCGGCTGTCCATCATCAGCGACAGCAGCTCCGGGCCCACCAGCACCGCCAGCACCGCACCGGCCACGCACAGAGGCAGCACGGCCTTCCGGGGAATGAGGCCCCACCGCACCAGATATACGAAGCCCAGTCCCAGCAGCGCCACACCGAACAGCAGAGCGCTGCGGCTGCCGGTAAGGGCCAGCCCTGCCGCCTGCACCGCCACACCCAGCAGATGGGCGGGCTTTTTCAGCGACAGATAAAAGGACATGGGCAGGGTAGTCAGCAGCAGCGCCGTGGCAAAGTTGCGGTACTTGAGATAGAGGGTGGTATGTACCTGCAGAAATTCCTGCCACCGCACGGCGTAATCCAGCATCAGCAGACACGCCATGCACACACCCAGCACGCAGAAAATGGCGGCGAACCGCCGGTGCAGGTCGTAGCCCTTGGAATAGGTCAGGCACGACCGCAGCAGCACATAGAAAACCAGCATCCCGCCGCCGAGACACCCGGCGTAGTACAAACTCAGCGGCTGAAGCAGCTGCTGCATGGACAGAATCCCGCAGCCCCCCAACAGGGTGGCCGCCGACACCAGCAGCAGCCCCGTGGCGCTGCGTCCCACCCGGAAGGTGACGGGCCAGACCATCAGGTGCCAGATCAGCGCCGCAAAGAACGGCGCCGCCAGCACGGCACAGGGGAGGAAATCCCCCAGACTTTCATATCGCTGGGTCGACAGCAGAAATACCAGCAGGAACGGCGTCACCGACGCCAGCAGATCCCGGCAGAACACCAGCAACCAAATACAAATCCCCAGCAGGGCCATGGCCCCATAGACCGGCTGACGCAGAGCGGCGAAGCCCAGCGCCACCCACAGCAAAAACGGAAAATAGGCACGGCTGAGCCAAAACCTCTGGCTTAGGCCGGACAGACGGCGGAAGCCCCCATAGCAGCGGCGCTGCAGACGGGGCCAAAAGCCGCTGTCCTCGTTCAGTGCGCTGAAAGACAGATCCCACATAGAATTGTTTTACTCCTTTTTTCATCCAGACAGGTACATGGACGGCTTCCCTTCCCTCCATGCACATACCAAAACAAATGCTCCCTGAAAAATGTGAAATTTTTGTGAATAATAGGTTTTTAGGGAACCTTTTTACCGAGGTATATACCGCCCTTCTCTGGGCGTAAGCGGTACTATACCACGTTCCGGCGGGAATGTCAACGGGAGAAGCAGTCGGTTTATGGGGAATGTCCGTCCGGCTGTACTAAGAAAAATCAACGTCTGCCGCAGACCGGCGGCAAAAGAGCCTGAAAATTCCCTGAAAGGAGGGAATTTTCAGGCTTTTCACAGAAAATCCACACAAAAATGGCTGGTTTGTATAACTGACTAACATTTTTGTCACTTTTGGACGCCCTGTCTGGTATCGAAGTACCTATAGGACATCCAGCTCCGGCAGCCGGTTCAGGGCATAGGTGATGAACCGCTTGGCGGCGGGGGAGACGTGCTCCTCCTCCGGCAGGGCGATGCCCAGATGCACCGACTGGGGCGGGTCCAGCGGCAGCACCGCCACCCCGTCCGCCAGATCGGCGGTGAGGATGTCATTCAATAAGGTGATGCCCAGCCCCGCCCGCACCATGGCAATGGCGGCCCGGCTGTCGCTGGTGGCGAAGCGGATCTTGGGCCGGATCTGCAGCTGCTGGAGCATCCGGGAGTTATCTGTCTCCTGTCCCGGCAGAAACTCGATGAAGGGCTCCTGCCGCAGCCGCTCCACGGGGAAGCGGTCCGCCTCCACCAGCGGGTGGGTAGGGGGGAGAATGGCCATCAGCTGGTCGTCCTTCAGCGGCACCCACTCGTGCCGTCCCGGCCGCTGGCTGATGAGACAGAAGTCCGCCCGCCGGTGATCCACCAGCTCGCCCAGTTGGGTAGAGCTGCCCTCCCGCAGCTCCACCCGGATGCCGGGATAAGCGTGATGGAACCCGGCAATGACCTCCGACAGCCACGGGTAGAAGGCGGCGTAATTGGTGCCGGCCACCACCCGGCCCACATCCAGTCCCTGAATCCGGTGGGCCAGCTGCTGGTACTGCTCGTCCAGCTCCGCCATTCGCCGCATCAGCGGCAGCAGCTCCTGACAGGCCCGTGTGGCGGATACCCCGCCCCGCCCCCGGTGCAGCAGGGGAAAGCCCGTCTCCCGCTCCAGACTGTCCACCAACCGGCTGATGCCGGAGGGGGTGTAGCCCAGCGCCTCGGCGGCAGCGGACAGACTTCTCTCATGGAGTACAGTGAGCAAAACCCGGCATTTTTCGGTGTCCATGAAATTTCACCCATTCTTTGATATTTTGTCAAACAAAATTTGAAATAGTATCGCTTTACGCAAGGATACACCAAGTGCTATACTCTGTCAAGGGTAGGAGAGAAACCCTCGATTAAGAACGGACAGAAACTTTCGGAGGAACAGGCATCATGACTCAGAAAAAAGCGGAGATCCTTTTGGCGGCAGTTATCGCAGCACGGGCTACGTCCCTTCTGTTCAGCAAGATCGCCATGAACGGCATGGGGATCTTCAACCTGCTGGCGGCCCGGTTTTTGATGGCCTTTGTGCTGCTGGCGGTGGTGTTTTTCAAGCGCCTTCGCCACATCAAGTGCCATACGCTGGTGCGTGGCGCCATCATGGGTGGTCTGTTCTTCCTGATGCTCTCCACGGAGCTGACGGGGCTCAAGAGCACCCCCTCCTCCACCGTCTCCCTGCTGGAGAATACCGCCATCATTCTGGTGCCCATGTCGGAGGCCGTGCTGCGGCATAAGCTGCCCAAGGCCGCCACCGCCGTCAGCGCACTGGTGGCCATCGGCGGCGTGGCACTGCTGACCGGCCAGTCCGGCGGCTTCACCCCCGGTATGGTGCTGGCGGTCATGGCCGCCGTGCTGTACGCCGCAGCCATCATCACCACCGACCGCTTCTCCCACGAGGACGATCCCCTGACCCTGGGCATCGTTCAGGTGGGTACGCTGGGCCTGCTGGCGCTGGTGTCCTCCTTCGTGTTCGAGGCGCCCCGCCTGCCCCAGTCCGGTACCCAGTGGCTGATGATTGCCGGCCTTGCCGTCATCTGCACCGGCTTCGGCTTCACCCTCCAGCCTGTGGCACAGAGCCACACCACCGCCCAGCGTGCAGGCTTGTTCTGCGCTCTGAGCCCCGCCTGCGCCACCCTGCTGGGTGCCGCCGTGCTGCGGGAGCACATCAGCGTCATGGGAATGTGCGGCATCGCCCTGATCCTGCTGAGCCTGCTGGTACCGCAGCTGTGGCAGCTGGCGGAGAAGAAGGGCATCACCCTGCTGCCCCGTCATGCCGTCCCCGCCGTGCGCCGGGCCTGAGATATCATAAACTATATACCATTAGGTGTCCTTTCGTTGGGAGGAGCGCCGGAAAAAGCATTTGCCTTTTCCGGCGCTCCTTCTTTTTGCCGGGGAAATTCCCCTCGGCCGCTTTTTTACATGGACTTTACACGAGGAGACTTTTGCCCTTTACACCGTCCCTTTATCATGGGGACTGTAGCAAGAAAGCAAGTCCAAACATGAAAAACGAAAGGAGATCTTCATATGAAAAAGATCATCAGTATCCTGCTGGCCGCCGTTATGGTCATGGCCCTTCTGGCCGGTTGCGGCAGCAGAAACAGCGGCAGCACCAACGACAACAACACCCCTAATAATAATCAGGATACCGAGCTCAGCGGCTCCGTGTCCACTAACGGCTCCACCTCCATGGACAAGGTCATCGGTGCTCTGCGGGAGCAGTTCATGGCGGACCACAAGAACGTCACCGTCACCTATGATCCCACCGGCTCCGGCTCCGGCATCGAGGCCGTGAAGAACGGCACGGCGGACATCGGTCTGGCCTCCCGCAGCCTGAAGGACGAGGAGAAGGCCGGCGGCCTGACCGAGACGGTCATCGCACTGGACGGCATCGCCGTCATTGTCAATGCCCAGAGCAAGGTCACGGACCTGACCGTGGAGCAGATCGCCAAGATCTTTACCGGTGAGATCACCGACTGGAGTGAGGTGGGCGGCGACCCCGGCGCCATCTCCTGCATCGGCCGTGAGTCCGGCAGCGGTACCCGTGACGGCTTCGAGTCCATCACCGGGACCAAGGACTCCTGCAAGCTGGATCAGGAGCTGACCTCTACCGGCGGCGTCATCGAGGCCGTGGCCGGCAACCCCAACGCCACCGGCTATGCCTCCCTCTCCGCTGTGGAGGGCAAAGACACCGTGAAGGCCGTCACTGTAGGCGGTGTGGCCTGCACCGAGGCCACCGTGCTGGACGGCAGCTACGCCATTCAGCGGCCCTTCGTGCTGGTGACTAAGGACGGCACGGCCCTGTCCCCGGCGGCGCAGGCATTCTTCGACTTCGCCGCCTCCAAGGACGCCGCCTCCCTCATCCAGAATGCGGGCGCCGTGCCTACCGCCAAGTAAAACAAATCGGGGAACCCTCACCTGCTGCGGCGGATGAGGGGGCTTCCCTGTCATCGGGAAAGGAGAACTCTATGAAGCGGACAGCAGGCAAAAGTCTCCGCACCCGCAAAGCCATGGAGCAGGCCATCCACCTGATCTTCCTGCTGTGCGGCATCGTGGCGGTGGGCTTCGTGCTGTGCATCAGCGTGTATCTGGTGATCTCCGGCCTGCCGGCCATCCGGGAGATCGGACTGACCAAATTCCTCTTCGGCAAGGTGTGGGCGCCTACCAACGCCACCACCGGCCCGCAATTCGGCATCCTGCCCTTTATCCTCACCTCTGTCTACGGCACGGCGGGAGCGCTGCTGCTGGGGGTGCCGGTGGGTCTGATGACCGCCATCTTTCTGGCCAAAGCGGCCCCGCCCCGTCTGGCGGCGGTGATCCGCACGGCGGTGCAGCTGCTGGCGGGCATCCCGTCGGTGGTGTACGGTCTGGTGGGCATGATCGTACTGGTCCCCGCCATCCGCCGTGCCTTCGGCCTTGGCTCCGGGGCCTGCCTGCTGGCGGCCATTCTGGTGCTGACGGTTATGGTGCTGCCCTCCATCATCAACGTGGCGGAGACGGCCCTTCAGGCCGTGCCGAGGGAGTATGAGGAGGCCAGTCTGGCACTGGGCGCCACGGAGACGGAGACCTACTTCCGGGTGAGCCTGCCTGCCGCCCGCAGCGGCGTGGCGGCGGCGGTGGTGCTGGGCGTAGGCCGTGCCATCGGAGAGGCCATGGCCATCATCATGGTGGCCGGAAACGTGGCCAATATGCCGGGGCTTTTCACCTCGGTGCGCTTCCTCACCACCGGCATCATCTCCGGAATGTCCGATGCCGCCGTAGGGAGCCTGTATCAGCAGGCGCTGTTTTCCATCGGGCTGGTGCTGTTTCTGTTCATCATGCTCATCAACGTCCTGCTGAATGTCTGCATCAAACGCAAGAAGGAGGACTGAGCCATGAAGCAGCAATGGACGCTTCGCCGGAGACTGTATAACGGCGGGATGCGGGGGCTGGTGTGGCTGTGCGCCGGACTGACCTGCGCCCTGCTGATCTTTCTCATCGGCTATATCTTTTACCGTGGCGTGCCGGGCCTCAGCTGGCAGCTGATCTCCGGCCAGACCAGCTATATCCGCAATACCGTGGGCATCCTGCCCAACCTATTGAATACCCTGTATATCATTCTCGTGGCCATGGTGGTGGTGCTGCCGCTGGGTGTAGGCGCCGCCATCTACCTGACGGAGTACGCCGCCAGCGGGCGGCTGGTCCGCATCATCGAGTTCGCCGCCGAGACACTGACGGGCATTCCCTCCATCATCTTCGGACTGGTAGGCATGATGCTGTTCGTGCAGAAGCTGGGCCTTCAGGCGGGAATTCTGGCCGGCGGCCTGACGCTGGTGATGATGATCCTGCCCACCATCATCCGCACCACGCAGGAGAGCCTGAAGACCGTCCCCCAGTCCTACCGGGAGGGGCCGCTGGCGCTGGGTGCCGGCAAATGGCACATGGTCCGCACGGTGGTGCTGCCGGGAGCGGTGGACGGCATCGTCACCGGCTGTATTCTGGCCATCGGCCGCATCGTGGGGGAGAGCGCCGCCCTGCTGTATACGGCAGGCTTCGGCATGGCGCTGGTGAGTCTCTTTGACTCCCTGCACACTTCCTCCGCCACCCTGACGGTGGCCCTGTACGTCTACGCCACCGAGGGCGGCGAGACGGCGCTGGCCTTCTCCATCGCCACCATCCTCATGGTGCTGACCCTGCTCATCAACCTCACCGCCGGGATCATCGGGCGGAAGCTGAAAAGGAAGTGAACGACAATGGACCCCATTCTGCAAGTGAAGGATCTGGACCTGTGGTACGGCGCTCATCAGACGCTGCACAGCGTCTCCATGGACATCCCGGAGAAGAGCATCACCGCCTTCATCGGCCCCTCCGGCTGCGGCAAGTCCACATTTCTGAAAACCCTGAACCGCATGAACGATCTGGTGCCGGGGGTGAAGATCACCGGCGAGGTCCGCTATCGGGGCGAGGATATCTATGCGCCGGGGACGGACGTGTGCCGCCTGCGCCGTGAGATCGGCATGGTGTTTCAAAAACCCAATCCCTTCCCCATGAGCATCTACGACAACATCGCCTACGGCCCCCGGACCCACGGCATCCGCAGCAAGGCCAGGCTGGACGAGCTGGTGGAGCGCTCCCTGCGGGGCGCCGCCATCTGGGACGAGGTAAAGGACCGGCTGAAGAAGAATGCACTGGGCCTTTCCGGCGGCCAGCAGCAGCGCCTGTGTATCGCACGGGCGCTGGCGGTGGAGCCGGCGGTGCTGCTGATGGACGAACCCACCAGCGCACTGGACCCCATCTCCACCTCCCGCATCGAGGAGCTGACCATGGAACTGAAGGAGCGCTATACCATCGTCATCGTCACCCACAATATGCAGCAGGCGGTGCGTATCTCCGACCGCACGGCCTTCTTCCTGCTGGGTGAGCTGGTGGAGTACGGCGCCACGGAGCAGGTGTTCTCCGCCCCGGCGGAGAAGCGGACAGAGGACTACATCACGGGGAGGTTCGGATAATGAGAAGCCGGTTTGATGAACAGCTGGCCCAGCTGGAGCGGGAGCTCATCGAAATGGGCGCACTGTGCGAGGAGAGCATCGCTCTGGCGGCCAAATCGCTGGGAGACGGCAGTCTGGCCCGTCAGGTGGCCCCGCTGGACACGGAGATCGACCGCAAGGAGCGGGACATCGAGTCCCTGTGCCTGAAGCTGCTTTTGCAGCAGCAGCCGGTGGCACGGGATCTGCGGCAGATCTCGGCGGCCCTGAAAATGATCACGGATCTGGAGCGCATCGGGGATCAGGCGGAGGATATTGCCGAGATCGTCATCAGCGGTCAGGTCAACGAGGGGGAGGAGCTGCTGCGGGATATGGCCGCCTCCACCATAAAAATGGTGACGGAAAGTGTTGACGCCTACGTGAAACATGATACAATGTTGGCGGAAAAAGTCATCGCAGAGGACGATATTGTGGATGACTGGTTCGACAGGGTGAAGCATACGCTGATCCGCCGCATGACCACAGACCCCGGTGAGGGGGAGCGGGCGGTGGACCTGCTGATGATTGCCAAATATTTTGAGCGCATCGGGGACCATGCGGTGAACGTCGCCCAGTGGGTGATTTTCTCCGTCACCGGTACGCACAAGGAGGGATAGCATGATCTGGTGCGTGGAGGACGATGCCAGTATCCGGGATATCGAAGTATACGCCCTGCGTTCCACCGGCTTCGAGGCCTGTGGCTTTGCCGACGGTGCCGCCTTCTGGCAGGCCCTCCAGACGGAGGAGCAGCCGGAGCTGGTGGTGCTGGATGTGATGCTGCCCGGCGTGGACGGCATGGAGCTGCTGCGCCGGATGCGGGCCTCGGCGACCCTGCGCCGCATCCCGGTAGTGATGGCCACCGCCAAGGGCGCAGAGTACGACAAGATACAGGGTCTGGATCTGGGGGCGGACTACTATCTGGCCAAGCCCTTCGGGGTCATGGAACTGGTGTCCTGCGTCAAGGCGGTGCTGCGGCGCTGCCGGACGGAGCAGGAGCCGGTGCTGCGGGCCGGGGGCATCGTACTGCACTCGGAGGAGCGCATCGTCACGGTGGAGGGTCAGCGAGTGACGCTGACCTATAAGGAGTTTGAGCTGCTGCGGCTGTTTCTGTCCCATCCGGGCATGGCCTTCACACGGGACCAGCTGTTCAACGAGATCTGGGGCATGGATTACTGCGGCGAGACCCGGACGGTGGATATGCACATCCGCACCCTGCGCCAGAAGCTGGGCAGCTGCGGCAGCATGATCCAGACCGTGCGGAATGTGGGATACCGGCTGGAGGTAGGCGCATGACAAGAAAAATTTTCCGTTCCATTCTGCTGGTGGCGGGCGTAGTGCTGGCGGCGGGCATGGTCATCATGACCGGCTGCCTGTACAGCTACTTCGGCGGTGTGCAGGAGCAGCAATTACAGGATGAATTGAGCCTCGCCGTCAGCGGCGTGGAAAACGGCGGTACGGCCTATCTGGAGCGCCTTCCGGCGGAGCGGTTCCGCCTGACGTGGATCGCCTCCGACGGCCGGGTGCTGTATGATACGCAGGTGGTGGACGTGGCCTCCATGGAGAACCACGCCGGCCGTCAGGAGGTGCAGGAGGCCCTGAAAAACGGCAGCGGCGAATCCAGCCGCTACTCCGATACCCTTCTGCAGCAGACCCTGTATGTGGCCCGCCGCCTGACGGACGGCACGGTGCTGCGTATCTCCGTCAGCCGTGCCACCGCCGGGATGCTGGCGCTGGGAATGCTCCAGCCCATGCTGGTGGTGCTGGCGGCGGCGCTGATCTTCGCCGGACTCATGGCCGGGCGACTGTCCCGCCGCATCGTGGACCCCCTGAACCGGTTGGATCTGGAACACCCGCTGGAAAACGACGCCTACGAGGAGCTGGCCCCTCTCCTGAGCCGCATCAACTACCAGCACAAGGAGATCGACGCCCAGCTGCGGACCCTGCGGCAAAAGACCGATGAGTTCACCCAGATCACCGGCAGTATGCAGGAGGGTCTGGTACTGCTGGACGAGAAAGGGACGGTGCTCAGCATCAACCACGCCGCCTGCAGGCTCTTTCAGGCGGACGACGGCTGTGTGGGCCGGGACTTCCTGACGGTGGACCGCAGCCATGAACTGAGCCTTGCACTGGAGACGGCCCGGAAGGAGGGCCACAGCCAACTGCGCTGCCAGCGCAATGGCCGGGAGTACCAGATGGATATGAGCCGCATCCAGTCCGGCGGCGAGACGGTGGGTACGGTGCTGCTGACCTTCGACGTGACAGAGCAGGAGTACGCCGAGCGCAACCGCCGGGAGTTCACCGCCAACGTCTCCCACGAACTGAAGACCCCCCTGCAGGGCATCGTGGGCAGCGCCGAGCTGATTCAGAGCGGCATGGTGAAGCCGGAGGATATGCCCCGCTTTGTGGGCCATATCCACGACGAGGCCTCCCGCATGGTGACGCTGGTGGAGGATATCATCCGCCTGTCCCAGCTGGACGAGGGGGATGTCATGCCCACGGAGACGGTGGACCTGCTGGCCCTGAGTCAGGAGGCCGTGACCAACCTGCAGGATGCCGCCGCCAAGCAGCAGGTGTCCCTGTCGGTGGACGGCGGCCACGCCCCGGTCATCGGCGTGCGGCGGCTGCTGTATGAGGTGATCTTCAACCTCTGCGACAACGCCATCAAGTATAACGTCCCCGACGGCGCCGTAAAGGTGCAGGTGTCCTCGGAGAACGGGATCTCCTCCGTCACGGTGTCGGATACCGGCATCGGCATCGCCCCGGAACACCAGAGCCGGGTGTTCGAGCGGTTCTACCGGGTGGATAAGAGCCACTCCAAGGCCTCCGGCGGCACGGGGCTGGGCCTCTCCATCGTGAAGCACGCCGTGCAGTATCACCACGGCGATATCCGCCTCACCAGTAAGCCCGGCGAAGGGACTGTCATCCGCATCACCTTCCCCGCAGCGGCCCGGTGAGCCGCTGACCCGACATATATAAAAATTAGGCTATGTCACAACAAACAGTTGATAAATAGCCATTTTTATAGGGGAGTATCA
>ERZ1673748.74-NODE-74-length-159016-cov-19.328496_pt1 | contig 159016 bp, 118 predicted proteins | sample MGYA00580196_ERZ1673748 | MGnify/ENA primary metagenome ERZ1673748 (study PRJEB41218, sample SAMN15661796) | gut metagenome | host: Homo sapiens | place: Canada: London | collected 2015-08-20/2019-03-30 | study: EMG produced TPA metagenomics assembly of...
AAATCGATGCCTCCGGCGGGGCGGTGTTCTTTGCCTCCGGGGTGTTCTATTACTTTCTGACCCAGCAGGTCCGGGAACTGGTGCGGGAGATGGCGGACGCTTTCCCCGGCGGTGTGCTGGTCTTTGATGCTGCCAATCGAACGGCAGTAAAGATGATCGCAAAAACATGGCTTAAGACTGCAAAAATCAAGGATGTGGGGGCATATTTTGCGGTTTCGGATGCCGCCAAGGAAATCGGCACGTGGAACAGCCACCTGCAGGTCACAAGTCGCGGCTATATGCTGGGTTACAACGATTTGAGAGACCCTTCCGTCAGCGGCTTTTTCCGGTTTCTCGCAAGGGTCGGTGACAACGGGATGAAAATGCAAATCGTGAAAATAAGATTTTGAGAGACAAAAATGCAAAAGACGAGCACTTCTTGCCGCTCAATTGGCAAGAAGCGCTCGTCTTTTCTTAACGCGTTGTATGGCGGAGAGAGCGCAAGTTACGCGAGCGCCCTTCTTGCCAGCTCGGCCGCGCCAAGGATTCCTTGGTCGCCGCCGCAGCCCGGGGCGCAGATGTAGCTCTCTATGTCCTTAAGCTCGGCGGTCTGGATGTAGCCACCCAGATATTCGAGGGTCTTCTTGCGGACGATGCCGTAGAGCTGCTCCTGGTGCATCACGCCGCCGCCGAGGACGATACGGCGAGGCGAGTACATGAGCACGAGGTTCGCGCACATCTGCCCCAGATAATCCCCCTCGAGCGCCCACACCTCAGCGTTGTCCGCGAGCTCGGCCGCGGGCTTTCCCCAGCGCGCGGCGATGGCGGGGCCGGAGGCGAGGCCCTCGAGACAGCTCGCGTGGCTCGGGCAGACGCAGCGTCCCTCCTCGGTGGGACGGGTCCTTACCAGCATGTGGCCGGCCTCGGGGTGCAGCATGCCGTGAAGGAGCCTGCCCGCGCACATGACGCCCGCGCCCACGCCGGTGCCGATGGTCACGTAGACGGCGTCCTTGAGCCCCTTGCAGCAGCCGAAGACCGCTTCGCCGAGGCAGGCAACGTTCACGTCCGTGTCGTAGGTCACCGGAATCCCGAGGGCGTCGGCGAACGCGGCGCGAAGACCATAGCCTCGCCACGCGAGCTTGGGCGTCTGGAGGATGGAACCGTAGCGCTCATCGTTGGGGTCGACGCAGGTCGGGCCGAAGGCGCCGATGCCCAACGCGTTCACATCGCGGGCGGTGAACCACTCGACCATTTGTGGGACGGTCTCGGCGGGCGTAAGCGTCGGGGTCTCCATACGGTCGAGAACCTCGCCGTCGCCGGACACCACGGCACAGACCATCTTGGTCCCGCCGGCCTCGAGGGCGCCGAGCCTCATTTGCTTTTCGCTCATGTGATCCTCCTTACAAAGGGACGCCCGCAGTCATGGTCAACCGCGGGCGCCCATAACGTTGGCTTGTTTCGAGGCGACCCTACCTGGGCACGCGGTCCTGCCTTGCGGCAAACGGGGCGAGCACGGCGTGCGGCTCGCTTTGGTACCAGTAGGCGACGGTGGAGATGTCGTCCTCGCGCTCGTAGAGCTTGATGTCGTCGTTGCCGAGGTCCTGGAACGTCACGCGCAGGTCCTCCTTGAACGAGATCGGGTCGGGAAGGTGCCACCTGTAGAGGCCGTGCCTGGGCAGCGCGTCGTCGTTGGTCGCGAGCATCGGGTTCGGGTTCGGCTTGCCCGCGCTGAAGCGGTCGCGCGTGGCGTCGCGCGTCGAGCGGTACGGGTAGCCGGCGAACAGCGTGTTGAAGCACTGCGCCTCGGGCAGCGCGTGGGGCGGCCTGTCGAGGAAAGCCCAGGCACCGCCGAAGTAGTCCTCGGCTCCCGTCGAGGTGACCGTGGGGAACTCCTCGTCGCCGTCGAGGAAGAACTTCATCTCGCCCTCGCCCCACCAATAGCGCTCCAGGGCGCACAGGGCCATGTAGGTGCCGACGTAGTAGCCCTTGCCGCGCACGCCGTCGAGCACGGTGTAGTCGACGCCCCTGCGGGTGCTGCGCTCGCGGTTAAAGCGGGCGTGGAAGTACATGGCGTCGTCCGGCACGTCGGTGAGCGCGTAGTTGAACGTGTAGAAGATGTACTTAATGAACCCGGGGTGCTCGCTCGTAAGCGTGACCTTGGCGTGCTTCCTGAAGGGCATCTCGAAGTAGCAGTTCATGCCGCCCGTCGGGTTCACGCAGATGGGCATCGAGTTGACGATGGCGCGCTCACCGAAGCCGTTGCAGAAGAAGTCGCCGACAGGGCACTCGACCGAGGGGGTCTCCTCGTCGTCCCAGTAGAAGCGCAGCACGAGGTCGCGCATGACGAAGCTGCCGGCGGCGGTCTTGTCGGGGACGGTCATCCAGATGTGGCGGATGATGCCGGGGCCCTCGATGTCCGCGAGCGTGATGGTCTCGCCGGACTCAAGGGGCACGCAGCACGAGCCCTTGCGGCCGACGCCGAGGTGGCTGGCCGACATGGCGGCACGGCCCTTCTCGCCCGTGATGTTCTCGGGGGTGATGGCGCGGCTTTCCTCACCGCCGTGCATCCACACGTCCTTAAGGAACTCTCTCATCGTCGACCTCCTCTATTCGTCGTCTTCGCACTCGGCGGAACTGGCACCGTTCACGTAGACGATCTGCTGGCGCGCCTCGTCGACGAGGGCGTCGAAGTCGAGTTTCTCGTCGGGGCGCGCGAGCGCGACCGTCATGGCGAGCGGGAGGTTGACACCCGCGATCACGTGGATCCGGTCGGAGGCGAAGCGGGAGAAGCGCTGGTTCACGCTGCCGCCGAGCGCGTCGGTGAGGACGACGACCTCGTCAGTGCCCGAAAGAGCCGCCTCGACCGCCGCGTCGAGCCCCTCGCCGTTGTCGTTCACGTAGGCGCACACGGCGTTGACGGCGTCGCTCTTACCCGTAAGGAACTCGAGGGTGTCCTTGAAGCCCTGGGCGAGAAGGGAATGGCTCGCCACAACTATCTTTCTCATTGATTCACCAATCTCTTGGGTCGAAGCTAGGCGAGGATGCCAGCGGCGGAGGCGACCATCGCGAGGACGATCACCACGAGGATGAGGGCCGTCATGCTCGCGTTCTTCTTGGTAAGAAGGTAATACGCGCTTCCCGTGATGGCGGCGGGGATCATGGCAGGCAGGATCTTGTCGAGCAGCGGCTGAATCTCCATCGAGACGTCGCCGAAGCTGAAGCTAATCGGGCAGGTGACGCCGATGACCGAGGCGATGAGGCAGCCGACCACGGTGAGGCCGAGCACGGAGGCGGCGGCAGTGAGGTTGGGAAGCTTCTCGCTGAAGTCGGTGACGAGCTTCACGCCCTGCTTGTAGCCGAACTCGAGGGCGTGCATGCGGACCCAGAAGATGGCCAGGATGAGCGCGAACCAGATGCCGGCTCCCACGGGGTTGCCCTCGATGGCCATGTAGGCGGCGATGGAGCCCATGATGGTCGGGATCATGGTCATGAGCAGGGAGTCGCCGACGCCGGCGAGCGGTCCCATGGTGCCGATCTTCAGGTCTTGGACGGCGTCCGCCGCCGCTAGGCCGTCGCGTTCCTCCATGGCCACGCAGGCGCCAAGGATGATGGCGGCGAGCCAAGGCTGGGTGTTGTAGTAGCGGAAGTGGTTGTTGAGCGCTTGCTTATAGTCCTCGTCGTTCGTGTAGATCTTCCTCAGGACCGGCGAGAGGGCGTAGGCGACTGAGGCGCCCTGCTGGGTCTGGTAGTTGAAGGTGCACACGCTCATGAGCCAACGCCAGTTCGCGTTGCGCAGATCCTTCTTGGTGACCTTGTAGCCGGAGGGCTTGCCCTCGGCGACGGCGGTGATGTTCTCGTTTTCCATGGTTACTCATCCTCTCCGATGAAGGCGTCTGCGGAAGCGTGGGCGGCGAGCTCGGTGTCCCTCTCGGCACGCTGGTAGAACGCGATCGCGAGGGCAACGCCGACGATGGCGGCGCCGATGATGGGCACGTTCAGGAAGGCCGAGAGGAAGAAGCCGGCGAGCAGGTACTGGAAGTACTTGCCAGTGGGCATGTAACGCAGCAGCATCGCGATGCCGACGGCCGGGAGCATCTTGCCGGCGAGGGTGAGGCCGGAAAGGAACCACTGGGGCATGACCTCGAGGAGCCAGTTGACGGCGGGCTGGCCGAGGGTCACGGAGACAAAGACGGGCAGGGCGGCGCACAGGCCGAAGAGCACGGGGCAGACCCACAGGATGGCGTTCATCTGCTTGAACTTGCCCTCGTCGCAGAACTTCTGGGACTTCTCGACGACGAAGCCGTTGAGGATCTTGACGATGACGTCGAGCTGGATGCCGAGCATGCCGACCGGCAGGCCGATGGCGAGGCCCGTGTCCGCGCCCAGGGTCACGCCGTAGGCGGTGGCGATGATGGCCATCGTGCCGTAGTCGGGAATCGACGAGCCGCCGAAGCCCGCGACGCCGAGCTGCATGAGCTGGATGGTGCCGCCGATGACGAGGCCGGTCTGCCAGTCGCCCATGACGACGCCGGTGATAAGGCCCCAGAAGACGGCATAGTTGACGAAGATCATCGGGATGCCGTAGTAGTCCACGTGCTTGATGAAGGCCAGCAGGGTCAAAAGGACGACCTGCAGGATAGTGAAGTTGACCATGATCCCTCCTTAGATGAGGTCGGCGACGGAGACGGGCTTGTCGGCGGGCACGAACTGTGCCGTCACCTTGACGCCGCGGGCGATGAGCGCCTTGTAGCTCTGGACGTTCTCGGCGGAGGCATAGGCGCGCTGGGTGAGCTGGACGCCGCCCTCCTTGACGAGCGAGCCGCCGACGATCAGCGACGGGAGCTCGATGCCCGACTCGACCAGGTGAAGGATCGTCTCGGGCTCCTTGGCGATGACAAAGACCTTCTCGCGGTCGTACTTGCCCGCCGCGAAGTTCTTGAGCGCGGTCTGCTCGGAGATGATCGAGACGGCCATGCCCGCGGGGCGCGCCATCCTCATAGTGGACTTCAGGACCTCGTCGCCGGCGACCTTGTCGTCGATGACCATGACTCGGGTCGCGCCCGACACCGGGGCCCACTGCGTCACGATGATGCCGTGAAGCAGGCGATTGTCGATTCGTGCCATAACAACACTCATGTTTGCTCCTATCAAATGAAGTTTTACGTTCGGTACTGCCTCGGCGCTATCCGGATTCGCGCCGGGCAAGGGGTTATCGGATTATTGAGGACGCGCAGTCAGCTTGCGGCGGCGCGGGGAAGGTCACTCGTCGAGCAGGAGGTCCGAGGAGCCGAGGCGCTCTTCTCGCGCCGGGGCGGCGCTCACGCTTATGTAGTCGAAGACATATGCGATCTCGCTTACGGGAACCTCTACGCGATAGCGCGTCGAGATGCTCGAGAAGCTCTGCCTGAAGGACTCGATGAAATCGGCACGCTCCTCCTCGAAGCGGTCCTGGCCAACGTAGGTCTCAATGGGGTTTCTGGTAACAAGGCGCTCGACGAGACAGCAGAGGTGGACGTAGAGCCCAATGATGGCGTTGCTGCCGATCTTCTCGCCTGTCCTGCGCTGAAGCTCGTGCACGGCGCTCTCGATCTCGTGGAATAGCCGCTCCGGGTCGAGGATGGTGATGGAGCGGATGACGTTCTGCAGCGTCATGTTCGAGAGCAGCTTCTCGTGGAAAGAAGAGAGCTCGGAAGCGTCAAGCCACCTGCCGAACACGGCATCAACCTTAGAGGCGGACGCCGTCGACATGATGTCCTCGAGGGCGACGAAGGGGACGGAGGCGACCCCGGGGTCTCCCGTGCCGATGACGGCGCAGACGCGGTGCTCGGAGAAAACGGCGTCATTCGACCCGTTCGCGACGAGCTGCTTGAAGGGCCTCGTGAGCAGGCGCGCGCCTATGGTGCGCGGGAGGCTCTGCGAGACGAGCTGGCGTATCCTCTCCGCGGCGTCGACCCCGGACTCGGAGCAGAAGACGATGGCGTCCTCACGGTTGACGCGCTCGATCACCTTGCAGTGCGTCACGCACGCGGCGGTCGCATCGCCAAGAACCTCGGCGATGGACTTGCCGCCGAGCAGCCCGACCCCGATCTCGAGCGCAAGACCGGTAGAGACGTTGTTCACCACGCCGATAGTGGAGTCGGTAACGTTCTCGAGGGCCTTATAGGCCTCCTCCAAGGAGCCCATGTCGACGAGGAACACGACCCCGGTGCAGTAGGAATGGCGGTCGACGAGGCGCTGGAGCGGACCGACGATGTCCTTCAGCTGCTGGTCGTAGGGCATGTCGACCGCCTCGTACACATGCATGCCGAGCATACGGTTCGCCGCGTCGGCGATGCTCGTCGCCGTTGAGTAGCCGTGGGACAAGATGACGCAGAGCGTCCGAAGGGCCTTCGCATCGCGAGACTCCGATGCGACGCACAGCGTCAGAAGCGTCTTCGTGAAGTGATCGAGCGAGATTCCCAGCGCCCCTTCCACGTCTGCGGCGACCTGATCGGAGACGCTCGAGGCAAACGGTAATTCGGAGGTCACGGCACCGAGGAGATGGGAGATTTGCTCCGCACAGGCAGACTTTCGCTTAGCCAGGCCGATGCCCGGCCACAACTGCAGGCAAATCTCCTGGGCCAGTAGAAAAGCGACCTTCCTCGAAAGCTCGATGCCATAAGAAGAGCCTGCGTCGGCAAGGACCGCGCCCACGATGCGCTCGAAGGCGCGCGACCTCGAGGAGGTAACGCCGCGGCCGAAGATCAAGTGATCCTCAACGCCGCGCACAGCGGAGACAGCTTGCGAGACGAGCTCGGAGACAGAGAGCTCCCCGGCGCAGAATCGCTCATCGAGAGAGCACAGGGCATCGAGCGCCTGCTCGACCGGCCCTGTGCTCTCGGCGGCATCCAGGGACGCGTCGATCAGAACGCCATCGTCGGGCTGTTGATCGATCTGCGCGGAGGAGAGGAGTCCGCTGGGAAGAAGATACGGGCGAACGACGACGTAGTCGCCCTCGCGATTGAGGAACGCTTTGGCGCAGCAGTTCGTCACACAGGCGCGCAAGCCGGCGATGTTATCGGAAAAGTCCGCGTTCACGAGGCAACGGTATGCGCCGCGGCTGATCTTCACATCAGAACCGATTCGGCACCCCTCGCTGCGCAGGAAACTCAAGATGAGATCCTCGCGCTCCTCGGGGGTCCGCTCCTTGAGTGGGGGAACGCGGGCACAGATGGGCATTTTGCTGTAGGCCGAGGAAACCTTCAGGTCATCGGCGGAAAGCGTCGTCGAAAGAACGAGGCGAGCGCGCGGCGCATCCTGGGAGGCATCGAGCCCGAGGGCCGTCGCAAGGCAGTGCTCCATCGCAGAGGGAGAGAGTGCCTCGATGCCGTTGACAAAAACCACACCCCCGCGCGATTTCGCGATCGACTCGTCAAGAAGCCCGTTGAACGAGGCGGCATCCGGGACCCCGGCGCAGTCGATGCGCACATAGGAGGAGTCGCGGGACAGCAAGCCCTGGTTCTTGCCGTACTCGTACACAAGGCGAGAAAGGAAAGACTTACCGACACCCACGCCGCCGCTCAAGAGGATGGGCAGGCCAAACGGAGGGTACTGAACCGCAGCCTTGCACTGCTCGACAACGGAGCTGAGGCTCAGGTCAAAGCCCACGGCACGCGCGAAGTCGCGGTGATCGGCGATTCCCGTCGCCTGGATGAGGTCGGCGAGCGAGGCGTACTCGCTTGCAGAGAGCTTTACCTGAAAACGCTTCTGGAACGCGCGGCGATGAAAATAACAGACAGGCCTGCCCGCCACCTTAACCACAAGGCCGGCGCGAACAAGGTCGTTGAGGTACTGGCTCGCCAGGCTCCTGGAGATGATGAGCGTCTCGGCGATGTCGGAGGTGGACAGACGGGCAAGGTCGTCGAGCGAGACGGCAGAGGTGAGGACCTCGAGATGCTCGAGAATCCTGTCCCTCATGCCGACGGGTTTCTTTGCCAAGCTGTCCTGTGCGGTCTTGTCCATGACTTCTTACCTCCTCGTACAAGGAGTATAAGGGGAGAACAGAGAACGGAAGGGGGCGCGTGGGGGAATCAACAGCTCCGAGGAAAAGTCCACCACTTGAGGGGCAGAAACCAACGGTCATTGAACATTCAGGGCCGACGCTCAACACTTCGGCTCGACACTTCGCTTTGGAAAGGGCCCTGCGCGATGGTGCAGCCCTCCATCTCGCAGCACAGGTCGCCGAAGGTCGCGAGGATGCGCTCCTTCTGTTCCGTGGGCGAGACGGCTCGGTGGGCAAGGTCCTCTCAAAAGGGGTCGTCCGACGCCGCAAGACCTCGATGACCGACTACCGCCTCGAGCAAGTGGCGGATTACCTCTGCACCATCGAACTTGCCTTGGTCAAGTGCGAGGCCAAGGAGAACGGTGAGACGTACAACAAGTTCTTCGGAGGCATAGGCTCTTTCAAGAGGAACTGGCTCAAGCAAGCCCGCAGCAAGCGGATATAGCTGGTCTCGCGGTTTCGCAAGGAACGGTCAGTTCTCCTCTGGCGAGGAACCCCGGGCGACGTACTTCGAGCAGCGGAAGCTGAAGCGCAAGCAGAAGCAGCGCGGGCATTGATCGGTGCCGACATGGGCCCAGACGTGAACAGTGCTACGTCCCCTGTTCACGGGGCGCGAAACCGCAAAGGTTGCACAGAGGTTGCAAAATAAGAAGCCCCCGACCTGTTTTCGCAGGTCAGAGGCTTGAAATCAACGAATATCGTTTACTCCCACTCGATGGTCGCGGGCGGCTTGGACGTGATGTCGTAGCACACGCGGTTGGCACCGGGGACCTCGGCAACGATGCGGCCGGAGATGCGGGCCAGCACGTCGTAGGGCAGCTTGGCCCAGTCGGCGGTCATGGCATCGCTGGACTCGACGGCGCGCAGGATGATCGGGCGCTGGTAGGTGCGCTCGTCGCCCATAACACCGACGGACTTAATGTCGGGCAGGACCGCAAAGTACTGCCAGCAGCTGTGCTCGGAGTTGCGCTCGCCGGTCTGCTCAAACAGACGCTGGTTGTAGGCGTCGAGCTCCTCGCGCACGATGGCGTCGGCGTTCTTGAGGATTTCGAGCTTCTCCTTGTCGACCGCACCAATGATACGGATGGCAAGACCCGGGCCCGGGAAAGGCTGGCGGAACACGATGTGGCCCGGCAGGCCCAGCGCCAGACCAAGTGCGCGGACCTCGTCCTTAAAGAAGTGGTCGAGCGGCTCAATAAGGTCGAAGTGCACGCCCTCGGGGAACGGGATCAGGTTGTGATGGCTCTTGATGGTGGCCGTCTTGCCGCCCGTCTTGCGAGCGCCGGACTCGATGATGTCGGGGTAGATGGTGCCCTGAGCCAGATACTTGACCGGCTTGCCATCGGTCTCGAGCTGCTGCGCCACGGCGAAGAACTCTTTCCAGAACTGCGTACCGATGATGCGGCGCTTCTCCTCGGGCTCGGTCACGCCGGCCAGAAGCTCGGCATAACGGTCCTCGGCGTGGACGTGAATAAAGTCGACGTCAAACTGCTTGGTGAAGACCTCCTCCACCTGCTCGGGCTCGCCCTTGCGAAGCAGACCGTGGTTGATGAACACGCAGGTCATCTGCTTGCCCACGGCGCGGGCGCCCAGCGCAGCCACGACGGAGGAGTCGACGCCGCCGGACAGGGCCAGAATCACGCGGTCGTCACCGACCTTCTCGCGGAACTCGGCCGTCATGGTCTCGACCAGGTTGTCCATGCTCCAGTTGGGCTCCAGGCCGCAGATCTCAAACAGGAAGTTGCTCAGCAGCTGCTGACCGTACTCGGAGTGCTTGACCTCGGGGTGGAACTGCGTGGTGAAAATCTTGCGCTCAACGCACTCCATGGCGGCAACCGGGCATACGTCGGTGCTGGCGGTAACGGTAAAGCCCTCGGGCACCTCGGACACGGCGTCGCGGTGGCTCATCCACACGGTCTGCTCCATGGGCGTGGAGTTAAAGAGTTTGGCGCCGGCCGTGCGCGTGATGGTGGCGCGGCCGTACTCGCCCACCTCAGAGTGGCCGACCTTGCCGCCGAGCGTCACGGCCGTGATCTGATGGCCGTAGCAAAAGCCCAGGACGGGAAGGCCCAGGTCAAAGATGGCAGGATCGATGGACGGAGCGTCCTCGGCATACACAGAAGCCGGGCCGCCGGAAAGGATGAGCGCAGAGGCGTTCATCTCGCGAATCTCGTCGGCCGAGATGTCGCAGGGGACAATCTCGGAATACACGTTGAGGTCGCGGACGCGACGGGCAATGAGCTGACCGTACTGCGCACCAAAGTCGAGTACGAGGACCTTTGCGGAAGCCTTTTGATCCATGGTTCCCCCTCTTGTTGGCGGGGAGCCGGTGCCCACCCGCGCGAATAAACGAGAATAACTTTCATAGTGTACACGTTATATGGGGTTTCTCGTCCCTCGCAGCCATCAGCGCACGGCAAACGCACGACCTGGGTCCCTATTTGACGGCAATTGAAGTGTTACCAGACGTTACAGATGATGTAATACGTTTGAACATTGTACGCCCTGTGCCACAATACTGCCGAACGACTCCGCCTCTGCGGCGGCAAATACGATAGGAATACCAGCATGAAGCGCATCCTTCTCATCGCCACGGGCGGCACCATCGCATCGACCGAGGACGGCAACGGCCTCTCCCCCGCCCTGACCGGTGAGGAGCTCGCCCAGAGTGTCCCCGAGATCTCGGGCCTCTGCGAGCTCGACGTGGTGCAGCCCATGAATATCGACAGCACCAATATGCGCCCGAGCGACTGGATGCGCATCCGCGACGTCATTGTCGAGGGTTATGCCGACCACGACGGCTTCGTGATCATGCACGGCACCGACACCATGAGCTACACCGCGGCAGCGCTTTCCTACCTGATTCAGGACAGCCCCAAGCCCATCGTGCTCACCGGCTCGCAAAAGCCCATGGGCAACCCCTTTACCGACGCCAAGCTCAATCTGTACCAGAGCCTGCTCTATGCGCTCGACGAGCACTCGCACGACGTCTCGATCGTGTTTGGCGGCGTCGCCATTGCCGGCACGCGTGCCCGTAAGCAGCGTACCATGAGCTTTAACGCGTTCATTAGCGTCAACTATCCGCCCATTGCCTACATCCGCAACGACCGCATTGTGCGCAACGGGCTTCACGGCACGCATCAGGGCGAAAACCCGGTGCGTTTCTACGACAGCATCGATCCGCGCGTATTTGTACTCAAGCTTACGCCCGGCGTAAACCCGGGCATCCTCGACGCCCTTGCCGATAGCTACGACGCCGTGATTCTGGAGACCTTTGGCATTGGCGGTATCCCCGAGTTTGGTGAGTCGGGCGAGTCATTCCAAGAGGCAATTTTCCGCTGGGTCGATTCGGGCCGCACTGTCGTTATGACCACGCAGGTCCCCGAAGAGGGCCTCGATCTGGGCGTTTATGAGGTCGGCCGTGCTTACGCCGATCATCCGGGCATTCTGCGCGGCGACGACATGACCACCGAGACGCTCGTGGCCAAGACCATGTGGGCACTCGGCCAGTCACGCGATGCCGCCGAGATCCAGCGCCTGTTCTACAGCCAAGTCAACCACGACCGCATCCCGATGGCGTAATTCAGTTGTCGACGGGTATCCCCTATTCGATGCCCTTGAGAAGCTCTGACACCGTCATGCCGAGTGCGGGTGCGATCTTAAATAGAACCTTGAGCGTGAAATTTGCCGTCCCGTCTTCGATTCGGTCGAGATAGGGTCGGCTGATTCCTGTCGCCACACAAAAATCAACCTTGGAGATACCAAGGTCTCTGCGTGTCTCTTCGACCCGCCTGCCAAGAATCTGTTTCGCACGTTCGTCCATGCAGCCGAGTTTGAAATGGAGCCGAACATAAACGTAAACTATAGTTTACGTTTTGCCGAATACACAGGAGTTTTCTATGTCGGGTTCTTCGGTCCGCATGTACCGAGCCACGCTTCGCACAAACAGCGCACCGCCCAAGCTCGTCGTCGTTGAAGCAGAATGCCTTTCGCCCGATGAGCGCACAGCATTTGCATTGCTATCAAGTCGCGTCGCCGCCGTTCTGGTCCCTTGCCCGGCGCAAGGTGAACTTGCCATCCAATGCCAAGCGCACAGCTGCTCGCTCAATCAGGCTGCCGTAATCGCAACCAGCCAACACGGCCTGCCGCTCCTTTTAGAAGCCGGTATCGCACTCGCCCTTCGCAGCGCCGGATACGAAAACGAGGCCGCCGCCGACATGGTCTTTAAACCACGATCGAGCGGCGGCCTCGCAGCAGCCATTGAATATGCGTGCAGGCTCGTTGCCTAAAAGAACAAGCTAGAAACCAAAGCCAAAGCCCGTTCCGGTAATCGCCGAGTACATAAAGTAAACGTTGATCACGTTGAGGAACACACCCGTGATGCAACCGTTGCGCAGGTAGCGCTCGCACACAATGCGCGCCATGGCGGCGGAGTCATCATTGTTTTTAGCCTGGCGTCCTGCCGTAAAGTACGTCACCACGCTCAGCAGCAGATTGAGCACCGGCAGCGCCAGCAGCTCGTAGCTCTTGCCCCAGCGCGTCACCTCGCCGGCTGCGTTAAACTTCGTTGCCACCTCGGGACCAATGTTGGGGATAACACACGCTGCGACCACCAGCGGAATCACCGCAAGCACCAGCAGCGCAATGCCCATGTAGCCGGCTTTTTTGCCATATTTAAACATGCGCGTCGCCCTTACACGTTAAAGCGGAAGTGCACGACGTCGCCATCGGCCATGACATAGTCCTTGCCCTCGATGCGCAGCTTGCCGGCAGCCTTGGCGCCCTGCTCACCGCCGAGCTCGATGTAGTCGTCGTAGCCAATGACCTCGGCCTTAATAAAGCCGCGCTCAAAGTCGGTGTGGATGACGCCGGCGGCCTGCGGGGCGGTCGCGCCCTGACGAACCGTCCAGGCCTTGACCTCCATCTCGCCGGCCGTAAAGAACGACTGCAGCCCGAGCAGCTTGTAGGCTGCCTGCGCGAGCACGTCCAGACCGGGCTGCTCCAGGCCCAGGCTCTCCAGGTAGTCGGCAGCGTCCTCGGGATCGAGCTCGGAAAGCTCAGCCTCGATCTTGGCGCAGATCGGCAGCGGCTTGACGCCATCGATGGGCGCCAGGTCCTCGTTGAGCATGTCCTCGTCTACGTTGGCCACATACAGGATGGGCTTCATGGTGAGCAGGAACAGGCCCTTGGCGGCGGCGCGCTCCTCGTCGGTCATCTCCATGGACGCGGCGCGCTTACCCTCGTTGAGCCAGTCGAGCAGGCGCTTGGCGACCTCAAACTTGGGCATGAGCTCCTTGTCGCGCTTGGCCTCCTTCTCGAGCTTAGGCAGCTGCTTCTCGAGCGTGCCCATGTCGGCCAGGATAAGCTCGGTCATGATGGTGTCGGCGTCACCGGCGGGGTCGACGAACTCGCCCGTGCGGCCCACCTCGCGCATAACGTTGGGGTCCTTAAAGTAGCGCACGACCTCGCAGATGGCGTCGGTCTCGCGAATGTTGGCCAGGAACTGGTTGCCCAGGCCCTCGCCCTCGTTAGCGCCCTTCACCAGACCTGCGATGTCGACGAACTCGACCGTCGCCGGCACAATGCGGCCCGGGTTGACGATGTCGGCGAGCTTTTGCAGGCGGCTATCGGGCACGTCGACGATACCGACGTTGGGCTCGATCGTGGCGAACGGGTAGTTGGCGGCAAGGCCGGTCTTTTTGGTAAGCGCGGTGAACAGCGTCGACTTGCCCACGTTGGGCAGGCCCACGATACCGATGGAAAGGGACACGACAGCTCCTTTTGGTACAAGCATTTCAAACTGCATAAGTATAGCGCCGCCGCAGCATCTGGGCGAACCCGGACACCACGGCGGCACGAATGAAGCAGAGATAGAGCTCGATGACTAGTCCGCGAGCTTTTCCACCTGGTCGAGCATCTTGTCAAGCTTGGCCTTTGCCTCGGCCTTGACCTTCTCAGCCTCTTCGTGAGCCTTCGCCTTCTGGGCGGCCTTTTCCTCGGCCTCGGGATCGACGACGACCAGATTGGACGCGTCATGCTCAATCAACTTGAGCGCATGCTCGGGACACACCTTGACGCAGGCACCGCAGCCCAAGCAATACGTGGACTCCAACGCAAAGCGGCCGCTTCCCACCAAATCGCAGGCGAACGTGGGGCATACATTGACGCACTCGCCGCACGACGTGCACTTGTCAAAATCACACTCAGGCGTGCTCACCTGCATGTTCTGGGCAAGCTCGGGGTGGTTTTGCAGCGTCGAGAGCACCAGCTGGCGACCGTGCGTGAGCGAACGGCGACGCTTGGTCGTCGTGGTGCCGCACATGGTGTTGAGCGTACGCTCGAGCTGCGTGATCTGGTGACGGTGGGCCTTCAACTTCTGCGTCACCGAGGCCAGCGCCGCCGTTGCCGGGTTGAGCTTGGTCACGGTAAGGCCCGTGGTGCGGGCAATCTTTTCCATGTACTCCTTGCGCTCGTACTCGCGGCGCTTATGGCACTTGAGGCTCTTGGGGTCGACCTCCAGACCCATACCCGTGCCCGCCCACTCCTCGGCGGTAGCAATGGCCTCGCCCAGGATGTCCTCGCCACCGGTGTTACGGCACTTATCGCACACGCCCAGCGGCAGGTACACGCTCACGTTGGGATAATCGGCCAGCACCGAGAACCAGGTCTCGGCCGTAATATCGCCCACACAGGCGACAACAACCTCGTTCTCGCGCGGCATGCGCTTAAGGGCACGCGTGCAGGTAACGTAGGCGGTCTCGTGGCTCGTAGCCGCCGAGACAATGTCGTCGTAGACGTTTTTGGGTGCAAGGCGCGGAGAGATGATCGCCTCCGTCGGGCAAGCAGCGGCGCACAGACCGCACTTACGGCAACTGTCGAGAATCTCGATAGCATCTTCCTCGATCTCAATGGCATTCACCGGGCACACGTCCATGCACGCGGTACAGCCGCTCTTCTCGTTCTTGCAAGCCAGGCACGGTATGGTGTTACCGCGCGGGCGCTCCTTGTAGTCAGCAGGATTCCACTGCGGAGCCGACGGATCGAGCGCGTCGGTCACACCGCCAAGCGGGTCTTTAAAAAAATCCAAGCCCTTGCTGATTTCGATGATGTCATCAAACAGATCGTGTTCCTGCGCCATGCGCGGCCCCTCCCTGAGCAGTGCAAACAAGCAAGAGATAATGATACGCCATCGGCCCACGCCTCGGGCAAATTACACGCGGCGCATCTTTGTGGCAAATAGCCTATGGCCTATCGCCGCCTCGATTGCACAAGGTCAATCAAATGCCAAGCTATGCCTCGCGCATGAGCTGCACGAGCTTTTGTTTGGTCACCCTGGCCTGCTCGTTGGCCATGTTACGCTCGTTCTTAAAAGTTGCGTCCGCAACGCTCAGCAAGTCGGCATCGGAAATCTCGCCAAGGCCCAGCTCCTCGAGCGTCGTCGGCAGGCCGACGCGCTGGCAAAACTCGAGCACCTGATCAAGCTCGGGCGCACGCTCCAGGCGCAGCTGCACCACCAGGCCAAACGCTACGGCCTCGCCGTGCATGGCCTTGCACTCGGGCAAAATCGTCAGGCCGTTGGCGATCGCATGCGCCAGCGCCAAACCGCCACTCTCAAAGCCAACGCCCGAAAGCAGAATATTGCACTCGATCAGACGCTCAACCGCCGGCGATATACGGTCCTTTTTGAGATCGCGTTTGGCAGCGACGCCGCACTCCATGAGCGTATCGTAGCAGGCACGAGCCGCAACCAGGGCCAAGTGCCCCGGCGCACCACCGTGCTCGTTAGTGCCGTGCGCTGCGACACACGAACGCGCCTCGAAGTACGTTGCCAGTGCATCGCCCATACCAGCGACCGTCATACGCAGTGGGGCCGCCGCGACCACGTTGGTATCGACCACGACCAGGTCTGGATTCTTCTCGAGCATCAGGTAGCGGTCGAACGACCCATCCTCGTGATACAGCACCGAAATCGCGCTGCACGGACCGTCCATCGAAGCCGCCGTGGGGCATACGCATAACGGCAACTCGGCATAAAACGCAACGGCCTTTGCGATATCGAGCATCTTGCCGCCGCCAATGCCTACCACCATGTCGCAATACTCAGCCTGGGCTTCCTTAGCCATTTCGACAACGGCCTCTTCCGTACACGGACCGTCATAAATCTTAAAGAACGGCTCGCTTAGATCTTCGTCCAGAAATCCATCGACGATCTGCCTACACAGCCGATCCTCGGTGCCCTGGTCAAACAAGACATAGGCAGCGCAGCCCAACCATGACAAATACCTGCCCTGACGCGAGAGCTCACCCGGCCCCTGAACATACCGGCCGGGACCTCCATAAACCATGGGAAGCGCCATACGAGAATCCGCCCTTTCATCGACAACAATTGGTGCAAAGTAACCTGACCCCTTTGCACCATAGCAAAAGGGGCAAAGCCATCTGTCGGCTTTGCCCCTTCCTTACCTTAGTTTACTCATCCATAAGGTAGTAGTGACCCAGTGCGTCGGCACCCAGGATGGCGTTGGCGACCATCTCAGGCGTCACCTCAAACGGCATGTTGCACATGGTGTCATCGGGCGCGCACGCGGCCTCGGCAACAATCATGGCCTGCTCGCGCGTAAGCTCAGCAACGCCAAGTTCCTTCATCGTGACCGGCAGGCCCAGCTCAATGCAGAAGCCCAAGACTTCCTCGAACTTCTCAGTCGGGGCATCCTCGAGTACCAGCTGGACGATGGTGCCAAAGGCGACCTTCTCGCCGTGATACATGCCGTGGCACTCGGGCAGCATCGTCAGGCCATTGTGGATGGCATGAGCAGCAGCAAGGCCCGAGCTCTCAAAGCCAATGCCCGAAAGCAGCGTATTGGCCTCGATGATATGCTCGACGGCAGGCGTCAGCGCACCCTTCTCCAGCGCGACCTTGGCCTTGACGCCATCGGCCATAAGCGTCTCGTAGCAGAGCTTGGCAAGTGCCAGACCAGCCATGCCGCCCTTGCCGCCAGCGCAGGTGCCGCCGTCGGCATCGTGCGTCGCCTGGGCCTCGAAATAGGTTGCGAGCGCATCGCCCATACCGGAGACCGTCAAGCGCACCGGGCTCGCCGCGATAACCGTCGTATCCATCAGGACAATGTTGGGGTTTGCCTTAAGGAAGAGATATTTATCGAACTGGCCGTCATCGGTGTAGAGCACCGAAAGTGCCGAGCACGGTGCATCGGTCGAAGCGATGGTGGGGCAAATGATAACCGGGGACTCCAGGTAGTAGGCGACAGCCTTCGCGGTGTCGAGGATCTTGCCGCCACCAACGCCGACGATGATGTCGCAACCGTTGTCGCGGGCGAGCGCAACCAGGCGATCGACCTCGCCCTTGGAGCACTCACCGTTAAAGTCCTCAAACAGCAGCTCGGCCTTAGCCTCGGCAAAGCCGCCCTCGATCTTGGCACCGACGCGCTTCTTGCCTGAAGGCGTCACGATGACGAGGGCCTTAGCGCCGAGCGGCTCGACATAGGAGCCGAGCTTGGCCAGCTCGTCCGGGCCCTGGATGTACTTGCTGGGGCTATTGAAGATTGCAGTCATTTTATCCCATTCTCTAATAAGTAAAAAGAAAGGGGCTCCGTACGGATACGTGCGGAGCCCCTCGTTACGATAACAAGAGTCGATTAGAAATCGATGTCGGTGTCGTAGTAGCAGGCCTTGAGGATCTTCTCGAAGTCGGCAGCCTTGGTCTCACGCGGGTTCTCGGGCGTGCAAGCGTCCTGCTCGGCGTTCGCGGCGATCTCGGGCAGCTTGGCGAGGAACTCCTCCTCGGAAACCATCTGCGGGTTCTCGGCGTCGACCTTCACGCCACCATTCGCGTAATCCTTGATGGACTGCGGAATGTTGAGCTGATCGTTGAGGTCGCGGATCTTCTGGACGAGCGCAGCGATGAGCTCCTCGTTGGTCTCGCCGGGAAGGTGCAGGATCTCCTTGGCCACGTAAGCGTAACGCTCAGCAGCACGCGGGTCCTTGGAGTTCCACTGGATGACCTTGCCCAGGTACATGGCGTTAGCGGCACCATGGATGATGTGGCCGTTCTCAAAGGCAGCACCGGTCTTGTGAGCCATGGAGTGAACGATGCCGAGCAGGCCCGAGGAGAAGGCGATACCGGCGATGCACTGAGCCTCGTGCATGTGCTGACGGGCCTCATGGTCGCCAGCATAGGACTTGGGCAGCCACTCGACGATCTCGCGGATGCCGTGCAGAGCGTTGGCGTCGGTGAACATAGAGGCGAAGGTGGAAACGTAGGCCTCCATGCAGTGGGTCAGAGCATCCATGCCGGTGTGAGCGCACAGCTTGGCGGGCATGGTGTAGGTGAGCTCGGGGTCGACGATGGCGACATCAGGGGTGATGTTGAAGTCGGCCAGCGGGTACTTGATGCCCTTGGCGTAGTCGGTAATGACGGAGAACGCGGTGACCTCGGTAGCGGTGCCGGAGGTAGAGGAGATGGCGCAGAAATGAGCCTTCTGACGCAGCTCGGGGAAGCTGAACGGCTGGATGATGTTGTCGAAGGACTCCTCGGGATACTCGTAGAAGACCCACATTGCCTTAGCGGCATCGATGGGCGAGCCGCCGCCGATGGCGATAATCCAGTCGGGCTCGAACTCGCGCATGGCCTCGGCGCCCTTCATGACCGTCTCGATGGACGGGTCGGACTCGACGCCCTCGAACAGCTTGACCTCGAAACCGCCTTCCTTAAGGTCGGCCTCAACGTCCTGCAGGAATCCGCCGCGGCGCATAGAGCTGCCGCCAGAAACGATGATGGCCTTCTTGCCCTTGAGGTTCTTCACCTCGTGGCGAGCGCCCTCACCAAAGTACAGATCGCGAGGATTGGTAAAACGTCCCATACTGTGCCTCCTAAACAAGCCCCTCTTAGACTTGCGTATATAACGGAGCACCCAATTGGCTCCGTTAGGACCGTTTGCGCGTTGCCGGCGATGACAATGCGCGATGTCTAAACGTCTCAACGCTCAGACAAACACTATTTTACCGTTCTGGTTGGTCAGTTATTCACCTAAAGCCGCCAATGATGAAACGTTTTTTCTATCCTGGAACCTCTTGCGTTGCGGTTATTGTCCCAAGCTGGGCAAACGTTTTATCAAGGTTGACTACATATCCCGGGCAGGACGGTGCCCCTCCAAAACACGCACCGTTCGCCGCCAAAAATCGACCGTTTGCGGCGCCGTGATACCACTCGGTCGTCCAAGGTGCCGACATTTGTGCGACATCCGTCTTCGTGGTGCAAAGGTGCAAGTCCAAGTGCGGTACCCCCGGTGTGCCACATGCGGGTAAACTAGAACCTTATATAGAGACATTTGAACCCTAACCGCAGCAAAGGAGGCCCCATGGCATTCGATCCCATTCAAGAGGATTGCCATCGCCTCGTTCTTGAGGCCTTGCGCCGCGACAATATCCCGCTCACCGACGGTGCCGCCGTCGAGCGCCTGATGGAGCAATTCACCCGCGACCCCGCGCCGCTCATCGTGCACGATCGCGACCGCGCCGGACATCTCATTGCCAAGGTGGTCGAGGCCGTCGACTACCGCATTCCCTTTATCCCCGACGATACCCAGGCCGAGCAGGAAGAGGCCGCTGCCGAGAACATGCTTCGCGAGGCCGCCGCACTCGATCCGACCAACTGGGATGCCCAGCGCATGCTGACGGCCCTCACCGCCAACTCCAACGAGGAGTACGTACAGTACTTGGTATCCAAGCGCGATGAAGTCGAGCACGACCTGGCACTCAAGATCGCCTCGGCGCAGGACCCCTATGAGCGCGAGGCCGCAGGCGACCTTATGCGCCGCCCCTACCTGCGCTGGCTTGCCGCCCTTGCGTCGCGCGCCCTCATTAGCGGACGTTATCGCATGTCGTTGGAGGCAGCGAATCGCAGCTTGGACTTTGCGCCCAACGACCCCGCCGGCGTCCGCCACACCGCGATGCTCGCCATGGCAAAGCTCGAATACCCCGCCGAGGAGCTCAAACGATTTCGCTCCGCCCACTCCGTACCCTATCTCGCGAATACCCCGCTGCGCCGCCGCCCCAAAGATGCGGAGCGCGACTTGGACCCGTGGACGCTCATCGCACTGATGAGCGCAGCCTGGCGCGAGCTGGACTACGAGGGCGCCGAGCACTACCTGCGTATCCTTGCGCGCTCGTGTCCGCACGCGGCCGAGGCGCTCTACTTCCAAACCGAGTTTCCCGATGGCGTCTATGCCCGCGTCAACGTGGGTACAGGCTCCACCGACGAGCTCGTCCTTGCACTGTCCGAGGCGACGCCGGTACTGCAGGAGGGCCTGGGCGCTCCCGACAACGCCAGCTTTGCCGCCTGGGTCGCCACCAACGATATCGTGCGTTCCCAGATCGACGAGCGCATCCTGCGCGCAGCCGAGCAGGGGCTTCCATTTAAGGGAGGGGACCTCTAATGGATCCGAGCGTCTACATCCCCGCCTACTTGGAGCGCACCTATCTGGCGTCGCACCCCGAGCTCACCGATGCAGCACGCGAGCTTGTCCATAACGACATTAGTGCGAATCCCCAAAAGTATGCGCAGACCGAGCATGCCCAGGCGCTGCTATCCTATGCCGGCGTTCACCGCCACCTGCTCGACGAACTCCATCGCATCGAGGACATGGGCAGCGACGAGGAGTTTGAGCAGACGCGCAACCGCCTGTTCGACGATATGCGCGATGAGCTGCTCAAGATTGTCCGCGTCGATGCACTGGCCGTCGACGCGCAGCTGCTCGCCATCATCCTGGCCGACACGCCCGTTGACGCCTGCCTGGGCGACCTGATGAAGCTCGAAGCGACCACGGCCGATTACCTGCAGCAAAGCGTGCCCGGGTTCGATATGGAGGCCCCACACTACTGGGCCAACAAGGTTTTGACGGACGGCGTGACGGCGTCAGATCTCACCGTGAGCGAGCCGGCACTTATCGGGTGGCTCCACACGCTCGAGGCGATCTCGCAGCTGTGCATGGCGAGCGCCCGCTACCGCGCTGCCGCCAACTACGCCCGCCGCGTCCTTAAGGCAGAAGGCTATCCCACCCGAGCTGCCGGCACCGTGTTGCTCGCCCTCGCTCGACTGGAAGACCAAGACGGCTTTTTTGCCCTGGCTCACCAGCTCGAGGAACAGGTGGGAGCCGATGCACTCGAGAACTCCCCCTGGTACCTGCTCGCCCGCACGATCCTCTTGTTCAAAACGAACAAGATGCGTCCGGCGGCGCGTGCGCTGCGTGAGTTCGCTAACCGCTGCGAGGGCGGCGCGTTCTTCTTGCTGAATCCCATGTACCAGACACCGTACCTTCCCTGCCGGCCCGAGCCACGCGATCCCTGGGACCTTTCGCACCAGGCCGTTTGGGAAGCGGACGGCATTATCTCGGACACTCCCGACTTTGCCCCCTGGGCCAATGCCTGCGAAGACGTGTCGCAGCTTGCCCAGGAATTTGCGCGCCGCTACGGATTTTAGTGACGCACTCGACCCGACCATGTCGTTTACGTTAGGAACGGTTTCATGAACCTCCGCTCATCTCTTGCCTGCACCTCGAGCGATATCGCTCGCTGGGGGCTGCGCTCCATCCTCAAGCGCCAGGGCGGCGTACTCCCCGGCCGCATCGCCATGAAGATCAGCCCCTATCTGCTGAGCGACCTGGCAAGTCTTGTCGACCGCAGCGTGGTGATTACCGGCACCAACGGTAAGACCACCACCTCCAACCTCATCGCCGACGCCGTTGCCGCCAGCGGCGCCACCGTGGTATGCAACCGCGCCGGCAACAACATGGAGCCGGGCGTGGTGGGCGCACTGCTCGAGGCGCGCAGCGGCCTCAAGCGTGCCGGCAGCGGCAAGCGCGTGGGCGTTTTTGAATGCGACGAGCTCTACACCGTGCGCGTTCTGCCCAAGCTCAAGCCGACGTACTTCGTGCTGCTCAACCTGTTCCGTGACCAGCTGGATCGCTATGGCGAGATCGATCACACCCAGGAGGTCATCGCCCACGCGTTGGAGCTTTCGCCGACAACGACGCTCATCTACAACGCCGATGACCCGCTGTGTGCCTCGATTGCCGCGCGCGTTCCCAATGCGAGTATTGCCTTTGGCATCGATGGCGCCACCGACACCGAGTCTGACCGCATTAGCGACTCGCGCTTTTGCTCGCAGTGCAACGCCCCGTTGGAGTACGACTACGTACAGTATGGTCAACTCGGCGCCTACCATTGTCCCTCGTGCGGTTGGGCACGCCCCGCACTGGTCCGCCGCGTAACGAATGTGAAGCTCAATCGCGATGGCTATGGTTTTGACCTGGTGTTTGGATCTGATTCCGGCGCGCCAGCCGCGCACATCGCCACGCGCTACAACGGCCTGTACATGGTCTACAACGTTGCCGCTGCATTCTTTGCCGCACATGAGTTAGGCGTGGATACGGCGTACCTGCAGCCCACGCTCGATGCCTACGTGCCTGCCGGCGGACGCATGGGCCGCTGGGATATTGCCGGTCGCACCGTCGAGGCAAACCTGGCCAAGAATCCCGTGGGCTTCGATCGACAGATCCAGTCCATTAAGACGGCGGGCGGCAGACTCTGCGCTTTCTTCCTGAACGACAACAGTGCCGACGGCCACGATGTCTCCTGGATCTACGACGTCGACTTCGAGCGCATCGCCGATACCCCAGGGCTTGTCGCCTTTGCCGGCGGCATGCGGGCACACGATATGCAGGTACGTCTCAAGTACGCCGGCATCGACGCCGCCATCATCTCGGACGTCGCGCAGGCAATTGGCACCGTGGCAGACGAGGCTGCTGGCGACACTTTCTACGCCGTCGCCAACTACACGGCCTTCCCGCCACTGGTCAAGGAGCTCGACGAGCTTAAGGGTGCCGATGCGAGCTCGGTTGTCTCCTGCGCCGTAACGCGCGCCGATGGCAACGCCATCCCTTCCGCCGTCGCGCCGGTCGAGCTTTCACGCCCGTTGCGTATCGTCTACCTGTATCCCGATGCGCTCAACCTCTACGGCGACGGCGGCAACGTTATCGCGCTCGAGCGCCGCTGCGCCTGGCGCGGTATCCCCGTGCGCGTGGACGAGGTCCGTATGGGCGAGACGCTCGATCTGCACGATGCCGATATTGTCATGATGGGCGGCGGCTCCGACCGCGACCAACTGGCGGTTGCACATGAACTGCTCGCTCAAAAAGACAAGGTCGCGGCCTATGTTGAGGACGGCGGCACACTGCTTGCCATCTGTGGCAGCTATCAGCTGCTCGGCCGTTCATACTACATGGGCGAGAATCGCATCGAAGGCATGGGCATCATTGCCGCCGAGACCGTACGCGGCTCCGACCGCCTGATCGGCAACGTCGCCGTCAAGACCGACCTGGCGCCCGAGCCCTTTGTGGGATTCGAGAACCACGGTGGCCGCACGCTTTTGGACGCCGAGGCCACGCCGCTCGGAACGTCCGTCGTCACGGGCACCGGCAACAACGGCGACGATGGCTTTGAGGGCCTCATCTACAAGGGCGTCATCGGCACATACCTGCACGGACCGGCGCTGCCCAAGAACCCCGAGCTCGCCGACTGGCTGATCGAGCACGCCCTCGAGCGCCGCGGCGACGCACAGGCCAACGCTCTGCTGCCGCTCAAGCCCCTCGACGACACCTACGAGCACGCCGCCCACGACGCCGCCATGAAGCTCCTCCCCTAGCACCTCACCACCACAAAGGGAACAGGCACCTTTGTGGCGGTTTTGACCCGTCCCAGCGGTTTGTCTCAATCTGTAACATCTAGACCGATAAAAGTCGTCTTACTGTTACAGAATGAGATGTTCGTCCCGACGTCTGCCTTTTGTCTCGATCTGTAACAGATAGAGCCGATTTGCCCGCCCAGATGTTACAGATTGAGATATTTGAAAATCGGAATAGAAGCCTACTCCTGTGTGGTGGTTTTCCAGTTTGCCAACGATATACGCGCCGGCAAAAAAGTCTGCTATACTCTTTCCCGCTGTCCCCATCGTCTAGCGGCCAAGGACGCCACCCTTTCAAGGTGGATATCGCGGGTTCGAATCCCGCTGGGGGCACCAACTTTAAAATGTGCGAACCCGTGCGAGTTACCATCGCACGGGTTCGTTCTTTTTTGACATTACATGAAGAAGACTCAATGCCCTTGCGCTAGCTAAACAGCTCGCAAACTTTTCGATCAGAGCAGGCTTTACTCAACATCTTGGTAGCCGCAGAGAGCATGACAGGACTTAGCCCACGCGCGAAACGCCCGCTCGGCTGCAAGTTCAAAGAAGGTTCAAGCGACAAAAAAGAAGGGGCCTCGCACAGGCGAGACCCCTTCGCACGCAAAATCAAACGTGTCTGTTACACGTAGAACAGGATGTCGTCGTAGGTCGGAACCGGCCAGTAGTCGGCGGCCACGATCTCCTCCATGGCATCCACGGCGGCACGCAGCGTATCCATAGCGGGAACGACCTCGTGTGCATACACGTTGGCCTGCTCCTGGCCCTCGAGAGCCTCGGCCTTCTGATGCACGGCGTCGAGCGCCTTGATGGAGTCGTTGATGGCGGTGATACCGTTGCAGAGCTTGTTGAGCGTGTTCTGCTCGCACTGCATGGCGGCCTCAGCACCGGCGGCACGAATAGTCTCAAGGCCCTTAGCGACCTTGGTGGCATAGGCGGTAATGACCGGGCGATAGGTACGACGCGCCTCGCGAACCATCGTGGTAGCCTCGATGTTCATGAGCTTGTTGTACTTCTCGAGCTTGCAGTCGTAGCGGCACTGAGCCTCGGCCTTGGTCAGGACGCCCGTCTCCTCAAAGAGCGCGATAGCCTTATCGGAAACAAAGGCGGGAAGAGCGTCGGCCGTGGTCTTGTTGTTGGCAAGGCCGCGCTTCTCGGCCTCGATGGGCCACTCGTCGGAGTAACCGTCGCCGGAGAACAGGATGCGCTGGTGATCGGTCAGCACCTTCTTGCAGTACTCGAGCGCGGCGTCCTGGAACTTATCCTCGGGCGTACCCTCGAGTGCGTCGGCGAAGGACTTGAGCGACTTGGCCACGGCAGCATCGAGCACCAGGTTGGAGTCGGAGACGTTCTGCTCGGAGCCGCAGGCACGGAACTCGAACTTGTTGCCGGTGAAGGCGAACGGGGAGGTGCGGTTGCGGTCGGTGTTGTCCTGCATCAGCTTGGGCAGGGTATCGGCGCCCAGGTCGAGCACGCCGCGCGTGGCATGGACGGAAGCCTTGCCATCGATGATCTTCTCGACGACCTCGGTAAGCTGGTCGCCCAGGAAGATGGACATAATCGCCGGAGGAGCCTCGTTGGCGCCCAGACGATGATCGTTGCCGGCCGAGGCAACGGAGGCACGCAGGAGCTCCTGATAGTTATCGACGGCCTCGATCACCGCGGTGAGGAAGACGATGAACTGCAGGTTGTCGAGCGGGGTGTCGCCCGGGTCGAGCAGGTTCTCGGACTCGGTGCCGAGCGACCAGTTGTTGTGCTTGCCCGAACCGTTGATGCCCTCGAAGGGCTTCTCGTGCAGCAGACAGACCAAGTCGTGGCGGGAGGCGATGAGCTTCATCTTCTCCATCATGACCAGATTCTGGTCGATGGCCTCGTTGACCTCGCCATAGACAGGAGCGAGCTCATGCTGGCAGGGAGCGACCTCGTTGTGCTTGGTCTTGGCGGGAATGCCAAGCGCCCACAGCTCATCGTCCAGGTCCTTCATATAGGCCGAGACGGTGGGACGGATAGCGCCAAAGTAGTGCTCCTCGAGCTCCTGGCCCTTGCAGGGAGCAGCGCCAAAGAGGGTGCGACCGGTGATAACCAGGTCCCTGCGCTTGCGGTAGGCGTCCTTCTTGATCAGGAAGTACTCCTGCTCATCGCCCACGGAAGGAACGACCTTCTTGGGGGTCTTGCCAAACAGCGCCAGAACGCGCTTGGACTCACGCGAGAGCGCGGTCATGGAGCGCAGCAGCGGGGTCTTCTTGTCCAGGGCCTCGCCCGTGTAGGAGCAGAAAGCCGTGGGGATGCACAGGACATCGTCCTTAATGAAGGCGGGGCTGGTGGGATCCCAAGCGGTGTAGCCACGGGCCTCGAAGGTGGCACGCAGGCCGCCGTTGGGGAAGCTGGAGGCGTCCGGCTCGCCCTGGATGAGGTTCTTGCCCGTAAACTTGGTAATGGCGGTGCCGTCGTGGTTGGGCTCGAGGAAGCTGTCGTGCTTCTCGGAAGTAATGCCCGAAAGCGGCTGGAACCAGTGCGCGTAGTGCGTCGCGCCCTTGGAGATGGCCCAGACCTTCATGGCATGGGCAACGGCGTTGGCCACATCCAGGTCGAGCGGCTCACCGTCCTCGAGGGTTGCAGCAAGGCGCTTCCAAATGTCCTTGGGGAGGTAGTCCTTCATGACTTCCTCAGAGAACACCATGGTCCCGAAGCGGTCAGTAAGTTCGGCCATACGGAACTCCCTTCGTATCGGCACCGCGTGAGAAGCGGTGTTGATTACTAACGAACGAGTCATAGATTAGGCTCGTCGTGTTTCCGCAACATTACCGTTATGTTGCTGTCACGAAACCAATCAATGAGGTTACCGCATCGCGGCGGCGTTGCCGCCCTCAACAGCCAATCAACTGTATAAATTGCAGACCTCCCCCCATGGTTTAAGGGTGGTCAACCTAGGATGGGGCTCTATTAACTGGTATTTCGCATCAGATACCATTCAATATAGCCCCATCCCAGATTGACCGCTCTGTTATAGGAAATGCCGATAGTAGAACATCTTTGATTGGTATCCCCAAATAGCGAGTGAAACTCCACCGTGACACAGCGGTGCTGTAGAATCCTTACAACACATCACCCTATTACGTATCTAGAGGAGCACGATATGCGCGTCGACGAGGTTTTTAAGCAGGCAGCATCCCAGGGCACCGCACCCGTTTCGTTTGAGATGTTCCCGCCCAAGGGCGAGCTGACCCTCGACACGGCCCGCGAGGTGGCAGGCAATCTGTGCAAGCTTTCGCCGAGCTTTGTCTCGGTCACCTGCTCGGCCGGCGGCTCGGGCAACGGTGCCACCACCGCCCCCATCGCGCATATGATTACGAGCGAATTCGATACGCCCTCGGTGGCGCACCTTACCTGCGTGGGCCGCTCGCACGCCGATATCGCCGCCAAGATCGACGAGTATCGCACCGCCGGCGTTGAAAACATCCTGGCCCTGCGTGGTGATCTTCCCGCTGGCGCGACCGAGGACGACAAGCCCGCCTCGGACTATGCCTACGCCCGCGACCTCATCCCCGAGCTCGTCGACGCCGGCTTTTGTGTGGGTGCCGCAGCCTATCCCGAGGGCCACATTGCCTGCGAGGACCTCAACGTCTCGGTCGAATACCTCAAGCAAAAACAGGACGCCGGCGCGAGCTTCTTTGTGACGCAGCTCTTTTTTGATAACGAGTGCTTCTACCGTTTTCGCGAGCTTGCCGACAAGGCCGATATCACCGTGCCCATTACCGCGGGCATCATGCCGTTTATGGGCAAGTCGCAGATCAGCCGCATGGTCTTTATGTGCGGCGCGTCGCTGCCCTCCCCCGTCATCAAGATTCTCGCCAAGTACGAGAACGACCCCGAGAGCCTGCAGGCAGCCGGTGTAGATTATGCCGCCCGTCAGCTTTGCGACCTCAAGGAGCACGGTGCCGACGGTCTGCACCTGTACACTATGAATCGTCCTGCGATCGCCGCGACCATTATGGAGCGCCTGGGGTAATGGAAAAACCGCACATCGATACAACCGCTGTCGAAGTGCCGGCCGACCTTGCGTCGCCGGCGCTTTATCGTATCGATGCTGCCCACCATCCCCGCGTCGACCGTGCCGAAATGTTGCGCTATCTGGGCTACGGCGGCCAGCAGATTGAGCCCGAGCTAGCGCAGCGTATTGAGCTTGTCGTTGAACGTCTGGAACTGGACATTGAGCCCCGTGGCGTGCGGCGCGTGTTTACCGTCGATGCTACAGGCGTGGACGAGCAGGGCGAGCCTTGCATTCGCTTGGTCGGCGCCAACGTTGAGCTGCGCGGTCGCGATATCTATCGACATCTCAAAGATGCCCGCTTTGCCGCGCTCATGGCCTGCACCCTCGGCATGGACGCCGAGCGTCGCCTGCGTACCACGGGAGCCCAGCAGCCCCTGGAGGGAGCCGTACTCGACGCCGCATGCTCTGCCTATGTAGAAGCCGCCGTCGAGCAGATGGACCAGCAGGTCAAGGCTGCGGCCACCGCACACGGACTCGCCGGTAACTGGCGCTTTAGCCCCGGCTACGGCGACTGCCCGCTTACGGCACAGCGCTCGATCGTGGCCGCACTCAACGCCACGCGGCTCATCGGGCTTACCGTCACCCCCACCAGCCTGCTCATGCCCACCAAGAGCGTGACCGCAGTGATCGGCCTGTTTGATGGCGAGGTCCACGACGCCCAAAGCCGCCCCACCTGCACTATCTGCCGCATGCGCGAGCACTGCCGCTTCCGCGCCGCCCACACCACCTGCTATTCCAGCCATTAGGAGCTCATTGATGTTTACTCCGCTTATCACTCATGATTCTGACGGTGCTGCGCTGGCGGCACCTGTCAATGCTGCGCGCTGCAACGGGGCTGCATACAAGACGCGCACAATCGACGACCTTCGCATTAAGGACGATCGACTGCGCGCCGCCATCGAGGGCACGGGACACCTGCTGTTCGACGGCGGCATGGGCACCATGCTGCAGGCGGCCGGCATGAAGGCCGGCGCCCTACCCGAGCTGCTCAACTTTGAGGAGCCCCAGGTCATTACCGACATCCAGCGTCAGTACGTCGAGGCCGGCTGCGACGTGATCACCGCCAACACCTTTGGCGCCAACGCGCACAAGCTCGATGGCGCCGCCACCGTGGCAGACGTCTTTGCCGCGGCCGTCACCTGCGCCCGCGAGGCCGGTGCCCGCTACGTCGCCGGTGACATCGGCCCCATCGGTGCCCTACTGCGCCCCCTAGGCACCCTCAGCTTTGACGAGGCCTACGACCTCTTTGCCGAGGAGGTGCGCGCCGGCGTCGACGCGGGCGTGGACCTCTTTATTATCGAGACCATGACCGACCTTGCCGAGATCAAGGCCGCTGTCCTCGCCTGCCGCGAGAATTCCGACCTGCCCGTCTTTGCCACCATGACCTTTGAGGAAGACGGTCGCACATTCCTGGGCACGAGTCCCGAGGTGGCCGCCATCACGCTCGACGCCATCGGCGCCGACGTTCTGGGCATCAACTGCAGCCAGGGACCGGCCGAGCTCCGAGGACTCGCTGCGCGCATGCTCACCGTTACCGACAAGCCCGTTATGGTGCAGGCTAATGCGGGACTGCCCCGCGTGGACGATGACGGCAATACCGTCTTTGATATCCAGGCCCCCGAGTACGCCGAGGCCGTCGCCGGCATGATCGAGGACGGCGTGAGCGTTGTGGGCGGCTGCTGTGGAACCACGCCGGCGCACATGGCCGCCCTGCGCACGCTTATCGACAATCACACGCCCAGCCCGCGCCACCGCAAGCCCAGCATGTCGGTCACGAGCGCCCAGACGGTCGTGGACCTTCCCTGCGACGGCCACAAGATCGCCGTCATCGGCGAGCGCATCAATCCCACCGGCAAAAAGCGCCTGCAGCAGGCCCTGCGCGACGGCGACCTTGACTACGTCGTAAGCCAGGGCATCAGCCAGCAAGAGCAAGGTGCCGATATCCTGGACGTCAACGTGGGCCTGCCCGAGATCGACGAGGTCAAGATCATCCAGCAGGCCACCGAGCAGCTCCAGGGTTCCACGCTCCTGCCGCTGCAGATCGACTCCACCGACCCCGCAGCCGTCGAGGCCGCCGTGCGCCGCTACGCCGGCAAGCCCATCATCAACTCGGTCAATGGCAAACAGCAGATCATGGATGAGATCTTTCCGCTAGTCGCCCACTACGGCACCAACGTCGTCGGCCTCACGCTCGACGAAGGCGGCATCCCCGATACCGCCGAGGCTCGCTTCGCCATCGCCGAGCATATCGTGGCCGAGGCCGCCCGCTACGGCATCGGCCCGGACCGCATCCTCATCGACTGCCTGGTCATGACCGCCTCGACCAATCAACGCCAGGCCGAACAGATCCTGCGCGCCATGTCCCTGTGCAAGGAGCGCCTGGGCGTCAAGTGCGCGCTCGGTGTGTCGAACATCAGCTTTGGCCTGCCCGCTCGCCCGCTGCTGGGCTCGGTCTTTTTGGCCGCCGCTTTTGGCGCGGGTCTGGACGCCCCCATCATGAACCCGGGCTCCAAGCGCTTTATGGACACCGTCTACAGCTATCGCGTGCTAAGCGTTGAGGATGAGGGCTCGACCGGATACATCGAGCGCTACGCCGGCTGGACCGATCCGTATAAGATCGCCGCAAACCCGGCAGCAGCTCAGGCCGCATCGACCGACACCGTTCCCGCCGCCGGCACCGCCGGCTCCGACGGCAATGACGACCCCATCCGCCATATGGTCGTCTCGGGCCGCAAAGGCGAGATCGCGGCCGAGACCGAGCATCTGCTGGCAGACCACGACGCCATGGACCTCATCAACAATCACTTTATCCCCGCCCTCGACGAGGTTGGCGTCCTCTTTGATCAGGGCAAGTTCTTCTTGCCGCAGCTTATGGCCTCGGCCGAGGCAGCGCGTGTGGGCTTCGACACCATCAAGCGGCTGATGCCCGCCGGCGAGATTGCCGACAAGGGCAAGATCTGCGTGGCCACCGTCAAGGGCGATATCCACGACATCGGTAAGAACATCGTCAAGATGCTGCTCGATAACTACGGCTATACCGTCTTTGACCTAGGCCGCGACGTCGACCCGCAAGAGGTGCTCAAGACCGTACAGGAGCGCGACATCAAGCTCGTCGGCCTCTCGGCGCTTATGACCACAACCGTCGTCGCCATGGAGGAGACCATCAAATTGCTTCATGCCGAGGTTCCAGGCGTCAAGATCATCGTAGGTGGCGCCGTACTCACCCCCGAATACGCCAAGCAGATCGGCGCGGACTACTACGCCAAAGACGCCGCCGAAAGCGCGCGCATCGCCGAAGAGGTCTTTGGGCAGTAACACAACGGAAACAACCGAGCACCAAAACGTGCCGCATGCGCCACTTGGCACGTGCGGCACGTTAGAATAGACAAGACTATGCTCGTTTTGGCAGATAGGAGCGCAAGGATGGCGATCACGCCCGCAGAAATCGCGGAAACCCGCGGCATGGTTGAGGAGCAGAACCTCGACATCAGAACCATCACCATGGGTGTTTCGCTCATGGGTTGCGGTGACGAGAACCTCGACCGCATGTGCACGAAGATCTACGACCACGTGACGCACACGGCTGAGCATCTGGTCGAAACCGCCGAGAACCTCGAGCGCGAGTACGGTATCCCCATCGTCAACAAGCGCGTTTCCGTCACCCCGGTGGCGCAGATCGCCGCATGCTGCAAGGATGAGGACCTCACCCCCATCGCGCATGCCCTCGACCGCGCGGCCGAGACGCTCGGCATCGATTACCTGGGCGGTTTCTCCGCACTCGTCCAGAAGGGCATCGGCGACGCCGACCGCCGCGTCATCCAGTCCATCCCCCAGGCGCTCGCTACCACCAGCCGCGTCTGCTCCAGCGTCAACGTCGCCAGCCTGCGCGCCGGCATCAACATGGACGCCGTGCTTATGGCCGCCCAGACCATCATCGATGCCGCTAAACTCACGGCCGACCAGGATTCCGTCGGCGCTTCCAAGTTTGTCTGCTTTGCCAACATGGTCGAGGACTCCCCGTTTATGGCGGGCGCCGTCCACGGCGGTGGCGAGGCCGACGCCGTCATCAACGTAGGCGTCTCGGGCCCCGGCGTTATGGCCGCAGCCCTGGAGACACTGCCCGATTCCGCGTCGATGATGGAAGTCGCCGAGAAGATCAAACAGACCGCCTTTAAGATCACCCGTGCCGGCGAGCTCATGAGCCGCGAGGCCGCCCATCGCCTGGGTGTCGAGAAGGGCATTGTCGACCTGTCGCTGGCTCCCACGCCCGCCATCGGCGACTCCGTCGCGCGCATCCTCGAGATCATCGGCGTGGGCACCTGCGGTGGCCCGGGCACGACCTGCGCGCTCGCCATGCTCAACGATGCCGTCAAGAAAGGCGGCGTCATGGCCAGCTCCAGCGTGGGCGGTCTCTCCGGCGCCTTTATCCCCGTGTCCGAGGATGCCGGCATGATCGCCGCCGTCGAGGCCGGTGCGCTTTCGCTCGAGAAGCTCGAGGCTATGACCTGCGTGTGCTCCGTCGGCCTGGACATGATCGCCATCCCCGGCGACACCCCGGTCGAGACCATCGCCGGCATCATCGCCGACGAGATGGCCATCGGCGTCATCAACAACAAGACCACGGCCGTGCGCGTGATTCCCGCCATCGGCAAGGGCGTGGGCGACTGCGTCGAGTATGGCGGCCTGTTTGGCCGTGCACCCATCATGCCGGTGAACCCCAACGCCGGCACCGTGCTTGCCCACCGTGGTGGACGTTTCCCAGCGCCGCTGAACTCGCTGAAGAACTAGCTGAAGAACTAGCTGAAGAACTAGCTGAGGGTTCGGGCGAGGAGCCCCGCCGCCGGGCGGCAGACATATAAGGTCGCCTGCTCGGACAGTCCTGACTCGCACGGAGAGCACATTAAGTGCTCTCCGGCTCGTGCGGAACTCGCGATCGACCTTATATGTCTGCCGCCCGGCGGCGGGGCTCCCGCACAACGGGACCTCGGTTGGGTTCTATCCCTCTGGCAGTCGCTTCGCTCCTGCACCACCTGGCTGGTGCGGTGGTTTGGCGTTGGATCGGTTCTTTCTGATATATGCTGGTTGCGGCTCTTCTTTTGGGAGGGGTCGCTTTTTTGTTGCTAGGAGGTTGGCCCGTGGTTGATGGGGATGCTCACTCTGAGCTTCTTTCTGCTGATTGGAATCAGGAATGGATGCGTCTGCAGGCCGCTCGGCATCGGGCTGATGATTCTTTTGAGTGGGATAAGCGAGCTCGGCATTTTCGTCCGTTGGAGACTGCCCCATATGCTCGGGATTTTATGAAATTGCTGGCGCTTGAGCCTGGTGAATCGATGCTGGATATGGGATGCGGGGCTGGGTCGATTGCTATTCCGCTTGCGCAAGACGGGCATCCCGTGATTGCCGCTGACTTTTCCCCTGCCATGTTGGGCACCCTTGATGCTGGCATTGAGTACTATGGGCTCGAGGACCTGATTACGCCGCTTGAGCTTGCTTGGGACGATGATTGGGATTTGGTTGGGCCGGTTGCCAAGACTGTGGATGTTGCCTTTGCCAGTCGTTCCGTCACCACAAATGACCTGAAAGGCGCGCTTGCCAAACTCGACCGCACGGCTCGTCGGCGTTGCGCTGTCACGATGGTCGCCAACTCCAGCCCGCGCTATGACCTGCATCTGATGAACGCCATCGGCGCCTCGGTTACCTGCAGTAATGGCTTTGTGTATGCCTTTAACATTCTCATTCAGATGGGTGCCCTGCCGCAGGTTACGTACTTTGAATCGCCTCGTCGCGACACCTTCGATAGTCTCGAGGCGGGCGTGACGGACTTCTCCCGTATGCTCGAACATGGCAACGAGGATAAAATCGACCGTCTGCGCGACTACATCGCCCAGCACATGATCGAGAATCCCCATGCTGGCGAGCCGGGGTCCAAGGGAGTGCCGCAGGGGCGCTATATGCTCGACCATATCCGTAAGGTCCGCTGGGCCTTTATCGCCTGGGCGCCAGTTTCTGCGAACCGCCTGTAGCCCAATTGCACCCGCGCCGCTTACCCCGCTACAGCCCGCGCCGTCCACCAGTTCGGCATCCGCATTCTTTGCGAACTGGGCAAACGTACTCCACACCGCGCCGTTCCTGCGCTATCGTGGGACAGCTCACGTAGATTAAGGCCCCGTCGTGGGGCGTCCCATACATAGAAAGCGAGAACCCATGGCACTGACAGGAGCCCAGGTCAAGCAGCTTCGCAGCATGGCCCATCACCTCAACCCCGCCATCATCATCGGCAAGTCCGATATCAACGAGGGCACCGTCGAGCAGACGGTCGCCTATCTGGAGAAGCATGAGCTCGTTAAGTGCTCCGTGCTGGACGGCTCCAGCCTTTCTGCCCGCGAGGCCGCCGAGGAGCTCGCCGAGCGCTGCCACGCCGAGGTCGTCCAGGTCATCGGCCGCAAGTTCTCGCTGTATCGCGAGTCCTCGCGCAAGGATATCGAGAAGATCAAGCTCGTCTAAGTGCTCACGCATCGTGCGCCTGCGGGGCGTCCGGGTTACCCGGACGCCCTTTTTATCGCACGACGGCCATGCGCTTAAGTCTGCCTTCGACCAAGCGCTCGTAGAGGCGCCGCGTCTCGGGCTCGGGCACGCCCGCAATCTGCTCTTTTAGATGGTGGACGTGCCCGCTGTACAAATCGATGATGTCACGACGGCGACCCGCGGCGTTGTAGACGCGCATGGCACAGCGGACCATATCCTCGCGCGCCGTTTCCTGGCGAAGCCCCGCCTCGACCAGCCATATCGCCGACTGCAGATCGTTTTCCTCCAAGGCCTCGTTTGCCCCGCGAATCATGCTGTCGATAAACTTCGATTGCATAATGTGACGCATACGCACGAAATACGTTGGGTTACAGCCATTGGGAATATAGAGCGAACCTGCATAGAGCTGCTCGACCTTTAGGCACAGCTCCACCAGGTGAGGTCCGCGCGCTCCCCCACGGTTTCCCAGAATCTCCCGGGTCATCTGCTCAAACAGCCGCACGTCGGTCTTAACGTAGTCACCGTTGAGTCCAATGCACTCGTTTTGAATGAGCACGCACGACTTGCCATCGGGCGTCGGCCCCAAGGCCGAACGCAAGCGCGATATCGTCGAATATAGGTTATTGCGAGCACGGTTGAACTCGGCATGGGGCCAAAGCTCCATGGCCAGAGTCTCGCGATCGACCAGCGCATCCATACTTAACGCAAGGCGTTCCGCGAGCGTTGCCGCCTTCTTGCGACGCCACATCTTATCGGTGATAGGAAACCCGTCGCGCTCGGCACGAAATGCCCCAAACATACGAATCTCGATATGCTCGATCGTGTTGACGGCCTCGACCTCTTCAACCTGAAACAACCGCTCGCGCGCTTCGTCCAAATCGTCGTGTAGCGTGTATCTCGAAAGCTCGTGCACTGGAAGCTTTTTGCGAATCCTTGCACCAGGCTCGCCAAGACAATGCATGGCAAGGCGTGCAAAGAGCCGACACGACGGCTCCAGCATCCCCGGGCGGTTCATGGACATCCACGCCGCCAAATCGCTATCACGGCCCGCAGAGGCCAAGTGCAGCGCCACCATCCACGCCTCCGAGCCACGAACCTGCGTCTGGCTTATATCGAGTAGCTCCGCCTCCTCGCGCACCGTCATCATCGATGTGTTTCGTAAAAATGCCACGCGCTCCAGCAGCAGCGCGTTATCTCGCATATACGTTGCCGTTTCGTCAACAAGCTTGAGCACCTGGACGGCGCGGAACTTTGCGTTGACGGGGCGCCCCTCAGACATCGATTGCCACCCTTCGAGCAAAAGCCCAAAGAGCTGAAGCCGGTTGTCGCGTACGCGCACGGCAAAACGGTCGATCTCGCTAAACGCCGCTTCGTCGGTCACCGGCAAGCCGGCAAGCAGGCGACGCGCCGCCAGCACCATGCGCACCCAAATCGTCAGTGCCCTCAGGCTACGGGCATCGAGTGCCTCGACCATCAGGGCAAGCTCGTCATCGCGCGCATCGATTCCCGTAAACGAACCGTCAAAAAGCTCCACCAGCATCCGGTCCGCCCGTATAAATAAGCCGGCGACATCCAGCTCGCAATCATACGCCCCATGCACCCTGAGCCCATCAAAGGCATCGCCCACGTCCGCGCATTCGGCCAGACGGCGCTTTATCTCGATGTGCGCCGACAACATGTCGAGTGCGTCGCAGGAAGCCACGTGATCCGGAAACGAAAGCGTCGCAGGCAGCCCCAGCCCGCTTTGCCCATAGCAAACGATGGTAAACGCCTGCGCCACTTTCCAAGAAAGCGGATCGATCTCCTGTGCAGCGCGCTCGCCCGCTCGCTCGATAACAGCTGCCATACATCGGGCAAGCTTGGCGTTGGAAATGCTTACCGCCGACAGGTACACGCCGAGAGCCTCGGACAGTGTCGGCTCGTACGACAATCCATCGGCATTCATTGCCCCCAGCACCGCACGGCAAACGTCCGCCCCATGTCCAGTCAAGGCCAGATCGACCCCGTACTGCCCGGCAAGTTCGAGCACGACATTCCGGTCTAAAAAGGCGTCCGCCAGATCCATCGCCAAGTCGCACCGGCCCGCCTTGATTAAAATGCGGGCCGCACGCCGTATAAGTTCGGGACTGATCTCGGCAATCAGTTTGCGCAGCCTAAGCCGCGCATTGCCCTCCGTTCCCATACAGACAAAACTTCGTTCGGCAGGGTCAATACCAAATATGGGATAGTCGCGAACCAGATACGATTGGTCGACCATCGAAAGCCGTACACCGCACGCCTCGAGCTCTGCAATATTACCCTCGCCCATTAAAACCATAAGACCCGCAACGTTAAACAGCGTGTTGTTCTCGAGAGAGGCCAAGTCGGCAAGTACCGCGCCGTATACGTTGACAATCTCGTTTTCGAGCAGCTGGGCAACGTCGCCCTGGCCATACAGCCCCGTCTGCAGCGCCGAGACAAGCTCGGGCACACCTTGCGTGAGCTGATAAAAATCGAGCGAGGTGCTGATCGAAAACGCCGAAGCCCAAGCCGAATACTCATAGGCATGCACCTTGAGCATCTGCGCGTTGACCTTTACCGAATCTCCCAGCCCGCGGATAAGCAGACGATTTGACGGACGGCATGTAAGAAGAATGCCCACCCCCGCTGCACGCAGGCCGCGAATCATATCGATAAAGTCCTCGGTATCGCGCTGATCGAGAACCGGCACGTTATCGATTGCTATGAGCGAATGCGGCTTGTCTTTGAGTTCCTCTGCAACCACCTCGAGCTGCATGAACACCTCGCGACCAATGGCCCGGTCGGCCTCGATAACTCGCACCGACCCTCGCGTACAATCGCCTTTGGCCTCGCGAACATACTGCATCAGCACCGAAGTCTTACCAAACCCATCGGGCGCGTAGAGAAGCACGATCCCAGCTTGGCGGCCCTTGATGACCAGCTCGTTCATCAGCCGATCGCGGCGGATCATATAGCTCCCGCCTATCGACATCACTTCGAGGTCGCTCGTATTACCCAGATCTTGCACCATACCCGCTCCTCAACTCGACCACATGGATACCGTAACCGCATGACCACACCCACCACCCTATGAATAGCGTGGCACCATGTTTTTGGCTGCTTGTCGGTACGCATTCGGCAAGTTTTTGTACAGCGGGCACTGCTCGTTGTTTTTCCTTATACAGATGACTGTTTATGCAGGTCAAATAGCTTGCTGAAATGTCCCATCTGTTCAGCAGTCTACCGTAACGGAGGCGTTTTATTTGAGTTGCGCAACTCACCTATTCACCGCTACCGCCTGCGACTATGTAGTGGTAAATTTGCATAGAATATGCTATTAAATGCATGATTCTATCTAGCTTGCACGCGGCGCGCTTTTTGATGAGGATTGTTTCGCATGCGGTCTATGCCTATGGGCCGCGTAACGACCTGCCACTTGTCCAGCAAAAAGGCCCCCGCAACGCGGAGGCCTCTCAAAACGCAATACGGTTTTCGCGGAGTCTTTACTCGCAGAGCGAAAGTGCAGCCTCGTCGGCGACCACGACGCAGTTGGTGTGCAGCTGCAGGATCGAAGCCGGACACTCGGGCGTAACCGGACCATAGCACATGTCGTGCACGGCCTGGGCCTTGGCCTCGCCGTTAGCGACAACCAGGATCATGCGAGCATACATGATGGTCTGGGTACCCATGGTGTAGGCCTGACGGGGCACGTCATCGATGCTGTCGAACAGGCGGCTGTTGGCCTGAATGGTGCTCTCGGTGAGGTCGACGCAGTGCGTACCCTTGGAGAAGTGGTCATCGGGCTCGTTGAAGCCGATGTGGCCGTTATTACCAATGCCGAGCAGCTGCAGATCCGGGTAACCGGCGGCAGCGACGATCTTGTCGTACTCGGAGCAGGCAGCGGCGGCGTCGGGGTTGGAGCCATCGGGCACGTGCGTGTTGTTCAGATCGATATTGATGTGATCGAAGAAGTTCTCGCGCATAAAGTAGTGATAGCTCTGGGGATCGTCGTGCGAAAGGCCACGATACTCGTCCAGGTTATAGGTGCTGACCTCGGAGAAGTCGATGTCGCCCTTCTTATACCAAGCAGCGAGCTGCTTGTAAGCGCCAATCGGGGTGGAACCGGTGGCAAGACCGAGCACGCAATCGGGCTTGAGGATAACCTGGGCCGAGATGATATTGGCGGCCTTGCGGCTCATATCCTCGTAGTCTTTAGCTTTAATAATCTTCATTACGCGTCCTTTCTCGTACAAGAGAGGCAAGGCTCCCCTTACAAGCACTTGCCCGCGGCCCGCGTCGGCCGCAACCAACGTGTGCGGCCACCAGGGCGAGGTCGCGTAATGTATGTGTCTCGTGTCTAGCCGCGTCGAGGCCCCTGCCCGTCCACGGTGACCCAAAGCTGTTTAGCTTCGGACGTTTCCCATCTTGCCACGGAGGGCGCCCTCTTTCAAGGGCGCCCTCCGTAAACGTGATTGAATTGTAGGCTAAAGGCCAAACGGAGCGACTAGCGCTCACGCGCGACGATAAGCTGGTCCATCTCCTCGACATGCTCGCCAACGGAACCCTTGATGCTCGAGAACTCAACGGAGTTGCACACCAAGATGGGAACCGTCACATCGTAGCCCTCGGCAGCAATTGCCTCGCGATCGAACTCAATAAGTACATCGCCCTTATGGACGACGTCGCCCACTTGCGCATGTACGGTAAAGTGCTTGCCCTCGAGCTGAACAGTGTCCAAACCAACGTGGATGAGCACGTCCAAACCATCGACCGTGTTAAGCGCAACGGCGTGTCCCGTGGGAAAAATGGCCTCGACCTTCGCGTCGGCCGGCGCGATCACCCGCGTACCCGTGGGCCGAATTGCCACGCCCTGGCCCAAAAGGCCAGTGGCAAACGTCTGATCGTTTACCTCGGAGAGCGGAATGACGTCGCCCGAGATGGGAGCATCCAGCGTAAGGACTCGACCACGCATACCAAAAGACCTTAGGACTTTAGTGAACATGCTCCCCCTCGGACATACCAAGCAATCAAAATAACCGTATCAGTTTACCACTTGGCATCCGTTTTTGGCCATTAGGGAAGTTCGCGCTTGACAACCTCGACGATATCGTCAACAACGCGCTGGGTCAGCTCATGCGTCTCCGCCTCGGCCATGACGCGAACCAGCGGCTCGGTACCGCTCGGGCGCACCAGAATACGGCCGCGACCATTGAGCTCCTTCTCGGCGGCAGCGACGGCGTCCCAAATGGGCTGGCAATCGTCCAGGCCGGCCTTATTGTCCGAATGCACGTTGACGAGCACCTGCGGATACTTCTTCATGATGCCGGCAAGGTCGGTGAGGGTGCGGCCGGTGCGCTTGAGCACAGCCAGAAGCTGCAGGGCTGTCACCAAGCCGTCGCCGGTGGTGTTGTGCTCCAGGAAGATGATGTGGCCGGACTGCTCGCCGCCGATGACGGCACCGTCCTCGAGCATGCGCTCAAGAACATAGCGGTCGCCCACAGCGGTCTGGACCATCTCAAAGCCCTGCTCCTTCATGGCAATGGAGAAGCCCAGGTTGCACATAACGGTCGAGACGATCTCGGAGTTGGCGAGCTTGCCGCGAGCAGCCAGGTCGGAGCCGCAGATAGCAAGAATGTAGTCGCCATCGATCTCGTTGCCCTCGCTGTCCACGAACAGCACGCGATCGGCGTCGCCGTCGTGGGCCAGGCCGATGTCGGCATGGGTGCGCAGCACGAGCTCGCGCAGGGGCTCAAGATGGGTGGAGCCGCACTCGACGTTAATGTCGGTACCGCAGTAATCGGTGTTGATGGCATGGACCGTAGCACCCAGACGCTGAAGTGCGGCGGGCGTGGTCTGGCAGGAAGCACCGTGACCGCAGTCGACGGCAACGACCAGGCCGTCGAGCTTAAGGCCGTCGAGGGTGCTGATAGCGTGATCGACATATGCCTTGCGGGCGTCCTTCATCTTGATGATGTGGCCCACACCAGCTCCGGTCGGCATCGTGTCGGCAGCCATGGCCTCCTCGGACATGACCCAGGCGCTGATCTCTTCCTCAACAGCATCGGGAAGCTTCATGCCCTTGCGGCTAAAGAACTTGATGCCGTTGAACTCCGGCGGATTGTGCGAAGCAGAAATGACGATGCCGCCATCGAGCTCGTTTTGAACGGTGAGCAGCGCCACAGCGGGCGTGGGGATAACGCCGCAGCAGTGCGGGCGGCCGCCCTCGGCCATAATGCCGGCGGTCAGAGCGCTCTCGAGCATGGTGCCCGAAAGGCGCGTGTCACGGCCGATGCAGATGTCCGGACCAAGAAACTTGGTCGCCGCGCGACCCAGGCGAAACGCGAGGTCGCACGAAAGATCGGCGTTGGCGACGCCACGGACGCCATCGGTACCGAAGATGTTCTGGGGCATAGGATCGCTCCTTCCCAAGTGGGCAAAACGAAGCCGCCCACCCTAGTCGAAAAGAAAAGCGGGACCCACCGAGCAATCGGTAGGCCCCGCTTGTACATTGTATCTCGAAAGGAGATAAAACCTTAGCGCTTGGAGAACTGGGGAGCGCGGCGGGCCTTCTTGAGGCCGTACTTCTTGCGCTCGACCACGCGAGCATCGCGCGTAAGGAAACCGGCCTTCTTGAGGTCAGCACGGTAGTCGCCAGCGTTCAGAAGAGCGCGAGCGATGCCCAGGCGCAGAGCGCCGGACTGACCGGAGATGCCGCCGCCATCGCACAGAGCGATAACGTCGAACTGACCGGCGGTGTCGGTCACCTTGAAGGGAGCAAGGGCGTTCTCAACGAGCTGATGACGGCCGAAATACTGCTCGGCGTCACGCTTGTTGATGGTCACCTTGCCGGTGCCGGGGACGAGACGGACGCGGGCGACGGCGTTCTTACGACGGCCGGTACCCTGGTAGACAACGGTGTTCTCAGCCATCTTTAAGCCTCCAGCTCAATCTTCGTGGGGTTCTGGGCAGCGTGCGGATGCTCGGCACCAGCGTAGACCTTAAGCTTGGTCATCTGGGCACGGCCGAGGGTGGTCTTGGGCAGCATGCCGCGAACGGCGCGCTCGATGACCTTCTCCGGGTGCTTCTCCATAGCCTGGCGGAAGCTCTCAGCCTTGAGGCCGCCGTTGTAGCCGCTGTGGCGATAATAGGTCTTCGTGTCGGCCTTGTTACCGGTAAGCTGGACCTTATCGGCGTTGATGACGACAACGAAGTCGCCGCAGTCGCTGTTGGGCGTGAACTGGGGCTTGTTCTTACCGCGCAGGATCATTGCGATCTGGGTGGCAAGACGGCCCAGGACAGCACCATCGGCGTCGACGAGAACCCAGTTGCGCTGGACCTCGCCCTGCTTGGCGTAGTGAGTCGATTTCGAAATCACTTAGACTCCTCCATGTACAGTACGTGTTGTTACAGAGATTCACGGGGCTCTGCAAGTAACCCGTCCATATTACCCCGCTCGTCGCCCGAGTCAACAGGTATTTTGGCTCCGACCAGAGTTTCTGCACATGTCGTCCATGCCCGGTGCCTTCACGAGACAGGGCCCAGAAATCCCTCGGCGTGCGAATGGTTCTCTGGGCCCCTGTCTTTTGTCGCCTTTTGCGGGTCAGTCGTCTTAGCGCTCAACGAACTGCTGTATTTGCGCGAGCAGGCGCTTTGCCTCTTGGCGACCCTGGATATACAAGTCGAGTAACTTGGCCGAATCGTGTTCGACATGGCCGACCTCGACCGGCTTTTGCGGAGCGACGACCAACGCACGGCCCTCGCGCTCATACTTCCACAGATGCATGCGCTGGACGTTATAGCGGTCATGGCGCGTCTCGATGGCCTCGAGCAGATAGGGATAGTCGCCATAGCGCGCACGCGCGGCCGGCATAAACTCGTAGGGTGCCTTTTCGTACGAGCGGTCCTGCGTAAGCACGACGACCGCGCGATCGTATCCGGCCTCTTCCAGCACGTGCTCGACAGGCACCGAATCTGCCACACCGCCGTCGACGTACTTGTGGCCATCAATCTCGACCGGCGGCGTCACCAGCGGCAACGAGGTCGAGGCACGCACGCAATCGATATCGAGCATGGCGTTTTTGACGGGCAGGTAGGCAGCGGTGCCAAATAACATGTCCGTCGCGACAGCATACATTTCGATGGGGCTCGCGTCGAAGCTCTCGTTATCGAAGGGGTCTAGGCGATCCTGCACGTCGTTGAAAATAAAGTCGTAGCCGACGATGGAGCCCGTGGACGCAAACGATGCGGCACCCATGTAGCGGCTGTCGTTGCAGAAAGCCAGGTTGATGCGGTTGGCACGGCCGATCTGGTGCGACTTGTAGTTTACGCCGTTGAGAGCGCCGGCCGATACGCCATATACCGCCGGAATCTCGACACCGGCCTCCATGAGAACGTCGAGCACGCCCGCGGTAAATTGCCCGCGAAAACTACCGCCCTCCAGGACGAGCGCGACCTTGCCAGCATTTTTCGCCTTATCTTCTACAGTCATGATGACCTCCTACCGTTGCGTTTTGGCTTTCTTCTACCCAGTTTTGCGAAGGAGAGCGCGCAGGTTTTGGAGTTGAGAAGGACGGGGCGGTCGGCGGGAAAGCGCGTCCCAGTCTCAGAACAAATTCCGGGTCGCAGTTTCCGCTTGAGGCGCTATCCGGAAAATGAATCCCATTCCGAGCTTAGATTCCGGGTCGTAGTTTCCGCTAGAGGCATCATCCGGAAACTATATCCCAGTCTGAGCGTGGATTCCGGGACGCGCTTTCCGCCTGGGCTGCCATTGGGAAAGCGTGTCCCGGCCTGCGTTGCCAAGGCGTTTTCTTTACGCCCGCGCCCTGCATGGAGTTCGATTCTCCGCGGTACGGGGGGATTCACTGATGTGGGGCACGGCGGGCTGAGATTCGATAAACATCGCATCCATATTGGGCTGATAGTTTGCGCGGAGAATCCGCGTATTTGCTTCGCAAATCCGCACCGGCTTCGGCCGCCTGCCGGCGTCCTCGCCCGCGGGCTAAAAACGCTCACGCGTTTTCTTTACGCCCGCGCCCTGCATAGAGTTCGATTCTCCGCGGTATCTATATGTAATAAAAAGCAGGTAGAGACACTTCTCTACCTGCCTGTAACTATTGGTGGAGGCGCGGAGAATCGAACTCCGGTCCACGAAAGCCCCCTGATTGGCATCTCCAAGCTCAGTCGCTGGTTTAGTCTCGGACGCTTTGCGCGCAGCGACACGCTCGCGGCATCCTAACCGGTTCGGTCTTAGCCCGCGCCATACCGATTACGTGCGCGGGAGCATTCCCCTAACATGACGTCGCGCCGGTGTCGGGGAAATCACCGGGTTGACGCGCCGCTATAAACTAAGCAGCGAGAGCCATAGGCTCAAAAGAAGAGTTGTTGTCAATTCAATTTGACGGTACCCCTGTTTAACGAGGCGAGGAGACCTCGGCTTGCTTCCTCTCTCAGAGCTATCGTGTCGAAACCAGTCGCCCCCGAATGCCGGGAAAGTCTGGATGGTATCGGGCCTGCAAACACCCGATAACCGTCGACTTTTCAAGGAACACGCGGGGTGAACCCCGCTCGTGGATAGCTATCTTACCACGTTCTAAAGACAGACAGCTGCTCTATGCACGAGCTGTGAAGACCCCAATGTGCGCCATACTTCGCACTTTTGCCACCGAACGCGTCACGTATATTTTCGCCAAGCAAAATTGACCCGTCGAAAGGACCGTTATGGATACCAAGCAGCAACTCGTCAATGCCCTCGCAGGCCTAGGCTCAACCATTACCGAAGCCATGGATGTCATCGAAGGCTTTGTCCCCTGCGGACATCCCGCCCTCACGGTATCGAACGCACTCGTCGCGCTGGACGCTGACAATGATGCAGCTCTCGCCCAGCAGCTTGAGACCGTCGAGGGCTTTATCGACCACGTGAGTGAGAACCGCGGCGTGGCCGCCTACCACGGCATCGAGGTCGAGCTCGCGGGTCCCAAGGCCGATCTGCTCGCAGCAATCCGCGAGGTAGGCGCCCTTATGCAGACCGCAGGCGTCAAGAACGCCCAGGTCAACGAGTGGGTCTACCGCAGTCTGGCAGCACTCGGCAGCTCCGACGAAAAGGCAGCCGAGCAGCTCGCAGAAAGCCCCGCCATTAAGGTTGAGCTTTTGTAAATAGCAGACGCGGGTCCCTTGGCGCATCGTCGTCCAAGAGGCCCGCAAACAGTTCGCGTCAACCGATAGCCGCGCCGCCGCGTTCGGCCAAAGCCAGAATCGGCATCATTTGACGAGGTGTCTTTGCTGCAAGATCGGCATGTTCGAGCAGCTTGCGATCGTTAGTTACCAAGTAATCAACCTGCGCGCGCTTGCACGCGGCGAGCACCAAGTTGTCTTCGTAATCGCGATGGAGCGCTAAGTATTTGTCGGCCAGCCAAAGGTCCGACGCATCTGCACCCACGGCCGTGGCGTTTTCGGTCATGTTCCGAACAAACGCCAACGCCGCATCGCCAATTGCACGGGCAGACGCCTCGTCAATCGCTCCCCCGCTGGCAAGAACGCTACACTTCAGCTCGTGTTGGACAACGTACAGCACGTCCTTAGCGATATGCACCGGGAAGAACAGCAACGCCCCCGTCTCCGTCGCCTGCCCAATAAACGCACGCGCGGCAAGCGACTCGGCATGGTCAACGCAAAACGAATCGACCCATACGTTGGCGTCCACCATGATCTTGAGAGGCGCCCCACTCACTGGATCATCCCCTTTTGGCGATAATGCTCATCCATGGCTTCGGAATAGATTGTGTCCCAACCGCGATCGTCGGATACGGGCGACGTAGCGATGCCCAAATCTGCATAAAGCCGGTCTGCCGCCGCCCACGACGCGGCAAACGGAGTATCGGGCGCGACGGTCTGCTGCCGGTCGTCGACGGCCGCAAGCACCTCCTCGCACTGCCCGCCACCCTGCGCGACCTTGGCCACCACCTTTTTGATGAGCTCGGGCAATGACCCGCCCGAAAGCCGCAGCGCCTCCTCGGCACGGTTCTTAACCTGGCGATCCACGCGAACGTTCACCTGCGCCATGCCGCTAACAGCACCCACGTCGATCCCGCTCCCTTCAATTGCTAGCCCTGCTAGCAACACTATATAGACAAGCTAGCACATGGTCAAACGCAAAAGGCCTGCATTCCGACAGATGCAACACCGTCCAAATGCAGGCCATAAACTCAAGCAAAAGCGCTAACGCAGGTAAGCCTTCGCGTTGCTCAGGCTGTAGGCAATCGTCGAGCCGTTGTGCAGCAGCGACGACGCCTGCGGGGTAATCGCGCCGGTAATGCCCAGTGCCAAGAGCGCTGAGTTGGTGAGCATCACCTTAGAGTAGGAGCTCGTCAGACGATCAACGAGGCCCTGGCTCATGCGGCGCAGGCGCACGATAGCGGCCAGATCCGTATCGGTCAGGATGATATCGGCGACCTCCTTGGCGATGTCGCTTCCGCCACCCATTGCCAGCCCCACGTCGGCCAAACCGAGTGCCGGCGAATCGTTAACGCCGTCGCCCACCATGGCAACGTGGCGCCCCTCGCCCTTAATGCGCTCTACATACGCGTACTTGTCCTCGGGCAGCAGCTCGGCCTTAAACTCGTCGACTCCTGCCTCTCGCGCAATACGCTCGGCCGTGCGCTCGGAATCGCCCGTGAGCATAACGACATGCTTGACGCCCAGCGCATGCAGGTCGGCGATGGCCTCGCGCACGCCGGGTTTGAGCGGGTCCTCGATACCGAGCACGCCAACGACCCTGCCGTCGACCGCCAGGTACAGCGGCGACAAGCCCTGCATCTGGGACTCGATGCGCTCCTTGATGTCGGACTCAAGCTGCGCACCCTCGTCCTCGAATACAAAGTGCGCGGAACCGATGATGGCGCGACGCTCTTCAATGGACGAAGCGATGCCGTGCGCCACGATGTACTCGACGGCGGCATGGCGCTCGCGGTGCTCGAGTCCACGCTCACGTGCCGCATTGACCACGGCGCGTGCTACCGGATGAGGGAAATGCTCCTCCAAGCAGGCGGAAAGGCGCAGAACCTCGTCCTCGCTCCAGCCATCGGTGGTGAGTACGCAGGCAAGGCGCGGCTGTGCCTCGGTCAGCGTGCCGGTCTTATCAAACACAATGGTGTCGGCCTTGGCAAACGACTCAAAGTACTTGGCGCCCTTGACCATGACGCCCATCTTGGCAGCATCGCTCATAGCGGTCATGACGGCCACGGAACCCGTGAGCTTGAGTGCGCACGAGTAGTCGACCATCAGCGCCGCCGAGGTCTTGATGAGGCTACGCGTGGTGAGAGCGACAAGGCCCGCGAGCAGGAAGTTCCACGGGACGATCTTGTTGGCAAGGTCTTCCATGTGCGACTGGCCCTCGGACTTGAGCGAGTCGGCCGCCTGCACGAGCGAGACGATCGAGCGGAGCTTGGTCTGGGCCGTATTGGCGCGCACGCGCACCAAGATGCTGCCGTCTTCCACGACGGTTCCGGCGAACACGTCGTCGCCTGCGCTGCGCTCGACGGCAAGCGGCTCGCCGGTCAGGGTCGCCTGGTTGACCATGGCGCTCCCCTGCTCGACAACACCGTCGATGCAAATGGACATGCCAGTGCGCACGGCCACCAAGTCGCCGGGCTCAAGCTCGGTGGCGGCAACGCTTACCTCGGTGTCACCGACCACCTTTTGCGCCTTGTCAGGCACGTCGAGCAGCGAGTTGATGAGCTCGTTTTCGCTCATGGCGCGGGTGTAGTCCTCGAGCAGCTCGCCCACGTTGAGCAGGAACATCGTCTGGCCCGCGGTGTCGACGTCGCGTTTGACGAACGAAATGCCGATGGCCGAAGCGTCGAGCACAGGAACGGTCAGGCGCGGCTGCGCCAGCTCATGAAGGGCAGCGCGCAAAAATGCCATGTAACCGGCCACGACAAACACCGCACGCAGCGGCGTAGGCAGAAACCAGCGGCGCGCGTAGTGGGCGCCGATAAGTGTGGCGAGATCCATGACGAGCTTGTGCTTGCGTGGCTCAAGCTGCATCACGTAACCCGTCTTTGCGTCGTCAATGGCCTGGACATCGAGCGCGTCCAGGGCATCGAGCACGGCCGCGCGACGCTGCTCGTCATATTCGAGCGCCATCTGGCCAATACGACCGTAAACGCGCACCTTGTGCACGCCGTCGATATCGCCGCTGAGCTTAAGAAGCGCATCGAGATCGCTCCCTGGCACAGGACCCGCCAATTGAAGACGGGTCCTGCCGGGGATCTCGCTAATAATCGAGAATCTCATTGTTTATGCCTGGGAGTGCTACTCGGCTGCCTTGTCCGCAGCGGCCTCGCTCTGGGTGAGATAGGCAGCCTCGGCAACCATATCGTCGACCTCGGCCTTGGCCTGCTCGACCATGTCCTGGTAGCCGTTCTTGATGCGCATACCGCACGCGATGCCCTGCACGCAGGCGTTCTTGACCGGAGCGCTGGTAAGCAGCTTGATGCCGGCCGTGCCAAGCAGAAAACCGCCACCGACAAGCAGGGTGTTAAACGTCGACTTCTTCATGTTGCTTCTCCCTTTTGCCGCATTGGACGCGGCACGGTGCCTCAGCACCCGAGTAAACAAGTTTGCTCGAGCACACTTTTGGAAAATAGTTTAGTTTATCTAACTATTGAGGTCAACAAAGGTTAACTTTTTGGAAATCTTGGGGCGCAGACCGGCCGACTTCCGACGATCCGCCAGTCGCAACGTACATCTCCGGCATCCAAGAAAGGCTCTCCCCCGACCCGACGAATCGAGGTCTAATACTTCTCCGCGAAGTGAACGAGCAAAATCGGACCCCCGAAACACTTGCATTTTTCGCCAGCAAAACCGCAGGAAAAACTCGACAAATCCGCAGGAAACAGAGCCCAAAAAGTGTCGATGCTTCAGGGGCCAAATAAGGTCGTTCACTTCGCTGAAAAGTATTAGACCCCGATTTCTGTCACTCCCACAATATGGCAAAGGGTCAGCCCCTTTGCCTCATTCACCAAATTCCATTCAGCCCCGCCTGACCCGAACGGCCGAGTCGTTGCAGAACCCGGGAGCCCCGGCAGGGCGGGTGCTTGCTCAAAATGAGTTCCGCACGCAAAGAAGGCCACTTAATGTGGCCTTCTTCTTGCGCAGGACTGTTTGAAATTTTGAGGAAGCACCCGCCCTGCCGGGGCTCCCGGGTTCCCGTTTACGAGAGCGACGTTCTCAGCAGCTCGTTGAAGAGCTTCGGGTTACCCTTGCCGCGGCTCGCCTTCATGCACTGGCCCACCAAAAAGCCGATGACCTTCTGGTTGCCGTCGCGGTACTGCTGTGCCTGATCGGCACAGTTTGCCAGCACCTCGTCCACAATCGGCTGCAGCGCGCCGGCATCGCTCACCTGACGCATACCGCGCTCGTCGACGATCTTGTTGGGGTCGTCGCCGGTCTGGGCCATGGCCTCAAAGACCTCGTGCGCCTGGTTGGAGCTGATGGCATCGGTCGCCAGTAGCTTGGCAAGGGCTGCCACCTGAGCCGGTGCAATACCGGACTCGGCCAGCGAGACGCCCGCACCCTTAAGGTAGGCGATCATCTCGTTGACCAGCAGGTTTGCGACCGTCTGAGCCTCCTTGCCAGCCATACCGGCAGCGGCAGCCTCAAAGAACTCGGCGAACTCCGGGTCGCCGGCGATCTGCTCGGCATCGGCCGCCTTAATGCCAAAGTCGGCCTCAAAACGGGCGCACTTGGCATCAGGCAGCTCGGGAATCTCGCCACGGCAGCGGTCGATGAATTCGTCGTCCAGATCGAAGGGCGCCAGGTCGGGATCGGGGAACAGGCGATAGTCGTCGGCTGTCTCCTTCACACGCATGACTACGGTGCGCTTGCGGCTGGGCTCCCAGTGACGGGTCTCCTGGTAGATAATTCCACCTTCCTCGAGCACCTCGGCCTGGCGGCAGATCTCGTAGGCAAGGCCATCGTGCAGGCTCTTAAACGAGTTGAGGTTCTTAAGCTCGGTCTTGGTGCCCAGCTTGGTCTCGCCACGGCGGCGCAGCGACACGTTGCCGTCGCAGCGCATGGAACCCTTCTCCATGGAGCAGTCCGAAATGCCCAGCGTCACAAAGATGCGACGGAGCTTTTCCATAAACAGGCGCGCTTCCTCGGGCGTACGCAAGTCGGGCTCGGTGACAAGCTCGATAAGCGGCGTGCCGCAGCGGTTGTAGTCGACGAGCGACTCGGCCGCGGCGGTAATGCGGCCCTCGGCGCCACCCACGTGAACCATCTTGGCGGCGTCCTCCTCCATGTGGATACGCAGGATGCGGATGGGCACCGTGTAGGAACCGTCCTCGCGACGCTCGGGCATCTGCAGGTTGGACGCGTCGTAGCTGGCCAGATGGCCGGCACGCTGATTGCCCTCGCGCATGGTAGAGGACATGGACGTGGACAGGCCCTCAGCGTTGGCCGAAGCGCTCGCCAGGCTCTGGGCCTCGGTCTCGCCAAACGCGCAGTCGGGGCGCTCGGCGGCACCGCGACCGGTCACGTCCAGATCCAGGTGACCGTACATGGCAAAGGCGACCGGACCCTGCGTGGTCTGGAAGTTCTTGGCCATATCGGGATAGAAGTAGTGCTTGCGGTAGAACATCGAGTGGCGCTGAATCTCGCAATTGGTGGCGAGACCTGCCTTGACGATGCTCTCGATGGCGCGCTTGTTGGGCACCGGCAGGGCGCCGGGCAGGCCCAGGCACACCGGGCACACGTTGGCGTTGGGCTCGTCATCGTGGCTGAGCTTGCAGTTGCAGAACATCTTGGTATCGAGTGCGGTGAGCTCGGTATGGATCTCCAGGCCAATCACGGCCTCCCAATCCTGCAGGACCTCGGAAAGCTCCTTCATTACAGCTCGCCTCCCTTCCCGGCAAAATCGGGCGCGACGGAAAGCGCGGGCGCACCCGTGGCGGCATCGGCAAAGCCGCGCTCCAGGGCGCGGGCAAACGTGAGCAGCTGACGGTCATTAAAGGCCGGACCAACCAGCTGGGCAGAAACGGGCAGCTTGGTGTCCTCGCCCAGGCCCAGCGGCACCGAGATACCGCCGTTGCCGCAAATGTTGAGCGAGATAGTGTACAGATCGGAGAGGTACATCTGCGTGGGGTCGCTGATCTCGCCAAACTTAAAGGCCGTACGCGGCGAGGCAGGCATGAGGATGGTGTCCACCTTGGCATACGCGGCGTCGTAGTCCTGCGTGATGAGCGTGCGGGCCTTTTGCGCGGCGTAGTAGTACTTGTCGTACACGCCCGAGCTCAGCAGGTAGGCGCCGAGCATCTGACGGCGCTTGGCCTCGGCACCAAAGCCGTGGGCACGCGAAAGCGAGCTCTGGTCGGACAGGTTGGCGCAGCCCTCCTCCTGGTAGCCGTAGCGAATGCCGTCGAAGCGGGCCAGGTTGGAGAATGCCTCGGCCGGACCGATGACGTAGTAGGCGGCGATGGCGGCATCCAGGTGCGGCAGGTCGACCTCGACCAGCTCGGCGCCCTGGTTCTGCAGCTCCTGGGCGGCGCGCTGAACAGCGGCCTTGACCTCGGGCGTCAGGCCCTCGGCCTCCATAAACGCAGGAATGATGCCCACGCGCTTGCCCTCGATGCTGTCGTTGAGGTGCTCGGTAAAGTCGACGGCACAATCCTGGCTGGTGCAGTCGTACGGATCGTGGCCCGCGCCGGTAAGCGCGTTCATGGCCAGCGCGACATCCTCGACCGTGCGGCCAAAGGGCCCCACCTGGTCGAGCGACGAGCCAAAGGCAACCACGCCGTAACGGCTCACGGCGCCATACGTGGGCTTAAAGCCCACCACACCGCACAGCGACGCCGGCTGACGAATGGAGCCGCCGGTGTCCGAGCCCAGCGAGAGCGCGACCTCGCCCGCGGCGACGGCGGCAGCGGAGCCGCCCGAGGAGCCGCCGGGCACGCGTTCGGTATCCCAGGGATTGTTGGTGCGATGGAAGGCCGAGCTCTCGGTGGAGCTGCCAAAGGCAAACTCGTCCATGTTGGCCTTGCCCATGGGCAGGCAGCCGGCATCGAGCATGCGCTGGACGCAGGTGGCGGTGTAGACGCTCTGGTAGTCCCCGAGCATGCGGGAAGCGCAGGTGGTGCGCGTACCCACGAGGTTCATGTTGTCCTTAATGGCCAGCGGCACGCCCGCAAGCGGGGGCAGCGGCTTGCCGGCGGCACGGTCGGCATCCACGCGCGCGGCGGCCTCGAGCGCAAGCTCGGGCGCCACCTGCAGGAATGCTTGGACCCCACCCTCGCGCGCCTCGATGGCGGCAAGAGAGGCCTGGGCCACCTCGGTAGCGGTAAAGTCACCGGCGGCAACGCCCGCGGCGATCTGGGCGGCGGTAAGGGAATCGAAGCTCTGCGCCATTACTCGCTCTCCCCCTCTCCCAAAATGGACGGCACACGGAAGTAGCGGTCGCGCGCGCTGCCAGCGTTTTCCAGCGCGACGTTGAGCGGCAGGTCGCGCTCGGGCTCGCGCAGGTCATCGCCCATCACGTTGGACAGGCTTCCGATGGGATGGAACGTGGGCTCCACGTCGGGCAAGTCATATTGCAAGACGGGCTCGAGCATCTGGACGGCATCGTTCATGTAGGACGTCATCTGGGTGAGCTCGTCATCGGTCAGTGCGATCTTTGCGTACTCGGCGATGCCGCGCACGTCTTTCTCGCTGAGTGCCATAGGCGCTCCCTTCCGCATAACAGTTAAACCGCTCTAGTATACAAGGCAACGCCGGCTTGGAGCAGGCGCTTTACCCAAATGCAGCGAAAACGTAACGAGGGCGGCGGTTGGTAGGCGGCGGGCTGGCGGTTCTGCAGCGAAACCGCACCGTCCATAGCGAAAACCGTCCCGCCCGCAACGAGCACCATCCACAGCGAAAACCGTCTCGCCCGAAACGAAAAGCATCACAACATTCGACGCTTTTCGCCAAAATCGAGATTTTCATCGAATGTTGTGATGGTTTGGAAGTCCCGACCACCACAAAAGTGCCCGTCCCCTTTATGGTGGTTCTGAACGATGCTTTATGCCGAGGCCTTGGCCTTGCGGCGCTTACGGACCGCGTGAATCACGATGTCCAGCAGCAACAGCACAATGGCCACGACCACGATGAGAACGGCGAACTCGCGCTTGCCCCAGTGGCGGCCGGCCAGCGACTTTTGCTTGTCGACGTCCTTCTTGTTGTACTTGGTGCGCACGCAATGCACCAGCAGGCGATGGTCGTTCACCCCGTAGGGCGTGCAGGTGACGAGCGTCACCTTGTCGGCGCCGGGCTCGATGGTCAGCGACTCCATCTCCTCGGGCAGCACCACCTCGGAGTCCACCATCTTGTAGGCAAGCGTCTTGTCCATGGTGTGCAGCAGCACCAGGTCGCCGGGCTCCAGCGAATGGATGTCGTCGAACATGCTCAGGTTGCGCATGCCCGAGTGCGCGGTGAGCACGCAATGCGTCGAGGTGCCGCCCACCGGCAGGCTCGTGCCCTCCAGGTGGCCGACGCCCGCCATAAGGACTTCCTCGCTCGTGCCGTGGTAGATGGGCATGCTCACGTCGATGGAAGGGATCTCGACCCAGCTCATCATGGGGTCGCGGTCAAAGATGAGCTGCTGGGCGTAGGGCTCGATCTGGTCGGCGGGAAGCTCGGTGGCCTCACCCGCCAGCTGCTCGTTAAAGGAGCGCGCCTGGAGCAGGATGCGCTCGCGCTCCTCGGCAGACAGCGCGTCCACGGTGCTGGACACGGTGCTGATCTGGTTGAACACGCCCGAGGCCTCGAGCCGGTCCAAGATCCACGGCCAGGTCATAAGGCCCACGCCAATAAGGATGATAACGATGGTGATGAGCCGATCAGCCCAGCGCGGCAGCCGCTTGCGACGGCGTTTGGGCTTGGGCTTGGGCTGAGGGCTTGAGCCACCGTTGGCCGCGGCGTTGTTGCTCTTCATATGTTTGGCGCCCTGCACCATCACCGGTCACTCCTCTACAACTCAAGTTGTCTAAACAAATAATAGCCGATTAGCGAGCTTCCGCGCTGGACAACGCAGCCTGGCAGCATTGCGCAGTGCGAGTATGGGCCCGCATTTGAGTTTTCAAAATGTCCCGAATCGGCTGAGCGATTCGGGATACAATGTCAATAGAAAACGACGCACCCCGCGTAAGTGTATGAGAGCGCAGGCGGCCTAGTTTTCAGCTTTTGTTAAATGCCCGGGATCCGACCCCCGGGCATTCTTATTTGCGCTTGTTGCGGCGCAAACGCCTTCTACCGTCCGCACCGCGCGTGCGCCTACGGACCTTAAACCGAACCTCATACGAGTCAAGAAACGCGATGACGAACGAGCCCACCGCCGCGAGGGCGGCGAGCGCGTTAAGGAATTTCAGCATTTGGGGACCTCCGATCGAGTCGTCGGCCGCCCGCGCACGGGATGCGTCGCAAAGCCATTTTACTGCGGTTGCACGCACCGCGCCTGGTAAACGCGATTTTGACAAACATTTGTTCGATAGTTACACACACTATTCCTCGTCCGGCGGAGCCTGGCCGCATTGTCCGGGTTTGCCCGACGTGTTTACGTTTTCAAAATGTCTCGGATCGGCGAAACGATTCGGGATACAATAGCTACAGGAAACGACGCACCCCGCGTAAGTACTTAGGAGCGCGGGCGACCAGTTTCCGACGTTGTTAAATGCCCGGGATCCGACCCCCGGGCATTCTTATTTGCGCTTTCGGCGCAAATGCCTTCCACCGTCCGCATCGCGCGTGCGCCTACGGACCTTAAACCGAACCTCATACGAGTCAAGAAACGCGATGACGGATGAGTCCGCATCGGACGGTGGAGGCTGCCTGTGTTGTCCAAAAAAACGGGGCAAACTCCAGCGCGGAGTCTGCCCCGAAAAGAGAATGGCAAAGCAAGAACGTGGATGGACGAGAAGAGTGTCCGCAAGTCTCATGGCCATCACATCCCACCTGCCAAAGGGATGGGTGAGCGAGCGTTACTCCTGCTCGGACTCCTCAGCCTGCTTACGGCTGCGGATGAGGTGCGCCACGCCGATGCACAGCACCGCGCCACCAGCGATCCAAGTGAAGGTCACGCCGTTAAGACCGGTCAGCGGGAGGCCAACGGACTTGGTGTTGCCGACGTTGATGGTGACCTCGCCGGCAGCGGCGTCGGTGCCGGTGTCGTCTTGACCATGAAGAGCATTGTCGCCGGTATTGCCGTCAAGCTTACCGAAGGCGATGTCGGTACGCTTCTCGTCTGCCTCAGACACCTTTGCCTCAAGGGTCTTCACATTCATCGTGCCTTTGTCATACGTCGAGGTGATGGTGAAGGTGAAGGGGTCGGCCGTGGTTGGGTACTTGGCAGGGTCGGGGGTCTGGATCTCGGTCACCTTGTAGGAGCCGGCGTCGAGACCGGAGACGACGATCTTGCCGTCATTGCCGGAAGTAAACTTCACACACTCGGGCAGGTTTTTAGTATCGGTGACGGTCACGAGCTGACCCGCGTCGACGCTGACGCCATCAACAGTACCCTCCGTCGAGGCAATATACTGATTATTGGTATTCGTATCCGCGGACTGGATAGTGAACACAGCACGTCCAAGACCCTTCTCAGTGCCCTGGTCGACCTTCTTGAGGTTAAGCTTGAAGGCAAAGTCGGCGACGGTGTCCCCGATCGTCTCGCCCTTGTCCACGCCATACGGGTTGTTGGAGTACTCAAGCGTAACGGTGTTAAGGTTGCCGCCCTTCTTGAGGCTACCAGACTCATCCTTGGCGTTGCCAATTACAGCCTTGCTATTGAGCTTGGCCTTATAGAAGACGACAATCTTGGTGCTGGCGTTTACGCCCTCAACGTCCTTGAGGCCCTTCTTGCCCTCGCCGACCTTAAACTCCACCGTCAGTTTGTTGTCAACACAGCGCGCATCGTACTTATTCGCTTGGATCTCGGTGTAGCTGCTACCGTCGAACGCATATACCTTAACCGAGTCATTAACATAGTCGAGACCGCTGGAAAGATTGTCGGTAAACTTGTAGGCATAGCTATCGTAAGTAGCATAGTTGCTGGCAACCGAACCGGTAAGCTTGTAGTTGACCTCCTGGCCGATTTGGGAATCGGCAACTTTATCCCACTGACCGGAGGTCTTGATATCCGTAACAGCGGCGGCATCGGCATCGTCAAGGATCTCCTTATCGACGGTGGGAACATCCTTCTTGGGGGTGACTTCCATGTTGGTCTTGCCGTCAATCACGGCGTACACGGGCGCCGAGAAAGCATCGGTCGAATTATCGGTAGCCGTGCTATCCACCGCGTTAGTGAGGAACAACCAGTAACCGGCACCGAGCCCGGTGAGGGACGGGGTTCCTGCGCTCGTCGTCTTCCAATCGAAACCACTGCCATTCAGATTAGCGGCGATCATGCTCAGGACGTTGTTTTTTGCCACTTGCTCTTTGTTTACAGTCACACCGTGATTGTTGCTCAACCAGTCGGCAGCATCCTGAGCATTCTCGCTGGTATAAGTACCCTTACTATTAGCCACACTCCAGTCGTTAATTGCTTTTACGACGGCTACCTGAATGGCCTTTTTCTGCACATCATTAGCACCTGCCCACTTAATATTCTTGACGTTAGTGCCATTCACGTCGGCCGTAAAAATCTGGATGCCCTTGTAAGTCGTAGTCGAAGAATACCTATCGTCCTTGAACGTCACAGCCGAGCCGCCATCAGCCGCGAACGCCATGGTCACCGGGGCCATGACGCCGCCGAAGGTCAGCGCTGCTGTGAGGCCGGCGGTTACTGCCAGGCGTGCGATGTTCTTGTTCATGCTCATCTTCTTTTCCTCCGTTTTCCGGTTGGTTCTCATTCGATCGGTCATCATCTGTCTGTGTCTTAGCATCTGCTTCGCTATGTCTCGCCCCGCTCTCTGTGGGGCTGCCAGCTACTCTTTATGGCTGCCACCTCCCAGCTTGACCAGGAGCGCGACCACGATGAGCGCGGCTCCGGCGACCGCTGCGGCGGCCGCGGCGTACATTGCCATATCGCCAGTCGAGGGCATAAAGCCTCCGGTGGTAATGCTAGGGGGTGTGCCGGTGGGCGTATTGATGAGCGACGCCTCCAGGCTGCCCGTCGACCCGTCCGCGCTGTCGGCGCGCAGGGGCGACTCGGCCGTGATAGTGAGCTTGGGCTTGGCAGCGGCCACCTGGTCGACGTCCAGGCCCTCGGCCTTGACCGTCACGGAGCGCGTGCCCTCAAAGGCGGTGTAGCCCTTGGGCGCCTTGAGCTCGCGGACTTCCAGCTTGCCCGAGTCCACGCCCGAGACAGTCACGCGGCCGTCCTCGCCCGTGGTGACGGTAGCCTTGCCCTCCGCATCCCACGTGCCGTCGGCCGACAGCGTGCGGTCGCGGTCGTCGGTGATGCTCAGGACCGCCCCGGCAAGCGGCTTATCGCCGTCGCTGCCGCGCTTGGTGAGCGCGAGATCCCAGGTGTAGGCGCACGCATCGTCGCTCGGCGTGCGGGTGAAGCCGGCGTCGCCGGACTGGTCGGCAAAGGGAGAGCGCGGGTAGCGCAGGTAGACCTCGTTGGGGTTGCCCTTCGCGATACCGTGGTTGCATGCGCTGTTGAGCGGCGCGTTGTACACGGCGACCACGCGGGCGCCCGCGGTGAAGGCGTCGGCCCCGCCGAGCGCGGCGATGAGGTCGCCGGTGCGCACGGTGAAGGTCTTGCCGTCGGCCGCTACCTTGGTGGCGCACTGAGCCGTGATGTCGGTCCAACCCTTCGCGGGTTCGGTGCCGGCGCGACCGTCCTTGTCGGCCGAGACGGCGTCGAAGCCGCCGTCCGCGGCCGCCGCCACGTACACGCGCATGCTCGCGGCCACCCTGGAGGGGTCGAGCCCCGCGCTCATGGTGTCGGCGAACCGCACCGTATAGGTGTCGTAGGCGGTGAGCCCGGCCGGGACCGTGGCAGAGAGGCGCCAGTACAGGTCGTCGGCGACCGTGGCGTCGGCGGCCTTCTGCCAGGCGGCGGTGCTGTCCTCCAGCACGTGCTTGGCGACCTTGGGAGTCGCCGCCTTGGGCTTGACGGTGACGGCGCTGCCGCCCACCAGGGCCATGATCGGCGCGGTGCCGGCCTCGCCCCGGGCGATGGCGTCGTCGTCGGCGACGATGAGCCAGTAGCCGCAGGGCAGCTCGGCCGTCGTGCCCGCGTTAAGGGCCACGGACACGGCGTCAGAGCTCTGGAGGGAACGAGCGAGCTGTGCGCTCAGTGCGCTCGTAAGGTGGGAATCGGTGTTGAGCCACTCGGCAGCTTCCTGCGCGGTGGTCTGGGATTTGGGCATGTCGGCGCTGTGCAGCACGGGCAGCGTGGCGTCGCGCACGGCGTCGCTTGCCCAGGCGAGGTCGGTGGCGATCTTGGCGTCGCTGTCGCCGTCGACGACGTTGGCGCTAAAGATCTGGTAGGCGTCGTAGCTGCTCGCCACGGTGCCGCTCACCGTGATGGAACCGGTCGAGGTCGGCGCGGCCTGCGCGGAAGCGGGGAACACAACCGCGCAGGTGCCGATCAGGAGGGCAAGCAGCGCAAACAAGATCGGGAAGGAGCAAACATTCTTATTCACGACGCTCACCTCCCCTCGCGCTCGCCTTGCGACGAACGTGCATCCAGGCCACGGCAGCGCAAAGCACCGCCGCGCCGGCAAGGTACGTCAGAGTGACGCCCGACATACCAGAAAGGGGCAAAGAGGTGGAGTAGGTGTTGGTGAAGGTGAGGATAGCGTCGGGAAAATTGTGGTCCTCGGTCTCGACGCTTTTCCACGTACCTTTGGCGTTAACGGTTCCCTTCTTGTAGGTCACTTCACATTTGATCTTTCCTTCTTTTGTGCAATCCGTTGCCACAACCGTGAACCTATAGACCGACTGATCAAACTTGTAATGCGGATAGGTCGAGCTTTCGCGCTTCTCGCGCACATAGTACGTGAAGGTCTTGGAACCATTTTTAAGGTCCGTGAGCTCATAGTTCTTCGACTTGAAATTGACCGTGCTCGTCGCATTACCGTTTTTGTAAGTTTTGGCATTCGCAGGATCAGGATTAATTGTTACCGTTTCCGGTTTGTTGAAGTTCGGGTCGTCCTCGTTCGCGAGTTCGAATGTGAACGCCTTCATCTCGCCGCCATCAACCTTCTTGGTCACCTGAGGCGTCCAAGAGCCCGAGGCCTGCCTATTCGAAAACGCAGGGTTGGAGTCTTTGCCGATTGTTACGGTCGAAACGACGTCGCCGTGCGAATCCTCAGCCCAGCTCCACTCATAGAAGTCATCGTCACAGGGAGCGAAGTCCGCCGCGTCCTCCTTTTTTACGGATACTGTGGAAGCACCCCCATCAACTGCATAACGATTAATATGGATTCCCAAGAGGTCGGTCCATTTAACTGGGGTCGTACCAACCTTTATATGTATTTTGTAAATAGACTTATCAAACTTTGTTCCTTTTTCGTTGACAGGAACGTTAACAGGGTCAGGGGGAACTTCAACAAGGTAGAGGTCGCAATCGCCCGACTGGTAGTTCGCGCCCGTGTCAATGAGAATATCTCCGTTTGCATCGACGTTGACCGCGGGCATAGCCTCGCATCCGTTTTCGTTAAGCGTGCCGTTCTCATTCCAGTATGGTGCCTTGGTTGGATCGGCAGGTGCGCCCAACAGCTTAAACTGATAGTCGTGACCCGAAAGACCTTGCTCTTCGCCGTCCTTCATAAGGACTTTATTTGCCTTGACTTTGATTGCAGGATACACGTCCAGGGAAGTAACCTCACCGACGATGAGATCGCCGTTGGTCATGATGCCGCCACCGTGGGTGTAGGAGTAGTTGCCACTGATGATGGTCGTAGCATCTCTCTGCGCATAACTTTTAGCCGCATCGGAAGGATTAGCCGCAAGGCCAAACATCCACTTGGCCTCGGCACCGCCATTGGCATCGATGGTTATCTTCTCACCATCGCAAGTGCCCTGCCAGCCAGCCGATTCGCCGCCCAGCATCTTGCCAAGAACGACAGCGATTGTCTTATCCGCGCCATTCTTATTACGGACCAAGAAGAAATCCTTATGGCCGGATGTTTGGAAGGTAGGAGTAACGTAATTATCTTCATCGTGGTCTTCTTTTTTGCCGTCGCCGCCAGCGGAATAATGATACGTTGGTACCTTATTGCCATTTTGATCAACGGTTGTCAGCTTATTGCCATCTTGATCAACGTTATCTGCGTTGTCATAGATAGCAGCGCCACTTGAGTGCGAAACGATTGTCTCGCCCGTAGGACAAGCACCGACGCCACCGCCCCAGCCACCGGCGCGATTTTTAGTGATCAGCGTCTTGAAAATACTGAGCCTGCCGCCCTTCTGGATAAAGACACCACCGCCGCCCCAGTCGCCACCGCGGTCGTCTTTGCTGCCCGTCATGGTCTTGTTGTTGGTGATGTAAACCCTGTTTGATGCATTTTCCGCATTAATAACGCCGGTAGTACCGCCAGAAATACGGAGGCCACCGCCCTCGGCATTATCGGACATATTGCCCGCAATAAAACCGCTGGACATGGTAAATCCAACTCCCTGCCCGGGGAGGCCAGCGTAGATTCCACCGCCGGCCTCATGGGAGTAATTGGCAGTAACGGAGCCACCCGTCATGGACAGCGTTCCACCGTGCAATGCAATTCCGCCGCCACCGAGGAGACCTTTGTTGTAAAGCTCTCTATTAGCGAGGCGAGCTTCAGCTCGGTTGTTAGTTATATTGGCAGAATCACTGATGGTTACGGTTGCACTCTGGGTATAAACACCGCCACCGTAGCCGCCGGCGTTGACGTTATAACCATCGGTGATATCGTTGTCATATGTTGCATTACCCGAGATGACACCGCCGGAGAGGTTCAGCGCCGCGCTATTGTTAGCAAAGATGCCCCCGCCAGAAGCTGCCTTGTTTCCCGCGACCACGCCGCCTGTCATTTCGAGGCTGGCATTCGCGCCCGTTATGCACAGACCACCGCCCCAGCCACCGCCGTTGCCGTTGGTGACGTAACCGCCAGAAATATAAACAGCGCCCTGAGAGAAAATAACGTGGCCGTCGTTGCCCAGGGCACGAGGCGTTGTGATCATGCCACCCTGAAGGTCGAGCGTGCCCCCATCCTGGACGGAAATGACTTGATTTACATAGCCCTCTTTGCATGCAACGATAGCGCCGAAATTGGCAACAGTGTGCTGGTAGGTCGTTTCCCTAGTACCAAAACCGTTAGGCGTGCTTTCAGTTACGTAGTATGTAAGTGATTGTGGAACACTTTCACCATTGAACTGCATCTTTGCTGGCTGACCAGGTTCACCACTGGTAGCTTCAGTCTTCGAGTCATTCGCCTCACCTTTGACAGTTAGCGTATAGCCCTTTGAAATTGTGATAAATGCACGAACAGGCTCTTTGGTTTCCTGCATAGGGTTACCGTTGCTGTAATAAAGCTTGTGATTCGCAAGGTCGATCGTAGTGTCGTGATTGATTAAGATCGGATCGCTCGAACTAATATCAGCAGTCAGACGCAGCTTTGCGGGCTTTTTCGCCGCGGGAAGGTCAAGGTACGTAGACAGGTCTTTATCTCCCTCCAGCAGCGCGAACCCATCCTTATCTGTTTTAAGTCCCGGAACCTCACCTTCATTTGCAACAGTAGCGACCTTATCGACAGACTGTCCATCATCCGCGGGCTGCGCAGCGCTCCCGGCTCCCGCGCCATCGGCAGCCGGATCCGCCGCAGCAGCGTCTTCTCCCTCGCCACCCTCAGCGTCGTCACTTTTCCGGTTTTCGGCGTCTTTGCCCGTGGAATTGCCTGCACCGGCCTCCTCGCCCAAAACGTTCTCGTCTGCACCGGCGTCCTCGCCCAAAGCGCTCGCGTCTGCAACGGTCGCCTCGGCAGAATCTGTCTGGGCATCGTTGGCAATGGCCTGCGAGATCGGAGGCATGACGAGCGACAGTACCAGGCTCAACACGGAGGCTCCGCACAAAACGCCTGCCAGTACGCGGCGCGTCGCTTTTTTACTCTGCTTAGTTTTTTCTGAATTCGCTTTCATCGATGTCTCATCCCCAAGAGACCGCGATCTTGCTCTTTCACTATCAAACGTATCTGCGCAACCTGTGATTGTGCACGCTTAGTAATACTATTGTAACTATTGTTTAAATATCCGAGCAACAAAACCGACATTTTTGTAGCCAGTTCTCAATTCTCTTGACATTTACTCAGATTTGCCTTCGTTTATTCGCTCTGAAATATCTGTTTCTACTGGTAATTAAGTTAGTTATCAGTTTTTTAATAGCATTTTATTTATTTGCACAACCTTTTGCTCAAGAGCATGCATCCTGCGAACGGTCGAAAATCGACCGTGAACGGTAGGTCATTAACCGGGAGGAATAGACTATCAAATTGATGGGAATATCTTTATTTCATCGGTAGTTAGAAGCGTAATGTTCAGACAACCATATCTGAATTTTCGCGCAGATTTTAGGCATCAATTCGCCCAAATCGCCTGAGGACACCGCAAGGCGTCTGTTCCCTTTGCGGTGACTCTCCCCCGGCGCTACAGCAGATGTTCCTCGATAAAGATCGCGATGCCGTCTTTGTCGTTGCTCGCGGTCACAAAGTCGGCGGCGGCACGGGTGGCGTCGCTGCCGTTTGCCATGGCCACGCCCACGCCGGCGTCGGCCACCATGCAGGTGTCGTTGTCCGCATCGCCAAACACGCAGATGTTCTGGAGCTCCATGTCGTTGAGCGCCGCCACGCGCACAAGGCCGCGCGTCTTGGACACGCGCGGATCCATGAACTCGTAGAGCCGCTGCGTGGTTTGCAGAGCCGCCGCCTTAACAGTGTCATCGGCAAACGTCGACGCCCGCTCAATCACCCGCGGCATTACCTCGGGCGCCATGGTAAACATCACCTTGGGCTGCGGCTCGCGCAAGAACTCGGCAAAATCGACCACCTGGTAGGGCACGCCGTCGACGCGCGACAGGTGCTCGACGCACGCGTTGCTCTCGGGCACGTAGAACACGCCGTCTCGGGGGCAGACGGGCGTTGCCGGAAGGTCCGCCATGTGCTCGCAGATGCGCGCGATGGTCTCGCCCGGCAGCGGATAGCTCAGCTCGTTGATGTCGTGCGCGCGATCGATGACCTCGGCGCCACCGCAGCCCACGAGCACGTCCACCAGACCTTCGATGCCCCAGAGCTCGTACATGGCCTCGGTCGCGTGGGCGTCGCGCCCGGTGCACAGGCCAAAGAGCACGCCGCGCTCGCGCAGGGCGCGGATCGCCGCCACGGTGCGCGGAGACACCGTGTGCTGGCTCGTGAGCAGTGTGCCGTCGATATCGCAGAACACGGCTTTGATATGGCTGAAGGTGGTGTCCATGGGGGCCTTTCTGGGTTGTGCGGCGGTGTGGGGTGTATTCGTGAACGGCGTACATGGTATACCAAGGCACGGGCCGTTGGGGCCCGATCGCCACAAAGGTGCCTGCCCCCCTTTGTGGTGGCCGAACCCGCAGGGTGACCTGGCCCGGGGCGCAAAGCATCACAACATTCGACGTTTTTCGGCAAAATCGCAAATTTCGCTGAATGTTGTGATGGTTTTTACTGCCTTGCGGCACGATCAAAATACCGGCGTCCAAACAGCAGCAACGCCGCGGGAACTGCCGTCACGACCATACCCGCCCCTACGAGCGTCTGCTGCACGCCAAATGTCGCCGCCAGCCACGGGGCAATCGCCAGCGGGGCTACGCCGGCAAACATGTTGCCAAAACCCATGACCGAGTTGACGCGACCGAGCTGCTCGAGCGGGGCCGTCGTTTGCACGATCGTGTTGTGGAGCGGGTTGACGATGCCCCAAGCTATGCCCAGTGCAATCTGGCCGACGAGGGCTACACCCACGTACGGTGTCCCCACATAGAGCAAACTTCCCAGGCCCACGGACATGAGCGCCACGAGCAGGGTTTTAAGGTTGACCAGGTGCGGCGGCAAGCGGAGCGCGAGGACGGCGCCCAGCACCGCGCCGACACCGCTGGCCGACGAGAGCCAGCCCATCCATTCGACACCGACGTGCAGGACATCACGGTAGAAGAACGACTCCAGCGGGTCGAAGGCACCGTAGCCAAAGTTCGAAAGGAAAATAATGCAGAAAAGTAGCGCGAGGACGCTATTGGTAAAGACCGTCTTGATGCTGGTCGCGAAGGTGGCGCGGGAAGATGTGTTGGGGTCGGGGCTTTGTCCCGCACGCTCCCCTTCCTCTGCCGAATCGGCATCCGTATGCCCGGCGGCATGGCTGGTCTGCGGCCTAAAGTCCCAACCGGCAACGAGCGCCTGTACGGTAAAGAGCATCATGAGCAAAAACACCGCACGCGACGACGCAGCAGCTGCGACAAAGCCGCCCAGCGTGGGGCCAACGATGATACTCACGTTTGAGAACATGGCGATGGCGGAGTTGATGTCTTTGAGCTCGACGGGGTCGTCGGTGAGATACGCCGGATAGGACGTGGCAATGGGCTGGGCAAATCCCATCACAAAGCCCAGGAGTACCGCGCCGGCAAGGACTGTTTCGGTCGCGCTGCCAAAGGCGAGAATTGCCGCGCCGGTTGCCAACGTGCCGACGATACTCGCCCGGAAATGACGGCGCGGACCCCAGGCGTCGAGCGCAGCGCCACCCGCAAAGGATCCCAAGATCACGAATACGTTCATAAACAGAACGGCCAGCGATGTCGCCACAACCGAGGCATCGTCTGCATAGGTGAGCGTTCCGATGACGCCGATAAAGTAGCTGGTCTGAAAACCGGTGTAGATGAGAAAGCGCATCGCCACCAGGCGCTTGGCCTGCACGGACAACGATGATTGAGGCTTTGAGAAAAGAGGGGCGAGCATAGAGACTCCTTGTTTCATACGAATGCGGACGGTGGGCATTCGCCACCGTCTGTCAAATCAATCTATCCGCATGAAACATTAAGGACGCATCAAGCCCCTTCTCTCCGTTTTTCGCCCGTCATGAACTACTTGGTAGATTGTAAGACATGTCCCACACATCTACCAAAGCAAAAACCACCACAAAGGTGCCTGACCCCTTTGTGGTGGAAATGGCGTTTGCCCAGATAAAACCTGCCGAAATAAACCTGTTCCTATTTGGCATGTTATGGCAACGCAGCGAGCCGGTTCCAAGTGCCCCAGGTCGCCCCGAAAGAGGAGCGACGCGTACTTTGGTACGCGAGCGACGGCTTGAGGGGCGAGATGGGGTGCTTGGGGCCGGCGCAGCGTCAAGCCTGAAGGTGATCTTGGATAAGATCACAGATGGCTCGGGCGTCGTTGATGTTGATGGCTCGGGTCGCAAAGCCGGCGTCGAAGGCCTGACGCGCCAGGGCCTCGTTGCAGGCAAGGGCCAGCGTGTGGCCATCGACCAGGTCGAGCGAGCTCTTGCCGCGCAGACGGTCGACACCGGAGCGCGCGACGACGATGTTGTCGAAGCCCTCGGTCTTGTAACCCTCGATGATCACCACGTCGACATCGTTGTAACGCGACAGCAGCTCGCGCGCGGGCATCTCGTCCTCCTCGCGCGTGTCGGCGTACTCCGCCCAGCGCGTGGCACAGATGAGGCCCACGTGCTTTGATCCGGCCTGGTGATGGCGCCAGGTGTCCTTAGCGGGCACGTCGATATCAAAGCCGTGGTGCCCGTGATGCTTGAGAGAACCCACGCGCAGGCCGCGGCGGGTGAGCTCGGCGATAACCTTCTCGACGAGTGTGGTCTTGCCCGAGTTTTGGTAGCCGATAAACGCGATCGCGGGGACGGCCGGTGTCGGAGCTGCGGGCGCGACGGCGACGGGTGCGCCCGCGGGCGCGGCACCGTCAGCGGCCACGGCCTCAACAGCAGCGGCCTGACGCTCTGCGCGGTCCCACACGCCCGAGCGGCCGCCCTCCTTGTGCAGCAGGCGCACGTCGACGATCTCCATGCCGCGATCGACCGCCTTGCACATGTCATAGATTGTTAAGCACGCAGCACTCGCTCCAGTCAGGGCCTCCATCTCGATACCCGTCTTACCCGTCACGCCGGCCGTAACCAATACATGAAAGCCAACCTGCCCGTCAACGCGCGCCGGCGCCCAGCCCTCGGGCACGTCCTCGGCCGGCGTCCCCGCCGAAGCAATGGGCGCAATGTCGCACTTGCTCTTGGTAATGAGCAACGGATGGCACATGGGGATGATGTCGCTTGTGCGTTTGATGGCCATAATGCCCGCCACGCGCGCGCAGGCAAGCACGTCGCCCTTTTTGGCGCGGTCCTGCAGCACCATAGCCTGCGTCTCAGGATGCATGAGGATAGTGCCCTCGGCGATAGCAATGCGATGGGTCTCGGCCTTGTCGGACACGTCGACCATGCGCACCTCGCCCTTGGCGTCCACGTGCGTCAGCTCGTCACGACGGGCGTCACGGGCGGGCTCAGTGGCAGCACCGGCAGACGGCTGCGCGCCTGCAACGGCATCGCTGGCCGCAGCCGTGGCTTTGTGGGCAGACATCGCGGTCCTGCGAGCGGCCTTGGTGGCATCGGCGTACCTGCTCTTGGCCATATGATCATCCTCCGATTTGAGACATAAATCGTTGCGTGCCCTCAATTATCGCGTGTTCCTGCGGTTTGTGGGCCACGGCATCGCGCCAAATCGAAAGTACCTGCATATCATCACCACGGCGCAACGCCTCACGCACCGAATACTCGGCATCGCTGAACAGGCACGGACGCACGTTGCCATCGGCCGTCAGGCGCAGACGGTTGCAATTCGCGCAAAAATGGTTGGACATGGCGCTGATGAAGCCGACCGTTCCCGCCGCACCCGGAAAGTGCCAATAGCGCGCAGGGCCCGCGCCGGCAGGAGCGTCGTTGATGTCGAGCGGCTCGAGCTCGCCCAGGCCCGCCGCGGCGGCCCCGGCATTGATGCGCGCCCGCAGCTCGTCGCTCGGCACGGTGTCGCTCGTGTCCCACAGCTCGGGATTGAGCGCGGGCGCATGCGGGTCCACAGCGCAATGTGAGCTCGTGTGTTCGTCGCCGATGGGCATATATTCGATAAAGCGCAGGTGGATAGGGCGGTCGACGGTCAGGCGCGCAAGGGCCGCCACATCCTGGTTGAGCCGGCGCACCACAACGCAGTTGACCTTAACGGGCTCAAAGCCCCAGGCCAGTGCCGCGTCGATGCCAACCATGGTCTGCTCGAGCCGGCCCAGGCGCGTGATCTTTCCAAAGAGCGTAGGGTCGAGCGTGTCGAGCGAGATATTGACGCGGTTAAGCCCGGCATCTTTGAGCTGCGGCGCCAGCTTGGGCAGCAGGGCACCGTTGGTGGTGAGCGAGATGTCCTCGATCTGCGGAATCGCGCGGATGTCGCGAATGAGCGGGATGATACGGCGACTGACCAGCGGCTCGCCGCCCGTCAGGCGTACGCGGCGAATGCCCTCCCCCGCTACCAAGCGCACAAAGCGGGCGATTTCCTCGGCGCTGAGCAGCTCGTCGTGTGCACGGGGCGCCACGCCATCGGCCGGCATGCAGTAAATGCAGCGGAAATTGCACTTGTCGGTAACGGCAATGCGCAGGTAGTTGATATCGCGGCCAAAGCCGTCATGTTGCACGTGCCCGTCCACGCAGCCCTCCCCTCACGCGGCGTTCTATTCTTCGGAAAACATAATACCCCACGAGAGAATCATGCCGACACCCGTACGACAGGACAGGTCGCTTCGAGCAAGACCGGCTTCCCAAGCCCATCCTCTGCACAGACCATCACAACATTCGATGCTTTTCCCGTTTTTAGCGAAAAACGTCGAATGTTGTGATGGTTTGCCTGCCCACGGCACCCCGTAGAGGGACCAAAACGTCCCTAAAGGCCGCCGTCCCAGTGCCGAATCACGAATTCTCGCAGATCGTTCTGCCGTTTCTGGAACGCTTCGCTTCGGTCGCACTTGAGACCCATAGCGAGCGCGATGGCATTCATCGCCCGATGCAATTGCAGCTGGTGGGCAAACTGAGTCCCGGTGAGGACGATCATCCTAAAGCCCAGCGCGCTCAGCACGGTCATACGCTCCGCATCCGACGCGCTGCGCTGTTTATCAAGATGGTCAGAGCCGTTGTATTCAATCCCCGTACCGCTCGCAGGCGCATATACGTCGATCTCGAAATACCCGGCCTTTGCGAGATACTTGAACTCGTTGGGAACATCGACCCGATGGTTGAGCTCGATTTTGGCGTATCCCAGCCCGCCCTGGGAACGTTTTGCTACGACCATGATTGCGGTGGCCGTCTCCATGGGCGACCGCGCGCCATCGTGCACGCGCTTGAGCACGGCGGCCGCGCGTATAGCCCCCTGACGAGATCGGTTCTCGTTGCAATAAGCAATCAAGTCGGCAACGGTATACCTCTGCCCCATCTCGATATAATCGCCTGTCGACAGATGATTCAAATGGTATCGGGCGCAGATTTCGTAGCCATATTCCAGCTGCTTGGGCTCGCTCATCCACGAACCCGCTTGGACAAAGCACATGGCCTCATCAACCACTAGAAGGCCCTCTGCCACCTCGATAAGATGGCATGGAGGTACCGGCGCCCCAAACACGTGACACCTAAATCCAGCCGGCGTCGAGCGCTCAAAATCAAAGTTGACGAGCGTGTCGATATGATCGAGCTCTTCTCGTGGAATACCAAGTGAGACCAGATAGTCGGTAACGATCCCAACTGCCGTTGAAGCCCTCAGCCCCTTGGCATCGAGCCCCAATTTGGGCAGGCTCGCGGTCGGTTCCGCCTCGTTAGCAAGCGAGTCCTCATCGTATAGGCTGCTTGCTCGCGAGAGCGGCTCGGACGGGCGCGCCACGTTGTGGTATAGCCAGGCAGTCTTATGGGACAGGACGATCGGCAGGTCCATGAGCCCTCCAATGGAGTCGGATAACCAACCTTATTCCCCTGCCCACGGGTCCGCACACCTTCGTGCGCAAGAAAGCGATTCCACCCGGTCGAGCGGCAGAAAAACCATCACAACATTCGATGCTTTTTCCGATTTTGGCAAAAAACGTCGAATGTTGTGATGGTTCGAGGCGAGGTGAGGGACGCTAAGGGGTCAAAGCATCGTGCTCGAACGGGTTAATCCAACTCTTTTAAGCCATGCGCCAGCTGCCAGTACTCGCCGCGCTGGGCGAGCAGCTCTTCGTGCGTGCCGCGCTCGATGATGCGGCCGTGTTCGAGGACCATGATGGCGTCGGCATCGCGGACGGTGGACAGGCGGTGCGCGATCATAAAGGTGGTGCGTCCGCGCATGATGCGGTCCATACCGCGCTCGATGAGCTTTTCGGTACGCGTGTCGATGCTCGAAGTGGCCTCGTCCAGGATGAGCACCGGCGGGTCGGCGACGGCCACGCGCGCGATGGCGAGCAGCTGGCGCTGGCCCTGCGACAGGTTGGCGCCGTCGGCCGTGACCGGTGTGTCGTAGCCCCGCGGCAGGCGGCGGATAAACGAGTCGGCGCAGGCGGCCTCGGCAGCGGCGCGCACCTCCTCGTCGGTCGCGTCGAGCTTGCCAAAGCGGATGTTCTGCGCAATGGTGCCGCTAAACAGGTGCGTGTCCTGCAGCACAATGCCGAGCGACCCGCGCAGGCTGGCCTTGTCAATGTGCTTGACGTCGATGCCGTCGTACGTGATCTCGCCGTCATCGACCTCGTAGAAGCGGTTGATGAGGTTGGTGATGGTCGTCTTGCCGGCACCCGTGGAGCCCACAAACGCGATCTTTTGCCCCGGCTTGGCAAACAGGTTGAGATCCGTGAGCACACGGGTGCCCGGCACGTAGGAAAAATCCACGGCATGGAAGCGCACGTCGCCGGCAAGCGGGACCAAGCCGCACGTGAGCTCGGTGCCGTCGGCGGCCACCGCGCGGCCCGACTCATCAACGGCTGCCACGTCATGCAGGTGCCCGTAGACGCCCACGCCCTGGCCCTCGGGAATTATCCACGCCCACGCGGCATCGCCCGTCTGCACCAGCTCCACGCAGCCCTCGTCCACCTCGGGCTCAAGGTCCATAGCCGCAAACAGGCGCTCGGCACCGGCCAACGCGTTGAGCAAGAAGTTGCCAAGCTGCGTAAACTGGTTGATGGGCATGGCCGCCTGGCGCACAAAGACCAGGTAGCTCGCGAGCGCGCCCACGTCGGCGAGCCCCTTGATGCAGAGCATGCCGCCCGCCACGGCGACGATGGCATAATTGACGTAGCCAATCACGACGGTCATGGGCACCATGGAGTTGGCATAGCTCACGGCGGCGGTGCCGGTGCGGCGAAGCTCGTCGTTGCGGCAGGTGAAGCCGGCGACATTCGCTGCCTCGCGGTTAAAGACCTTGATGACCTTTTGGCCCGAGACCATCTCTTCGATATATCCGTCCAGGTCGCCAAGCGATGCCTGCTGGGCAGCAAAGAAACGCTTAGAGCGCGCGCCCGAGTAGCGCGCATACAGCACAATGGCCGCATCGCACACGAGTGTGATAATCGTGAGCTGCCAGTTAAGGATGATGAGCATGGCCGTGGTGCCCACAACCTGAATGGCGGCCTGAATCACGTTGGCAAAGCTGTTGTTAAGCGCCTCGGAGACGGTGTCGACGTCGTTGGTGAAAAAACTCATGATGTCGCCCGAGCGCGTGCTGTCAAAATAACTGAGCGGCAGCGTCTGGATGTGCGCGAACAGGTCGCGGCGAATATCGGACACCACGTGTTGGGCCGCGCGCACCATGATCTGTGAGTAGCCCAGGGCCGAGAGCACGCCCGCGGCGTAGATGATCGCCGTCAGGATGACCTGCTTGGCGAGCAGTTCCTCCCCGCCCGTGGCCAAACCGTTAACGATGGGGCGCACCATGTAGGTGCCGGCGAGGCTCGCGATGGCGGCAACGGAGGCGAGCACGCCCACCGCGAGCAACGAGAACTTGGCATGCCCCATGTAGGAGAACAAGCGGCGCACAGTGCGCTTGAGGTCGGCCGGGCGTGCTTGGGCTGCGGTCTTAGGCATGACGCTCACCCCCTTCCAAGGGCGATCCGCATGCGACGGAGGAAAACGGATCATCCGCGCAACCATCGTCGCTGCCGTCGCCGGCGTCCGCGTTCCTCGCAAACTCCATCTGCGAGGCATAAATCTCCTGGTATATGTTGTCGCCCGCTAGCAGTTCCTCGTGCGTGCCCACGCCGTGGACACGACCGTCGTCCAATACCACAATGCGATCGGCATCCATGACACTCGCGATGCGCTGGGCGATGATGAGCACGGTCGCATCGGGAATCCGAGCGATGTGCTCGCGAATCTTTGCGTCGGTCGCCATATCGACCGCGCTGGTGGAGTCATCAAAAATGAGCACGCGCGGATGCTTGAGCAGCGTGCGCGCGATGCACAGGCGTTGCTTCTGGCCACCCGAGACACCGGCGCCGCCTTGGCCCAACTCGCCGTCCAGCCCGCCGATGCGATCAAGGAACTCGTCCACGCACGCCGCGCGGCAAGCCGCGAGGAGCTCATCGTCCGACGCCTGCGGATTGCCCCACTGCAGATTCTCGCGCACGGTGCCCGTGAACAGCACATTCTTTTGCAGCACAATGCCCACAGCGTCGCGCAAGGCAGCGAGGTCGTAGTCGCGCACGTCGCGTCCGCTCACAAGCACGGCGCCCTCGGTAGCGTCGTACAGGCGCGCAATCAGCTGCACAAGTGAGCTCTTGCCCGAGCCCGTGCCGCCGAGGATGCCCACCGTCGAGCCGCTCTCGATGCGAAGGTCGATATGCTCGAGCACATCCTCGGCTGCATCCGCGCGGTATTTAAAGGAAACGTCGCGAAACTCGATACTGCCGTCCGCTGGCGCCGCAGTCGCGAGGTCTCCCGCAGGGTTGGCGATAAAGGGCTCCTCATCGAGCACCTCTGCGATACGGCCCACACTCGTGAGAGCGCGCGTGAGCAGCAAAAACACGTTGGAAATCATCATGAGCGAGTTCATGATCAGCAGCACGTAGCTCATAAAGCCCGTGAGCGAGCCCACGCCCAGCTTGCCGGCGAGAATCATGTGGCCGCCAATCCACAGGATGGAGAGCGCAGCCACGTACATCGACAGCTGAAACACCGGCAGGTTGAGCACCGCGTTGCCAAAGGTCTTCGTCGCAGTGCCGGCGAGCTCGGTATTGACGGTGTCGAACTTGGCCTCCTCGTGCTCGGTACGAACGTAGGCCTTGACGGCACGCACGGCGGTGAGGTCTTCCTGTACCACGCCGTTGAGGTGGTCCATCGAGGTCTGGAGTTGGCGGTAGAGCGGGCTCACGCGATAGGTGATGACGCCCAGCACGATTGCCAGCACGGGCAAGATGATCGCAAAGACGGTGGCGAGCGGGCGCGACAGCATCAGCGCGTAGATAAGGCCGACGATAAGCGTCACCGGGCCGCGCACCATAGGGCGAAAGCCGTTGCCCACAGCATTTTGGATAACGGTGATGTCCGTGGTCATGCGGGTGACGAGCGAGCTGGCGTCGTAGTTGTCCAGGTTACCAAAAGCGAGCGTCTGAATCTTTTTGTACTCGGCCTCGCGCAGGTTAGCGCCTAGGCCCGAGGCAACGCGGGCGGACGTGCGGGCATAACCCAAGCCCAGTACCAGCGAAAGCGCAGCGCACACCAACATGTACGCGCCCTGCAGCAGCATGTAGTTGATATCACCCGCAGGCACGCCCACATCGATGATGTTGGCCATGATGACCGGGATAAACAGCTCGAGCACCGTCTCGACCGACACAAAGAACACGCCGAGGATGGCATCGCGACGGTATGCCCCTAGATAGGAAAACAGTATTTTGAGATTGCGCACGCAGGTTCAACCCCCATCAAACGTTGTTCGCAAACGCACGTATTATTGCGCGCCGAATAATGGTGTCAAGTATTCCGAAATCGTTTTCTGCAAGGTTAGCGCCGGCGGCGAGTTCTCGTGACGTGTGTCCATATTCACTCGGAATAATGGTGCGCGCGACTTATTTCGCCCCACTGCCAACATAAACCTTGACTCTACAATCGTTGTAGGGTTTTCACTACACTGGTAGCTAAACGAACCAAGCCAGAAAGTGCCTCGCCCATGGAACACGACCTCACACGCGGCAATGTCCTTAAGACCATCGCGGTCTTTGCCCTGCCCTATATGCTCTCGTACTTTTTGCAGATGCTCTACGGTATGGCCGACCTGTACATGATGGGGCAGTTTAGCGGCGCCGCCGGCATCACCGCCGTGGGCAATGGCGCGCAGACGCTCTATATCATTACCGTGACGCTCGTGGGCCTGGCCATGGGAACGACGGTCATCGTCGGTCACGCCGTGGGCTCGCGCCGCTTCGATCGCGCCGAGACCGCCATCGGCAACACCATTACGCTCTTTATGGGTGTCTCGGTGGTGCTGGCCGCTGTCCTGCTCGCACTGTGCCCACAGATCGTGGCGCTCATTGGCACGCCGGCCGAGGCGGTCGAAGGAACCGCTGCCTACCTGCGCATCTGCTTTGTCGGCATTCCGTTTATCGCCGCATACAACATCCTCTCGGCCATTTTTCGCGGCTTGGGCGATTCGCGCTCGCCCATGTACGTGATCGGCGTGGCATGCATCATCAACATCGCACTCGACTTTCTATTTATCGGGCACATGGGGCTCGGCCCCGTGGGCGCGGCACTCGGCACGGTGACCGCACAGACGGCCAGCGTTGCCCTCGCGCTCGTGTGGCTCAAGAGCCGCCGCACGAACATCCACGTTAAGCGCAGCGACCTGCGCCCCCAGCCCGAGGTGCTCGGCAGCATTCTTAAGATCGGCGTGCCTGTGGCCGTGCAGGACGGCTGCATCCAGGTGGCGTTTATGTTTATCACCGTCATCGCCAACCACCGAGGGCTCGTCGACGCCGCCGCCGTGGGCCTGGTCGAGAAGATGATCAGCTTTTTGTTCATTGTGCCGAGTTCCATGGGCGCCACCGTCAGCGCACTCACGGCGCAAAATGCCGGCGCGGGCAAGGGCGATCGCGCTCGTCAGGTGCTCAAAGACGCCATGACCATCTCGGTGGTGTACGGCTGCCTGATCACGGTGCTGATGTGGCTGGTAGCGCCGGCGTTTATCGGCTTTTTTGCCAAGGACTCCGCGGTGGTCGCGGCCGGCACCGGCTATATGCGCAGCTATATTTTCGACGCGATTTTTGCCGGCATCCACATTTGCTTTAGCGGCTTTTTCGCTGCATACGGCAAGAGCTACATCGGCTTTGCGCACAACGTGCTGGCCGTGGCGCTCATTCGCGTGCCGGGCGCGTGGCTGCTGTCGAACGCCTATTCCGACACGCTGTTTCCCATGGGCATCGCTTCGCCGTGCGGATCGATTTTGTCGGCGGTCATTTGCGTTGTCGCGTTTACCGTGCTCAACCGGCGCGGGGCTTTTGACAAGTTGGCAGCGTAGCGGGGCAACGCGAAATCGCCCCCATCGACGACATCATCAGCGACGATCCCACAACCTACGTGACGCAAATCACGGTGCCCGTATCGCTAGGCTAGACCGAACCTCGTCTCTAGCTCGGTCAACGCCTCAAAAGCATCGCGAGACGCACCTGCCGAGCGCTCACGTTCCGCAATGCGAATTCGCGCCATCAGGTGCTCTTTTGCCTGCACTTGGTCGTGCTTCGTGCGCCCTTCCGCCTGCGAGCAATTGCGATTCTCTATATCCATTACGCCTCCGGCACCTGGCCGGTCGCAAGGATCTGCTCGAGTGCGTCCTCATCCAGCACGGGTACGCCCAGCTGCTCGGCTTTGGTGAGCTTGGAGCCCGCTTTGGGGCCGGCGACTAGATAGCTCGTCTTCTTCGAAACACTGCCCGAGACCTTGGCACCAAGCACCTTGAGCGCCGCGCCTGCCTCGTCGCGGGTGCGGTTGACGAGCGTGCCGGTGAGCACGAAGGTCAGACCCGCGAGTGGCTGTGCGTCGGCGAGCTCGCCCGCCACGCCAGCGTCGGCTGCGGCTTGCGCGTGCGCAGCGCCCAAGTCGACCTCGAGCGAAAGGCCCGCCTGGCGCAGGCGCTCCAGCACGGCAAGGTTCTCGGGCACGGCCAGGAACTGCTTGACGCTCGCCGCAATCTTGGGACCGATGCCCTCGCACTCGGCGATGTCCTCTTCGCTCGCCAAGATGAGCTTGTCAATCGACAGGAATCGCTCGGCGATAACCTCGCCCACGCTCTTGCCCACGTGGCGGATACCCAGGGCAAACAGCACGCGACCGAGCGGCTGGCTCTTGGACTTGTTGAGCTCGGCGATGATTTTCTCGGCCGTCTTGAGGCCCACCGGAATGGGGTCGCCCTTCTTGACGCCCTTTTTGCTGTTGGAGCTGGCATAGGTGCGCCCCGTGTCCAGGCCGGCGATGTCGTCGACCGTGAGCTGGTAGAAGTCTGCGACGTCGTGAATCAGGCCGGCGGCGATCATCTTGTCGACAATCTCGTCGCCTAGGCCGTCGACGTCCATGCAGCCGCGGCTCACCCAGTGGAGCAGGCGCTCCTTGAGCTGAGCGGGGCAGTCGATGGAGACGCAGCGGTAGGCAACCTCGCCGTCCTCGTGGACCACGGGGCTGCCGCACACGGGGCAGACCTCGGGCATGTGCCAGTCGACCGAATCGGCCGGGCGCTTATCGAGTACCGGGCCCACGACCTCGGGGATTACGTCGCCTGCCTTGTGCACGATGATGGTGTCGCCCTCGCGCACGTTTTTGCGACGGATCTCGTCGATATTGTGCAGCGTGGCGCGCGCGATGGTGGAGCCGGCAACCGTCACCGGGTCGAACTCGGCGACCGGCGTGAGCACACCGGTGCGGCCCACCTGGATGCGAATTTCGCGCAGGACGGTCTGCTTTTCCTCGGGCGGGAACTTAAAGGCAATGGCCCAGCGCGGCGCGCGGGCGGTAAAGCCCAGGTCGAGCTGCTGCTGGAAGCTATCGACCTTTACGACCACGCCATCGATGTCGTAGTCCAGGTCGCCGCGGTGCTCGAGCGCCTGGGCACAGAACTCGTGGACCTCGGTGGGCGTGGCACAACGGGCCACGTTGGGGTTGACGCTAAAGCCGGCGCTGCGCAGCCAATCGAGGAACTCACGCTGGCTGTGGACGTGCAGCGGGTCGGTATCGGCGATGGCATAGATAAAGGTGGCCAGGTCGCGGCGCGCCGTGACCTTGGGATCCTTCTGACGCAGGCTGCCGGCGGCGGCGTTGCGCGGGTTGGCGAAGGGATCGCGGCCCTCGGCATCGGCCTCGTCGTTCAGACGAACAAAGCTGCCCTTGGGCATGTAGACCTCGCCGCGTACCTCAATGGTGCGCTCGCGGTCGGCGCCCATGTGGGCGAGCGCCGGCTCGGACAGGTGCATGGGCACATCCTTGATAGTACGGACGTTGAGCGACACGTCCTCGCCCGTGGTGCCATCGCCACGTGTGGCTGCGCGTACGAAGGTGCCGTTTTGGTAAGTAAGGGCCACGCCCAGACCGTCGATCTTAAGCTCGCAGGTATAGGTGACGCTACCGGCACCGAGGGCATCCTCAGTGCGCTGGAGCCACGCGTCGAGTTCGTCCAGGTCCATGGCATCGTCCATGGAATACATGCGCGCCATATGCGTGACCGGCGTAAACTGCTCGCTCACGTAGCCGCCCACGCGCTGGGTATAGCTGTCGGGCGTCACCAGGTCGGGGTAGGTGGCCTCGATTTTCTGCAGCTCAACGAGCATTTTGTCAAAGGCGGCGTCCGTGATCTCGGGCGCGTCGAGCATGTAGTAGCGATAGGCGTGGTAATCGAGCTCGTGGCGCAGCTCGGCCGCGCGCGCTGCCGCCTGGGCACGGGCATCGGCCGGTGCGGCGGCATCCGCGCTCGCGGGCGTTTCGGTATCGATGTCCACGCCGTCACCAAACAGGCTCGATTGCTCCATAGCGGCACTCCTTCGCTCGATTTCAAACGGATACAAGAGTACCACCGGTCGCGATGGAGCCAAATCGCCCTTTCCAACCGCACCGAATCGGCAGCCGCCAGACCGGGTGGATCGCGCAATCAAACCATGCCCTTGCCATTTCCAAATGGTCCGTTTTCCTCCGTCCCCAACGGATCAATAAGAAAAGAGGGGCTGTCCCGCGTTGGTGGGACAGCCCCTCTGGCATCGGTATGAGCGAAACGGCTCGCTAGTAGCCCTGGCCGTAGCCCTGACCCTGGCCCCGTTGGCCTAACAGCTCCTCCAGGTACTGGCGCAGCTGCTCGTCGGTAATACCGCCGTTGCCGGTGTCGGTCGAACTGTCGTCCTGCTGCTGGTTCTGCAGCTCCTCGTCGGAGCCCAGCTCGACGGTGACCTTTTTCTCTTCCTTGCCGCGCATAAGCGTGATCTCGACCTTCTCGCCCACCTCGTGGCTGCGCAGTGCGATGATCAGACCATCGGCGCTCGTGATTTCGTCGTCGCCCAGCTTGGTGATGACGTCGCCCTCTTGGATGCCAGCCTTGGCGGCGGGACCGTCCTCGACGACGCTCGCCACATACGCGCCGCTATCGGTGCTCAGCTTGTTGGTGCGGGCGTTGAGCGCATTGACGCTCGAAAGCGTAGCGCCCATGTACGGATGCACCGGCGTCTTGCCGTCGATAATCTGGTCGGCAATGTTCTTGGCGTAGTTAACCGGAATGGCAAAGCCCACGCCCGAGCTGGAGCCCGAATAGCTCTCGATAAGCGAGTTAATACCCACGAGCTCGCCGTTGTCGTTGACGAGTGCGCCACCGGAGTTGCCCGGGTTGATGGCGGCATCGGTCTGGATCATGTTGGCGTAGATGGTGTTGCCGCTGGTAGAGCTCATGGCCGTGGAGCGATACAGCGCCGACACAATGCCCGTGGAGACAGACTGCTCGTTGCCGAACGGCGAGCCGATCGCCATGACCCACTCGCCCACGTTGAGCTTGGAGGAATCACCGATCTCGATCGGCGTGAGCTTGGAGGCGTCGGCGTCCTTGAGCTTGATGACGGCCAGGTCGCTCGAGGCGTCGTTGCCCACGAACTCGGCCTCGTAGGTGGTGCCGTCGTCCATGGTAACCACGTACTGGTCATAGCCATCGACCACGTGGTTGTTGGTGAGGATGTGGCCCTCGGTATCGAGCACCACGCCCGAACCGACGCTGCCCGAGCTGTCCGACTCGTCGGCAGACTGCGAAAGCGAGCCATTCTGGCTACCGCTCGAAGTGGCGGTAATGGAAACGACGGAGGGCAGGGCCTTGGCAGAAACGGCCTCGGCCAACGTGGTGTCCTCGGAATCAATCGTAATCTTTTGCGTCGATGAGCCCGAAGCGCCCGCCGTCACGGCGTTCTTGCCGCCGCCAATGTTGAGCGTGCCGCTCATGATAAGCGCGATGACCAGCAGGGCACCGCAGGCGCAGCCGGCGAGCGCCGTAATAAAGATCGGCAGCTTTTTGGTCTTGGTCTTGACCACCGTGTGCTTGTTCACGACCTGCTGGCCACCCAGCGGCTTGCCGGTCTGCGTGTCGTAGGCCTGCACGTAGGGAATGTTACTGCCGGCAGGCGTCGACTCCACCTGCACACGCGGCTGCTGCTGGGTCTCGCCGGCGTTGCCCGCATCCTGGGGACGCTGGGAATCGTACTCGCTCATGGCTGCGATCCTTTCGTCAAATAACCAAAGGCCCGCCAAACATGTGGCGGGCCATCATTGTTCACGTTGAGTTGTACCCCAATATGCGGGCGCAAGTGTATGAGAACGCAATCTTTTAGGAAGGCTTAAGTTCTGCCGCAGACCCGAAAGGAATCCGTACCTGCGTCAAAACCACCACAAAAGTGCCTGTCCCCTTTGTGGTGGAAATCTAGTCCTTAAACAGATAGCCCACGCCGCGGACGGTGGTGATGTGCGCCGCGATCTGCGGACCCACCTTGGAGCGGATGCGTCGAATGTGCACGTCGACGGTGCGCGTGCCGCCGCAGTACTCAAAGCCCCATACGCGGTGCAGCAGCACCTCGCGGCTGTAGGCGCGGTTGGGGTGCGTCGCCAAAAAGCTCAGCAGCGAGTACTCCATCAGCGTCAGGTCGATAGGCTCGTTATCGAGCGTCACCTGGTAGGTGGCCAAGTTGATCTCGAGGTTATCGATGTTGAGCACATCGTCGGCGGCGACGGTCTCCTCCTCGCCCATCAGGCGCTGCGCACGAGCCTTAAGCTCGTTGGGCGTCGCCGTGGGGCATACAAAGTCGGCATGCGCGTGATTGGGCAGGCGCAGGGTGCCGAGCGCCTCGTCGTCGACGATCACCAACATGGGGACGCCGCCGCGATCGTCAAGCCACTTGGCAATCTGATCGATGCGGTCGCTGCGGATGCCATCGGAGTCGAGAATCAGCAGGTCAAAGTCGTGCGCCGCAGTCGGCGAATCGGGGGTTGCCAGGCTCACCTCGACACCCAGGGTGGTCGTCAGGCTACGGGCAAACTCGTGGAAGCGCGTCGTGCGCGCCATGAACAGGGCACTCTTTTCGGACATATCGGCCTCCAAGGAAATGAGCTCAATCGTACTGGAACAAGCCAGCGCGATTAGGAGTTCGCCAGATAATGCTTGATCTCCCACTCGGTGATCGTGGACTCAAACTTATGCCACTCGTTACGCTTCTTTTTGAGGAAGAAGCTGTGAATGTGCTCGCCGAGGGCATCCTTCATAAACTGCGAGTCCTCAAAGACGTCGAGCGCCTCTTTGAGCGAGCGCGGCAGCGGCGTGTAGCCGGCCTCAAGCATCTGACGGTCGGTGAGCTTGAGCGTCTCGGCCGTGGCCTCGGGCGGGAGCTCCAGCTTGCGCTCGATACCGTCCAGACCAGCCGCCAGCGTGACGGCGTTGACCAGGTACGGGTTGGCCATGGGGTCGGGACTGCGCAGCTCGATGCGCGTGGACAGCTGCTTGCCGGGCTTGTAGACCGGGATGCGGACCATGCTCGCACGATTGCGCAGGCCCCACGTGGCATACTGCGGCACGGAGTCGCCACCCGTGGTGATGCGTTTGTACGAGTTGACCGTGGGGTTGGTGATGGCGCTGATCTCGCGCGCGTGTGCCAGGATGCCGGCCATGTAGTGCTTGGCGATATCGGAGAGGTGGTACCTCTCGTCGTCCTCGCCCCAAAAGACGTTGTTGCCGTCGTGGTCGAACAGCGACTGATGCAAAAACATGGCGCTGCCGTCCTCGCCCGCCAACGGCTTGGGCATAAAAGAGGCGTGGCAACCGCTCTCGTAGGCCTGCTGCTTAATGATGAGTTTGGCCGTGGTGATGGCGTCGGACATGCTCAAGGCCTCGGCGTGGCGCAGGCTCATGCCGTGCTGCGAGCGGCCGGCGGCATGGAAGGTGTACTCCACGGGCACGGACATCTTCTCGAGCGTGAGGACCGTGTTGCGGCGCAGGTCGCGGGCGGCATCGCTCACCGAAAGATCGAAGTAGCCCACGTTGTCGAGCGGCTCGGGCGTGTGCTCGTCGGGGAAGTAGTAATACTCCAGCTCGGCACCCACGTTAAGCAGATAGCCAGCCTTCTCGGCCTTATAGAACATGCGGCGCAGGGCATCGCGCGGGTCGCCGGCAAACGGCTTGCGATCGGGAGTGCACACGTCGCAGAACACGCGGGCGACGCCGTTATGGCTCGGACGCCATGGCAGAATCTGGAAGGTCGAAGCATCGGGGAATGCGAGCATGTCGGCTTCCTCGGGCGTGGCAAAGCCCTCGATGGCGGAGCCGTCAAAGCCAATACCCTCCTCAAAAGCGACCTCGAGGTCCTCGGGGCTAATGGCAAAGTTCTTGAGGCGGCCGAGAATGTCGACAAACCACAGACGCACAAAGCGGATGTCACGCTGCTCTACGGAGCGGAGTACGTAATCGATGTTCTGCTGGTTCATGTCGCTCCCCTTTCTTTCGGGCGGGTTTCGACTGGTCTATATCGCAGATACTATCGCAGAAAAATGTTTCCGCAGGGTTAAAGCGTATCAAGCGCTCAAAAAACGTGCGCGAACAGGCAGTTGCGAACGAGCGGTTAGCGCGAGGTTGAGGCGCGGTGTTCGATGTGGCCGGGGACCTCGATACGCTTGGGGGCGAGCTTTGCGGCCTCGCCCACCGTGGTGGTGACGACGTCGATGCGCTCGGACAGGCGCTCGACCACGCGCTCGGCGATGGTAAGGGTGTCTTGCGCGGCCGTGGTCACGCCGCCAAAGAGCACGTGATTCCAGGGATAGTCGTCAAACGTTGCGATCTTGAGACCCGCCGGCAGCGAGGGACCAAGCTGCGCCAGCGCCTCGGTCAGACGCAGGAAAACCAGGCCGTTGACGGCAATGAGGCCGAGCTTTTTGCCTGCATAGCCGCGGATGGTCTCGTCCAAGCGACCGACGCCCGTGGCGCCACCGTCGGCCAGGGTGACGACCTCGCCCGCAAGGCCGCGGCGCGAAAGCTCGTCGGCAAAGGCCTCGGCGCGCTCTCGACGCACGGGGCTGTCGTCGCTTGCCTCGGTGAGCAGGCACAGACGCTCGCTGCCCGCAGCTGCCAAGGCGTCTACCAAGCCGGCGACCAGCTCACGGTTGTTAGATGTCACCAGGTCAACACCGCCGTCGGCAACGTCGCGGTCGAGCAGCACGACGGGCAGACGTCCCGCTGCCGCGGCGATCGCCTCGTCATTGCCTCCGCAGGTGTTGACGACCAGGCCGTCCACGCCGGCATCGATAAGTCTGGTGAGCGACTCCGCTTCCTTAGCGGGGTCGTTGCCGCTAATGGCCGTCATGAGCGAGCAGCCGCGCGCCGCGGCGTTGGCGGAAAGGCCCTCGAGCATGGCGCTCGAGAACGGGTTGGCGATGTCAGCCAGAATCACACCGATGAGGTTCGTACGCGAGCTGCGCAGATTGCGCGCGGCGGCACGTGGGCGATAGCCGGTGCGCTCGATAACTGCCGCGATGCGAGCACGGGTCTCCTCGGTCATTTGCCCGGGGCGGTTGTTGAGATAGCGCGAGACCGTGGCCGGGCTCACGCCCGCCTCGGCGGCAATGTCCTTGATTCTCATCTGCGCCATAGCGCACCCCGTTTCCCAATGTCGGCAGTCTGAGCCATTTTAGGCATTTTTTAAAAATCTCGGTTGCAAAACGCTGTAGGTGAGTATACTACAACTCGAAACGAAACCGATTTCGTAAACCGATTTCGGTGAGCGTTGGCACACAGGTGCAAAGACGCACCCTACCGTCTTGGCACCTGCGTGCCAACGCCATATCAAAGGTGTACGCACGAGTAAAAGGAGCTGCGCGACCATGGGTAAAACGGTTCTTACCTTCGGCGAGATCATGATGAGACTCTCACCCAAAGACCACCTGCGTATTGAGCAGGCAACCGAGTTTGACGTCCGCTACGGCGGCGCCGAGGCCAACACTGCGCTTTCCCTGGCCTACCAGGGCGACAAGGCCGCTTACGTCTCCGTTGTCCCGGCCAACCGTCTGGGCGAGTGCGCCCTGCGTTCGCTGAAGGCCTACGACGTCGACACCACGCGCGTCGTGCGTCAGGGCGACCGCCTTGGCTCCTATGTGTTTGAGGTCGGTGCCTCGCAGCGCGGCAACGGTTGCGTCTACGACCGCAAGTACTCTGCCATCAACATGGCCAAGCGCGACGTCTTTGACTGGGACGAGATCCTCAAGGGCATCGATGTCTTCTATTTCTCCGGCGTGACCCCCGCCGTCTCCGATGAGATGGCCGCCGCCTGCAAGGATGCGCTCGCCGCCTGCCGCGCCAAGGGCATCACCACCGTGTGTGACGTGAACTATCGCGGCAAGATGTGGTCGCCCGAGAAGTCGCAGGCCACCATGAGGAAACTCCTGCCGCTCGTCGACATCTGCATCGCCAACGACGAGGATGCGCCTGCTGGCCTCGGTATGACCTGCGTCTCTGGCTCCCTTGCCCACGGCATCGAGGAGCGCGACACCTATGTCGAGATGGCCCGTCAGATCTGCGCCGAGTACGGCTGCAAGAAGGTCGCCTCGGTCGTCCGCAACATCTCCTGCGTCGAGCGCTCCATCTGGATGGGCATGCTCTTTGAGGCCGAGAGCGGCGAGCACTGGTTCTCCCCGGCTCACGACGTGCACGTACTCGAGGGCGTTGCCGCCGGCGACGCTTTCAACGCCGGCCTCGTCCATGCCCTCATCAACGACTTTGACCCGCAGGACGCTGTCAACTACGCGATTGCAGCCTCGATCCTCAAGCTCACTATCAAGGGCGATTCCAACTTGGTGACCGCAGACGAGATCGCAGCCGCGGCATCCGCCGCCGACGGTGGCACCCGCGTCGCCCGTTAATTCGTTCCCCATTCCGCGGGCCGCAGCTTTCCAATCCCATACCCCTGCGGCCCGCTCCCCGATTCCTCCGGCCGGGCAAAACCACCAGTCCCATTCCGGTTTTGCCTGGCATTCCCTACATGACTGGTCGAGCAGCCGGTTTTGGAATTGCTTGAACCCCAAGCAGTGCCTCCGATAACCAATCCAAAATCGGCTCCTGACCAGCACATTTGGCAATCACGCGCCCATGCGCGCCACACATCGAAAGGAACATCATGTTCGATCAGTTCTACACCACGCTTGAGTCCCTGGGCATCGTGCCGGTCGTTGTGCTCGACAAGGTCGAGGACGCCGCTCCGCTCGCCCACGCCCTTATGGCAGCTGGCATGAAGTCCGCCGAGGTCACCTTCCGCACCGCCTGCGCCGCCGAGTGCATCGCCGCTATGGCCGAGGCCGAGCCCGAAATGTGCGTTGGCGCCGGCACTGTCCTGACCGTCGAGCAGGTTGAGCAGGCCCGCGCAGCCGGTGCCAAGTTCATCGTCTCCCCGGGTTACAACGAGGACGTCGTGAAGCACTGCATCGACATCGACCTGCCCGTCCTTCCCGGCACCGTAACCCCCTCCGAGGTCACCGCAGCCGAGAACCTGGGCCTCAAGGTCACCAAGTTCTTCCCCGCGTCCCAGTATGGCGGCCTGAACACCATCAAGGCCCTCGCCGCTCCGTTTGTCGGTCACCGCTTTATGCCCACCGGCGGCGTGAGCACCGCCAACGTCGAGGAGTACCTGAGCTCCTCCGCCATCATCGCCTGCGGTGGCACTTGGATGGTCAAGCCGGCCCTGTTTGCCGACGGCGACTTCTCCAAGGTCGAGCAGATCGCCCGCGAGGCCATGGACGTCGTTAAGAAGGTCCGCGGCTAGGTTTAGCTCTCTATCGTGAAAGGGGGCGTGCCCTAGACCTCGCCCCCTTTCTTTTAAAGCGGCTCGGAAGCGCGCCGTTTCCGTCACGAACAAGAACCAAAACCGTCTTGTATGCTGATAGAACGTGACGGAAGCGACACGCCCCCGAGCCGCTTTGCCTACTCGGCTGGCAACCGCGCCCAGTTGAGCCACATCGACAAAAACCGAGCCATCAAAACAGCTGCGGCGCCGTCTGGAGGAATGGACCCTTGCTTCCGGTCTTTTCCTCCAAGCGGCGCCGCAGCTTTTTCATACCCCGATAATGCCCCGGCAGTTGCGATGAGATATGGACTGCTTACACCATCAGAGCCGCAAAACAATCCCTATTTCACCGCAACTAATGTAGGAGGCGAGTTAGATGGCCGAGTCTTTGGACAGCTCAAAGTAGTCGGGATGCAAGGCAATAACCGGACCCTGCTCCTCGGGCATTAGATGCAAATGCGTCTCTGCCAGATAGCTCGCCGTGTCGGTATCGCCTTCCTTAATGGCCTCCAAAATCCGACGGTGCTGACGACGAATCGGCTCCCAATCAAGGTCCTGAGATACCGCGCGCAGCCAGTTATACCGCTCAAAATGCGTATTGACGCTCCTCATCCAATCCCACAACATATGGCGGCCGGCAATCTCAAAGCACGTCTCATGGAACAGGTTATCCAGATCAAAGAAACGACGCGTCTCGCTATGGTCGAGCGACTCGGACTCGGCAAGAATCTGCTCGAGCCGGCACTTCTGCTCGGGTGTGGCGGCAGAGCAGCATTTAATGAGCACGCTTCTCTCGAGTTTCTCGCGCAAGAAACAGGCGTTCTCGGCACGCTCCATGCTGATTTTTGAGACATAGGTACCGCTTTTGGGACGCGTTTCCACCAGCTCCTGCTCGCGCAGACGCACAAAGGACTCGCGAATGGGTGTGCGCCCGATTCCCGTCTCTTTTTCCAGACCAATCGCCGAAAGGCGCGTGCCGGGCTTGAGCTCGGCATAGATGATCTTGGACCGCAATGCGTTGTACGCCTGGTCTTGCAGGCTCTGATAATGCTGGTGTTGTTCCATAAAGCCCTCGGATGAAGCCTCGGTTAATCGAATACCACCATGCAATACTATCGCATCCCCCGCCCCCTCATAAGTTGCGGTGGAATAGTTCCTGCTCAAAGCCTTCAGCAGCAAAAACAGGAACTATTCCACCGCAACTTCCAACAGTCTTTTTGGGACGGGGCTCTTTTAGCTACCCTGACCCGCAGATCGGCCCCCTTGCCACAAAAGTGGCCCATCTACTACGTTAACACGGATAGCCTCGGCCATACCGAAAACCGTGAAAACAAAACCGCAGGTAGACAGCTTGTCGAGTTTCATAAAAGCCGGCTATGGTTGACCTCTGCGGCTTAAACGTAGTAGATAGGCCCTATTCGTGGCACAGCACTACTCCATCCCAAATTGGCACCCCGAACCCTCGTGAGTTGCCAACAAGCTGTTCGCCCAGCGCTTTGTGCGCGCGGCATTCGGGAAATAGCACCACCGTAAGAACCCGCGAGTAGCGCTTAGTTTGCTATATCTCCCTATACTTTGCTATATCTTGCTATATCTTGAGCAAAGGTGGCTCACATGCAAACAAACCCTTTTAAGCCCACAGCAGGTAAAACACCTCCCACGATTATCGGCCGCGAAGATGTACTTGAAGAATTCAGTGAAGGCCTCACCAACGGGCCTGGTGCCCCTGGGCGCCTAATGCGCATAGCCGGCGTCCGTGGAACGGGCAAGACGGTCCTCCTTGACGAGTGCTCACGTTTGGCGCAAAGCCGTGGCTGGACGGTCATAAAAGAGGTCGCAACCGAGGGACTTTGCCAGCGCATTCTCGAACAGCTGCAGCCCAAATTCCAGGCCAAATACGCCAGATTTGAGCCCACCGTAGCTGACATATCCATCGGCAGCATAGACATTGAGCGAATCGGCCCATCGCTACGCGACGCTTTGAGACAGACAATATCCAAGAATGGAAACGGCCTGCTCATCACTCTCGACGAGGTTCAAGACGCAGAGCTCGATGAGGTCCGAACGCTCTCCATTGCGATTCAGCAGGTTATCGGCGAAGACCTTGATATCGCCTTTGTTTTTGCTGGGCTGCCTTCGATGATTGAAAGCATCATCAACGGAAAGACACTTACGTTTTTGCGCCGTGCCCTCCCCTTTGACCTGAAGGCTGTGGCAGTAACCGAAGTGTCGTACTCCCTCGAGGAAACCATTGAAGCGTCTGGCATGGAGTTGCAGCCAGGTATTGCCGGCCAACTTGCCGAGGCAACGCAAGGCTATCCTTTCATGATCCAACTCGTTGGATACTACGCATGGCAGTTGGCAAGACGCGCACACACAGCGATTATCGGAGAAGAAGAAGCCGAGCGTGGCATTGCAACGGCACGCGAACGCTTCTGCGCCATGGTGATTGAGCCCGCGTTGCAGCGCATTCCGCCTACGTGCATCGCTTATCTGCTGAGCATGGCGTCTTTGGGGCAGACGAGCTCGACCAGCATGGTTGCCGATGCCCTAAACAAAACGCCTCAACAGGTGAGCTCCGTCCGCAGCCGCCTGTTAAGAGAATCGATTATCGAGGCTCCTTCGTACGGCAAGGTCTCATTTGCCATCCCCTACATGCGCGACTACCTCTGCGAACACAAAGCCGAACTGGAAGCTGAACTGTAGAAACGGCAACTGCCCTGCAAGACGAAAACCGTTTTCGTACGGATTTAAAGCAGACGTAAACGGTTTTCGTCTGTTTTACGTTCGGAAATAAGACGCAAATTGCACTTTCGTATGGTTTTACGCCAAACGCAACACGCTTTCGTCCGGCTATGCGTCCCCAATCCAGACGAAAAAGGCCCCGAGCTCGTGTGAGCTCGGGGCTCTTTGTGCCGCACATCTATGAGATGGAATCGATGCGCACGGGCGCTACTCCATGTAGCCACCCTGAATGGCGGAAACTGCATGCTCGGTAAAGAACTTGAGCGTGCCGGAGGTGTAACGATTAGCCTTAGGCTTCCAGGCGGCGCGACGCTCGGCCAGGACGGCGTCGACCTCGGCCGGCTCCATTTCCTTGCCGGCGATGCCCACAATGGACAGCGAGCGCTCGGGAATATTGATCTGGATCAGGTCGCCTTCCTCGATCAGGGCAATCGGGCCGCCCACAGCGGCCTCGGGCGAAACGTGACCGATAGCCGGGCCCTTGGAAGCGCCGGAGAAGCGGCCGTCAGTGATCAGGGCAATGCTCGCGCCCAGCTCGGGATCGCTGGCGATAGCCTCAGTGGTGTAGAACATCTCGGGCATTCCGGAACCCTTGGGGCCCTCATAGCGAATGATAACGGCATCGCCGGGCTTGACCTCATGCGTCAGGACGGCGTGAATGGCGTCCTCCTCGCAGTCGAACGGACGGGCCTTGAGCGTAGCCTGGAACATCTCACGCGGAACGACGGTGTGTTTGACGACGGCACCCTCGGGGGTAAGGTTGCCGTGAAGGATGGCGATGGAGCCATCGGTACCAAAAGCCTGGTCGAACGGACGGATGATGTCCTCGCGCTTGAGGTTCCACTTCTCCAGGTAGCGGCCGCACTTCTCGTAGTAGCCGTTGTTCTTGAGGTCCTCGAGGTTCTCGCCGAGAGTCTTGCCGGTGACGGTCATGACGTCGAGATGGAGCATCGACTTGATCTCCTCCATGATGCGCGGCACGCCGCCCGCATAATAGAAGAACTGCGCCGGCCACTCGCCTGCGGGACGAACGTTGAGCAGGTAGTGGGCGCCACGGTGCAGACGATCGAAGTCGTCGGCGGACATCTCGATGCCAAACTCACGGGCGATTGCGGGGATGTGCAGCAGGGAGTTGGTGGAACCAGAGATGGCGCCGTGGACCATGATTAGGTTCTCGAAGGATTCCTTGGTCGCGATGTCGCGCGGGCACAGGTTGTGCTCGGAGAGCCACACGGACTGACGGCCGGCCTCGCGGGCGAACTCGCGCAGGTCGGAGCTAGTGGCGGGCAGCAGAGCCGTGCCGGGGAGCATAAGGCCCAGGGCCTCGGCCGTGACCTGCATGGTCGAGGCGGTACCCATAAAGGAGCAGGCGCCGCAGCTGGGGCATGCGTTGTGCTTGGCAAACTCAAGCTCCTCGCGGGAAATCTCGCCGCGCTCATAGCGGGCCGAGATGGCGCCGAGCTGCTCCAGGGTCAACAGATCGGGGCCTGCATCCATGACACCGCCGGTAACGACGATGGAGGGGATGTTGATGCGGCCCATGGCCATGAGGTTCGCAGGCAGGCCCTTATCGCAGCTGGCGACAAAGACGCCGGCGTCGAACGGGGTGGCCTTGGCATGGATCTCGATCATGTTGGCGATCATGTCGCGGCTGGGCAGCGAGTAGTTAATGCCGTCGTGGCCCTGGGCCTCGCCGTCGCAGATATCGGTGCAGAAGTAACGGGCGCCGTGGCCGCCAGCATCGGCAACGCCAGCACGGACCTCCTCGACCAGCTCAAACAGGCCCGCAGAACCCGGGTGCGAGTCGCCGAACGTCGACTCGATAATGACCTGCGGCTTGTCCAGATCCTCAATGGTCCAGCCGGAGCCCAGACGCAGTGGGTCCATCTCGGGGCTAATGGTGCGGAACTTGCCGGATCGCGGCTGCAGCTTAGCAACCAGGTCGGCCGCCTCCTGTTGAATCTGCGCTTTGGTCTTCTCGTCCATGATGCTCTCCTCTTTTGGTTTGAACGGTTGTACCAATCGTTGGTTAATGAATCAGGTGTAAATGGGTACCGAGCGATGCACTCGGCGAAAGATGTTTAGCTACGCGAACTAAGCAAAGAACGAAATAACTAGGGCGCAGGCAAGACCCGAAAGGCCGATAAGCGTCTCCATAACGGTCCAGGACTTGAGGGTGGTCTTCTCGTCAATCTCCAGAAACGAGGAGCACATCCAAAAACCGGCATCGTTGACGTGCGAGAGGGCCGTGGCACCGCCGCAGATAGCAAGACAGATAGCGGCACGCATGAGCACTGAGGCTCCGGCAACCGCGGGCATGGCGGCCATGATGCCCGATGCCATGGTCATAGCGACGATGGAGCTGCCGACAGAGGCACGCACCATGACGGCAATCAAAAAGGCAACGACCACCAAAGGCAGTGGTGAGGCCTCGAGCATAGGGCCGATAACCTGCCCCAAGCCGCAGTCCTGCAGCATCCAGCGAATGACGCCGCCACAGGCGATAACCAGCAAGATCATGCCGACGGGCTTAAGAGAGCGGTCGAGCAAGGCCTTGAGCTCGGCGCCGGAGTAGCCGCGGCGCGCGCCCAACAGATACATCGCAACGAGCGTGGCGAGCGTCAAAGCGACGAACGGCTTGCCCAGGAAGGCAAGGATTGAGGCGACCTGCCCGGGCATGGAGATGTAAGAAGACAGCGTGCCAAGCAGAATCAGACAAAGCGGCGTGAGCACGATCGCGAGCACCATGCCAAAGGAAGGAAGCTCCTTTTCGTCGCTCGCACCCTCGGCAGAGGTAAAGTGCTCCGGAACATCGGTAAAGATGCGACCGCCCACGTTGCGGCCCCAGATGACGCCGGCAATCGCCATGGCGATGAAGGCGGTGGGGATACCGACGAGGATCATGGTGCCCAGGTCGACACCGAGCGTGCCGGCGACCAGAACCGAACCGGCCGATGGCGGCACAAACGCATAGCCAGCGGCAAGTCCCGCGAGCAGTGCGATGCCGTAGTAGAGCGTCGACTTTTTGGTCTGCGATGCCACACTAAACGCAAGCGGAATCAAAACGACCACGCCAGCCTCAAAGAACACCGTAGTGCCGATGACCAGACCGGTAATGCCCAGCGCCCAGCTAGAGTGACCCTGCCCAAAGGTATCGATGAAGGTTTGGGCAATCTTTTTGGCCCCGCCGCTCTCTTCAAGAATCTGGCCAAACATCGAACCCAGGCCAATGAGCAAGGCGATGTTTTGCAGCGTGGTGCCCACGCCCTTGGTGACGGTGTCTGCCACCATGTCGAGCGGCATGCCGGCACCGATACCGATCACGAGTGCCGAGACCATCATCGACAGCACGGGGTGCAGCTTGAACTTGATGATGAGCGCAAGCAGCAGCGCGATGCCCACGATGGCGGCGATGACCAGCCTGGTGGGATCAGCCATAAACGTTGGGTCTGACATCTTTCCTCCAATTCATCAGACCTTTTGAATTCGTCTGATGACTATAGCGTGTTTTGGAAAGGTCTGATGTTTCATTTTGAAATTTGTTCAAAATACATCTGATGTATTTGGTAAACGGTCGTATTTGCGCTGCGAACGGTATATCTAAGCCGCCCGGCTCAAATCCAGCGGCCAATATCGCATCCGTGGTGCGCTAAAATAGCTCAGATGAATTTTGTAATGAAAGGTATAGCTATGGCCCGCGCCGAATCGGGACTCCCCGAGCAAATATCGGAGAAAATCATTCAATTGATTCTGGATGAACACCTTGAGCAGGGCGATCGCCTGCCTAAGGAAACCGTGCTGGTCGAGCGCTTGGGCGCCGGCAGGAGCACCGTGCGCGAGGCCATGAAGTTGCTGCAGTCGCGCAATATCGTGCGCATTAAGCAGGGTTCGGGCACCTATGTGGCGTCAAACCCCGGCGTTGCCGACGACCCGCTAGGCTTTACCTTTATCGATGACAAGCAGCGTCTGGCGCACGACCTACTCGAGGTGCGCTTTATGATCGAGCCGCAGATGGCACGCATGGCAGCCGAGCACGCAACCAACGACCAGGTCGTCTGTATCAAAGAGCTCTGCGACGAATCCGAGCGCCTGGCCGAGGCCGGTGAGGATTACTCCACCGCCGACACCGCGTTCCACAATGCCATTGCCGAGAGCTCCGGAAACCTCGTCGTTCCCCGCCTGATGGGCGTGCTCAAGGCATCCGTCCCCCTCTTTATCGACGTGACCGGCAAAAAGCTCGTCGAGGAAACTATCCGCACGCACCGCGATGTGGCCGACGCCATCGCCTCGCGCAATCCCACCGCCGCGCACGACGCGATGTATCTGCACCTGGTGTATAACCGCAACATGATCGCAGAGGGCACGCAGACACAGAGCGAATAGACATCCGCGCGGCAAGAGCGAGATCACCGTTTACCTTTTAAAAGTGAACGTTCACCTGATTTTAGGAGAATCTGATTTTTAAATCCTCCTCTTCTCCTATACTGACCTTGTATGAAAAGCAAGACTTATATAGATGAACGTTTCTTTTGAAAGGATCGCTATGTCTGATCTTATGGACAGCTTCCGTCTGGACGGCAAGGTCGCACTGGTAACCGGCGCCACCTATGGCATTGGCATGGCTATCGCCGAGGCGCTCGGAGAGGCTGGCGCCAAGATCGCCTTTAACGCACGTCACGCCGACAAGGTAGCCGAGGCCGAGAAGCACTACCGCGAGCTGGGTTTTGAGGCTCATGGTTACGTGGCAGACGTCACCGACGAGGCCGTCGTCACCGAGCTCATCGCCAAGATCGGGGCCGACTTTGGCACCACGCCCGACATCCTGGTCAACAACGCCGGCGTTATCCAGCGCACCCCGATGCTCGACATGAGCGCCGAGGACTTCCGCCGCGTCGTCGATATTGACCTCAACGCACCGTTTATCGTGTCCAAGGCCTGCCTGCCCGGCATGATCGCTAAGGGCCACGGCAAGATCATCAACATCTGCTCGATGATGAGCGAGCTGGGTCGCGAGACCATCGCCGGCTATGCCGCCGCCAAGGGCGGACTCAAGATGCTCACCAAGAACATCTGCTCGGAGTTTGGCGAGGCCAATATCCAGTGCAACGGCATTGGACCCGGCTACATCGCCACGCCGCAAACCGCACCCCTGCGCGAGACGCAGCCCGACGGCAGCCGCCACCCGTTTGACCAGTTCATCATTGCCAAGACGCCGGCCGCCCGTTGGGGCACGCCCGAGGATCTGAAGGGCCCCGCCGTGTTCTTGGCTTCCGATGCATCGAACTTCGTCAACGGCCACATCCTCTACGTCGACGGCGGCATCCTCGCATACATTGGAAAGCAGCCTCAATAAGCGTCGCCGCAACTGCCCATATCAGGTTTCATCCACTCGTTTTTCATTTGAGTTGCGGTGAGATAAGGATTGGCTTTGGCTTCTATCAGGCAAAACAGTCCGTATTTCACCGCAAGTTAGAAATAGAAAGGTAATTCGCAATGAAGATCGCTCTGATCAATGAGAACTCTCAGAACTCCAAGAACCCCATGATCGAAGCTGCCCTTAAGAAGGTCGTCGAGCCCATGGGGCACACCGTCTTTAACTATGGTATGTATGCCGACGCCGACTCCAAGCCCCTCACCTACGTGCAGAACGGTATCCTTGCCGCCGTGCTGCTGAACTCCGGTGCTGCCGACTACGTCGTGACCGGCTGCGGCACCGGCGAGGGCGCCATGCTCGCCTGCAACTCCTTCCCCGGCGTGCTGTGCGGCCACGTTGCCGACCCGCTCGACGCCTACACCTTTGCCCAGGTCAACGATGGCAACGCCGTCGCCATGCCCTTCGCCCTCAAGAACGGCTGGGGCCAGGAGCTCAACCTCGAGTACACCTTCGAGAAGCTCTTTGGCTTTGGTTCGGGCAACGGCTACCCCGCCGAGCGTGTTGAGCCCGAGCAGCGTAATAAGAAGATCCTCGACGGCGTGCGCGCTGTGACCATGCGTCCGCTCGTCGACGTCCTGGGCGAGATCGATCAGGACCTGGTGAAGGGCGCACTTGCCGGCGAGCACTTCCAGGAGTACTTCTTTGCCAACGCCACCGACGAGGCCATCATCGCCAAGGTCAAGGAGATCCTGGGGCTCTAACCGCACGGTTCATTGCTGCTAACGCAAGCGGCGGTCGTCCCATGTACGGGACGACCGCCGCTTTTTGCTATCTACCGACTGACGCCGTGGGGATAGGCCCCACATGCGCCAAGGGGTTGGCTAGAGCTCGCAGGCAACCTTGTAGCCATCGCCGATGGCGTCGCGGATGTTGCCGCACTTGTTGGCATCGCCCAGCACGTGGGTGGCAACACCGGCAGCGGCAAGGTCATCGGCCAGCTTGGTATTGGGACGATAGCCCATGGCAAGCACCAGTGTATCGGCACCGGCGATAGTGTGGACCTCGCCATCCTTTTCGTAACTGATGGTGTCCTCGGTAATCTCGGTCACCTTGGCCTCGGTCAGCACGTGGACGCCCTTGGAGAGCATGCGCGTGATGAGCACCGCGCGACCGGCACCGCCCTCGTTGGCGGCAAGCGTCTTGGTCATCTCGATGACGGTGACATCGCGGTTGGCCGGCGACAGGTCGTTGACCAGCGGGGCCAGGTAGTCAGCCGTCTCGCAACCGACGGTGCCGCCGCCGACGATGACAATCTTCTTACCCGGGAAAGCCTTGCCACCCAGCAGGTCGTCAGCTGTCATAACCTGCTTAAAGCCCTGCATGAAGGCCGGAGCGATGGGCTCGGCGCCATAAGCCAGGACAACCTCGTAACCTGCGTAGTCGCGCTGAATGTCCTCGGCCGAAAGCTCGGTGCCAAAGACGCATGTGACGCCGGCCTCGGCCAGACGACGGTACTGATACTTGATCACGCGGGTGAGCTCCTGCTTTGCCGGCGGAACGGCTGCGATGCGCATCTCGCCGCCCGGCTCATCCTGCTTGCCCACGAGCACCACGTTGTGGCCGCGCTTGGCGGCAATGTAGGCTGCCTCCATGCCCGCAGGACCAGCGCCCACAACGAGCACGTTCTTGGCCTCGGCGGCAGGCTCGTAGCCGGCCTCGTCGCGCTCCACGTCCGGATTAACGGTGCAGGAGATGCGCTTGCCAAACATAATGCCGTTCAGACAGCGCAGGCAGCCAATGCAGGGGCGGATGTCGTCGGCGTTGCCGGCAGCGGCCTTGTTGCAGAACTCAGCATCGCACAGATTGGCGCGGCCCATCATACAGATGTCGGCAGCGCCGTCCTCGATCAGCTCCTCGGCGATCCAGGCCTCGTTGATGCGGCCGACGGTGGCGACGGGAATGTTGACGTGCTTTTTGATCTCGCGCGAGCAGGCGGCATGCGAGGCCTGCTGCGTACCGGCGGCGGGAATCGCGGAGCCGCGCTTGATGGTGGTGCCGCCCGACACATGAATCATGTCGACGCCGGCCTTCTCCAGGCGACGCGAGACGTAGATCATGTCGTTAAGGGTCAGGCCGCCATCGGTGTACTCGTCGCCCGAGATACGGACGTCGATGATAAAGTCCTTGCCGCAGCGCTCGCGAATCTCGGCGATGACCTCGAGCAAGAAGCGCATACGGGCGTCGAGCGAGCCGCCGTACTCATCGGTACGCTTGTTGTAGAGCGGGGTCAAAAAGCCGCCAAGCATGCCGTGGGCATGCGCCGCATGGACCTCGACGCCATCGACGCCAGCCTTTTGCATACGCACAGCGGCGTCGCCAAACTGATGCGTGAGCTCGTGAATCTCGTCGACCGTGATAGGACGCGGTGCCTCACGGGCATAGGACGGTCCCACGAAGGACGGAGCGATCAGGCGCGGCGTGCCCGGAATGTTAAAGGCCATGTAGGCGGGGTGAAAGAGCTGCGGCATGATCTTGCAGCCATACTCATGCACGGCGGCGGCGAGCTTTTCCCAGCCAGGGATAAACGTGTCGTCGTAGCAGCACATGTCACCCGGCAGATAGGTATAGGTAGGCTCGACCGTCACGACCTCGGTGATGATCAGGCCAACGCCGCCCTTGGCACGGGCACGGTAATGATCGACCAAGTCGTCGGTCACATAGCCATGATCGGCCAGGTTGGTGGACACCGGCGGCATAAAGACGCGGTTCTTGACCTCGGTCGTACCGACCTTGATCGGGCTAAAGAGCATCGGGTAGGCGGATGACTCCATACAGGCTTCCTTTCGTTTGAGCCGCTCGGCGGCACTTGCAGACATACCTATCGTATCAGCAACCGCCGCATTCGCACTCGCTCGTACTCCCCACCTTCAATCCCGACCCTCACAAAAAAGTTGCGGTGGAATACGGAGTAGATGAGACTTTTGACAGCCAAAACAATCCGTATTTCACCGCAACTGATGGGTGGGATGGAGTTAGAGGCCCAGATAGGTAGTCATGCCTTCGACGGCGAGCTTGGCGCCTGCCACGGCATGAACCACGGTGAGCGGGCCGTTGACCACGTCGCCGGCGGCAAAGACGCCAGGCACGGTGGTCATGCCGTGCTCGTCGACCGAAAGCAGGCCGCGATGGTCGGTCTCCAGACCGCCCGTTGTAAGCACGAGTTTGTCCTTGGGCACCTGAGACGCCGCAATCACAACCGTGTCGGCAGACGCATGGTCGAGCTCTTCCTCGTAGCCCACCACGTTATTGTCCTCGTCAAAGATAGCCGTCTCGAACACCGGACCGTTATCGTCGATGGCGCAGATCGCCTTGCCGCACACAATCTCGGCACCATCGAGCTCGGTCAGCTCCACCTCATCATCGATGGCAGAGATATGGCGCGATCGGGCATACACGGTGACCTTGCGAGCGCCCGAGCGCAGGGCTGTGCGGGCAACATCCATGGCCACGTTGCCGGCGCCGATAACCGCCACGTTCTGCCCAATTGCCACGCTCGTAGGATCGACCAGATAATCGATACCAAACAGCACGTTGCCGCGCGACTCGCCGGGAATACCCAGCTTTCGAGCTCGCCAAGTACCGGTACCAACAAAGACCGCATCGTAGCCGTCACGCAGTAGGTCGTCGATGTGGAGCGCACCGCCGATGGTGGTCGACGGACGCACGCGCACGCCGAGCGAGCACATCACGTGGCGGTACTTTTGCACGAGCGAGCGCGGCAGACGGAACTCGGGGATACCGTACTCCAGCACACCGCCAATCTCGGGGCGCTGCTCAAATACCGTGACGGCACAGCCCAGCTGGGCCATCTTGATAGCCACGGTAATACCAGCGGGACCGGAACCGACCACGGCAATCTGTTTACCGCACGACGGTGCGGGCTTCCACTCCTTACGGTCCAAATACGCTGTCGAGATATAGTTCTCGATGCTCGAAAAATGCACGGGTGCGCCCTTACGGCCCTGAATGCAAGCGCCCTCGCACTGGCCCGAATGGTTGCAAACCATGGAGCAGACCGCGCTCATGGGATTGTTCTGGAACAGTAGCTCGCCCGCCTCTTCTAGACGACGCCGTTTGAACAGGTCAATGACCTGCGGAATAGGCGTCTGAACCGGGCAGCCCTTAAGCTGACAGAATGCCCTTTTGCAACCTAGGCAACGATTCGCCTCTTCGACAATGTGGATAGCCACGCAACTCCCCTTTTTGATTCAATCCAATGGGGCGACGATAAAGATCCTTCACCGCTGCCCCAGTCAGGCAAACTTAATCGACCGCCACGGCAAAAGCCAATGCTATAACTCGCGATGCGAAGCCCCGCAGCGAGCGGACATGTGCTCGAGTGTCGCCAGACAGTCAGCCGCCGTCGCCGGCACACCGTTCTCGACCACGCAGGGAATCCCAGGGCAGGCGGCAGCCGCCCAGGCCACCACGGGCTCAAAGTCATATCGTCCCGTCTCGCCCACGCCATGACACACCAGGCGCGAACCCGTACCGTCGCACCAACCGGCTTCATCCTCGTTATCAACGACCTCAAAATCCTTGGCGTGCAGCGCGCGGATCTTACTGCCGCATAAGTAGAGCATGCGCGCTGTGATTTCCTGCGCTTCGTCAACGACACTGGGGTGCAGCAGCGACACTGGGTCATAGATCACGCCGAGCGACGGGCTCGAGACGCGCTCCAGCACCTCACGGCAGCGATCTGGCGTATTAACCGTCTCGTTCCAACCGGGCTCGATCAAAATTTGCCCACCCACGGCCTCGGCCCGATCGCAGACGTGTGCAAGCCCGTCTGCAAACGCATCGAGTGCCTCATCGGTCATGCGGTCGACCGCGACGCGGTTCTGCGCATTGGGGCGACCGGTCTCGGTGCCAACCGGGCATCCGCCGAGCATCTGGGCAAAGTTCAAGCATGCCTCGTACTCGGAAAAGTTATCCATGAGCTGCTGGCGATCGGGCGTCGCCAGATTCTTATAACAGCCGAGCACGGCGACCGAAACGCCCGCCTCGTCGAGCACCGCACGCAAATGGTCGGCAAGCTCGCGGGTCAGGCCGCCTCGATCGATCCCCATCGATGCGTAGAGCACCTTATTCGGCAGCTGAATGCACGAAAAGCCCAGCTCTCCCGCCATGCGAATGCGTTCCTCGACGGTCCCCTGCGGAAGGTCGTGCAAACGTACGCCCGGAGTAATAGCCCCCACGTTATTCACATCCCTTATGAGCGTTGATGCCCGGGGTGTATCCGCCAAACGGGTCCTCGATGGAGCACACGCCCGAGGGGGCGAGCGGATCGCGCTTACCGGCCAGCTTGTCGTGATGCATGGTCTCGATATAGGCAAGCACCAGCGGCGCCACGCCCTTCGCATCGTTTTTGACGATAGGCTCGCTCATGTAGTAATCAAACGTGCCCTCGCGGTGCGCGGTGTTTCCCAAGCCCGCAACCAGGCAGATGTTGTCGAGCGCCAGCTGGCCATCGTGCTCGGAAAGGCAGGTCTCGCAGATGCCGTCGAAGGCGCGACGGCCGTACTGGTAGTAGCGCTCACCCAACACGCCCAGACGCACGCCCTTCATGATGGCGTTGGCAAAGATCGCGCTGCCCGACTCCTCCAGGTAGTTGGGGGCGATATTGGGCAGGTTGATGACCTGATGCCACATGCCGGTCTTCTCGTCTTGATACGGCAGCATGGCGTCAATCAGGTCGTGGAACATCTTGCGGATCTCGTCCTTCTCGGCCGACATCGAAGGCGGCATAAGCTCCCACGTGTCGATGAGCGCCATGGCAAACCAGCCCTCGGCGCGCAGCCAGAAGTTAGCCGAAAGGCCGGTGACCGGGTCGCACCAGAACTGCTTGCGGCTCGCGTCGTAAGCGTGATAGTACAGACCATTGAGGGGGTTGCGCATCAGGTCGTGCACGACCTGGAACATATGGAAGCTATCTGAGCAGGCACGACGGTTGTGGAAACTCAGCTCGTACTGCATGTAGAACGGCTGCGCCATATACATGCCGTCGAGCCAGATCTGGTTGGGGTAGACGGCCTTGTGCCAAAACACGCCCTCTTTGGTACGCGGCTGGGTTTCGAGCTGACGATAGATGGTATCCATGGCCGCACGATACTTGGGCTTGCCCACCAGGTCATAGAGCTTGTAGAGGGTCTTGCCCGCATTAACGTTATCGAGGTTGTACTCCTCGGGGTTGTAATGTTTGATGGTACCGTCGTCCTGGACAAAGAAATCGATGTAGTCGTCGGCGAACGTCAGGTAGCGCTGCTCACCCGTGATCTCGTACAGCTCGATGAGCGCCTTGATCATGCAGCCGTCGATATAGTTCCAGGTGTTCTCCTTACCGGCACGGAGCTTTTCGATATTCCAAGCCGGCGCCTGCGGCGTAGAGGTTTCGATCAACTGCTCGATATAACGGTCCAGGATTTGATTGCAACCCATTGCTGTCCCCTCTGACGTTAATGATAGGTGAACGTTAACCCTAGTGTAACGCGAACGGGGAATATAGGGTGAACGTTAACCCTATATTCCCCGCGAACGGCAGACTTTTAACGGCAAACGGTGGCTAAGCCCGCGGCGATGCGATGCGCCAGGCGCTCATAGCCAGCCGGGCTGTAATGCAGACCGTCCGGCATATAGAGTTCGCGGTGCTCCGGCAAAAACGGGCTGATGCCGCTTTGCGCATACAGGTCAATCACCGGAACGGAGTAACGGTCACAGACCTCCAGCATCGCTCGCACGTAGGCGTCTTGCGTCAGACCCAAATGGTTCGCCTCATCGCTTGCCGGGATATCCTTCTCGTGCTTACCACTCGTCTTGCATGGCGTCATAAACACGAGCTTTGCCTGAGGTGAGCGCGCCGTGATGGTTCGGATCAGATAGTCGACCGCACCATAGAACTCATGCACATCGGTGCTGCCCAACTCGCCAAGCGGCACGTTGCGGCTAAAGTCGTTAACGCCGCCAAAGACAACATAGACATCGGCCGCATCGTCGATGCCGTCCAAGCGCTCGACAAATGAATCGGTACGGTCGGCCTTGATGGCGATACGCGAACCCTTGATGCCAAAGTTCTCGACGACTGCACCTCCCAGCAACGCGCCCAGATGCGAAGTCCAAGAGATGTCGTTGCCGCCTGCGCCGCATCCGTTATCCCCCCATGTGGTCGAATCGCCAAAGCAGCAAATGGTCGATTCACTCAAGTTCTTCGTTTCCATAATCTTCTCCTCATCCGCCCATTGGCGGCCATACAGGTACGTACCGTTTATTTGCAACATGCCGAGGGGCTAAGCACGGTCGCATTTCGCAACGTGCGAATCGAGCCATTCGATATCCTCGACAAGATGTGTCACTCCCAGATGGTGTCCACCCGGGCACACCTCGTGCCGAAGACCTCCTCTGCGGCCCAGCAACTCGTAGGCATCGCGTACGATCTTGAGTTGCTCGTCAACATTTTTGAGCCCGCGTACCCCATTCAGATGATCCTCTTCGCAACTTTGGACCAACAACGGCCGTGGCGCGACAAGCGATGCGATGTCGCCCATGTCGAGCAGACGCCAGAGTCCAGGCGTGTAATTGCAACTGCAATTGCCGTTGAGGTGCATTAGCGAATCACCGACACCGTACAGATAGCCCGAGACAAACGCCTTGCGCACGCGCGGGTCGAGCGCGGCCAGGTACAGCGTCATGTAACCGCCGCCCGAAAAACCAAAGCAGCCCAGGTCGTCCATGGCAATGTCGCCGCGTGTCTCCAGGTAATCGATCAGACGCATGTTGTCCCAGGCGTTGAGACCTGCAACCGTAAGGCCCAGCGGCTCCGCCATGCGCGCCTGGTTTAGGCAGGTCCCGCGCAGATAACTGTTCTCGTCGTCGCCCTGGCCTTTCCAGTCGCGACGGCTCCCCCAGCCACGTGCATCGGGGCAGACGGTCACATAGCCCATGCGCGCCAGACGCAGGCCGTAGTCGTAGTTAAACTTGCGTACGGCATCGTCGACCGCCGGCACGCCCGCAACGCCGGCTATGCTTGCGGCACCCGCCCCCTGGTGACCATGCGGGCAGATATAACAGCGCTTGAGTCCCCGCTCGTCAAGCTTGGGGCAGGACGGCTCCAACAAGTAAAACGGCATCCACACATCGTACTCAACCTGCAACACCGCATGAGTGCGCACGATGCTGCCGGCAACCCGCACGCGACTGAGCTCACGAATCTCAATCGGGGCGCGATCCATAAGCGAAAGACCCAAAATATCGTACAGACGAGTCCTGGTCGCAGCCTTCCATGCCTCAAAATCTGCAGGAGTCTTGCCCGTAAAAGCAGCCGAACGCCCTTCGCGCTTCAGCAGGGCACGCAGCGCAGGTTCGTCCTCGTAGTACGTCTCGATGTGCACGGTGCGGCCATTGGCAGATAGCCCAGCCGTCTCCACCGCGTCACCGGTGCCGCCCTCGGGATCCCAACCATCCGCGCCGGCAAGCACCTGCTCGCGGGAATACCCAGCGGCAACCATCGCATCGAGTTCATTTGCCCACGGCACCCAGTCGGTAGTATCACCCGCGGGGCCAAACAGGGTGCCGCCGGCATACAGCGCGCAGCTGTGCGCCGCCGGCTTATTCCAATCCCACCAGCCCTCGCGTTTGATGTGTCGTCCCAGCCAGCAATCAACCAACACGGTCTGGGCCCATTCGCGCCAAGGACGGCCCAGGTAGACTGAATCCGACGCCACGTCCTGCGAAGCCGTAAACGAGCAGCCGTGGAACACGAAGCCGTACGGCTCTCCCTCGGGCGTCGATGCCGCCGTCACGTAACCGTTCACGTCCATATCGCGGTTGAGTGAGCGAATCTCACACCCCTCAAAATAGGCACGCGCGCCGCCAAAGATAAAGTCGACATCGCCCTCAATCCGGCAGCGTCGGAAATACTGACGGCCCACCCGGCGCGGCGCAAACTGCTTGGGCCCCATAAACCCGCCCGGTTTAACTTCGCGCGGGGGCAACGGGCCCAAAAACAGCGTGTCCTGGCGTCCCGTAATACAACAGGCGTCGACCACCAAACGGTCGCCGTCGGCGTACAGGGCAATCGCCTGTCCCACCTCGCGACCATCCCCGGCGTCGTTGACGATCGTGAGGTTCTCGAGCCGCACGTCGTCGGCATCGACTAAAACGGTATAGGTCCTAAACGTGCCGAGCGTACCGTCGACACCCGAGCCGTCCTCCGAGGGCATCTTGGCACCCAGGCTGCCCACGATGCGCACGCTGTCAGCCGTCTCGCCCGCCAACGTCACATGCGGCCGATGGATCTCGACCCGCTCGCGGTACTCACCCGGATCAATATGGATCGTCACCGCCTGCTCGGCGTCCGGATAGAGTTGATCGGTTGCCGCCAAGGCATCAGAAATCGTTGGATACGCTCCTGACGCAGCCCTCGAAACACGCAGCTCATTGATACTTTCGTTCATCGTCCATCACGCTCCCAGGCGGCAAACTGCTCAGGCCAGCCCTGAACCTGTGGCTGAATATGCTCGGCGCAACCCTTAAATGCCGTTTGGGCCGTGGCGAGCGATGCTCCGTGCTTTCCATGCGGAAAAATATGTAAGCTAAAGCCAATCCCGTGATCGGCAAGCGCCTGCGCAAGCAAAAGGCTATTTTGGACTGGCACCGATGCATCCTCGGCGGTATGCCATAAGAACGTACGGGGAAAACCTTCGCCCACCATGTTCTCGATCGACAACTTTTGAGCCAAAACGTCATCGGCACCCGTTAGGTGTTCAAACGAGCCACGATGGGCATAGGCCCCCGAGCTTACGACCGGATAGCCCAAGCAAAGTGCGTCAGGCCGAATCGACTCAGGCGATGTCGCGATCGACTCTGCAAGCCAAGGTTTGTCCCAAAGCGCCCCGAGCAAGCCAACCAGGTGTCCACCCGCCGAAAAACCCATGACCGTAATTCGATTGGGATCGACGCAAAACTCCGTCGCATGACTTCGCACGGTATCGACCGCCCGCGCAAGTTCTTGCAATGCAAGCGGATAGGTGGCGGGCGCAACCGAGTAGTCCAGAACAAAAGCCTGATACCCCATCGCAAGTAAGCGTAGCGCCACCGGCTCGCCCTCGCGAGGCGAAATATGATCGTAGCCCCCACCCGGCACAATCAAAACTGCAGGTCGGGGTTCCAGGGCATAAGCATCCTCGGTGGGAGCAAAAATATAGGACGAGATCGCGGCATCCGAGCCATCGACCCCGACACAAATCGTTTTATTGAGCATGTATACCTTCTCGTTATGATGCGTAGCGCGGCCGCATGGCACAAGGGCCGCATAGCCGATTTTTTCGGCAATGCGGCCCCGTTCATCAATTCCAGCTAGGAACGGACAATCTTATCGACGTTCTCGAGCTGCAGCTCGTCGCCATCCTGACCCTCGATCACCACATTTTGCAGGTCGAGGACTTTCACGTTCTGCGCGATGATGCCCTGGCGCGCCATGGGCTCCACGCCGCAGGCCATTGCAGGCACAAAGGGCTCGGCATCTGCCGCAAAGGTCACATGGACATCCTGGAACGTCAGGCGCGTCACCTTACTCTCGGGCAAGCCCGTGATGTAGGCGGCGGCAGCGTGGCAGTTGGTGGCCTCGATATCGCAAAACGTCGTGGCGCCAAAGCCGGGCGTACGGTCGTCGACGGGCACCGCGTCGCGGCTCTGGACATAGTCGGTCTTGCCGTCCTTATCGCAGAAGTAGAACGAATTGACCACGAAAGGCGTGAGCACCTCGTCCATGCGAATGTGCTCAAAGGTGATGCCCTCGTTGACGGCGTCCTTGCCGCGACCGCGACGAGTCTTAACGCGCAGGCCGCGGTCGGTGCGCTCAAAGAGGCACTTGCTCACGGTGAGGTCCTTGATGCCGCCGGCAGCCTCGGACCCCAACACCACGGCGCCATGACCGTCGTGCATGTAGCAGTGAGCGATCAACACGTCATGCGTGGCGGGACGAAGCTCGGGCTCAATGCCCAGTTTGCCGCTCTTGATGGCGATGCAGTCGTCGCCCACCGAGAACTGGCAACCCAGGATGCGAACAAAGCCACAGCTCTCGGGATCGAAGCCGTCGGTGTTGTGGGAGTTCTTGGGACCCTCGATGGACAGGCACAGGGCATCGACGTGTTCGCACAGAACGGGATGGATGTTCCATGCTGGGCTGTTGCGGACGGTAAAGCCGGCAAGGCTCACGTTTTTGCACTCGGACAGGAAGATCATGCGCGGGCGGGCGATCTCGCGGCCCTCCTCGGGGCGGAAGATATTCTTAAAGTCCTTGTTCCACCAGTTATCCTCGGCAAAATCGGTCTGGCCGTCGATGGCGCCGCGGCCATAGATGCACACGTCGTGCACGCTCAGACCCGTAAAGGTCGAGCAATAGGTCGAAAAGCTCTCGCCCTCCCAGCGGCCCAGGGGCAGCATATCGGTGCCGGCATACCCGGTGCCCTTGTCACCCGTGACCGTGCCCGGAATGTAGGCAAGCGCCGCGCGGTCGTGACGGGCCAGCAGCACCGCGCCCTCGGCGAGCTCGATGTTGATATTGCTCTTAAGGAAGAGGGACTTGATGCGGTAGTTGCCAGCGGGAATCAGCACGCGCCCGCCCTTGGGACAAGCCATGATGGCAGCCTGGATATTGGTGGTGTCATCGTGCTCGGCATCGCCTTTGGCGCCGCAGTCGCGAACGTTGATGGTAAAGGGCTCCGCGGGCGTGGTGACGCCCACACTCAGCTCACGCTCGCCGCAGACAAAGCGGACGAGGTTGCGCTTGCCGGGAACCAGGCCGTCAACATAGGTCTCGACCGTATTCGTGGTACCGACGGGCTCATCGTTGACAAAGATCTCCCACGTATCGGCACAGGTAAAGTAGCCACCGTCGTCGAGCTCAATAACGGCCGCGCGGGCGTTGCGCCAGATAACGTTCGTCTCCATGGGTCTCTCCCTCAAATGTAATCAGAAGTTCATACTACTCGTTTTTAAAAAAGGGCCGCACCCGCCGGTGGATCTCCGGTGGCACGGCCCTGTGGTTTGGACGATGCGCCTGCCCTACTCGGCGGGAATTACGCTGCCGTCCTGGAAGCCAACGTTGTTGTGAGCAAAGCAGTCCTCGTACTTGAAGCCGGAGAGCTCCTCGCAAAGAGCCTTGACCTCGGGCTGGACGTCGGCCATCTTTCCGCCCTCCTTGACGCGCTTGATCTCGTCGCAGAGGATGTCGCACTGCTCCTTGTCGATCTTGATGCCGCGGGCAAGGACAGCCGCGAGCAGGAAGAAGCCGGCGCAGCCGATGAGCATGTAGCCGCAGATGTACAGAGGCACGGTGGCGGGCTGGGTTACGGCGTCGCTGTTGCCGGCGGTCTGAATGAAGCCGGAGGCAGCAAGGACAATAGCCCATGCGTTGACGGCGATAGCCTGGGCGATCTGCTGGCAGAGCTGCTGAGCGGAGCTGTAGATGCCCTCGCGACGACGCAGGGTGATGAGCTCATCGACATCGGGGATGTAGTTGAGCAGAACATCGGGCAGGTACTGGAAACCAACGTAGAAGAACTTCCAGATGGCGAAGATGATGGGGTAGGCGATCATGGCGATGGCGACCGTGGAGGTGCCGTTGATCTGACCAAAGGCGAAGTAGTTGTAGGCGATGATGCACGCGGCGCAACCGACGTTTGCCAGGTACCAAGACTTGTGGAAGCCCTTCTTGGCCATGAGGGCAACCCAGATAGCGGTGCAGACGATAGCGACGACCTTGCCGGGCATCTCCATCACGGACTCGTAGGACTTAGGAATCTGCAGGCAGTAGACGATGAAGAAGGACAGGCAGGCAGACCAGCAGGCAGCAGCGAGCTTCGTGGAGACCTGTGCATACAGGACCTTGCGGAAGGACTTATTGCGGAAGGTGGAGACAACGTCGATGAAGAACTTCTTGATACCCTCGCCGACGCTCTCGATCTTCTCCTGAGCCACCTCCTCGGGGGTGTGCTCCCACGTGGACAGGTACACGCACAGCAGCGAGATTGCCATGACCGAAGCGTTGACTGTAGCGATGATGAAGTAGCTGAACGGGTTGGTCTCGCCGAAGGTGCCAAAGCCAAAGCCGACGAGTGCTGCCATCAGGAAGCCGGCGGCGTTACCAAAGAGGTGCTTGTAGCCGGTGAGGTACGTACGCTCCTTGAAGTCGTCGGTCATCTCGATGGTAAGCGGCGACAGGTTGGCGGTGCAGAACGTATACGCGACGTTGTAGATCAGGTACAGCACAAAGTAGTACGGGAAACCGAACGGCGTAGCCACAAAGATGAGCGGCTCGGCGACCATCATCGGGATTGCCAGCAAGATCCAGAAACGGCGGCGGCCAAAGATACGGCCGATCTTGGTAGCGTAGAAGTTATCGGCCACAAAGCCCATAAGCGGGCACAGAATGGCGTTGAGATAGATGGCGAACGAGCTGATCAGCGCAGCCTCGCCTGCGGACAGGCCGCACTCCGTGGACAGGAACAGCACCATGTAGCTGTGCGTAAAGGTCAGGGCACCGGAGTTGAGCATGCCGCCCATACCAAAGCCCAAGCGCGTCCAGAATGTGATCTTGCGCTTTTTACCGATCTTGTTAGTCATCGAGCTCCCTCTCTTTTCTCGATTGTCTTGGAACAAGACATTGGAGTCCATACCGACGTCTGTCTGCATGCCGTTCAGGGTGAACGTTTAGCTAGATTATGCGCGATTGCTTATGATAGGTGAACGTTCACTTGTATATTATCCTTGAACGGTCGTTTTTTGCCGTTGAACGGGCCTGAAAATGAAAAAATCCCTGCATTTTTGATTATCAAGTCGATTCAGCACCACGCAACAACTAGGTGAACGTTCATTGTTCTCTGGAGATGAGGGAGGTGCCGGGCACCCTTCCCAAAAAAGCCGTGCACGACAACGCAACGAGAAACGAAAAACGACCCCGCCGAGATTGTCCTCGGCGGGGTCGCCCAGTCTTTGCAGCAGCTTATTCAATCACGCGCTCAACGTGTCATCGCTACAGGCAGACTCCGTCCTTCCAGATGCTGATCTCGTGACAGCCGCGACGCTCGGCGCTGGTAAGCTTGCCGCTCGCCGTGTCCAGCACCAGCTGATACAGATCGCCGGCAGCCTCATCGAGCGTACGCTCGCCCGTAGCCACCACACCGGCGTTAAAGTCCATCCAGTTGGCCTTGTGGTCGCACAGGCGCTGGTTGGTGAACACCTTGAGCGTAGGCGCCGGCGCACCAAACGGCGTGCCGCGGCCGGTCGAGAACAGGATCACGTGGCAGCCGGCAGCCGTCAGGGCCGTGGTGGATACCATGTCGTTGCCCGGACCGCACAACATGTTCAGACCATGCTTGGTAGCCTGACCGGCGTACGGCAGCACGTCGACGATGGGGGCAGATCCGCCCTTTTGCACGCAGCCGCAGCTCTTGTCCTCGAGTGTGGTGATGCCGCCATCCTTGTTGCCGGGGCTCGGGTTCTCGTGGACGACCTCGCCATGGCTAATAAAGTAATCCTTAAAGCCGTTGAGCATGTCGGAGGCGGCGTTAAACACCTGCTCGTCCTCGCAGCGATCGAGCAGAATGCTCTCGGCGCCAAACATCTCGGGGACCTCGGTGAGCACCGACGTGCCACCGCGGGCGACGAGCATATCGCTCACGCGACCGATCGTGGGGTTGGCGGTAATGCCCGAAAGACCGTCAGAGCCACCGCACTTAAGGCCAATGACCAGCTCGGAGGCCGGAATGGGCTCACGCTTGGCCTGCTTGGCCAGGTCGGCCAGCTCAGACAGAATCTTGTGGCCTTCGACCTGCTCGTCGGCAACATCTTGGCAGGTAAGGAAGCGAACGCGCTCGTGATCGTACTCGCCCAGCTCGTCGAGCACCTGCTGATGCGTGCAGTTCTCGCAGCCGAGCGACAGGAACAGCACGCCCGCAGCGTTTGCGTGACGCGAGAGCGCTACCAGCAGGCGACGGGTCTGGGCATGGTCGGCGCCGGTCTGCGAGCAGCCAAACGGATGCGGAAAGTAATAGACGCCCTCCAGCGAACCCTCGACCAGATCCTGAGCCTGCTCGCACATGGCACGTGCGACCTCGTTGACGCAGCCGACCGTGGGGATGATCCACAGCTCGTTGCGCGTGGCGGCGCGGCCGTCGGCGCGACGGAAGCCCATAAAGGTCTCGGGCTCAACCGGCTCAACGACCGGATGCGTCGGATTGTAAACGTACTCGACCTCGCCCGAAAGGTTGGTCTTGACGTTATGCGTATGAAGCCACTGACCGGGCTGGATGTCGCCCGTCACATGGCCGATAGGAAGACCGTACTTGACAACGTTCTCCCCCGCCGCAATGGCACGCACGGCCATCTTGTGGCCCTGCGGAATATCCTCCGCGGCAGCGACCTCACCCACCCCGGGAACCGCGACGGCGGTGCCCTTGGCAAGCGGCGACAGCGCGACGATCACGTTATCGGCCGGATTGATCTGGATAGTGTTCATTACAAATGGTCCTAACCCTACAGGTTGAGCAGAAGTCGAGGCGCGGGCAAGCCGTCTGGCGCCCGCACCGGGAATTTACGCTTGAGCGTTGGCGAAGGCCTGCTTGGCGCCCTCGACACGCACGACGGTGAGCGCGTTGACGACAAACTCCTCGAGACCGGTGATCTGCGTAAGGTCCTCGCCCCACATCTGCTCATTGGTGAGCACGTCGTGCACCAGCTCGGTATCGTCTGCACCGGCGTGGGCGGCGTAGAAATCGAGCACGAAGGCATCGTCCTGAGCGGTGTACTCGGTGCCGTCGGCGCGGCGCAGGTGCAGGCCATCGCCCTCGCGAGCAACGAGCTCCTGAGTATAGAAGGCGATGAGCGTAGCGAGGCTCGTCGCCAGGCACTTGGGCAGGTTGCCGGTCTCGGCAACATAGTCCTTGAGCGTGGGCAGGTCGCGAGCACGCCATTTGGCCGTGGAGTTGAGGCAAATGGAGAGCAGCGCGTGGTCGATAAACGGGTTGTCGAAGCGGTTCTCGACGGCGGCAGCAAAGGCCTTGCAGTCCTCGACGTCCAGATCGGCGGCAAGCGTCGGGATGACCTCGTCGTAGAGCATGGTGTTCATGAAGCCGCGGACGGTCTCGTCGTGCATGCAATCGCGCACGATGTCAAAGCCGGCAACCCAGGAGCCCGGGACGAAGGCGGTGTGGGCGCCATTGAGGATGCGAACCTTGCGCTTCTTGTACGGGGTGACATCGGGGGTAACAAAGACACCCGGCAGGCCGGCCTTCACGAAGGGGAGCTTCTCGGCAAGCGACTCGTCGCCCTGGATGCCCCACATCTGGAAGGGCTCGCGCACGGCCAGGAAGGGATCCTCGTAGCCCAGGCGCTCGGCCACGGCAGCGGCCTCCTTGGGGTCGCGGATGCGGCCGGGGACGATAGTGTCGACAAGCGTGGTGCAGACGGTGCAGTCGTTGGCCATCCACTGCGAGAACTCGTCCTCCCAGCCCCAGTCGCTCACGTACTGGTTCATGATGCGCAGCAGCTCCTCGCCGTTGTGATCGATGAGCTCGCAGGCGAGCACGATGACGCCCGGCTTGCCGGCGGCCCAGCGGGTGTGGAGCACCTGGGCAAGCTTGGCGGGGAAGCTCGCGGGCGGCATGTCGTCGGCCTTGCAGGACGGGTCGTAGGCGATACCGGCCTCGGTGGTGTTGGAGACGATAATCTCCAAATCGTCGGAGACGGCGACCTCCATCATGGCGCGGTAGTCGTCCTCGCGGTACGGGTTGATGCAGCGGCTGCAGGCGCTGATCACACGGGACTCGTCAACCGTGTTGCCGTTCTCCTTGCCGCGCACCAACACGGTGTACAGGTCGTCCTGGGCGTTGATACCATCGGCAAAGCCAAAGGCGCCGCTGATGGGCTGGACCATGACAACCTTGCCGTTCCAGCCGGTTGCCTCGTTGCCCATGTCAAAGAAGCGGTCGACGAAGGCGCGCAGGAAATTGCCCTCGCCAAATTGCAGAACCTTCTCGGGCGCGTCCTTGGGCAGCAGGTAGCCCTTGTAGCCGATCTTCTCGAGCGTCTCGTAGCTGATGTTCTCCATCGATGTCTCTCCTTAGATTGCTGTTAGCGTGCAGGCAAAACGGGGGCGCCGCGTGTGGCAACGGCGCTCCCGAGTTCGGTGTGATTCGATGCGGGTTTAGGCGTCGACGGTATCCAGGTCAAAGCCAAAGTAGCGGACCGCGTTGTTGTAGCTGATGTCGCGCACGATGGCTCCCAGCAGCTCCATGTCGGCCGGATACTTGCCCTGCTCGACCCACTCGCCGATCACGCCGCACAGCACGCGACGGAAGTACTCGTGACGCGGGTAGGACAGGAAGGAGCGGGAATCGGTAAGCATGCCCACAAAGTTGCCCAGCACGCCCTCGTTAGCCAGAGCCGTGAGCTGCTCGCGCATACCGACCTCGTTGTCGTTGAACCACCAGGCGGAACCGTTCTGGATCTTGCCTGCGGTCGGAGCCTCCTGGAAGCAGCCCATCACGGTATCGATCATGGTGTTGTCGATGGGGTTCAGGCTGTACAGAATGGTCTTGGGCAGACCCGTGGACTCCTGGATGGAGTTGAGGAAATCGGCCAGCTGGTCGGACGGCGTGTAGTTTGAGATGCAATCGTAGCCGGTGTCGGGACCGAGTTTGGCGAACATAGCGCGGTTGTTGTCACGCTTGCAGCCAAAGTGCAGCTGCATGGCCCAGCCAAGGCGGACATACTCGCCGGCGACGAACTGCATAAAGGCCGTCTTGTACTTGAGGACCTCGTCCTCGGTAAGCGGCTCGGCGGCAAGGCCCTTGGCAAAGATGGCCTCGATCTCGTCAGCGGTGGCCGGAACGTACATAACGTAGTCGAGTGCGTGGTCGGAAGCGCGGCAGCCCAGCTCGTGGGCGACATCGTAGCGCTTGGAGATGGCGGCCTTCATGCCCTCGAAGTCGCTGACCTCGACGCCGGCAACCTCGGAAAGGCGCTTGCAGTAGTCGGCGAACTCCTGGCCACGCTCGATACGCAGCGCGGCATCGGGGCGCATGGCGGGAACGACCTGAACGTCAAAACTGTCGTCGGCGGCAATCTTCTTGTGCCACTCAAAGCTGTCGGCGGGGTCGTCGGTAGTGCAGATCATGCGGACGTTGGACTGCTTGATCAGGTTACGGCAGGTAAAGCTGGCCTCAGCGAGCTTGGCGTTGGCAAGGTCCCAGACCTCCTGAGCGGTTTTGCCGTTAAGGACGCCCTCGTAGCCAAAGTAACGCTTAAGCTCCAGGTGGCTCCACTCAAAGACGGGGTTGCCCACACAACGGCCCAGGGTCTCGGCCCACTTCTGGAACTTCTCACGAGCAGGGGCATCGCCGGTAATGAAGCGCTCGTCAACGCCGTTTGCACGCATCAGGCGCCACTTGTAGTGGTCACCGCCCAGCCAAACCTCGGTGATGTTCTCAAAACGCTTGTCGTCCCAGATCTCCTTGGGAGAAATGTGGCAGTGGTAGTCGACGATAGGCATGCCCTCGGCAAAGTTGTGGAACAGCTCCTCGCCGGTCTTGGTGCTCAGCAGGAAATCCTGATCGTCCATGAAGTTTTTCATCAAACAACCCCTTTGTTGGCGGAGCGGGCGCACGATGCGCTCGCTATCCTCTAGGTGAACGTTCACCATCTTAGTTCATAAATCGTTTGTGGGTGAACGTTCACCTAACCATCACGGGGTGAGCGGTAGGTTTTGGCCGCTTAACGGTTACCAAGGCCATGAATCCTGCGTTAGATCGACACAAAGAAAGGCCGCTGACGGCAGATTCGCCATCAGTGGCCTTCGAAACAGCTTTTCGATACCCCTACCAAAAAGTACGCGGCAAATAGGGAACTCACTAAACGCATTAGATTCCGGCGAGTTTGCAGTAACGGTCAACGTTGCTGGCAAACACCATCTCCACAGCACCCTTCTGCACGGGCTCCGCCGGAGTTTTACCCCACAGCAAATACTCGCCCAAGGTCTTGGCACCGCGGTAGGCCAGGCTCACCGGGTCTTTATAGACAATATTGGTAAAGATGCCACGACGCAAGGCCAAGGCGCTCTCGGGGAACAGGTCGTTGCCGATTACCATGACCTTGCCGGCCTTGCCGCTCGAAACAAGCGCGTTGGCGACTACCTCGGAACCAACGGCAAAAACGCTACAGATGAGCTCGGGAGCATCCGGCGCACTCAAGCGCTGCTCAAGCTCGCGCTCGAGCTGTTTGACTTGCGCATGGGCGCCGGCAAGATCCTCAACCTGCCATGGAATATCACGTTCGCGCAAGTAATTATGGAAGGCGCGGGCGGTCAGATAGTGTGAATCGGTATAGGGGTCGCCCGCCAACAGGAGCACGCGGGCGTCAGCCCCAGAAGCGTGAACCAGGTTTGCCGCCTGCTCTGCCATAAGACTGCCCGCCGCGGAATAGTCTGCCAGACTGGCACCCAGGCGATCGAGGTGCGGTCGGTCGCCATCGACGAGCTCGATCGCCACACCCGCCTCGGCAATCTGCCTCAAAAGCTCGGTTGCGCGGTCATCGCTCGGAACATAGGCAAGCAGGCCATCAATCTTCTCGCCTACCTGCAGGCGCTCATCAATCTGCTCGAGCGCATCAGCGTAGCCACCCACGCCAAATTCAACACGCTCAACCGTAATGCCCCGGTCGATGACCTCCTGCTCAAAGCGGTTGCAGCCTTCCCACAGGTAACGGAAAAAGTACGCTCCCTCGCGCGATGCGCGGGGCAGGCAAAACACCAGGTTGATATCCTTGCGGCGCAGGCTCGAGGCACTCGTATTGCGATGGTAACCCATGGCCTCGGCCTTAGCATTCACCTTGGAGCGCACGGATTCGCTCACGCCGGCTTTACCCGTCAGGGCCTTGTGCACGGTATTGATGGAAACGCCAAGCTCGGCGGCTATGTCCTTCATGGTTACGCGAGCGCTCATGGGGATACTCCGTTATAGATAAGTTGCCAATTAACAGTACAGGTAACGATACCCCAAAATCACTCTTCAACTCGCCGCGCTCGCCCCCAAATGTGCAAAGCGCCCCGCGAACGGATGCTCGCGAGGCGCTTGGATGCCTAGACCTTATTTAATACCGCGGCCCAAGTCTTCGGCGATTTTGTCGACGCCTTTCAGCGCGGCGCACGTCTTTTTGTTGGAGCAATGCCCCGTGCAAACGCCACCCTGAGCGCAGTCGGCGCAGGTGCCCTTGCGGTAGATACGCACGCACACGGCGACAAACGCAATACCGATAACAGCCAGTACAACAATATCGATAGGTGCCATAGCAAGCCTCCTCTAGTTAGCCATCACTTACTTTACCCCATTCTCCACCTACCAAATAGGGACGTTTTATTTTGGTCGGTTTTATCTGCGGAAACGCCATATCTCCCCCACCAAAAAGCCCGAGTGTCGCTGGGACACCCGGGCTCGTGGAAAGGGGTTAATCCTTATTCGGACTTAAGCGGAAACTGCGGCGGAAGCAGTGTTGGTCTCGTCCTCGTCGGTCCATGCATGCTTGGGCATGGGACGGAAGATCTGGAAGAGCATCGCAACCAGCAGCACGATGGCCACAATCGTCCAGATACCAAACTGTCCAAGAACAAGCAAGTTGTAGAACTGGTTGATGAACAGGCCGATCACCCAAGCGAAGGCGCACTCGTAGCCGATGGCAATCGCGGTCCACTTGCCAGAGTCCATCTGGTTGCGGATGGTGCCAATGGCGGCAAAGCACGGAGCGCACAGCAGGTTGAAGGCACCGAAGGCAACGCAAGCGCCCATGGTGGGGAACATGCCGGCAAACGCGGTCCACAGGCTCGGGTCGGTCTCGCCCGCATCGGCGACGGACAGCAGCGAGCCGGCGGTGGCGACGACGTTCTCCTTGGCGACGAGGCCAGAGACAGTCAGTGCGGTGGCCTGCCAGGTGCTAAAGCCGAGCGGGGCGAAGATCCAGGCGACCAGGTTGCCCAGCATGGCAAGCACGGAGTAGTCCATGAACTCCTCGGGGATGCCGTCCATCGCAGGCAGGAAGCCAAAGGAACCGTTGTAGCTACCAAAGTTGGACAGGAACCAAACCACGACAGTGGACGCGAAGATGACCGTGCCGGCCTTCTTGATAAAGGCCCAGCAGCGCTCCCACACGTGCAGCGCCCAAGAGCGGATCGCCGGGAAGTGGTAGGCAGGAAGCTCCATAACGAACGGCGTCGGGCGGCCGGCGAAGAGCTTGGTCTTCTTGAGCATGAGGCCCGAGGCGATGACGGCAAAGACGCCCAGGAAGTAGAAGAGCGGGCTGATCCACGCGGCGGTGGTGGAAGAATCGCCGATGATGGAACCCATGAGCAGGGCGATGATCGGCAGCTTAGCGCCACAGGGAATAAACGTGGTGGTCATGACCGTCATGCGGCGGTCCTTCTCGTTCTCGATGGTCTTGGTGGCCATGACGCCGGGGACGCCGCAGCCCGAGGACACGAGCATGGGGATGAATGACTTACCGGACAGGCCAAAGCGGCGGAACACGCGGTCCATGATGAAGGCGACGCGAGCCATATAGCCGCAGTCCTCCAGAAAAGACAGCATCACGAACAGCAGGAACATCTGCGGCACAAAGCCAAAGATGGCACCCAGGCCGCCGACGATGCCGTCGCAGACCAGCGAATCGACCAGACCGCCGTCCTCGGTACCGCCCGCCACAAGGGCGTCGTGCACCACGGTGGTGATACCCGGGACATAGGGGCCGTACTGTGCCGGGTCGACCGAGTCGGCATTGTCGCCCGCAGCCTCGACGGCCGCGTCGTAGGCGTCGCGGCCCTGACCGAGCACGTACCAACCGTCGGTGCCGAAGAGCTGGTCGTTGGTGAAGTCGGTCACTGTGCCGCCCAAGGTAGAAACGGCGATGTAGTACACGCAGAACATGATGACGACAAAGATCGGCAGGCCCAGGATACGGTTGGTAACCACACGGTCAATCTTCTCGGAGGTGCTCATCTTGGCCGGAGCCTTGGTGAGGCACTCATCGATGATGTGCGCGATGACGCCATAGCGCTCACCGGTGATGATGGACTCGGCGTCGTCGTCGCAATCCTGCTCGCACTGGGCGACCAGCTGCTCCACGCGAGCGGCCTTCTCCTTAGTGAGGTTGATGAGCTTGCAGGCGTCCGCGTCGCGCTCAAACAGCTTGACCGCGTAGTAGCGGCGCTTGTTGGCGGGAACGCTCGCCGGCAGGTTGTTCTCGATGTGGTCCAGAACGTCCTCGATGGAGGAATCGAACTTGTGCTCCGGCACCTGGCCCTTAGAAGCGGCAGACTTCTTGACCTGCTCGAAAAGCTCCTTGATACCCTTGTTCTTAAGGGCCGAGATCATCATGACCGGGCAACCGAGCTTCTTGGAGAGCTTGTCCGTGTCGATCTTATCGCCGTTCTTCTCGACCAAGTCGGCCATGTTGAGGGCGACGACTACGGGCAGGCCGGTCTCGATAACCTGAAGCGCCAGGTACAGGTTGCGCTCGAGGTTGGTGGCATCGACAACCTGGACGACCACATCGGGCTCGCCGCTCATGAGATAATCGCGCGAGCATTGCTCCTCGGGGCTGTAGGGGGAAAGCGAGTAGATACCAGGGAGGTCCGTGATGGTAACGTTCTTGTCGCTTAGGAGCTTGGCCTCCTTTTTCTCAACCGTGACGCCGGGCCAGTTGCCAACGTAGCCGTTGGCGCCGGTGATCAGGTTGAAAAGCGTGGTCTTGCCGCAGTTGGGGTTACCCGCCAGTGCGACATGGATCTGAGAATCCGCCATTCAATCCTTCTTCCTTATGTGTCCGCGCTGCTTTCTCCGCACGGGCTGGATAATGTGCTTCAAAGTGCTGCATTAAGTTAGAAAAACCTAACTTTATCTGCAGAAATATACGTCGCGAGCCCTTACTGGACCTCGACGACGGCCGCCTCCTCCTTGCGGATGGAAAGCTCGTAGCCGCGCACGTTGATCTCGACCGGATCACCGAGCGGTGCAACCTTCACGACCTTGAACGAAGTGCCCTTGATGAGCCCCAGGTCCATAAGGTGGCGGCGAAGCGCACCCTCACCGTGAAGCTTGACGATGGTGGAGCTCTCGCCCACCTTAACGTCACCCAACGTCTTCATCCTCTTATCCCCCTTTCGGTTTTTATCAAATGCTGTGGACTAACCGACGGTCATGATGTGCATGGCAACCTTGGAATCGATGCCAAAGCGTGCGCCGAGCACAGTGACGATGATATTGGCGCCACTCGAGCTCACCACGTGGATTTCGCTGCCCTCGACAAAGCCGAGGTCCTTGAGGTGGTGCTTCATATCCTCATTGCCCTTTACACGAGACACGCGCACGGTTTCGCCCGCTTTTACCATCGAAAGCGGCATGGCCGGCATCTGCGGTCCGCAAGACATGAGTGAGCTCCTAACGTCGGTTCGTCCTCAACATCGACGCGATAAAAGTTAACCACGTCTATGTTCGCTTTAGTAAACTAGCACGTGGTTAACTTTTTGGAAAGGGTCTCTATTCAGTTTTCGAAAAAGTTTCCTATACGAAACAAAAGGGCGCGGCAAAGGACCATCCTTTACCACGCCCTGTCATGCTTAAAGCGAGAGATTTCTGATCGATGTGACACAGGAGGCCTCATCTACGCCCGAAACGCGGAACACGACGTCTTCGCCACATTCGCCGCAGAGTGCCATGAGCCCTATAACGTCGCGGCCATCGGTGTAGCGGTCACCAATCGAAACCGACACGTCACTACGGTGCTTGGCAATGATGTCATAGAGCAGCGCAACCGGGCGGGCATGTAATCCCAACGGATCTTTAATCGTCTTTGTAAACTCGACCATGTCCCCTCCCACGACATCACACATTCGGCCGGCAAACCCAGCCACGTGGTAGTTATTGTACGTTACCGGCGCACCCCCGTCCCATAAAAAACGAGGGAAGGCACGCGTCCTTCCCTCGCAACGGGCAATATGTAGCCGCTTGCCTACATCAGGCGCAGGCTGACGTCCTTGAGCTGGGCGCCGGAAACGGCACTCGGGGCGCCCGACATAAGGTCGGAGCCGCTGGCCGTCTTGGGGAACGCCATGACGTCGCGGATGGAGTCGGAACCGGTGAGCAGCATGCACACGCGGTCCAGGCCCAGAGCGAAACCGCCCATCGGGGGCGCACCAAACTTGAGTGCCTCCATGAGGAAGCCGAACTGAGACTCGGCACGCTCCTCGGTAAAGCCCAGGAGCTTGAGCATGGACATCTGCATCTCGGCGTTGTGGATACGCATACCGCCGCCGCCGGCCTCAAAGCCGTCCATGACAAAGTCGTAGGTGCAAGAACCGGCTGCCAACGGATCGGCCTCGATCTTGGCGATGTCGGTCTCGGTCGGCAGGGTGAAGGGCTGGTGCTCGGCAGCGTAAGCCTTGCGGTCCTCATCCCAGTGGAACAGCGGGAAGTTGACGACCCACAGGAAGTCGTGGCCCTCGCGCTTGATCTCGAGCGCGCTGGCCATGTGAGAACGCATGCCGCCCAGGATCTCGTCAGAGAGCAGACGCGGGCCGGCGGCAAACATCACAAGGTCGCCGGGCTCGACGTCCATGCGCTCGCGCAGGGCTGCCATCTCCTCGTCCGAGAAGAACTTGACGATGGGGCTGTTGATAGAGCCGTCCTCGCGGAAGGCGATCCAAGCCAGGCCCTTGGCGCCAAACGTGGAAGCCACGCCGGCGAGCTTATCGATCTTGGCACGTGCCCAGGCACCGGCGCCCTTGGCGTTAATGGCCTTGACGGCAGAGCCCTCCTCGTTTGCGGCAGTCGCAAAGACCTTGAACTTGGAGTTGGCAAAGATGTCGGTCAGGTCGACCAGGTGCATGCCATAGCGGGTATCGGGCTTGTCGGAGCCATAGGTGTCCATGGCCTCCCAGTAGTCCATGCGACGCAGCGGCGTGGGCATCTCGACGCCCATGCGGCCGAAGGCGTCGGCCAGGACCTCCTCGAGCGCGCTCATGACGTCATTCTGGTCCACGAAGGACATCTCGATATCGACCTGGGTGAACTCGGGCTGACGGTCGGCACGCAGGTCCTCGTCGCGGAAGCACTTGGCAACCTGGTAGTAGCGCTCGACGCCACCGACCATGAGCAGCTGCTTCAGGAGCTGCGGGGACTGCGGCAGGGCGTAGAAGTTGCCCGGCTGAATACGGCTGGGGACGATGAAGTCACGGGCGCCCTCGGGCGTGGACTTAAACAGGGAGGGCGTCTCGACCTCCATGAACTCACGGTTGTGCAGCGCCTCGCGAATGGCAAAGGTGAAGTCGGAGCGCAGCTTGAGGTTGGCCATCATCTCGGGACGGCGGAGATCCAGATAGCGATAGCGCAGACGGGTGTCCTCGCTGGTCTCGATGCCGTCCTCGATCTGGAACGGCGGGGTGACGGACGTGTTGAGCACCTCGGCGTGGTCGGTCAGGACCTCGATCTCGCCGGTCGCGAGCTTGGTGTTGGTGGTCTCCTCGCCACGGGCGCGCACGACGCCGTGGATCTTGATGGGCCACTCGGGACGCATGGTCTCGGCGATCTTAAAGGCATCGCCATCGGAGTGCTCGGGGTCGAAGGTGAGCTGCGTGATGCCCTCGCGGTCGCGAAGGTCGCAGAAGATAAGGCCGCCGTGGTCGCGGCGACGGCTCACCCAACCGGTGAGGGTGACCTCTTCGCCCACGTTCTCGAAGCGAAGCTCGCCGCAGGTACGGGTGTGCATGGAATGCTCATCGATGGGACGGGTCTGGCTCATACCAGTGATCCTCCTTTATGGATCTGTGCCGCCCCGTGTCGTTCCGGGCGGCGTCGTACAGATTTGCCCAGCCTGCGTAAACCGCGCAGCCGGACATGGCGTTCTATCTTATCGCACCCACGTCGATGTACCGCGAAAAAGTAACTCTTGCCCAAAGACTTGACGGAGACGAAACAATTGACGCACCGCGGCCGTCGCCCAGGCGCGCCGCGTGCGACAATGTGCCCCAATACAACTGCACTCGGAAAGGCCCACCATGACTGCACGCCTCATCGTTATGGATATCGACTCCACGCTCATCAACCAGGAGGTCATCGACCTGTTGGGCGAGGAGGCCGGCGTAGGCGAGCAAGTGGCGAAGATCACCGAGCGCGCCATGCGCGGCGAGCTCGACTTTAAGCAGGCGCTCGAGGAACGCGTGGGGCTGCTTGCCGGCTTGGACGAGAGTGTGTTCGAGCGCACCTTTGAGCGCGTGACGTTTACCCCCGGCGCGTTAGAGCTTGTGCGCTCGGCACACAGCAAGGGCTGGAAGGTCGGCGTGGTAAGCGGCGGCTTCCACGAGGTCGCTGACAAGATCGTAACCGCCGCGGGCATCGATTTTTGCCTGGCCAACCGCCTGGAAGTCATGGACGGCAAGCTCACCGGTAAGTTGGCTGCCAACATTGTGACCAAGGAGTCCAAGCTCATCCAGCTGCTGGACTGGGCAGTTGAGTGCGGTGTCGACATGGCCCATACCGTGGCAATCGGCGACGGCGCCAACGACATCCCCATGATCCAGGCCGCGGGCACTGGCATCGCGTTTTGCGCCAAGCCCAAGACGCGCGAGGCAGCCCCGTTTGCCATCGACGAGCGCAACCTGATGCTCGCCATGGACATCATCCTGCGCGACTAGCCGATCTGTCTAACAATTGAATCAGTCTGTCCTATAGTTTCCGAACAATTTTGTCTTAGTGTTCGGAAAAACACCCTTTGAGTGCTAGACTTTGCGCCGTCGAAGGGAACATATATGGATAAGCGAGATCTAGAGCAGCTACTGAGCGATGTTGCCGGCGGATCAGTCACCCCTGCCGACGCCCTCACACGCATCCAGACGGCTCCGACCGCCGATTTAGGCTTTGCGCAGCTCGATCTTTCGCGCGGAGTGCGCCAGGGAGCCGGCGAGGTTGTCTACGGTGCCGGTAAAACCGCCGAGCAAATTGCCGCCATTATCGAAGCGCTGCGCGATGCCGGCCAGGAGCGCATCCTGGTCACGCGCCTGGATGCCGAAAAGGCAGCCCGCACCTCGGAGCTCCTCGGCAACGGCATCGACCTGGGATATGTCCCGGACGCGCAGCTCGCCCTCGTGGGCGGCAAGCCCTCCCCTACCGGCAACGGACGCATCGTCGTCGCCTGCGCCGGCACGAGCGACCTGCCCGTCGCCGAGGAAGCCGCGTTGACGGCCGAGTTCTATGGCAACGAGGTCGACCGCCTCTACGACGTAGGCGTCGCCGGCCTGCACCGCCTACTCGCGCATGCCGAGGAACTTGCCCAGGCACAGGTGGTCATCGCCATCGCCGGCATGGAGGGCGCGTTGGCGAGCGTTATCGGCGGCCTGGTGAGCTGTCCGGTCATCGCCGTTCCCACCAGCGTGGGCTACGGCGCAAGTTTTGGTGGCGTAGCCGCACTGCTCGCCATGCTCAACTCCTGTGCCAGCGGCGTATCGGTCGTCAATATCGACAACGGCTTTGGCGCCGCTTACCAGGCAAGTCTTATCAATCATCTGAGCGCCGGCACACCCCGCGCCCGCTAAGGAGCATTCCATGTCCAATCATCAGCACACGCTTATCATCGACGGCACCTCGGGCATCAGCGGCGATATGACCGTCGCGGCCCTGCTCGACCTGGGCGCCAGCGAGGAGCACCTGCGCGAACAGCTCGCCACACTGCCGGTCGACGGCTTTACGATCGCCGTCACGCGCGTAAACAAGCATGGCATCGACGCCTGCGATTTCGACGTTCAGCTGGCAGAAGAGCTCGAGAACCACGACCACGACATGGCATGGCTCTACGGCAACGAAGCAGCTGCCGAGCACACGCACGAGCACGAGCACCACCATCATGACCATGACGAGCATGAGCACTGCCATGAGCATGATCATGAGACCCACGGCCATGGCCACGAGGGTCACCATCACGCCCACCACCATCACCACCGTTCTTTGGCGGACGTCACCGCCATCATCGACGGCTCGCAGTTAAGCGATGGCGCCAAGCGTCGTGCGCACGCCATCTTTACCGCGCTCGCCGCCTCCGAGGCCAAGGCCCACGGCAAAACGCCCGAGACCGTCATGTTCCACGAGGTAGGCGCCGTCGATTCCATCGTCGACGTCTGCTCTGTCGCCATCTGCCTCGATGACCTGGGCATCGAGGATATTGTCGTCGAGTCGCTCTCCGAGGGCCACGGCACCATCCACTGTGCCCACGGCCTCATGCCCATTCCCGTCCCCGCTGTCGTCAACCTGTGCCAGGCGGGCAATATCGCCCTCACGCCTGCACCGGTCGCCGGCGAGCTCGTGACGCCCACGGGCGCCGCCATCGTCACCGCGCTGCGTACGTCCGACCAACTGCCCTCACGCTACCGCATCGAAGCCGTCGGCTACGGCGCTGGCAAGCGCCCCTACGAGGGTTGCTCCGGTACGCTCCGCTGCCTGCTCGTTCACGCGGACGCATAGCCATGGATGCCCGCAAGGCAAAAAGCCGCGCTGCCATCGTTTCGGCGTTCTCCGAGCTGCTGCGCGAAGAGGACTACGGCAAGATCACCGTCGGCGACATCATCGCGCGCGCCCACGTAGGCCGCGCGACATTCTACGGCCTCTTTAAGAGCAAAGACGACCTACTGTCCGAGCTCGTGAGCGACATCTGCACCCACGCCCTCGACGACGATGGTACGCCGCTCGACGACCCACTCGTGCAAGTCGAGCATATCCTCAACAACCTCTGGGAACGCCGTCAGGGCGTTCGAGCCCTCGTAGCCGGCGCCGGCTCACGCGTCTTCGCCGACTGCCTCCGCAAGACCATCATGTCGCGCGCAGCCGAAACCGTCCCCGTCGACCCCGCAGGCCCCGCCGCCACCATGGACCGCAGCTTCTTACTACACCACATAGCCTCAAGCTTCGTAGGAATGGTCCAATGGTGGGCCTGGCACAACTTCCAAGCAGCCAAAGCCGACGTAGCCAAAGACTACCTATCAGCCATTAAGCCTCTCTTCAACTGAGTAAACCCCTCATCCCAAAGTTCCGACCTCATCTCAAAGCGCCGCCCCAACCCAAAGCACAATCCATCCCAAAGTGTCGACAGAAGCCCAACGCCCCTACCAGCAACAAGCCCCTCCCATCCAAATTCAGATATATATTGGGTTGCTTGTACGAACGCAACAAAGATCCCGCAGCTGTCCGCATGGGGTAACTTCCCAGCGCATTCCGCAGGACGCAAAAAGGCTCGCCGCACGAAGTGCGCAGCGAGCCTTTTTGCATGTCCGAGGACGCGCTGGGAAGTTACCCCATGCGGCCAGCGGACAACTATGTAGCCTCAGACTAGAACATGCCCAAGAAACCGTGCACAAACAGCGCGGCCAGAGCGGCACCGATAAACGGAGCGATGCCAGGAACAAGCAGGCCGTACTTCCAGTTGTTGTCGGCCTTGTTCTTAATCGGCAGAATCTGATAGGCCATGCGAGGACCAAGGTCACGAGCCTGGTTCATGGCGAAGCCGGTGATGCCGCCCATGCCCATGCCAACGGCCCAAACGATCAGGCCGACGCAGATAGCGAGCATCAGAACGTTCTCACCAGCACGGCTAGCGGCAGCAAGGATGGCGCTGATGAACACGAAGGTGCAGATAGCCTCGCAGAAGAAGTTGCGAGCATAGTTCGTGCCCTCGGTGGTGGGGTTGGTCGAGAAGATGTTGCGCTGGGCAATGGGGTCGACGACGCCCTCGGAAGCCTTGAACTCATCGGCATACATAAGCCAAGCGATTACAGCGCCCACAAAGCCGCCGAGCATATCGGCAATCATGAAGGGGATGCAGCTGCTCCACGGCACCAGGCCTACGATGCACTGGGCAAGCACCATGGCGGGGTTCATGCACACGGCGCCGCCAAAGACAAACAGGCAGACCGAGATGCCAAAAGACCAGGTGGTGATGGCAAACATGTGACCGGAGCCCTGATACTTGGTGCCCTTGAGCACGGTATCGCAGTGTACGCCCACGCCAAAGATGATCATGAGGGCCGTTGCGCCGAATTCGCAGAGGAGTTTGGTAAGCATAAAACCTTATCTTTCTTGTCGGTTATAAACGATTCGTTTAGGCCGCGTACTAGTGCTGAGCGACGACAACGCCCAGGCCATCGGGAATGACGGCCACCTTGGCATCGGCACCCTTCATCTCAAAGGCGAGCTTGAGCGCCTCATCGAGGGTGTTGACCGGCGTCATGTGCATATCCTTGATCATCTGGTGATCGCACAGGTCGGTGACCATGATCACAGGGTGATGCGCCAGGATGCGGGCAAAGATCTGGCTCGTCCACTGGTCGGGCAGGGTCTCGTCCTTAGGACGGTCGATGCAGGCACGCTCAAACTCCGCCGGATCGTTGTCGGCGATGTTGTGATAGAAGCCCTCGCCACCGTGACCGTCGGCACAGCCGGCGACGTCGATGATCACACCGCCCTCGGGAAGCGTAGCCTCGGCAGAGCACATGCCCTTCACGGCCTGGTAGATGTTCTGGTCGAGCGGGTAGCCGCCGTTAGTGGTGATGGCAATCTCGCACTCAACGGGCTCAACGCCGGCAAGGCTCTTCACGAACTCACAGCCGGCCTCGTGCGCCTTGTGAATGTCGCCGGCAAAGGAGCCGATGACCTCGTGCTTGCCGTTGAGCACCACGTTAAGCACAAAGGCAAGGTGAGCCATCTCGGCAGCGGCAAACATGTCCTCGCTCACGTGGTTGTGGCACAGGTTGCCGGCACGCGAGTGGGAATCATTCACAAACTGACCGTTGTGGTTGTACATGATGGTCTTGTAGCTGGCGATGCCAGGCAGGACGGACTTGCGGCTACCAGAGAAACCGGCAAAGAAGTGCGGCTCAATAAAGCCCTCGGCAAGCAGCAGATCACAATCGGCGGCAATCTTGTTGATGATGCACTCGCCACCAGAAGGTAGGGTGCCAATCTTTTTCATCATGCTGTCGTCAGTCGCGACGTGCATAACGATTTCCTCGTTGGCAACAATCTCCTCGCCATACTTGTTGACGAGTTCCTCGTGCGTCGACGGACGGTGCATACCCGTAGCAACCAAAATACGCACTCGAGCCTCGGGCGCAGCGGAATGGATGTGATGCAGCAGAATAGGCATCGTCACACACGAGGGAACGGGACGCGTATGATCGGAGCTAATAATGACGATATCCTTCTTGCCAGCACAAAGCTCCTCGAGCGAAGGCGAGCCATAAGGGTTGGCAAGTGACTCCTCTACCAGCTCTTCCTGCGATTTTGTAGTCTTAAACTCGTTTTGATGACCTTCCATCACACCCGCGAAGTTCTTATCCTCGAGCTCTAGATGCAACGTCTTATGGTCAAACGGTAGTTCACATTCAAACAATGACGAGCGCCCTCTTCCTTTCAACTGACACACTAGATAAACCGTTGGAAGGATACGCCGCTCACCGAAAAACACCACCGTCCACCGACTCATTAACACAACGTTCATATTTGACCCACAACAAAATGGCCGCGATCCCAAAGGGAACCGCGGCCGCTACAGTCGTAAGGCGAGAAGCACCACATGCATCTCAATCCCGATCGATAAGGCGCGCGGCGCGAAGCGCCAAACGCGCCGCCGGGACAGACCCCATCCAAAACGCGCGAAGCGCGCCATTAATTCCCCCAGCAGTAATCCACTGAAGACCGGACATCGCAGGGCCCGCCATTAGTTTACTTTTAGGCACACTCCGCAGGACGCAAGAAGCCCTCGCCGCACGAAGTGCGCAGCGAGGGCTTCTTGCATGTCCGAGGACGTGCCTAAAAGTAAACTAATGGCGGGCCCGGACGACTACAGGGCTATCGATTACCCCGTGTTCTGCAGTCCTGCCGAGACGCCGGTCACAGTCGAAAGAATCAGGCTCATGTACTCGGCCTTCTTCTCCTCGGCCATCTCGTCCTGGTTCATACGCACCTCGCGAAGGGCGCGGACCTGGGCGATGGACAGGGCGTCGACGTAGGGGTTACGCACGCGAACGGCGCAGCCGAGCACGCGACGACGCTGCAGCGGCCATTCATCACCGACGATGGCAAGGACCCACTTACGGGTGAGCTGCATCTCGGTAAAGACCTTCTTGGACAGATCATCGCGGTCGCCCAGATGCAGATACATCTTGGCGATGCGCTGATCGGTCTTAGCAATCGACATCTCGATGTTGTCGATAAAGGTGCGGAAGAACGGCCACTCCTGGTAGGCAGCCTTGAGCTGGTCAAGATCGCCAAGCTGCTCGCAGGCGGTGCCCAGACCGTACCAAGCGGCCAGGTTAATGCGCGCCTGGCTCCAGCTGAAGATCCACGGGATGGTACGCAGGTCATCGAGCGACTTGGCGCCCAGACCGCGCTTGGCGGGACGCGAGCCGATCGGCAGCAGACCGACCTCGGTCAGCGGCGTCACGGTCGAGAACCACGGTGTAAAGTCCTCGGTGTTCAGCAGGTCCAGATAGCGTTCGTGGCTTGCAGTGTTGAGCTTCTCGGCCATATCCCAGAACTTCTGCGTGGTCTCGGTGTTGGTCTTCTCGACACTCGGGGCCGACTGCAAAAGCGTTGCGGCGGCAACGGACTCAACATGGCGCTGAGCCAGCGTGCGGTTGCCGTAACGGGCAAAGATGACTTCGCCCTGCTCGGTAAGCTTAAAGAAGCAGTTGACCGAACCCTTGGGCTGCGCCAGCACGGCCTTGTTGGCCGGGCCGCCGCCACGGCCCACGGCACCGCCGCGACCGTGCATGAGCACCAGGTCGATATCGTTCTTCTCTGCCCACTTGGCGATGCGCTCCTGCGCGGAGTGCAGCGCGAGCATGGCCGTGGTAGGACCGGCATCCTTGGAAGAGTCGGAATAGCCCAGCATGACCTCCATGCGGCGGTTGGTCTGGGCAAGGCGCTTTTGCACCACGGGCAGCGTAAGCATCTGATCGAGCACGTCGACGCAGCCCTCGAGGTCCTCGAGCTGCTCGAACAACGGGATCACGTCGAGCTCGGGGACATCCTCCTCGTGTGCAAAGGACAGGTGCGCCAGCTCAAAGACGTCGGCCACATGCTGAGCGCTCTTGGTAAACGAGATGATGTAGCGGTGCGCCATCTTCTTGCCGTAGCGCTTTTGGATGGAGCCGATAGCGCGGAAGGTATCGATGACCTCGCGCGTCATGGGCTGCAGGTCGCCATGGATACCGTTCTCGTGGATATCCTTAAGGGCGCGGGCATGCACCACGGAGTGCTGACGGAACTCCATCTCGACCATATGGAAGCCGAAGGACTCGACCTGCCAGATGATGGTTTGGACCGGGCCGTAGGCAGCACGGACGGCACCGCAGGCGGCCAGCGAACGCTGGACGACGCGCAGGTCATCCAGGAACTCGTCGGCGCTGTGGTACATGGTGTCGGTGATACGACGGACGGTGGCGTTCAGGCGGTCGGCCATGACGAGCATGACGGCGCGATGCGGCTCGTGCTCGGAGATCAGCTCGGCGCGGGCCGTGTAACGAGGGCTCATCTCGACCTGATGGTTCCACAGGTTAATGAGCTCGGCCGACGGCTTGCTGTAGGTAGCCTCGAGCGTGAGGTTGCGGCCGATGTGGCGGCACTTGTCCTCGAGCTTGAGCACCATGTGCGTAAAGTACTTGGCGGCGACCTCACGGCTCACCTTGGCGGTGACGTTGGGGTTACCGTCGCGGTCGGAACCGATCCAGCTGCCGGGATGGAAGAACGCCGGGCACAGCGGCGGCACAGTACCGGCCTTGTCGCCCAGCACCCAATCGTCAAAACGACGATAGATAACGGGGATAACGTCGAACAGCGTGTTATCGAAGATGTCGATGATGGTATCGGCTTCCTCGACCGGCGTGGGCTTCTTGAGCGCGATGGGACTCGTACGCACCAGGGCGTCGATCTCCTGCAGCATATGGCGCTCGTTCTCCACCAGGTCGGAACCGCCCAGACGCGGACGCTCCTCCAGCAGGTTGGAGATACGGCGGATCTTGCCCTCGACGGCCTTACGACGGGCCTCGGTGGGATGTGCGGTAAAGACAGGGTGGAACTCGAGCTTGTCGAGCAGCTCGTTGGCACCCTCGACACCCAGCTCATTCACCAGCTGGTGATAGGCAACGGTAAGCTCGTTGGCAGGATCGACCTCGGTATCGGTCGACGCACCGGCCTCGCGCTCGCGCAGCTGCGCCACACGGTAGTTCTCCTCCGACAGGTTTGCCAGATGGAAAAAGCTCGTAAAGGCGCGAACGATGACCTGCTGCTTATCGAGCGGCAGGCTGTCGATCAAATCGACGACCTCACGAAATGCCACGGCAGTGGGCTCGTCGGCGGTGGGCACGCCCTGCTCGTCGACGGCTTCGTCGGCAGCGCAGGTACCGGGGTTGCCGGCATTGACCACAATCTCGGCTGTCAAAATCTTGTCGAACAGGTCCGCGATCTCGGGATCATACTCGCTAAGCACACGGCGCTCCAGGCGCAAGAACAGCGCCAGATTGTCGCGCAGCTCCTCGGGGATCTCGATCTCGGCGAGACGCTCCCTGGACTCGGCATTCGAGCCGATTCGGTTAACGAGGCGGTTGACCACGGCAGCGACGCGCGCCGCGGCTTCGGGTACAGACTGGTTGCTTAGGTTCTCAGCCACGTTTCCTCCCATTCCTCCTTCTATGCACGTAACATGCGGTATTCATTATAGGCGCTTGAGAAATACTTTCGACACTGATTGCGCTTTACCACACAAAAGTATTTTCTGCATTGCAAAGGTTTTTGCCCTAAATGGTCGTATTTCTCGGTGGGCGGCATACGTAAACGGGGGCATTCCGCATAAAAGCGAAACACCCCCGTAACAATCGCTCTCCATGAGCAGGGCACGTTAGCAGGCCCGAAGCTCAAAAAGATGCGCTACAGGCGCTCGCGAACCGCCTCGACGACGTTGTCCAGATCGGCGAGCACCTCGTCATGGCTCTGCATGTCGCGCACTTTGACCTTGCCGGCGGCAAGCTCGTCGCCACCCAGGACCAAGATGAGCTTGGCGCCTACCTTATCGGCTTGCTTAAACTGGGCCTTGAGCGAACGACCCTGATAGTCGGCCTCGGTCACGATACCTGCGGCGCGAAGCTCCTGCGTAATGGCAAAGACGTTCTGACGCAGCTCCTTGCCGGCGTTGGCGACATAGACGCACGGGGCCTCATCGGCACCCAAATCGCTGCCAAAGGCCTGCAGGGCCAGCAGGGCGCGCTCAAAACCGACAGCAAAGCCGACGCCCGCCGTGGGCTTGCCACCCTCGAGCTCGACCAGGCCATCGTAGCGGCCGCCGCCGCCGATGGAGCCGACGCCGGCGCCAGGGGCCTCGACCTCAAAGACAGTACGGGTGTAGTAGTCCAGGCCGCGCACCAAGGTGGGATCCTCGACATACTCGATACCGGCGGCATCCAGATAGCGCTTGACCTGCTCGTAGTGCTCGCGGCACTCATCGCACAGGTTGTCACCCATCAGCGGAGCCTCGGCCATGATCTCGCGGCAGTGGTCGTTCTTGCAGTCAAAGGCACGCAGCGGGTTGAGCTCGGCGCGCTCGCGGCACTCATCGCACATCTCGTCTGCGTGATCGAGGATAAACTGCTTGACTTGCTCGCGGTAAGCCGGACGGCACTGAGCGTCGCCCATCGAGTTAATGAGCAGACGAAGCTTGGAAAGATCGAAGCCCAGGCGCTTGTAAAACTCCATGAGCATGATGATGCACTCGGCGTCTGCCGCCGGATCGGGAGCGCCGAGCCACTCGATGCCCACCTGGTGGAACTGGCGCAGGCGGCCCTTCTGGGGACGCTCGCCGCGGAACATGGCCTCGGCGTAGTACGCCTTAAACGGCGTGGAGCCCTGGGGCACCAGATTGTTCTCGACGACAGCGCGCACCACGCCGGCCGTGCCCTCGGGGCGAAGCGCCAGGCGCTGCTTGGGCTTGAGTTTGGTGTCGGTGCCCTCGGTAAAGACGCGCTCCAGGTTGGCACCGCTGAACACGCGGAACATTTCCTTGCGCACGACGTCGGTCGACTGGCCGATACCGTGGACAAACACGTCCACCTGCTCGATCGCGGGCGTCTCGATGGGTTTAAAACCAAACGGCTCGAACACGCCGGCCGCAATCTGCTGCATCTTTTGCCAGGCGCGCATCTCGGCGCCGATAAGGTCGCGGGTTCCCTCCGCCTTCTGTGCCTGCATGGGCAAACACCTTTCTTTTGTATCGCGTCATAGGTAACGGTCATTATACGGCACAAACACAAACAGCGGTGGCGCGTCTGACCGAACGAGGGTATGGGGACTCGTTCGGCCAGACGCGGCGCCGCTGTTTGTGATCCCTTTTCCTCCGTCCCCTTCGGATCACGTGATTCCTTTGGGACGGAGGAATAGGGATCGTCCTTTGGCCTGCGGCGACCTTGGAAACCGAATGATGGTACGAGCATCCATTCGGCTCCCAAGACCGCCGCGGGCAGAGTTGGGTGAGCCGGCAAACGCGGCAGCGTGCTTACTCCCCCGCCACGCTCGCGCGCAGCTTGGCGGCGATGGGCTCGGATACCAGCAGGAACACGAGCATGACCACGGAGCACGCCAAGCACACGATCCAGGTGCTCGCAAAGGAGCCCGAGACGGCAAAGAGCACGTAGACCTGCCACAGCTCACCGACAAAGCTCATGCCGGCAAGCACCGCCGAGGTAGCGATAACGGTAAGCGAGCCCAATACGCGGCCACTCACCTTATCGGCAACATGACCGATAACGAGCGAACCCACGACACTCACCACGGTGGAGATGGCATTGGAGACGTTGTACTGCGCAAGGGAAATACCCAGGTTGCTGACGATCAGCGGCTGGAACAGGCTCATGCAGTTGACGAAAATCGTGTAACACGTGGCCATGATCACGAAGCCGGAGGCCACCACGAGCCAGCCGGGGAAGAACTTACGCTGCTGGGGCATACTGCTCCTTTTAGACAAACGAATAGCCTGCGCCGGGCGCCGGTAGTGCCCAAGATTGCCTTGAAAGACAAGGGCATAGGCCTTACGGCCATGCCCGCAGGCTTGAAAGGCAAGGTTGGGTGCTACCGGTGGTCGGCGATATAGCCCAAAGCGACGGCGGTATAGGCCGCGGCACCGAGCGGCAGCTCGGCATCGTTAAAACGTGCCTTGGGATGGTGCTGGGCAAAGTGTTCGTCCGTGTCGGTTACGGCCGCGCCCACGGTAAAGTACGCACTTGGGATCTTGCTCGAGATAAGCGCGAAGTCCTCACTCGCCATGGCATGGAAAAGCGGCAAGAAAGCCGTCTTGGGCAGCACTGCGCCCACGTAGCCAAGCGACGCCTGAGTCATATCGCTGTCGAGTACAAGCGGCGGAACATCCGAAAGCGTCTCGATGGTCGCCGGCGTACGATAGGTCGTAGCAACGCCGTTAACGACCTCCGCGATGCGGGTCTTTAGGTGAGCCATGAGCTCAACATCAAAGCCGCGCAGCGTTCCCTCGAGCACGCAGGTGTCGGGGATGACGTTGGCCGCCAAGCCGCCGGCGAACTTACCAACGGTAAGTGCGACTTCCTTGGCCGCCGGCACCTCGCGGGAGATAAGCTCCTGGAGCGCCAGGTGCACGTGGACGCCGGCCGTGATGGGGTCGATGCAGATCTCGGGGCTGGAACCGTGGCCGCCCTTGCCCTGGAGCGTGATGCGGAAACCGTACACACCCGAGAGCGCCGGGCTGCCGTAGAGCACCAGGCCAAGCGGCGACTGGCTGTTGACATGCATGGCAAAGGCCGCCTGAGGGCGCGGGTTCTCGAGCAAGCCGTCGGCGATGGCAGCGCGTGCTCCCTCAAAGGTCTCCTCGCCCGGCTGGAACAGCAACTTGACGGTAGCGTTGGCCTCCACAAGCTCGGCCTCGCGGGCCTTGAGCAGGCGCGCCGCACCAAGCAGGGCCGTCGCGTGCATATCGTGACCGCAAGCATGCATGCAGCCATTGGTGGATGCAAAGGGCTCGCCGGATTCCTCGACAACGGGAAGGGCATCCATATCGCCTCGGAGCATGACGACCGTTCCGGCCTGCTCGTCCTTGCACGTGCCATTGCCCTGAGCGGCCGCACCGGCACCGATCAGGCCAACGACGCAGGAACCGTCGACTAGCGTGGTATGGGGGATGTCCATCTCGTCCAGACGTGCCTGGATATAGGCAGACGTCTGCGGAAGATTGTTACCCAGCTCGGGCATCTGGTGTAGATCGTGTCGCCATGCAGCGAGCTCGTCTGCAAAAGCCTGAGCTTCTGCGACAAGACCGTCACCGATAGCGGCCTGCGCCGCCGCGGTGGCCTGGGGCGCTGGTTGCGGTTGAAAATCGGACAGAGCTGATGCCATAGAAGCCCTCCAGTAACGTTTTTGCAGCACGCACTTTGATAGCGTAAAGTGCAAGGTACAACTGTAAGGGCATGACATAAAAATGCCGCCCTGGGAGGGCGGCGCAACAAGTTGTTTACAATTGCGGGTGTGATTTTCGGCGCAAGAAATCGAAATGCGTCTCGCTCAAGATAATCGAAAGAAAGATGAGCGCGAAGCCGGCGAGCAGGCGCGAGGTGAGCGCCTCCCCCATCAGCAGCACCGAGAACAGCACGCCCGAAGGCGACTCCATCGAAAGGAGCAGTGAGCCCGTCGAGGCCGAGACATGCGCCAAGCCGACGTTTTGGATGAGCAGAGCCGCGCATGTGCAACCAACCGAGAGAAACGCCATCGCGCTGATAAAGCTCGGCGTCCACACGGACAGAGGCGCTTGGGTCTCGAATAGCAGCGACGTTGCCAGGCTCAGCACGCCGTTGCCCACAAACATCCAAAACGTGATGACGTTGATGTCCATTTTGCGACCGTACTTGGCAGTCACCGCCATCTGGATGGCGAAAAAGACCGCACCCGCCAGCGTAATGACATCACCGATGTTGAATTCAACGCTATCGAGCGCCACCAAGCCAATGCCCGCCAAGCACAGCAGCGCCGCGCCCAGGTTATAGCGGGTGAGTTTTTCGCCGCTCAGAAAATAGCTCGCGAACGGCACAACGATGCAATACGTGCCCGTCAAAAAAGCATTCTTGCCCGCCGTGGTGTGCGCCAGACCGACTGTCTGCAGGGCGTAGGCGGCCCACATAAGTGCGCCCATGCCAAGTCCGACGATAAGGTTGCGGGCGTTGAGGTGCGCGATGATGCGCTTGTGGAAGATGAAAAACATGACCAACGCCGCAGGCAGAAAGCGCACGTAGAGCAGTTCGAACACCGGAATGGTGTCGAGCGCGTCCTTCATGGTCGTAAAGGAGTAGCCCCAGACGACTGCCACCGAAAGCAGCAGGACTTTCCAGAACAGCGGCGAGCGAGCGCCGGCGCCGCGGGAGGTGCCGCCCGCGCCCAGGTCCTCGCGAGCAACAGGGCTATCGGGCATCATTTCGATATTGTCAGTGGCATGCTGGGCCATAGGGCATCCTCGCGCTCAATCTGGGCGTGGTGTCCGCACGCGCATGGCTGCGTGCCGCCTCATGGTCAAATAAAAGCAGGGCGCACCGGACCCCCGGCACGCCCCGCTACTGTAGCAACAACCAAGCAGCCCGTGCAATTCACTACGCTAAAGCATCGGGTTGGAAGATCTCGATGTTCCGACGGCGTTTACGTTGCTGAACTAAATCAATTTGGTTGACTCCAGTTTTTCGATGATCCAGTCGTTGGCTTTGATGACCGGGCGGCGGAAGACGACGCCCAGTGCCAGCGACGGAATCAGATAGCTCGCCAGAATGCCTAGCTCAATCCAGTACTCCATGTGGTACGCACCGGCCATGGCGGCATGCATGGCGTTGATGCCGTGGGTGAACGGCAGGAACGGATAGATCGCCTGGAACACGGGGCCGGTCATCTCGATGGGGAACGTGCCGCCCGAACCGCCGACCTGCATGACCAGCAGCACGACGGCGAGCGCCTTGCCGATATCGCCAAACGAAACCGTAAGCGTGTAGACGATATTGGAGAACACGAGACTCGCGACCCAGCCCGCCAGCACAAACTGCAGCGGGTCGTCGCACTGGATGCCAAAGAACAGGATGTCGCCCGCACACACGAGCGTTGCCTGCAGCAGGGCCAGACCGCCAAAGAACAGGTAGCGGCCCAGGTAGATCTCGTGCAGGCGCACGGGGATGAGCTCGTTGATAAGCTCATCGTCAACCGAGACCTTCATCATGGCCGCCAGCACAATCGAGCCCACCCAGAGCGACAGAATCGTGTAGAACGGTGCCATGGCCGAACCGTAGTTGCGGATCGGATAGACCGGCTTGCGATCGAGCGCGACGGGGCCGGAAAGCGACACGGCCAGACCCTCGGGATCATTGCCGATCATCGTCTTGATCGTAGCGAGGTCATCCGACATCAAGGCGCCGTCGAGCTCGTCCTTAAACGCACTGATCTTGTCCGACGCCTCGCCCAGCTGATCAGAAGCCTTGTTGACCAGCTTTGCAGCCTTGGAGAGGCCCTTTGCCAGCGAACCGGATGCGTCGGTCAGGCCAGCAACAGCACTATCCAGATCGTTCGAAATACCGTTCAGCGAATCCAAAACGCCCGAGATGGTCTTCTTGAGCTCCTTTGCCTTGGCCGAAAACGTAGAGTCGTAGTCAGTCTTGGCACCCGAGATACCAGCCTTGGCATCCGCGATTGCCTGATCGACCTCGGCACGCGACTTATTAACCTCTGCCATGCTGTCAGAGAGAGACTTCGCGGTGGCCGTCAAGTCCTTGGCGTTGTTGCGATACTCCACAGCAATCCTGCTCAGCGATGTTGCCACAGACTTGAGGCTGTCCTGGAGTTTTTCGTCAGTCACCTGATCGGCAAAGCTGCGGAGCTGGTCGGCCGTGGCGTCGATATCGTCGGCACGCGTGTTGAGCGCCGCCGCGGCATCGTTGAGCTGGGACACTGTAAGGTCGACATGTTGATTCGCGGCATCAAATGCCTTCGCAAGCTCGGCGGACACGTTGTCAAACGAGCCCGCGCTTCCGTCAATCGCGGCATTGATGGCGTCGTTGGCGTCCTTCAGCGCTTCCTTGGAATCGCTAATACCGCTCTTGACATGCTCCATCAGCTGCTTCGTTGACTCATCGACCGTGCCCGTCTGCTTGAGCATGCCGCTCGCCGACGTCAGCGAATCGGACGTGGAGCTCAAAATGCCCGCCAGCGACGAAGCATTTGCCCGAACGTCTCGCAGGTCCTCAATCGAATCGCCGAGCGTCGAGGACAGGTTGGCGATAAAGTTACCCACCTGGTCGGTGCTCATGTAATCGAGCAGGCTGGACACCGTCTTAAGACCGATCGTCGTAATGGTCTCGGTAAAAGTTTTGTTAACCTGGCTCTGGACGGCGCTCGAACCCTTCTCGGTCACGATCTGCGCAATGGCGTTGGCCTTCTGATTCTCGTAGAACTCGATATCGGCATGCTTCACGTCGGTCGAGAAAAGCGTCATCATGTCAGCGCTAAACGTTTTGGGGATAACGACGGCAGCATAGTACGCGCCCGACTTAACGCCCTCGATAGCCTTTTCGCGATTGTTGAGCACAACCCAATCGAAGCTCTCGTTGCCGCGTAGGGTGGCGGTCACGTTTTCGCCCACGTTAACCTCGACGGGGATCAAATCGCTCTCGTAACCCTCATCGGTGTTGACCACGGCGATCTTAAGATTGCCGGTGTTGCCGTACGGATCCCAGCTGCCGGCGATGTTAAACCACGCGTACAGACACGGTACGATAATGAGGCCCATCACGACAACCAAGCCGATCACGGAGCGAGACACGTTTTGGACATCGCGCTTAAACAGATGCAGGATGTTCTTCATTTATGCCTCACCTCCTTTGGAGTGCTTGCCAAGCGCGGTGGTATCTCCATCATTTGTGGCTGTGCTGTCGCTGCCCTGAGATTTATGGTGCGAGCCGATATGCGGCAAGCGGCCCGTGGACTGATCGCCGCCCTTGGCACCACGCTCGCTGGCGTTGAGGCCAAACATGTGGCGGGCGGCAGGAATGGCGGCCGTGTGTTCGCGCATCTCGCGACGCAGGTCCTCATCCGAAAGCGCCGAGATGCGCATCTGGGTATTGAGGCTCGCTCGGATATATTCGATATTGATAAGCCAGCCGCAGATGGCAATAACCGAGATGATCCAAATGACAAGCAGGATGATCTTGCCGTTATTGTCGATATCGAGAACCGTCGACAGGACAAAGAGCAGGACCTGAACGCCCACCACGGCGGCAAAACCGCCCTTGATGTAGTACGGGTAGCGATGTTCAAAGGCGACCGCATGATCGAGCAGTTCGCGACGGTACGAATCGGAATCGAGCATGACGCGCATGGCCGTGCGCAGCGAGTAGCGCTGGCGCGGCAGGTCGTTGGACTCGCAAATCATCATACCGGTCGTGGAGAGCTGTTTATCAAAGAGCAGGTTAAGGTTGAGCAGCAGCGGACGCAGCTGCAGGCCGATAAAGAGCGCCACGATCAAGAACACGCCCAGAATGCACAGGTTAAACAGGTAGTTGAACGAATACATGCCGCCGACCGTCTCGCGCAGCAGATTGATGCCGTAGGTAAAGGGCAGCAGCGGGTGCAGCCACTGGAAGAAGCCGGGCATCATCTCGATGGGGTACATGCCCGACGAACCCGGGATCTGCACGATGACGAGAATGACGCCGATAGCCTTGCCGATATGCTTAAACGTGGTGGACAGCGCATAGATGATATTGACGTAGGTGAACGAAATGGCGATGCCGCCCAGCACGAACAGCAGCGGGCTGACGCACTGCACGCCAATCACCAGATCGCCTACCGTAACGATGATGGCCTGCAACGCGCCCAGGATCACCATGAGCAACCAGCGGCCAAAGTAGCCTTGGCGCGCCGTAAAGCTGCCAACACCTTCACGGTCGACCTCGAGCTTGTAAATGGCGATGAGCACATAGCCGCCCACCCAAAGCGCCAGATTGGTGTAGAAGGGAGCGATGCCCGAGCCAAAGCTCTTGACCGGATAGATTGACTTGGACGTCAACTCAACCGGAGACGCCATGAAATCTGCCACGTCATTGACATCGACGCCCATCAGATCGGCCAGCTCGCCCATGGACTCGGAGGTCTGCAGCGCCGCGATGTCATTGGCGGCGGTTGCAAGCTTGTCCTGGACCTTGGCAAGCGAGGAATCGGTCTGGGACAGCGTGGTCTTGGCCTGGCCGAGCGTAGCGCTAAGCTGCGCCAACGTGCCGCGCGCATTTGCAAGTGTAGGTGTCATACCCGAGACGATACCGGTCAGGTCGCCCGAAACGGCAGCAAAAGAGTCGAGCGCGCTCGAGGCCTTCGGCAGCGCGTTTTGGCCCAAGTCCGTCTGGGCTTGGCCAAGGTTGGTCGCACCGGTATGAATTGCGTTATTGATAGCGTCACTGGCACCCGAAACAGCCGCTGCGTCATTCGCCATGGCGCTCGACTGCGCGGACAGACCGTCCTTGATGCTCTGAAGCTTTTCATTCTGCTCTCGAAGCAAATCGATGGTCGATACAATGCGCGCGTCAATTTCCTCGGAACCTGTCGACGTGTCATTGGCGAGAATCTCCAAGTGCCCGATAACGGCCTTATTGTGGTCGATCGTCGCTTGAAGAGACTCGAGCGAGTTGTCGATACGGGTGGTCGTAGATGTGACCGCGCCCGTCAGCTTGCCGATGGCAGCGTTCGCAGAGGCCGACGTCTTGGTGAGCGCAAGGCTGCCTTCCGAGAGCGCCTTGGAGAGCGAGGTGATGGAGTTGCCCGCCGTGGTGCGAGCTTCGCTCAGCAGGTCGTTGCCCTGGGAGATCGCCTGCGTCAGCGACGGTGCCTGGCCTTGCAAGCCGGCAAGTGCCGCATCAGCCGAGGCGATAGCGCCACTCGTCTTATCGATGGCGGCATTCATATCGCCAATCGAATCGCGCACCTCGCCCAAGGTGTCGGACGCCTCGGACACCGAACTTGCCAGCGAGTCCTGAGTCTGGGTTGCCTTGTCCTTTAAATCGACACCAGCATCCTTGGCGATACCGGCAACAGTCTTGCCTACCGTAGAGACAAATTCCGAGTTGATCTGCTCCTCGATGGTGTTTGCACCGGTATCGGTAACCTTGGGCGCAATGGCGCTCTTCTTCTCATTGACGTAGTACGTGAGCTTGGGCTGATGGTAGTTGCCGTCGAGCATCGAAACCAGGTTATCCGAGAAGTTCTTGGGAATCACGATAGCGGCATAGTACTCGCCGCTCTCGACGCCCTCCTTGGCATCGGCCGTCGAGTCGACGAACGTCCAGCCCAACTGATGATTCTCCTTGAGCTGGTCGACCACTTTGTCGCCAGCGTTGAGCTCACCCACCAAGTCGTTTTGGGTGCCTCGATCGTTGTTGGCGATAGCAATCTTGATGCCTTGGGTGTTTCCATACGGATCCCAGTTTGCCACGATGTTATACCAGGCATACAGCGAGGGAATAACGCACACGCCTAGGGTAACCACCAGGGCGACGGGGTTCACAAGCAGTCGCTTAATGTCGCGCTTAAATATCGCAAAGGACACCTTTGCATTGGATAGTTTGCTGCCGAGACTCACGCTTGGACCATCCATCCTGTCGTTAAATCGAATCGTACTATCGACAACCATTGTAGTAGGCGCTTTAACGTCTCAAAGCACAATGGTGTTGAGTTTTGCGGGTAGCAATATACTACGAAGATGAGTTAACGTACAGATGTACAGTATCCTAAATTTCAGCAGGTCACAAAACCACAACCCGCACAAATTAGCAATTCAAATAGTCATCGGGGACGTTCTTAAACGACTAGTCAAACAAAAACGTCCCCAATGACTACTTAGGACCACGGCAACGTCGATGTTTTGGCAATGCCAGCGAGCGGGCGCCAGAGCGAACAAATTGGCATGAAAAGAGGACGGCATAGACCTTCTGGTCATGCCGTCCTCTTTGAATGACAAGTTGTCGCTCTGGCGCCCGCGCAGCGTCGACTGGTCCGCCGTTCGTTAGAACGGCGGACCTGAGGGCAGCGTCGAGCCGTTACGCGGTTTGGTAAAACCGCGTAACTACCTAACTACATCAAGTTGCAAACAGCTGCTGCGAAGGCAACGGGGTCCTCGGGCAGAATGCCCTCGACCAGCAGGGCCTGGTCATAGAGCAAACCGGAGTACTGCTTGATCTTGTCGGCGTCGCCCGCCTTCTGAGCGGCGACGAGCTTGGAAAAGACCGGGTGCTTGGCGTTGAGCTCGAGCACGCGCTGGCTCTTGGGCATACCGTCGGGCGCGCCCTCGGGACCCTTCTGGAGCACCTTCTCCATCTCGAGCGAAAGCGGGCCCTCGGTGGTGATGCACGCGGGAGCATCGGTCAGGCGCGCAGAGACGGCAACCTTCTCGACCTTGTCGCCGAGTGCCTCCTTCATGGCGTTAAAGAGGTCCTCGTTCTCCTTGGTGGCGTCCTCGGCCTCCTTTTTCTCGTCCTCGGTCGCCAGGTCAAGATCACCGGTTGCGACGTTCTTGAGCTCCAGGTGACGATCCTCAACCTCGGGCTCGGCACCATCGGCCACGGCCTTCTCGGCAGCCTCGCGGGCAGCATCGTCCTCGTAGATCTTGGGCATATCGGCGGCAACGTACTCACGCATAGCCTGGAAGGTGAACTCATCCACGTCCTGCGTCAGCAGCAGCACGTCATAGCCGCGGTCGAGCACGCCCTTTACCACGGGCATCTTGGCCAAGCGCTCACGCGAGTCGCCGGCAGCGTAGTAGATGGCCTTCTGATCCTCGGGCATGCCCTTGGCATACTCGGCCAGGGTAATCATCTTCTGTTCCTTGGCAGACCAGAACAGCAACAGATCGGCGAGCTCATCGGCCTTCATGCCATAGCTCGAGTAGATGCCGTACTTAAGACCGCGGCCAAAGTTCTCAAAGAACTTCTCGTAGGCCTCGCGGTCGTTGTCACGCATATCCTCAAGGTCAGCGGTGATCTTCTTTTCCACACGCTTGGCGATGGCCTTGAGCTGACGGTTCTGCTGCAGCGTCTCGCGCGAGATGTTGAGCGACACGTCGGCGGAATCCACGACGCCGCGAACAAAGTTGTAGTAGTCGGGCAGCAGGTCGTCGCACTTCTCCATGATCAGGACGTTGGAGCTGTAGAGCGACAGGCCCTTCTCGTAATCCTTGCTGTACAGATCGAACGGCGCGCGACCCGGCACAAACAGCAGGGCGTCGTACTCGAGCGTGCCCTCGGCGTGGAAGCTGATGGTGCGCGCAGGATTGTCAAAGTCGTGGAACGTAGACTTGTAGAACTCGTCGTAGTCCTTCTGCTCAACATCGGAGCTGCGCTTCTTCCAGATCGGCGTCATGGAGTTGACGGTCTCGAGCTCCTGGTAGCCCTCGTACTCGGGCTTGTAATCATCCGGCGCGTCCTCGGGCTTGGGTTTCTGGCGGCTCTTGCTCACCATCATCTGGATCGGGTAGCGCACGTAGTTGCTGTACTGCTGAATCAGGCTCTTGAGGCCCCACTCGGTCAGGAAGCGATCGTAGGTCTCGGCCTCGCCGTCGGCGTCAAGCTTCTCGTTCTCGCGCAGCGTCAGGATGACATCGGTACCGTGCTCAGCACGCTCGCCATCCTCGATGGTGTAGCCCTCAAGACCGTCGGATTCCCACACATGGGCGACATCATCGCCATAGGCGCGGCTGACGACCTTCACATGGCTGGCGACCATAAAGGCGGAGTAGAAACCCACGCCAAACTGACCGATGATGTCGACATCGGAACCCTGCTGCTCGGCGTTCTCGGTCTTAAACTCCTCGGAGCCGGAATGGGCGATGGTGCCCAGGTTGCGCTCGAGCTCCTCGGCGGTCATGCCGATACCGTTATCCGAAATAGTGATGGTGCGGGCGTCCTTATCAAAGGAAACACGGATGGCCAAGTCGCCCTGGTCGAGCTTGACACTCGGATCCTGAAGGCTCTTAAAGTTGAGCTTGTCGACGGCATCGCTCGCGTTGGAGATAAGCTCGCGCAGGAAGATTTCCTTATTGGTGTAGATGGAGTTGATCATGAGGTCGAGCAGTTTTTTGCTCTCGGTCTTAAATTGACGCATGTGCAGTCCTTTCGCGCTACCCCTGCCCGCAAAAACGGCCCGGTTGCCCGAGCCGCATCGCAGACCTGCTATGTTCAGACTTAGATTTTATAACCTATTAGCGCGCATATATACATACGAAATCGAAAAACTGTATGTTGGAATACCCGTGCGTCGATTGCCAAGGAGTGTCCCCGACTGCCGGCAGAAAAGGAACGTCCCTATCTGTCGCCCATGCGCTTGGCCATCCAGGCGTGGGGCTGACCTTCGTCTTCGTAGTCCACCGGCGCGATCTGCGTGTAGCCGGCCTTGGCATAGAGCGGCAGCACGTACTCCTGCGCATGCAGCTTTATGAGCTTGGCGCCAGCATCGCGTGCAGCAGCATTGCTGGCCTCGACAATCTTGCTCGCCAGACCGCGGCGACGCATTGAGGATAGCACCGCAACGCGGCCCATAATGTATGTCTCCCCCGCCGCGACACCTTCGTCCATATCGCACGCCGGCGACACCGGGGCCTCCGCGTCGGCCACACGCTCGAGTTCCTCGGGAAACACGCGCGAACAGCCCGCGAGCTCGCCGTCTACATAGAGCGTCACATGAATGCAGTTCGGATCCTCGTCGATAGCGTCGAACTCATTCTCGTAGCCCTGCTCGTCCATAAAAACGACGCGGCGCACCAACGCCGCGTCATCAAAGCATCCCGTCTTAAGTTGGATATCCATGCTGCCCTTTCATTCAATGCGAACGTTAGGGACAGATTTTAGCGAAAATGAGCTCCGCGCACGCTAAACTTCGCGCGAGCCTTCGCCAGGCAGTCGTAATGACCCACGTTATGGGCATCGCTCGCGATGAAGCTGTACAGGTTCTGATCGAACAGGCGCTGTGCCGGCTTTTTCTCGCGACCAAAGCGACCGCCGGCAATAAAGTCCGCCGAAGCCTGCAGCTTGCAGCCCATATCGACCAGGCGCTCCGCCACGCTTACATCCTTTTGAACCGCACGATAGCGCTCAGGATGAGCGATGATCACCTGGTAGCCACGGCACTGCAAATCGTAAATCGTGTTCTCGTACTCTCTAAACGCATACGCATCGGCATGCGTCGAAAGCTCAAGCAGGAACTCATTGGTTCCATCAAAATGCAAGTGCTCCGCGGCATCGATACCAAGCTCAACGAGCTTTCGATGGTTGACCTCGAAGCCCATCTGGAGCGGAAAACCGTCAGCGTTATCGCGCAGCAGCTCAAAGGCATCCCACATCTTGTCGTAATCAAAATAGGGATCACGGCAGTGAGGAGTGCAAACAATTCTGGTTACACCAGCCCGCTTGGCAGCCTCGAGCATCGCCAAGCTCTCATCGAGATCGGCGGCGCCGTCGTCTACACCCGGCAAGATATGGCAATGAATGTCACGCATAGGTCAGCCTTAATCAACTAAACGTTTGCTCGGTTGGTGAAGATGCCCTTTTTGGAAGTCCCCTGATCGTCGGAGCCCTTCTTCACCTTCTTACCGTCCTTGGTGTAGTAGGAGTAGTAGTACTCGCTGGTCTCGGTCTCGCAGTAGTTCATAACGGTACCGATGAGCTTGACCTTCTCGGACTTCTTAAGCTGACCGATGGCGTTGAGCGCCTCCTCGCGCTTGGTGAAGTCCTCGCGCACCACGAACAGCGTGCCGTCGGTCAGACTTGCGATCTCGGCAGCATCGATGAAGGTGCCGACCGGGGGAGCATCAAAGATGACGTACTGGAACTTGGCGGACAGCGCCTTTACCAGCTTGGCAAAGCGGTGAGAGACGATGATGTCGGCAGGATTGGGAATATGCGGCTCGGCATCGAGGAAGTAGAAGTTCTTCTGACCCGTCTCGACAATTGCCTGGTCAATGGAGATCTGCTCGGAAAGGACCGCATAGAGTCCGCCGCGGGAGCGAACGCCGAGCATATCGGCAAGGGACCTGCGACGCATATCGGCCTCGACCAGGAGCACGGACTTGCCGCTGGTGGCGATAGCTTGGGCAAGGTTAATGGAAACCGTAGACTTGCCCTCGTTGGGAATCGAGGAGGTAACGGTGATGGTGCGAATGGGGTCGTCCACGCTCGCAAAGCGGATGTTGGCCAGAAGGGTCTTGGCGGCATTCTGTACAACGAGCTTGTCGGTGTTCTTTGCCTTAGCCATGCCTATTTACCACCTTTCATAGCCGGAATTCGGCCAACAACGGGAATACCCAGGAGCTCTTCTGCCTCTTCTGCACCGCGGATGCGGGTGTTGAGCATGTCTGCCAAAACGACATAGGCAACTGCGATAAAGATGCCCGCGAGGAACGCGACAGCAACGTACAGCATACGCTTGGGACCGCTGGGGGCTTCGGGGGTCTTAGCCTCGTCGATAACGTTGATGCTCTGGGCAGCGCCGACGTTCTGAGCGACCGTACTCACCGAGCTGGCCATGGCCTTTGCGACCTTAGCCGTCTCCTTGGCATCGGTGCCGGTAACCGAAAGCGTAATGACACGCGTGGTGGTCTCGGAGGAAACAGACACCTTGTAGTCATCCAGATCGGTGAGGCCCAGTTCATTGGCTGCGCCGCTCTTAACGCTATCGCTATCCAGCAGCGTGGCGATATCGTTGGAAAGCATCTGGCTCGCCGAGAGATCGTTGTAGCTCATCTGACCGCTATCGTCGGTCTTGGCGAGAATGTACATGCTCGTCGTCGCGGTGTAGGTGTTGTCCATCGCAACAAAGGACACGATGCCCATTGCGATCGCGCAGACCACCGGAAGGGTGATGACCAGCTGAAGGTGCTTTTTGAGCAGCTGGAACAGTTCGAGAAGGGTCATGCAGCTTGCCTTTCATTTCCCCAGTTCGGATTGACAAAACTGTCCGTATGTTATCGCATCTTTTTACCGAGACCAAACTCTATACATAAGAAACAGGCTCTCCTGTAAAAATGTCGGAAGCAATCGTAAAATTGCACAACAACGCCGTACCCGAAAGTCAAATGCGGCGTCTGCATCAATATCTATGTTGTATCGCTATGCGAATGGCTCGTCCTGCTGTATGGGAAACGTCACCGTAATGGTGGTTCCCACGCCCAACTCGCTCGACAGATCGAGCGTGGCGTGATGATACAGGGCCGCATGCTTGACAATGGCAAGCCCCAGACCGGTTCCGCCGCGTGCCTTGGACCTACTCTTGTCCACGCGATAGAACCGCTCAAATACCTTGCCCTGTTCTTCGGGCGCGATACCGATTCCCGTGTCGGCGACCGCGAGGAACGGATGGCCTTCGTCGTTGGTGCCGCACTGCAGCGTAACCGTACCGCCGAGTCGATTGTAGCGGATGGCGTTGCTTGCCAGATTATAGATGAGCTCGTCAATCAAGCGCGACACGCCTTCGATGACCACAGGCTTGGTCTCATGACTTATCGTCACATTCGCCTGACGGGCGACCTGTTCAAGACGCTGCTCAACCGCGTAGATGGCACGCGAGAGCTCAATAGGCTCCGTGGACCCAATGGGCACCGCCTCGCCCTCAGTTGCACGCTCGGCCTCGTCCAAGTTAGACAGCGTAAGGATGTCGTTGACAAGCGCTGCCAAGCGGCCCGCCTCACGATAGATGCGACCGCCAAAGTTGCGCAGGTCGTCCTCACCCTCGATCATGCCGTTTGCGATGAGCTCGGCATAGCCCGAAATCGCCGTAAGCGGCGTCTTGAGCTCATGGGTGATATTCGCCGTGAACTCGCGGCGCATACGGTCGTTGTCCGCTAGCACCGCCATTTGGCGCTTGAGTTCCTGGCGCTGCGACTCGATACGCTCAAGCATGGGGACCATCTCGGCATAGGCGTGCTCATAGCTACGGCGTGGATGGTCCAAATCCACCTCTTGTAACGGCGCGATGATGGCACGGGACTCGCGGCGCGCCATAAAAAACGAGAGTACCGCACCCGCTGCTGCGATAAGCAGCATCGGCGCCACCATCGACAGCAAAATCGCCGCAACGCCAGGCTGGGCCTGCGCCAAGCGGACAACCTGGCCGTTATCAAGGGCGACGGCGCGATACAGCATAATCTCGTCGAGCGTAGAGCTTGCGCGCTCCGCGGAACCCGAACCACTCTCAAAGGCCTCGATGACCTCGGGGCGATCGCCATGGTTGGGCAGTGTAGAAGGCGACGCCTCGTTGTCGTAGGCAACCGATCCATCCTTGTTAATCAGCGTGATGCGCAAGTCCTCGCGATCGAGGCTACGCAAGAACGGGATGGGCTCCTGCTGCTCGTCGAGGGCGGCAGCAATGAGCTCGGTTTCCTGCGCCAGATTGGCACTCGTGGCATCCGCCAAGGTGTTTTGCACAAAGAACGCACCCAGCACCGTAAACGCCACGATAACCGCCATGGCGCAGACAAAGATCGTCACAAAAACGCGGTGCGACAGCGTATATTTTCCCTGGGGGGCGAAGACCACGGGTTACTCCTCCGATGCGGTGGCCGCGGTGCCGTCACCTTCGGCACCATCACCGGCAGAAGGCTCGGCCAAGCGGTAGCCCACGCCGCGCACGGTCTCGATGGCGCCGGCATGCTCGCCCAGTTTTTGGCGAAGCGTCTGCACGTGCACGTCAACGGTGCGCGAACCGCCGTCGAAGTCCCAGCCCCACACGCTCTGCAGCAACGACTCGCGGGTAAAAACCACGCCGGGCTTGCGCATGAGGTACTCGAGCAGGTCGAACTCGCGCAGGGTGAGCTTAAGCGGCTCGCCGGCAACGGTCACTTCGCGATGGCTGGGCGAGAGCACGATGTCGCCCACGCTGAGCACATCGCTCGCCTGCTTGACCATGCCGCCGCGACGCAGCAGTGCGCGGCAGCGGCTCGCAAGCTCCATGAGCGAAAACGGCTTAGTCAGGTAATCGTCGGCACCGCCATCGAGCGCCATGACCTTATCGAGCTCGGTGTCCTTGGCGGTAAGCATCATGATGGGCACCGTCGCCGTCAGGCGGTCGGCGCGCAGGCGACGCATAATCGCCAAACCATCGGTATCGGGCAGCATGATATCGAGCAGGACGGCATCGGGTACCCGTCGCGCCACGGCGGCCTTAAACTCGTCGTCGCACGAAAAGCCTTCGGCCTCGATCCCCTGCTTGCGCAGTGCATAGACCGTCAAATCCCTGATGTTGTCATCGTCCTCGACGTAATAGATCATGTTGAACCCCTTTGCGGCCGGCATGACCGCATCTTAACCCTAAAGGTACCTTTACTAGATGGTATCAGCCAAAACGTCCCGTCAAATAATCCGCCGTACGCGGGTCGGTAGGATTTTTGAAGAGTTGCGCGGTGGGCGCGTGCTCCACCAACTCACCCAGCAAGAAAAACGCGACCGAGTCGGAGATACGCGCCGCCTGCTGCATATTGTGCGTAACGACCACGAGCGTACAGGCCTCCTTGAGCTCGCAGACCAGCTGCTCCACCACGAGCGTCGACACGGGGTCGAGCGCCGAGGTCGGCTCGTCCATCAGCAGAATGTCGGGCTGCACGGCAAGTGCGCGGGCGATGCACAGGCGCTGCTGCTGTCCACCCGAAAGACCCAGGCCCGACTCTTTGAGCTTATCCTTGACCTCATCCCATAGCGCAGCGCGACGAAGGGAGTCCTCGACCAGCTCATCCAGCACAGCGCGATCGCGCACGCCCATGCCGCGCGGACCATACGCGACGTTGTCGTAGATGCTCATGGGAAACGGGTTAGGGCGCTGGAACACCATGCCCACACGCTGGCGAAGGCGGCAGACGTCGTAGTCGCCCAGGATATCTTGGCCGTCGAGCACAATCTTGCCCTCGATGCGGCAGTCCTTGATGCCGTCGTTCATGCGGTTAAAACAGCGCAGCAACGTGGACTTTCCGCAGCCCGAAGGCCCGATGAACGAGGTGATCTGCTTGTCGCGAATCTTGATATTCACGTCTTTGAGCGCATGATGGTCGCCATAGAACAGGTCGAGGCCCTCGACGTCGATGCGCGTCGGCGAGGCCGCAAGATCCTCTGCCGTGGGGCGAGTCGCATCCCCGACCTCGCGCTCGTGCGCGGCCTCGGCCTGCGCTTTCATGAGTTCTTCAAGCTCCGTGGGCTCCACAGCCGCAGCAGCCGTCATACCGCATACCTCCACATCGATATCAATTCAGCAGTATCGATAGTAGGAATCGCGGCTCATATGCACGTGAGCGCATTGTCAAGTGTTTGTAAGGGCACACTGGCTATGCGGCGGGCAGCTCGATGGTGAATATCGTGTGTTCGGGCGTCGATTCACATGCAACGGTACCGCCGTGCGCGCATACGATCTCCTTGGCGATGGCAAGCCCCAGTCCAGCGCCGCCGCGATTGGTCGCACGCGCCGCATCCAGGCGATAGAACTTCTCAAAGATCACCTTGAGCTTTGCCTCAGGGATGGGATCGCCCTGATTGATAAAGCGCACGCGCACGCCACCGCCGTCCCGGCGTCTGGCCTCGATCGTGATGGTCGAGCCCTCATAGCTATAGGCAACGGCGTTTTTCATGATGTTGTTGAACACGCGAGCCATCTTGTCGCCATCCACGAGCACCGTCAGGTCCTCGCGAATATCAACTTGGGCTTCCTTATGCTGCTCGTTGAGGATGGGATAGAACTCGTCAGCCACCTGAGCCAGCAGCAACCCCAGATCAACATAGCCGCGCGTGAGCACGATATCGTGGAAGTCAAAGCGCGTGATATCGAAGAACTCTTCGATGAGTGCATCGAGCCGGTGCGCCTTGTCGAGCGCCACGCCCGTAAAGTGCGCACGTTGCTCAACCGGCAGCTCAGGAGCCTCTTGCAGCAGCGAAAGATAGCCCACCACACTGGCAAGCGGGGTGCGTAGGTCATGTGCCAAGTACGTGACCAAATCGTCCTTGCGATGCGACTCGTCACGCAGAGCTTGCTGCACCTTGCGCCCACGGTCACGCACGCGGTTAAGGGCGCCCTCGACCTCCAAGAAGTCGCCGTCAATGTTGTCCCAGGTGTCGGGGTGATCGATCAGGCGATCTTGAATACGAGCGGCCAGCACACAATCGGCATGCTGCTCGCCCTGTTCGTAGCCCTGGTAGTACAGGGCGCGGCCGCACAAGAACAGCACGCACGCGGCAAGCGCCAGCACAAAGCCAAGCATGTTGAATACAAAGCCGGCATCGAACAGCACCGGCCCTTCGATGCCGCCGAGCGCCATGGCGCCAATCGCCAACGTCATGGCCCACGCGGCGCCGCCAATCACCATGCAGCGGCGCACGATCTCAAATCGATCGATCAGCAAAAAGCCGACAAGCAGCACCGCCAAGATTCCAGCGATGTTATCAATGCCAATCAGCAGCAGGCTCAGCAAAAAGAGCAGCACCGTTGCAAGCGCGCGGTTGTCGACGACCGACCTCACGTATTCAAAGAGTCGATCGGGCACCTCGAACGCTTGTCTATCGTCTTTTGTCATATCAAGATCCTCACAAGCGAAAAGCGTTATTCGATTATGTAGCCGACGCCCCAGACGTTTTTGATAAAGCGCGGCTTTTGTGCGTCGTCGCCAATCTTTTCACGCAAGTGGCGAATGTGCACCATCACCGTATTGTTGGAGCCGGGCATAAAATCCTCGTTCCACACCGCACGGAACAGGTCCTCCACGGCCACCACGCTGCCGCGATGCTCGACCAGATACAGCAAGATTGAATACTCGGTGGGTGTGAGGCGTACCGTTGAACCGTCCACCGTTACGGAACGAGCATCGCGGTTGATCTCCAAGCCGTCGAGCTGAATGGTCGGCGACTCGGCCGCCTGCGCACGGCTACCGTAGCTGGTGTAGCGACGAAGCTGAGCGTGCACACGCGCGATGAGCTCCAGCGGGCGGAACGGCTTAACCACGTAATCGTCCGCACCAAGCGAAAGGCCCTCGATCTTGTCTTGCTGGGCATCGCGCGCCGTCAGCATGATCACAGGATAGGTATGGCTGGAACGGATCGTACGCAGCAGCTCAAATCCATCGATATCGGGCAGCATGACATCCAGCAGCGCCAAATCGAACTCCTGCTCCAAGATTGCCTTGGCAGCATCGGCCCCGCTATAGGCAATCTGGACATCAAAGCCCTCTTTTGTAAGGTAGATACCAACCAAGTCGGCGATGGCCTTCTCGTCATCAACTACCAGTATGCGCTCGTTCATACGTGCTCCTCTCGCGCTCCATTATGCCCGAGGCGACGCACGCCACACACAACAAGCGTGGGTGATTAAGTCGGCCTTAAGCACCCTTGTGCCCGTTCGGGTGCGGATGTGGGCCACGCACGCACGCGATGATCGCCGACGCCGGCAAACGATATACTCTAGTTCCAGAAGAGACCATCCCGTCGAAAGCGAAATCCGTGAAGTCCCTCACCCCTTTTGCAAAGCGCTCAGCCCAGCTTGCCGCCGGCTTTGTCTGCGCTATCGCCCTTGCCGCTGGCGTGCCCACCGTCGCCGGCGCCCAAGTGCTCACGACCGACAATGTTTGCGGCAAAACCGCCGATGTGCGCGGTATCACGGCCGAAAACCTGCCCGATATCGATGCGACCAATGCCCTCGTCATGGGCAAAGACGGCACCGTCTACTATGCCCGCGACGCCGATGAGCAGGTCAAGATTGCCTCGATCACCAAGGTCATGACCGCAATCCTAACCGTCGAGAATTGCAAGATGGACGAGAAGGTCACGGTGAGCAACGCCGCAGCCACCGTGGGTAATTCGACCGCCGGCTTGCTCGAAGGCGACGAGCTTACCGTGGAGCAGGCACTGCGCGGCCTGATGATTCCCTCGGGCAACGACGCCGCCATCGTGCTCGCCGAATATGTGGGCAAGAAGATCGACCCTAAGACCAAAGACGCCGAGGCCACATTTGTGAAGGCCATGAACGAGCGCGCTAAGAAGCTCGGCTGCACCGGCACGGTCTTTGAGAACCCACACGGTCTGGACTTTGATGAGTGGGCTGGCGATATGCACTCAACCGCACACGACGTAGCGCTGATGATGCAGGAGGCCATGAAAAACGACACGATCCGCGAGGTCGTAGCGAGCGAGGATTCCTGGATCGAGGTCACGGGCGCCGACGGCGCCGACCATTCGCATTCCATGGACACGCATAACTATTTGCTGGGCCAAGATGGCAACATCGGCGGCAAGACCGGCACCACCGACGACGCGGGCTATTGCTTTACGAGCGCCTACAACCGCGACGGCGACGAGATCTACACCGTCGTTTTGAACTCCACCACCACCGACCAGCGCTTTACCGATACCGCAACCCTTGCCAATTGGTACTACGGCCACAAGGTCACGGTCGCGATCGCCAACACGCAGGAAAAGACCGCCAACGGCAACCCGCTCATGGCACGCATTAGCCAGACAGATTGGACGGACAAGACGATCGACGCCACGCTCGCCGACCCCACGGCGCAAGCGACCGTGTTTTCCCTTGCTGGCGAGGTGACCGAAAAGGTTAGCTACGACGATCTTTCGGGCACGGTGCATGTGGGCGACAAGGTGGGCAGCGTTACGCTCAAGCAGGACGGCACCAAGATCGCCGTCATGGACCTAGTTGCCGACGAGGAAGGTGCAGGGCCGAATCCCATTGAATGGCTGCTCGTGAAGCTCGATCGCTTGGGCCGCCGCATCGACAACCGCCCGCTCACAGCCGAGAGCGAGACCGTAGCCAAGGCACCCGAGGTGTAAGGTCGAAGAACAATACACTCGCTGAAAGGAGGCGTCCAACGGGGCGCCTCATTTTTTGAGGGTTCGAATCCCCAGTTAACATTCTCCTAATCAAAAAAGGGCCCTGAATGGGACCCTTCTTTCAATTCATACTGGCGGAGAGCTGGGGATGTCCGGGCATGCTACGCATGCCCTCCGGCTTCAAAGCCTGGCGGCTTTTCGCCCACGGGCTACAAACGCTTTCGCGTTTGCTTAACGCCCGTGCCCTCTCGGGTTCGAATCCCCAGCGCCCTTTCTCGATAATAAAAAAGGGCCCCCGATGGGACCCTTCTTTAAAGTTAAACTGGCGGAGAGCTGGGGATTCGAACCCCAGATGCCCTTTTGGGGCATACTCGCTTAGCAGGCGAGCACCTTCGGCCTCTCGGTCAGCTCTCCGTAACAGCCGTTCTATAGTAACCAAACAGTCGAGGATGGGCAAGAGGGAATTTGGAGCGATTCCATTTTTACCTTTCCCGCACCGCCTCCAACAAATAGTCGCGCATATACGGAATTGCAAACGAAACACAGCCATAGCCCGCAGGCTCAATCAACCCCGCATCGATGAGACGTTTACGATACGAGCCGACCTTGTTCGCCGGCAACCCCATCTTCTTGGCGATATCACCGTTGGCAATCTCATCACCCTCGCATTGAGCCATTGCCGCGAGATACTGAAACTGTCGCTCTGAAACCCTGCGCAGCGCCGGGGCAATCACCATAGCATTAAAGCTATCAAGAGCCGCTTGGATACCTTTACGCGCGGACCCTTCGTTCACGCTCTCCGCCCCGCTGCGCGCAGCAACCTGCCAAGCGTAATATCCGACCAACTGGACCATAAAGGGATAGCCTGCTGAAGCCTTTGTTAATAGCTCAGCGGCGTCTTCATCGAGCTCCTTGCCCGCTCGTCTCATTGTATCCTCAAGCGATCCACCGACTTCAAAATCGGAGAGACGAGTGAGTTCGATATGTTTTGCCCGCTGAAGGAAGGTAAGGGTATCATCAACCACCACGCCATCCACCGATGTTGGCAAGCCGGCGAATGCAAAAGCGACATTCGCCCCTTGGCGAATCAAAAGCTGCATCTCATTGCCCAGCTCGCGCATTTCCTCAGTTGAGGCATCCTGAATCTCGTCGAGCGTAATGAGCAGACCTCCGCGCTTCGCGGCATCGTACATTGCCTCGCCCAGATGAGATGCCGACTTCGATACCTCAACGGAGCCAAGGCTGACTCCTAGAATTGATGGGGAAATCGACATTGACTCAAGACGAACATTTCGCTGTAGAGCCTCGAGGATTCTACTGCAAAAACCGGCATTCGAGGCGACGTCAACAACCTCGAATCCTTTTTTTCGCGCAAGATCACCCAATGCATTGAGAAGCACCGTTTTACCTGTGCCTCGGACGCCCGAGATGCGCATGAGTCGATCGGGAGCACCAGGACCATTCTCAAGGGCCTCGGCAAAATCATCCAAAACAGCGTCACGTCCGATAAGCTCAGGCGGATTCATGCCCGCCGTTGGCTTAAAGGGATTAATGGCTTTTGACATTCGACCCTCCTCTGCTAGTTTTAACAACTTTAACAAAGTTTAGCAACTTTAGCAGAGTTTAACAGGTTTAGCAGACCTAGCCGCTTTTGACCTTACCGGTCCTGCTGGAGCCACCCACTTGAGCAAATACAAATGGCTCCATTCAATTTGTCGGCAACCTGCTCGATACAGTAATTCGTACTTTAATTCGCTACGACTTAATTCGTTATACCTTATCTATACGCAAATGTTCCCGGTACGCCGGCAGCAGTAGCCCCTTCGTTTTGTCGGCATGGTGAGCAAATGGGATGACAAGCGCGGTCCAGCCCTTCTATGCTGCCCCTACCCCAGCGAGCGGTTGAGGGAGCCGAGCTCATCGTTGCCCATGGTGCGCCACATTTGATAGATGCAGCCGCGCGCCAAGAAAAAGAAGCCGTTATCGACGAGTTGCACGGCGGCATCCGCGAGTTGATTGGTCACGGCGGGTACCGGCGGCAGCTCAAGACCTGCCTTGCGGATGGTCTCGACAGCCTCCTCAAACGTGGGCGGTTTGATGACGCCCATCTCGTTCATAAGGCCCTGCATTTCCTCCTGCGCACTGCCGCCCGACTCCTCGCCGCGCGGCACCAGGCGATAACATGCCAGCGCCAGCTCGAGCTAGTCGCAGTTCCAGTAGGCGAATGCCAGGCGATAGAACAGGTAACCGATCGAGGGCCGGTCGCTGGCAATGCGCAGACCGTGGCGCGCTACCTCGATAATCTCGTCATAGCGCTCCAGGCGTGCTAGCACGTTGATCAGGGCAAAGTGAGACTGCATGGACGAGCGCGCCAAATCGTAGAGACGACGCACCTCGGGCAGCGCACGCTCAAAGTCCTCTTGTTCGACGTAAAAGCTGCAAATCTCGTGCTGGGCAAAATACAGCGCATCGGGAGCGCGAAGGATACGCACGGAACGGTCCTCCTCCATCACCGGCAGCACCATGCGCACCAGCTGGTTGTCGCAGAACTGGGTCTGTACCGGGCCCGTCGCCAAAAGCTCGGCAACCGTACACTTGGCTTCCAGCTCCTCGACAAGGCGAGAAAAGCCCTCGAAAGCACCAGCTCGGTCAACTTTGGATTGCTCGCGCAGCTCGACGACACGGGCGACATACGGATCGTTGTCCTCCTCCATGACCTCAAGCTCGTCAGCCGTGTCAGCGAGCAGTAAATCGCGAAGTGCAGGCGGCAATGGACGATGGTCATCGCGTGGTCGGGCGTGAACCTCTGCAGGCTCAATCATGTCCGGAGCATCTGCCTCATATGCCTCGAGCAAATGCTTGCAGGGCATGTCGTCCATATCCATGCTCTCAAGATCCTTGGCGACAGAAACGCAATCAGCCAGATAGGCCGCACGGCCAAAGGAATACGTTTCGACAACGCGCTCGCCCTGCTCGCCGTCGGGAACCGCAATCTGCACGTAGCAGCGCGTGATGCGAGTGCCCGAAGCAAAGCAAGCCGCCGCGAGTGTAAGCGCAATACGCGCATCGTGCTCAGCGGCCCACGTTGCGCGCTTAGGCTCATCCACCTCGCGCCAGGCGTCATCTTGAGCATCGTATTCGCGCTGCGGCATAGCATCGACAACCGTGCGGCCAAATCGCACCAGCATGATGCCTTCGGCGACGTTCGCTCGATAGGTGTAGTCGAGACGCGTGACCACGTTGAGCGCTTCTACGATACGCGCAAAGCGGGTGCGAACGTCCCACTCGCCACCCGGCTGGCACGCAACCGTCCCCGGCTTGGCCCACGGGTTGTCATTCGACAGCGTTTCGAGCAAGCGAGTAACGTCGTTTGTCGTCTTGCTGATATGCCATAGGTCAAAGAGCGAGCAGCCCTCAAAGCTTGGCGACGAGGCAACGGGGCCCAACCCTGCCCCAATACGCTCAAGGATGCCCGATAGGCGGTTCAGGCGGCACTCGACGGCAAGCAGGGTATCGTTCTCGTCCTGGTCCAGCAGGCTACGGTCAAAATTGAGATAGAAGAGCCTCGAGCGATCGATGCGCGCCAGGCTCATTTCGGTTTTGGCCGCGATGGTGCGCAGGCGAGACAGATTAACTTCGCCCATCAACGCGGCGGCATAGCGCTCAATGCCACTTGGATTATCTGTATGGTCAATGCGGTAGAGCAACGTTTCGATTGCATCGGGCAGCGGTGTGGAATCAAAACCCAGCAGCACCTCAACCGGCTCGGGGAGTTTTACAAGCTTGATCTTGTCGACGGCATTTTTCATGCCCTCGTCGAGGCCGTCACCGTCTGCCTTGGTTGCGACGGCGTTTTCGAAATCGGCAAATATTACGTAACGCAAGAACATCGAGGCCATGAACTCGCCGTAGCGAAGGCTGCGCGTCGAATTCCACGTCTCGCGATTGGATTGTTCGCGCATGGTGCCTTCGGGAGAGCCGATGACTCGCGCCCGGGAGCGCATCGTCCCATCGGTACCCCTGACCGCAATCTCACCGATGTTGGAATCGGACTCGTCAAGAATCAGTTGCATGTCGGGATCGTCGGGCAGCGATACCTCGTTAACGGGACGGTCCACCTTATAGACCTCACCCGAAACGCTCACGTAGCCCAAAAGCGACACATGGCTTTTGCCGACGAATTCAACGACATAGCATGATTCATGCGGGTCCTCGCCAAAGAGCTTCCAAACCACGCCATACGAGCGTCCCGCAGGCTGCTCGGGCATGGCCGGAAAGCGCTTTTTGGGATCGAGAAACCTAAGCTTGTATGTCGGACGCTCTGCCACGAAATATCACCCTGATCGGTCGCCTAAAGAAAGAGCGCGCCAGGGGCTCACCGAGGCGCATACTCGAAATCTTACACGAGTCGATGAGAAATAGTCCCCGTTGACCGAGGTTCGAATCCATGCGGTGCCTACGTAAAAGAAAAGCCCCCGTTGCCGGGAGCTTTAATCTCAAATGGTGCGGCGTATAGGATTCGAACCTATGACGTTCTGATTCGTAGTCAGACCCTCTATCCAGCTGAGGTAACGCCGCGACTTGTTGATTATTATGCACAGAAACTGAATAATGGTCAAGCATTTTTCGAAAAAAGTTATTGAATTTGATTTTTACTCATTTGAGGCACTTGGCGCGATCTTCGACGCATCGCGATATAAGAAAAGCCCCCGTTTCCGGAGGCTTAAAACTCAATTGGTGCGGCGTATAGGATTCCGCGCATCCGCTGAGCGGATCCGCACCGGCTTCGCCCGCCTGCCGGCGGACTCGCCCACTCGCTAAAAACGCTCCGCGTTTTCTTGACGCTCGCGCCTCGACCGAGGTTCGAATCTCCGCAATGCCCCCGTAAAGGAAAAGCCCCCGTTGCCGGAGGCTTTAAGTTCAATTGGTGCGGCGTATAGGATTCGAACCTATGACGTTCTGATTCGTAGTCAGACCCTCTATCCAGCTGAGGTAACGCCGCAACGCACGGATTATTATGCACGTGAGCCCTCGATGGGTCAAGCAACAATTTGGAAAATTTTTACGGAGCGCTGATTAAGTTGTCATGCGGATCCGCACCGGCTTCGCCCGCCTGCCGGCGGACTCGCCCGCGGGCTAAAAACGCTCCGCGTTTTCTTGACGCCCGCGCCTCGACCGAGGTTCGAATCCATGCGGCGTCCGCCTAAAAGAAAAGCCCCCGTTGCCGGAGGCTTTAAGTTCGATTGGTGCGGCGTATAGGATTCGAACCTATGACGTTCTGATTCGTAGTCAGACCCTCTATCCAGCTGAGGTAACGCCGCAGCGCAAGACATATAAAACCACTTTAGTTCGTTAGAGTCAAGCAAAATCTCAAACTTTTTTCGCGCGGGCCGCAATTTGTCGCGCTGCACCACGAGCATCAGCGCTTTTCGTGCGATCGATTGGCTTTTCGATCACATCGAACCCGGCGCCAAGCTCCCCCAGAAGCGACCGCACCCGTTGGGCACAGTCGTAGTCGGCAAACGAGATGCTCAGCATTCGGGCCACCTGATTAGAAGTTCCAACGCCATAGAAGTGCTCAAGGACAACAAGCGCCTCATGCGCTACAAACGTCTCGACCACATGCGGCGACTCCTCATAGCACCATTGCGTCAATGGTCCCTCACTCGTCTGCCGAACCACCAAGCCACCCATACCCGACGGCTCGCACGTTACCAGCAGGTGCTCCCCGCCCTCATCGCTCTGGAACAACACAACCCGCTCGTCGAACAGCTCCATCACATCCCCTTTCTCTTGCTCTTAGTTAGCAAAAGCATAGCAGGTAAATGCATGTATACAGAACGTTTGTTCGTGTGTTTTCTATCGAGCTGTCCGCACGGCATGGTATAGCCGCACACAAAAAGGGCGCCCCCGAAGGAGCGCCCTTGCATATCCCCTATGCAGCCAACTTACGCGACCGGCTCGATCTTCTCGAGACCACCCATGTAAGGACGCAGGACCTCGGGAATCGTGATGGTGCCGTCGGCGTTCTGGTAGTTCTCCAGAATGGCGGCCATGGTGCGGCCGGCCGGCAGGCCGGAACCGTTGAGCGTGTGCAGGTAGCGCGAACCCTTGAAGTTCTCGGGGTCGCGATACTTGATGTTGGCGCGGCGAGCCTGGAAGTCACCGCAGTTGGAGCAGGAGCTAATCTCCTTGTAGGCGTTGTAGCTCGGCAGCCAGACCTCAACGTCGTAGGTCTGACGGGCAGAGAAGCCCAAGTCGCCGGTGCACAGGCTAATCACGCGATACGGAAGGCCCAGCTGCTGCAGCAGGTACTCGGCCTCGGCGGTCATGCTCTCGAGCTCATCGTCGGACTCCTCCGGCTTAGCGAACTTGACCATCTCGACCTTATCGAACTCGTGCTGACGGATGATGCCGCGGGTGTCGCGACCGGCGGAACCGGCCTCTTCGCGGAAGCAGGGGGTGAAGGCGGTGTAGCGACGCGGCAGAGTGTCGGCATCGAGGACCTCGCCGGCATGCAGGTTGGTAAGCACGACCTCGGCGGTGGGGATCAGGAAGTTGTCGCCCGAGACGTGATAGGCGTCGTCCTCGAACTTGGGCAGCTGACCCGTGCCAAACATGGTCTGACGCTTGACGACGATGGGCGGCCACCACTCCTTAAAACCACGGCTGGTGTGCGTATCGAGGAAGAAGTTGATGAGGGCGCGCTCCAGGCGGGCGCCAGCGCCACCGAGAACGGTAAAACGGCTGCCGGAGAGCTTGTTGCCGCGCTCGAAGTCGAGGATGTCCAGATCGGTGCCCAGATCCCAGTGCGGCTTAAAGTCGAAGTCGAACTCGCGCGGGGTGCCCCAGCGGCGACGCTCGATGTTCTCGTCCTCGTCCTTGCCGTACGGCGTGGCCTCGCAAGGAATGTTGGGCAGGTGAGCCATGAAGTCGTACTGCTCCTGCTCGAGAGCAGTGCGGCGCTCGGCCAGACCGTCAATCTTCTCGTTGACGGCGCGCACGGCCTCCTTGGCGGCCTCGGCCTCGTCCTTCTTGCCCTCCTTCATCAGGGCGCCGATCTTCTTGGACTCGGCGTTGCGCGTAGCCTGGAGCTCCTCGACCTCGGTGATGACGGCACGACGCTCGTCGTCGAGCTCAAAGAACTTCTCGCGATCCCAAGACGTCTGGCGGTTAGCCATGGCGACATCGATGGCATCGGGATTCTCGCGAACAAACTTGATATCAAGCATTAGATCCTCCGGCGATATACATTCCATTTAGGTTGCAACCTTGTACATGTATGGGCAAGTATATACTTATGAGCGTTTACGACCCAACTCAACTACGCAAGAAGGCACCCAATGGACGCAGTTTTTTCCTTTTTGTTTGGCACCCGCACCGGTTTTGCCATCCTTTTCGCCGGCGGCATCCTGTTATTTGCGATTCTTGCCTTTGTAATGGAGAAGCGTACCCATAAGATGTACGTCGACCGCGGACCCAAGTCCGAGGATGAGGAAGACAGCTTCTGGGACTAACCTGCCAAAAAGGGACAGGTTTATTTTGGTCTGTTTTATCTGGGCAAACGCAAGCGCCCCGCAACTGGAATTGAGCCAGTTGCGGGGCGCTTTTCGCTAAAAGGACAAAACCGCAGAAAATACCTGCCAAAAATAAACCCGTCCTTTTTTTGGTCGGTTTTACTGGAGAGTTGCGTCGATTGCCTTGACCAGGGCGCCGCGCATGCCGGCGTCCTCGAGCGCAACGACGCCCTTGATGGTGGCACCACCGGGCGAGCATACGGCATCCTTCATCGCCGCAGGATGCTGGCCAGTTGCAAGCTGCAGCTTTGCCGTACCTAGCACCATCTGGCTCACAATGCGATAGGCATCGGCACGCGGGATACCGTGCTTGACCGCCGCATCGCCCAGGGCCTCGATTGCCATGGCGACAAATGCCGGAGCGCAACCACCCACCGTGCCGCCCACAAACAGCAGGCTCGTATCGAGCTCGACCACCGCACCGAGTTTGCCAAGCAGATCAAGCACCACGGCGCTCTGCTCATCACTAAGCGTGGAAGCCTTCTCGCAAGCGATGACGCCCTCGCCCACCGAAACCGGTGTGTTGGGCACCGTCGAGATATGCGCGACGCCCGGCAGGACCTGCTCCCACTTGGCACTGTCCCAGGTCCAGGCAACCGACAGAACGACCTTTTTGGCAAGAGCATCCTTGAGCGGGGCGAATACCTTCTCGATCATGTACGGTTTGACCGCAGCGACCACGATATCGGATGCGGCGACAACCTCGGCGGCATCGTGGCAGGCGACCATGCCGCGCGCCTCGCAGCGCTCAACCAGTGCGTCGTAGCGACCCGCGCAGGCGCACATGTCGCTCGCAGCTACACCGGCAGCGATCCAGCCATCGGCCATAGCGCTCGCCATATTGCCAAAACCGACAAATCCAATCTTCATATCTCATAGTCCTCTCAGACACGCTCTTCAAAACGAAAGCTATTGTCCCACGCCATTGTTTCGTATTGCCGACCTATTTGTGATACGGCTCGCCACGGCTGATCTTGCAGGCGCGGTAGATTTGCTCCAGCAGCACCACGCGCGCCAAGTTATGCGGCAAGGTAATGCGTCCAAAGCTGAGCATCTCGTCGGCGCGGGCGCGCACCTCATCGCTCACGCCGTCCGAACCGCCAATCACAAAGGCGATGTCGCTGCTGCCTCGCAGCATAAGATCGTCGAGCCTCGCCGAGAGCTCCTCACTCGAACGCTCCTTGCCCTCGATAGCCAGCAGGATCACATGCGCCCGAGACGGCAATGCAGCAAGAATTGCCGCCCCCTCCTTGTCGCGCGCGGCATCCACGCCGCCCGCCTTAGCCGGGTCGATATCGGCCACCTCGCGGATATCAACCTTGGCATAGGCACCTAGGCGCTTGGTGTACTCAGCGCACGCGTCCTTCCAAAAGCGCTCCTTGAGCTTACCGACGCAAACGACGGTGTATTTCACGCGCGTCTACTCCTTCGAATCGTTTTGAACTTTGCCGGCGGTCAGCATCTGCTCGAACATAGAGGCCGACTGCGAGAAGTCGCTCGGCAGCACGACCGTCGAGGTTTTACCCGTGCGAGCAAACTCCGTCATCATCTCGGACCACTGCGTAAACATGAACAGTTGGTTGGCCTCGTCATTGCCGACACCCGTCTCCTGGATGATCTCGAGCGAATCTTTGATACCCAGTGCGATGGCCTTGCGCTGGTTGGCGATGCCCTCGCCCGCCTTTTCCATAGCCTCAGCCTCGGCGGTCGCCTCGGTGACGCGCTTGATGCGGTCGGCCTCGGCGAGCTCCTGTGCCGCAGCGCGCTTGCGCTGGGCGGCGTTGATGTCGTTCATGGAGTTCTCGACCTCGGTCGGCAGTGCGATTTTGGTGATGAGCGTCGACACGAGGGTGAAGCCGTAGGCGGCCATCTGCTCGGAAACGGTAGCGTTGACATCCTTGGCGATGTCATCCTTCTTGGCAAAGACCTCATCGAGTGTGTAGACGGGAATCGAAGAGCGCAGGGCATCGGTGATAAAATCGCGCATCTGGTCGACGGGCTCCTGCAGCATGTAGTAGCTCTTGTAGATACCCGAATCTGCCGGGCCGGCGCCCATGTCATAGCTCACGTGGTACTGAGCAGAGACCTCAAGGCCGATGGTCACGTTGTCCTGGGTCTTAACGTCGATGCCAAAACCGTTTTTCATGGTGCGCAGACTCACCGTGGCGGCCTTGCGGTCGATCACGGGCACCTTCATGTGGAAGCCCGCGTTGACGATGCGGTTAAACTTGCCCAGACGCTCGATGATCACGGCATGCTGCTGTTCAACGACATAGCAGGCGCTGGGAAGCAGCAGCAACAGGATGATGATGGGAATCAAAAGGCTGGTAAGGGCGGCGATGATACCGGAAAACAGCATGGTCTCTCCTCTGATAGGCACACGTTGGCATTAGGATACCCGCACGAAGCAGCCACGTGACACCAACAGGAGGCCCATAACAAAAAAGCCCCCATTGCTGGGAGCTCTTTCAATCAATGGTGCGGGCGAAAGGACGTCCGCGTATCCGCTTCGCGGATCCGCACCGGCTTCGGCCGCCTGCCGGCGTCCTCGCCAGCTCGCTAAAAACGCTCCGCGTTTTCTTGACGCTCGCTCCTTCGCAGGTTCAAGCCCCTGCGATGGGCCCATAACAAAAAAGCCCCCATTGCTGGGAGCTCTTTCAATCAATGGTGCGGG